>Ga0157371_10000014_pt1 | contig 347490 bp, 292 predicted proteins | sample C45metaG_FD_113462 | JGI IMG/M metagenome (GOLD analysis project Ga0157371, IMG submission 113462) | Corn rhizosphere microbial communities from Kellogg Biological Station, Michigan, USA - C4-5 metaG | ecosystem: Host-associated > Plants > Roots > Rhizosphere > Soil | place: USA: Michigan... | reverse complement strand
TGGTGCCCCCGCCCGTTTCATTTTATTAGTCCGAACGGTATCTTGGGCCATCGCTGTTCTTTGCGTAAGCCCGCATACGAGAGAGGTCAAAATGGAAGCGATGCGCGAGGTTTTGGGAATTGATGTTAGCAAATCAAAGCTCGACATCGAGTTGCTAATCAACGGAAAAGTAAAAACGAAGGTGCTGCAGAACACGCCTGCAGGGCACAAGAGTTTGCTGGAATGGATCGACAAGTCGAAGGCGTCACGTTCTTCGCTGCACGTGTGCATGGAGGCGACAGGCGTGTACCACGAGGCCTTGGCGTTGAAATTGTACGACGCTGGTATCAAGGTCAGCATCGTCAATCCTGCCTGCATCAAGGGCTTCGGACATGGTGAAAATATCCGCAACAAAAACGATGAAATCGATGCTGGTCTCATTGCTCGCTATTGCTTGGCGATGAATCCCGAACTGTGGACGCCACCGCCGCTGGAGCAACGCCAGCTACGGGGATGGACGTTGCGCGTTCAAGCACTGAAAGACATCCGGCAGCAGGAAGAGAATCGGCTGGAAGCTCACACGATCGGCGGAATGGATGACGTTGCGATGAACGTGAAAACGCATATCACGTGGCTGGACATCGAAATCAAAAAGCTGGAAAAGGAGATCGACGATCACATCGATCGGCATCCAGGCCTCAAAAATGATGCCCAGCTCATTGCCAGCATTCCCGGCTTGGGAACAACGACGATAGCCCGTGTGCTTGGCCACATTGGCGACATTCGCCGCTTCAAGAACGCCAAGGCCTTCGCTGCTTTCCTCGGCGTGACGCCAAAGCAGCGTACGTCCGGCAGTTCAGTCAAAGGACGAACGGTGATGAGCAAGACCGGGAGTTCGTCGTTACGCGCTGCGCTCTTCATGCCCAGCATGGTGGCGCGACGTCATAACCCCATTTTGCGTCAGTTCGCCGACCGCTTGCTTGCAACTGGCATGGCGAAGAAAGCCGTCATCGGCGCTGTCACGCACAAACTGGCCCATCTGATTTACGGCGTTATCCGAACAGGCAAGCCATTCGACGCAAATTTCTTATCGAATCGGCTTGCAATTCAAGACGGTATCTGACCCCGGCTTTTGTTCGGATCAGAACGCAAAAAGCCCAGTCCGAAGACTGGGCTTTTTACTTGCATTCTGTGGGGTGGCTGATGGGGCTCGAACCCACGACAACAGGAATCACAATCCTGGACTCTACCAACTGAGCTACAGCCACCACTGAACTACTACATCTGTCTCGTTGTTTCCGCGACAGAACAAGATTATATAAACTTTAGCCCGTGCTTGCAAATTTAATTGCATGTCGAAGCAGAGGGCGCTTGCGGCTCGGCAATGTCGACCGCGTAGACGAGCGGATCGATCCCCAGCAGGCTGCGAAATGCCGCCGTCAGCGCGGCCGCACTGGCCGTCGTATAGCCCGTCAGGCCAGCTGACAGCCCCTCAGTGCCCACAGTCCGCGCCAACCCAGCAGCCACCAGCAAGCGCGCCAGTTGCCGCGCCACTGCATCCCCCGTATCCACCAGCGCCACGTCACCATGTCCAGAGCTAACCAGCAACCGCTCGATCGCCCCACGCACCAGCGGATAGTGCGTGCAGCCCAGCACCAGCGTATCGGCATCCTGCGCCAGCAGCGGCGCAATGAAGCGGTCCAGCGTGGCCATCATGGCGCTAGAGTTCAGCTCACCCAGCTCGATCTGGTCCACCAGGCCCACGCACGGCTGCAATAAGAAATCCACGCCGGTCTCACGATGGATCTGGTCGCGCAGTAGCAAGAACTTTGCCCCTTGCAGCGTGCGCGCCGTCGCCAGCACGCCCACCTTGCCACTGCGGGTGAGTGCAGCAGCCGGCTTCAACCCCGGCTCCACCCCCACGACTGGCATCCCCGGATGCGTCTCACGCAGCACGCGCACCGCCGCCACGGTCGCCGTATTGCACGCCACCACGATTGCCTTCGCGCCTTGCGCAATCAGAAAATCAGCAATCGCCAGCACGCGCGCAATGACCAGCGCTTCCGGCTTGTCGCCATACGGCGCATAGCCGGAATCGGCGACATACAACAGGTGTTCATGCGGCAGCTGCGCCTGGATGTGGCGCAGCACCGACAGACCGCCGACGCCCGAGTCAAAAATGCCGACCGGCGCGTCATGGGTAAGCGTGGTGGAAACCATGCTGGAGGGGAGGGTGCTTATGCGACGTTGATCGGCACGCCGCGCAGCGATTCGATCTTGGCCGACCATTCCTTCGGGCCGGTCGTGTGGACCGACGTGCCGGTCGAGTCGACGGCGACGGTCACTGGCATGTCGGTCACGTCGAACTCGTAGATCGCTTCCATGCCCAGGTCCGCAAAGCCGACCACGGTGGCCGACTTGATCGCTTTCGAGACCAGGTACGCTGAGCCGCCGACCGCCATCAGGTAGGCCGACTGGTGCTTCTTGATCGACTCGATGGCGGCCGGGCCGCGCTCGGCCTTGCCGATCATCGAGATCAGGCCGGTCTGCTCGAGCATCATGTCGGTGAACTTGTCCATGCGCGTGGCGGTCGTCGGGCCAGCCGGGCCGACCACTTCGTCGCCGACCGGGTCGACCGGGCCGACGTAATAGATCACGCGGTTGGTGAAGTCCACCGGCAGCGATTCGCCCTTGGCCAGCATGTCCTGGATGCGCTTGTGCGCGGCGTCGCGGCCCGTCAGCATCTTGCCGTTGAGCAGCAGCGTCTGGCCAGGCTGCCACGAAGCGACTTCTTCTTTCGTCAGCGTGTTCAGGTCGACGCGCTTGGATTTCTGCGTGTCCGGCGTCCAGTTCACATCAGGCCAGCTCGACAGCGCAGGCGGTTCGATGTAGACCGGGCCCGAGCCGTCGAGCACGAAGTGCGCGTGGCGCGTGGCGGCGCAGTTCGGGATCATCGCCACGGGCTTGGAGGCCGCGTGGGTCGGGTACATATTGATCTTCACGTCCAGCACCGTAGTCAGGCCGCCCAGGCCCTGCGCGCCGATGCCCAGCGCATTGATCTTGTCGCACAGCTCGATGCGCAGCTCTTCGAGTTTATTGTTCGGGCCGCGCTGGCGCAGCTCGTACATGTCGATGTCTTCCATCAACGACTCTTTGGCCATCAGCATCGCCTTTTCGGCGGTGCCGCCGATGCCGATGCCGAGCATGCCCGGCGGGCACCAGCCCGCGCCCATCAGTGGCACGGTTTTCAGCACCCAGTCGACCAGCGAGTCTGACGGGTTGAGCATGACGAACTTGGTTTTATTTTCCGAGCCGCCGCCCTTGGCCGCGACTTTTACGTCAACGGTCTCGCCTTCGACCAGTTCCATGTGGACCACGGCCGGGGTGTTGTCCTTGGTGTTCTTGCGCTCGAAATGCGGGTCCGCGACGATCGAGGCCCGCAGCTTGTTGTCGGCGAAGTTGTAGGCGCGGCGCACGCCTTCATTGACGGCGTCCGTGACGGTGCCCGTGAAACCCTCGAAGCGCACACCCATGCCGATTTTCAGGAACACGTTGACGATGCCGGTGTCCTGGCAGATCGGGCGCTTGCCTTCGGCGCACATGCGCGAATTGGTCAGGATCTGGGCGATCGCATCCTTGGCGGCCGGGCTCTGCTCGGCCTCGTAGGCGCGCGCCAGGTGCTGGATGTAATCCGCAGGGTGGTAGTAGCTGATGTACTGCAGTGCTGCCGCGACCGATTCGATCAGGTCGTCTTGGGTAATCACGGTTGCCATGTTCGCTCTTTCAGGGGTACCAGGAATGTTTGTTTTAAGCGTGCTTGTCGTTGTGCGTGCTCATCACGATGCGGTCGGTGTAGGCAATCGCCATGGCCGAGAGCAGGAACGCGAAGTGGATCAGGGTCTGGAAGAACAGCGTCTTCACATCGTATGACGACGCGTTGATGAAAGTCTTGAGCAGATGAATCGACGAAATGCCGATGATCGCCATCGCCAGCTTGGTCTTCAGGACCGACGCGTTCACGTGCGACAACCATTCTGGCTGGTCCGGGTGACCATCCAGATGCATGCGCGACACGAACGTCTCATAACCCCCGATGATCACCATGATCAAGAGGTTCGAGATCATCACCACATCGATCAGGCCGAGCACGACCAGCATGATGATGGTTTCATTGAGCCGGGTAGGGCGCAGGGCACCCGGGACGCTGACGGCATCGATGATGTGTTTGAGCGAGTCGGCGTTGCCCATGGCGGCGCCGATCAGGTCGACGAGTTCGACCCAGAAGTGAAAGACGTAGACGCACTGGGCCAGGATCAGGCCCAGGTAGAGCGGCAGTTGCAGCCAGCGGCTCGAGAAAATCAGCGAATTGAGGGGCGACAGCTTGCGAAAAGGCTGGTTCGGGGGCAGAGACGACATCGGGATGGAACTCCAGGAAATGCGAGAAAATTCAGCACGGCATTTTACACCGGCGCTGGCGTTACGGTGTCGTCGGAAGAGCACTTGCCCGCTTTGCAACGGACGGCGTTAGAATGAATCGGGCGGCGCCAGCCAGTCGCCGGGGGGCAATGTGTAAGGGCTCAGTAAGCGAGCGCCCCTATGGTATCGGCATAACCCACTAACTAGAATGGAGACTGACATGTCCGAGAACGAGACGACGCAAGAGCAATCCCAGGGCCTGCAAGAACACCGCGTGTTCCAGCCGCCGCACGACTTTGCCGCCAACGCCACGGTCAGCGGCATGGCCGCCTACGACAAGCTGTGCGCCGAAGCCGCCAGCGACTACGAAGGTTTCTGGGCCCGCCTGGCGCGCGAGAACCTCGACTGGCACAAGCCATTTACCAGCACGCTCGACGAGTCCGACGCGCCGTTCTACAAATGGTTCGGCGACGGCCAGCTCAATGCGTCGTACAACTGCCTCGACCGCAACCTTGAAAACGGCAACGCCGACAAGACCGCGATCATCTTCGAAGCCGACGACGGCGCCGTCAACCGCGTGACCTACCGCGAGCTGCACGAGCGTGTCTGCAAATTCGCCAATGCGCTCAAGTCGCGCGGCATCAAGAAGGGTGACCGCGTCATCATCTACATGTCGATGTCGGTCGAAGGCATCAGCGCGATGCAGGCCTGCGCCCGCATCGGCGCGACCCACTCGGTGGTGTTTGGCGGCTTCTCCGCCAAGTCGCTGCAGGAGCGCATCATCGACGCCGGCGCAGTTGCGGTCATCACGGCCGACGAGCAGCAGCGCGGCGGCAAGTCGCTGCCCCTCAAAGCCATCGTTGACGAGGCCCTGGGCATGGGCGGCTGCGACACCGTCAAGGACGTCATCGTCTACCGCCGCACGGGCGGCGACGTCGCTTTCAAGGAAGGCCGCGACCTGTGGCTGCACGAGCTGGTCGAAGGCCAGTCGGCCGACTGCGAGCCGGAATGGGTCGACGCCGAGCACCCGCTGTTCATCCTCTACACGTCCGGCTCGACCGGCACCCCGAAAGGCGTGCAGCACTCCACCGGCGGTTACCTGCTGTGGGCCGCGCTGACCATGAAGTGGACGTTCGACCTGAAGCCCGACGACGTCTTCTGGTGCACGGCCGACATCGGCTGGATCACCGGCCACACCTACATCGCCTATGGCCCGCTGGCCGTCGGCGGCACGCAGGTCGTGTTCGAGGGCGTGCCTACGTTCCCGAACGCCAGCCGCTTCTGGAAAACGATCGAAAAGCACAAGGTCAGCATCTTCTACACGGCGCCAACGGCGATCCGTTCGCTGATCAAGGCGTCGGACGTGGACGAAAAAGTCCATCCGAAGAATTCGGACCTGTCGAGCCTGCGTTTGCTGGGCTCGGTCGGCGAGCCGATCAATCCGGAAGCGTGGATGTGGTACTACAAGAACGTCGGCGGCGAACGCTGCCCGATCGTCGACACCTTCTGGCAGACCGAAACGGGTGGCCACATGATCACGCCGCTGCCGGGCGCGACGCCGATGGTGCCAGGTTCGTGCACGCTGCCGCTGCCGGGCATCATGGCCGCGATCGTCGATGAAGCCGGCGCCGACGTGCCGAACGGGCAGGGCGGCATCCTGGTCGTCAAGCGCCCATGGCCGTCGATGATCCGCACCATCTGGAACAACCCGGACCGGTTCCGCACCAGTTACTTCCCGGATGAGCTGGGTGGCAAATACTATCTGGCGGGCGACGGCGCAATCCGCAACAAGGACACGGGCAACTTCACGATCACGGGCCGCATCGACGACGTGCTGAACGTCTCGGGTCACCGCATGGGCACGATGGAAATCGAATCGGCGCTGGTCGCCAATTCGCTGGTGGCAGAAGCGGCGGTGGTGGGGCGGCCGGACGACACGACGGGCGAATCGATCTGCGCCTTCGTGGTGCTCAAGGGTGCGCGGCCAACGGGTGAAGAAGCGAAAAAAATCGCCAATGAACTGCGTGCGTGGGTGGGCAAGGAGATCGGTCCGATCGCCAAGCCAAAGGAAATCCGCTTCGGTGACAACCTGCCAAAAACCCGCTCGGGCAAGATCATGCGCCGCCTGCTGCGCGTGCTGGCCAAGGGCGAGAACATCACGCAGGATGTGTCGACGCTTGAAAATCCAGCGATCCTGGAGCAGCTGAAAGAATCGGCGTAATCGGCAGCCCGTCGTTCCTGCGGAGGCGGGAACCCAAGTTTCTCTGCGCGGCCACATGAGCAAAATTTGGTGGCCAGGCAAGCATAGCTTGGATTCCCGCCTCCGCGGGAATGACGTTTTTTAGAGCCCGGGCCACTGGTCCGCCGCCCATCACAACTTCTGCAACTGCTCCTTCGCATACGCCGCACCCGCACCGGTCGGCGCCAATTCAAGATACGTGGTGAACGCTGCCCTGGCTTTCTGCGGCTGCTTCGACCTCACATACGCATCGCCCAGATTGCGATACGCGATCGCCCGCGACGGATCGATCTTGACGGTATTTTCAAACCAGCGCGCCGCCTCGGCAAAACGATCCTGCTTGTAAAACACGAAGCCCAGATTGTTCGCCGCCAGCGCAAAGTCCGGCCGCAGCTTGAGCGCTTCGGTAAACTGCGCCTCGGCCTGCGCATACTGCTTCTCTTTATACAGCTGCAAACCCAGATCGTTGGCACGCTGCGCCTGCTGCCGGCTTGACACCGGCACCGCCGCCGGCGCCTTGAGCCGCGTCTCGCCGCCTTGCAGATCCTTGACCACGACGGTGCCCGTTGCCTTCGATGCCTGCGCATCGAGCCGCGTATTGAGCGCAATCGCATCGTTCGACAACTGCGCCGTGCCGGCCGTGAGGAACTCCGTTTCTTCTGGCAGCTCGAATACGAAGTCGCCGCCTTCCGAGCCCGGCAAGCTGCCGAAGGCCGGCGTCTGCTGCGACACGCTCGACACGGCCGGGGCCACATACGCCGCCAGCTCGGTGGCGGTGATGAGGCCATCGCCATTCAGGTCGCCCTTGCCGCCCAGGCCCTGCATCAGCGTCCAGGTAAACACCGAGTGGCCATTTGGCCCGCCATCGGCCACCAGCTGGTCGGTGCCGCCGGCCGTCAGCATCTGTCGGCCCATGCGGCGCGCGTTGTCGCGCAAGAACGACGCATTGGCCGCGCCGCGCGTCAGGCCAAGGCCGCTGTAACAGGCGTCCATCACGAACAGCGCGTGCTTGGCGGGCAGGCTCTCGGCGATGTTCTGGATTTCGGTCATCGGAATCGCATCGGTGGCCAGGTTGTTCGGGTCGGCGTCAAACGGCACGATGTAGCCGAGGTCGCGCCCCGAACTGAGTTTGCGCGTGGCGCCGTGCCCGGCAAAGAACACGAACACGCGATCGTTCGGCTGCAAGCCGCCGTGCGCCAGACGATCGTGAAACGCAGCCAGAATGCCTTGGCGCGTGGCCTGTTCATTCTTTAGCGTGATCACGCGCTCCTGCGCAAAGCCGAATTTCTGTACCAGCAGCCGCTCGACGCCCTCGGCATCACGCACCGCATATTCCAGGCGCGGCCACTTCGGATAATTGTCGATGCCCACCAGGATTGCCCACGAATTGGCGTAGCCAGTGGCCGCCGCGCGCGGTGCCGGCGCCGGCGCTGCCTTGTTGTCGGCCTTCAGCGTCGCGCCATCCCAGCCGGCAAATTGATACCCCTCGGCTGCCAGGCGTTCGAGAATCATCGGCAGCGCCTTGACGGTGCGCTCGTGGATATCGTGAAACAGAATAATGCCGCGGCCTTCCTTCTCGACGCTGCGCAGCACGCGGTCGGCGATCGACGACGGCACCGGGTCGGCCCAGTCGAGCGAATCGATATTCCACATCATCGACGTGAGCTGCGCATCGGCCAGCAATTGCATGCCTTCGCGATTGCGCGCGCCATACGGAAAGCGAAACAGCGACGAGCGCTGTGGATCGACTGCCTTGAGCAGCGTATCGGTATCGAGGATTTCGGATTTGAGCTTCGCGCCCGTCTGCTTGGACAACTGCGCATGCGTCAGGCTGTGATTGGCCAGCACGTAACCGGCGTCCTTGAGCTTGCGGCTCACCTGGGCATTGGCACTCAGTTTGGCGGCACCCTGCGCATCGAGCGCGCCAAGGTTGCGCCCGACGTTGAAGAAGATCGCCGGCGCGTTGTACTGCCTGAGGATCGCGGCGATTTCTTCGCTGTAGCGGCGGTGCGGACCGTCGTCGAAGGTGAGCAGTACGGTCTTTTTAGGAAGCGACTTGCCGAAGATTTCGGCGCCTTCACGCCCGGCCTGCGCTGGCGCGCCCGGCTCTAGGGCAGCAGGCTCCGGTTCCGGCGCGACGGGGTAGGGCAGCACGACGCCGTATTCCTTCAGGATGCGTTCGCGCGTGTAGAGTTTTTTCAGGTAGGCGATGTAGCTGTCCCACTTCTCGCGCTTCAGCTCGATCGAGCGGGTGTCGTAGCGCCCGAAGATCGCGCGGATCTCCTTCTCGTAGTTGCGCTCAATCTCGGCCAGTGCGTCGAGATCTTCCGAGATCCGCTTGTGCAGCTTGATCGCAGCGAGCGACGAATCGCTGGCGATCTGCGCCTGCAGGCTGCGCAGGGTTTCGCGAAACGCCAGCCGGTCGGCGTCGTACAGGCCGTCGCCCGACTCGATGTAGTCGAGCAGGGTGCTGATGGCGTCGAAGCGGCGTGGGTTGTTCGATGCGATCAGCGTGGTCAGGGCGGTTTCCACGCGGCCGATGCGTTCCTGGTTTTCGTGGAACAGCTGCTGGCCGATGCGGTTTGCCTGCGCGCGCTCGGCGGCGGGCAAGGTGGCCTCGTCGTGGGTCAGCACGATGATCTTGCGGTAGGCGTCGAGCATGGCGCGCAGCTCGGTTGCGATGGCGCTGGCGTCCTGGGTGCTGGTGGCAGTTGCGGTTGCGGGGGCAGGCTTTGTTTCCGGCGCCCCGGTCGGGGTGCGGTTCACGAGCCAGGAGCCGGCGCCGGCACCGGCAGCAGCCACGGCGAAGATGATGAGATAAAGTGATGTGCGTTTCACGACGTATCCGTTGCGGGTAGCGTGCCGGATGGGCAGGCCAGCCGGGAACGATACCATTCGCGGGTTGTTGGGGGAAGAGGCTTGCCTGACCGTTGTCAGGTCGGTCTTGTACTACCAGGAATTGTTGTTATAATGAGCGGCTTCGTGGAATGCACACGTCGACCATCAGGAGAGATGGATGAGTGGTTTAAGTCGCACGCCTGGAAAGCGTGTGTAGGTTCATAGCCTACCGGGGGTTCGAATCCCCCTCTCTCCGCCAAGGATACTGAAAAGCCCCTGAGAAGGGGCTTTTTCAATTCTGCCTACCCACATTTCTACCAACGCGAGCTGCTGGGCACGAGCCGTGGGCAGGTCTGGCGACGGACACGGGCTGAATTTTGACGTGCCATATTCGTCGGCATGGCAGAGCTTGTGTCTGTATGTCAAACCTGATCATGGCGATGCTGGCTACTGATAAATAAACTGAAGGCCATTGTTACTCATCCAGGTAGTCAAGAGTATGTTGCTGCTGCAGTCGTGTCATGCCGGCAATCTTGTCGTTCAGGTCGTTGGACCTCAGGGCATTGAAGATCGACTTATACACTGGATCATGCCTGTCGAAATCCATACCATGGATGACCATCAGCTTGGTAATGGCTGATGTGATCGGAATACACTCGGTTTCGGTAAAAATCATACGTTTGAGCGCATCCACCACGCCGCGTGTTACTGGCGCGACCGGAACGGCTCGGGCAAATTCCCCGCGTATTTCCTCGAATTCACTGTTGGCAAATACATTTACCGCATTGATATAGGTCGGGTCTGGGTCATGCTTGTTTATATACTTCAACATCAACAGGCGATTGCTCTCCAGCATACTACGCAAGGCCGAGAACGGTGTGGTAGGCATTGGCGCGTCAATTTCGGCCTTGAATAAAGCCACAGATTTGGCATTGTCAAGCAAGTAAAGTCCAGTGATAGCATCCGGTGATCGCGCAAAGTCATCCACCAGAAAATGCCACGCTTCTTGGCGATCGGCCTCACTGATTCCATCAAAATAACTTCGATCAAGGCCGCCCAATCGCTCCTTCCCAGTCGTGTCGAAAAATGCATAGAATTTTTCGAGACAGCTGCTTTTTAATGAACTGATCATGTCGCAGTTTCCTTTAATTTGAGCATCCCCTGCATTGGTTGGGCCACTGTTGCCCATGTCTTGGTTCATCTTGGTGACATCCTCCGTTTCGACGTTGCAAGAGTATTCTTTGCCTTCCTGAACGTTACCCCAAGCAGCGTACCTCAGGCATCTTGTCGAAGGGCAGACGCACGATGAGCAAAACCGAGCGCAACGCCGCTCATGCCAGGCATGCTGGCACGACGCCGTGATCCCATTTTGCGCCAGTTCGCTGAGCGACCGCACTCTGGCCCGGCTGGATTGGCCAGCATTCTGACGCCTGACGCAGTCGGTCTCGGCAGCATATCCTCGCGAGAACTCGACGTTAAACGCAAGTCACCGCTCAGCACTGTTTGTGCTCCGGCTTATTGAAAGAATATTAACTGTTAGAACAATCCTGTGTGCATATATAATTGCAAGATAGCTACCTTTGCCAATCATATGAACATTTCGAATCCTGTCTTCGCTGTAGCTTTGACGCTCCTGACATTCCTGGCGATCAAAATCACGTTTGTATTTGAAGACAAAAGTCCTCCACCGATGCGGTTTGCCACGATCAATGGTTTGCGTGGCTATCTCGCACTCTTCGTGATGTTGCACCATGCGTGCATGTGGTTCGTCTTGGTTCAGACAGGAAAATGGGATGTGCCCCGGCCAAATCTATACGGACCCCTCGGCCAGGCCAGCGTTCTCATGTTTTTTATGATCACGAGTTTTTTATTCTATGACAAACTACTGAATGCGCGAGAGCGCAGGTTTGACTGGAAAGCATTTTTCATCGGCCGTTTTTTTCGTATTGCGCCGCTTTATTATGTGGTCCTGATATTTGTATTTTTAACTGTTGTCTATCTGTCAGACTGGCGCGTCGTCGATAGCCTGCAGGCGATTTTCGTCGCCGTCGCAAAGTGGTTATTGTTCACGATTCCCAATGCTGCGCCACTCAACGGACACACAGACTCCTGGATCATCATGGCTGGCGTGACGTGGTCGCTCCGCTACGAGTGGTGTTTCTATCTGGCTTTGCCATTGATTTCGCTGGCCGTGGGGCAACGTCCGGGTTGGCTCTTGTTGCTGCTCTCGGTCGCAGCACTCATCATCGGCTGGCGGATCGGATTGAATATTCGATTCGCAGCCGTATTTGTAGGCGGCATCCTGGCCGCGTATCTGGTGCGTGATCCGAGATTTACGCGATTCTGTGAAAAAAAGATCGCATCGGTATTGGTGCTGCTTTGTTTTGCTGCAGCGCTTCAATTCGACAATCTTCTGCAGATTGCGCCGTGCATCGCGCTGATCGCTGCCTTTTGCGTGATTGCCGGCGGTGCCGATATGTTCGGCCTGTTCTCGTTGCCGACGTCTCACAGGCTCGGCGAACTCGCTTATGGCATCTATTTAATCCACGGCATCGTGCTGTTTGTGGCGATCAATTTCGTTGTCGGCAAAGATGTGGCGGCTGATATGTCGGTGTCGATCTACTGGATGTTCATTGCGATACTGGCGCTGGTTACTCTCGCGCTGTCTGGCATGGCGTACCACTACATCGAGAAGCCAGGAATCGCTCTGGGCAAGCGACTCCGCAAGCGAAGCACATGATCCCTGGATGCCCCTGATGGTCTCGGGCCTTCGATTCATTCAAACAGACTGTGGATCGAACGGTGGCGCGCGTGAATCAATGATCGGCGCGCGCCAAAAACGTTATGACCGCTTGTAACGCAGCCACACGCCGCCGCCGTCCTGAATCTCGGCCGATTCGAGTTTCAGATAACTCGGCTGCTTCCAGGAATCTTCGGCAATTTCAAACGACGCAGGATGATGGCCACGCCCATCGACCAGCGGCAATATCAGCACGCTGACTTCATCGACCAGGCCGGCGTTGACGAAGGAGCCGCTGACGTGCGGGCCGCCTTCGACGATCAGTCGCTTTGTGCCCACCTCATCGGCCAGGGTCTGCACGACCTGCGCCAGATCGATATCAGTTTTGCCTGCAAAAAAATAAGACACTTCGATTGACTGCAGATAGGCCAGATAGTCGTCCGACACGGCTTCCGTCAGAACCGCAACGACGTGGGAGCCGAGTGCCTCATTGCTCTTCCAAGCAACCTTGCCGTGACCATCGATGGCAATGGCGTAGGTCTTCGCATCACGCTTGGCGAAATAGGGTGTGCGCGGGATCGGCTCTTTTGCCAACCCTTTTGGATAACCTTCACCATGCGCGATTTCTTCCATGGTCGTGCGGCCGCAAATCCAGCCATCGAAGTCAAACGTCGCCGCGAGCTTTTCGTACAGCTCGCCCGCAGCGTTCTTGAAGGGCCGATCCCAGCCATCGGTCAGCGCGTGGCCGTCGATGGATGACATCATGTGGCAGATAACATAGGGTTTCATCAAATTCTCCAGAACGAGACATCAGCAAATTGCTCGTCAATTAAAAGGGTCATGCCTCGGCATCAAAGTCGGCAGACAAGCTCAGATCCCGTTGCATCGAAATGTCGCGAACACGTTCCTCCAGGCGCTCAACAACCGCGTTGAAGCCCCAGGCGCCGAGCACGAGATGCCGTGGTGCGTCGGCGCCATTCGCAATCGTGACCATGGCCTGCGCGGCCTTGACCGGGTCACCGGCCTGCGCGCCGCTGGTTTCTTTGGTGACGGCCAGGCGCTTTGCCGCCGTATCGGCGTAATCGGCAATCCCGCTCGTTGTCTGACGCAAGGAGCGGCCCGCCCAATCCGTGCGAAACGGGCCAGGCTCGACGCACGTGACGCCAATCCCCAGCGGTAGCACTTCGGCGCGCAGCGCATCCGACCAGCCCTCGACCGCATGCTTGGATGCGGCGTAATAGCCGGACCCCGGATAACCGATCAGGCCAGCGACCGAGGTGATATTGATGATGTTGCCCTTGCGCTGCTCGCGCATCAGCGGAAGGACCGCCCGCGTCATCGCAAACAGGCCGAAGACGTTCGTGTCGAACTGCGCACGAATTTCAGCTTCTTCACCTTCTTCGACGGTGCTCTGGTAGCCATAGCCGGCGTTGTTGACCAGAGCATCGATGCGTCCGAAGCGTTCGCGCGTCGCGGCAATGGCTGCATCGATATCTGCAGGGCGCGTCACATCGAGAGACAGCGCGAGTACGCGCTCCGGTGCGCTGCGTTCGATGTCGGCGATGGCGTGCTTGTCGCGCGCGGTGACGACCACGCGCCAACCGCGCTGAACGATCAGTTCAGCCAGAGCCCGACCCAGGCCAGTGGAACAGCCGGTGATGAACCAGACCGGCGTGTTGTCGTGCTCCGGAAAGCCCGGCATCACTTGTTCAAGTGCTCGCGCACCTTGGCCGCACTGTTACCCACTCGGCCAACCACGCGCTCCAGCTCTTCTTTACTGATGCCCAGGGCTTCAGTCCAATAACGGACCTCATGCGCCTCGGTGAGGCTGATGAGGTTGCGGTCCGGGTTGCCTTTGTTCGAAAGATTATCTGACATGGGTATCTCCTCAAAACTGCAGGATGCGCGGCCAGAGAGTGGTGAGTCAGTGCGTGACTTCACGAACCGCTTAACAACTTCATCATGGCTTGACGTTGTTTCGTGCGGATAGGCAACGTAAAACACAGCCAAGGGATGCCGCCATCCGGGGGCACATCGCTGCCCATGTGTTGTTTTCGCTGCATGCTGTTCGTCTGATGTTTTATGCAATTCGTCCACCGTGGGTGCCCTGCGGCTGTGCTTTGCTGGGCGCATGGCCAAAAACCCCTCGGAAATGCATGGAAGACAACAGCATTGCAATATAAATATTGATCTTGCACATTAAGAACCTGCTAGAATATTTACAGGTAATAAAAATTGATCATCATCCACAAAAGTTTCATTTTCCGGGCCGTGTCGGGCACAGGAAAATGCGGCTACCTGTCACTAATGTCCATATTCCACGGAGTCCGTCCCATGCGCATCAAGTCAGTTCTGCTGTTTCTGTCCGCCTTCATCACGTTCAGCGCGGGCATTGCCCACGCAGGCCCGATTCTGGTCAAGAACGGCGACTTCGAGTTGACTTCCAAGGGCGGCAACAAGAAGGTCAACGGTACGCATCTTGAATCCGACCGCACAACGCTGACCGGCTGGACCAGCAGTGAAAACGGGGGCAAGGGCGGTGGATATAACTTCGTGTTGGATAGCACGATCGCGAATACTCCCCGATCAGCGTTGTGGCTCGAAGGGAAGGGCAATGGCTACACGGCATCGCCAACCGGCGGCAACTTCTTTGCGTCGGATTCCCAATACCATCCGGGCATGCTGTCGCAACTCATCAGTGGCCTGACGATCGGCACCAGCTACTTGCTGACGTTTGATTACGCGCTGGCGCAGCAGGTTGGTTTCTACGGCGCCAACTACGACAACTTCTGGGAAGTGGGTTTCGGCACTGCCGCCGCCAGCACCGCGCCTTTGACCATTGCCGACAATGCATTTAGTGGATGGAAAACGGCCACCATGGCGTTCACCGCGACCAACGCCAGCGAAATGCTGTCGTTCCTGGCCCGGGGCACCGCACCAGGCGCTCCACCATTCATGCTGCTGGATAATGTCGCGTTGAATGCAGAAGTACCGGAGCCGGCAACGTGGATGCTCATGATCGGTGGCCTGGGCCTGCTAGCCGTCAACGCACGCCGCCGCCGCAACGCACGGGTGTGATTTTGCAGCCCCGGTAGCATCAAGCTTGCCCGCAAGGGCACTTCCCGCTACCGGGTCGCTGTTGGTTGTTCCTTATTTCGTACGCTGCATTCGCCATGAACGTCTCTCCCGCCGAATTTGCCGCCACCGCCCTGCGCCTGTGCGTCTGGCTGATCCTGCTCACGGCCCTGTTCGTGCCGCTGGAGCGCTGGTTCGGCGTGCGCCACGACGGACCAAACGGCGAGCTGCGGCACAACCTCGCGTATTACTTCCTCAGCAGCCTGGTGCCGATCGTGCTGCTCAGCGCGCCAATGGCACTGCTGGCCGCGCTGGCCGCCTGGGTGGTGCCGGATGCCTTGATCACCGCCATCGCCAGCTTGCCGCTCGCCGTGCGCATGGTGCTTGCCTTCGTGATCGCCGAGACCGGTTTCTACTGGGGCCACCGGCTCAGCCACGAGCTGCCGTGGCTGTGGCGCTTCCACGCGCTGCACCACAGCACCGAACGCATGCATTTTCTGGCCAATACGCGCAGCCATCCCGTCGACATGGTCATCACGCGCCTGTTCGGCATCGTGCCGCTGTATCTGCTGGGGCTGGCCAGCCCGACAGCGGCGGGCAGCGCCGCGCCCGCCGCTCTGATCGTGCTGGGCACCTTATGGGGCTTCTTCATCCACGCCAACCTGCGCTGGCGCTTCGGCCCGCTCGAATGGTTTGTCACGACACCGGCCTTTCATCACTGGCACCACAGCCGGCACGAGCACATCAACCGCAACTACGCGTCCACGCTGCCGTTCCTGGACCGCCTGTTCGGCAGCCACTACCTGCCGCGCCACTGGCCGGCCGAAGTAGGGACGGACACGCCGCTCGCGCCCACGCTGCCGCGCCAGTTGATCGAACCGCTGCTGCCGGCGCCGCCAGTCAAAGCGGCCGCCGAATAGTCATTTTGAAGGGCGACGCCAATACAACGGCGGCCCCCGAATCTGGTTGATTGACGGCGTGATCGCGTACAATGACGGGCCAATCACTACCAAACACACCTAATGGAATGGCTTTTTGACCCAAATATCTGGGTCGGCTTGTTCACCCTTGTCGTGCTCGAGATCGTCCTTGGCATCGACAACCTGATCTTCATCGCCATCCTGGCGGACAAACTTCCCCCGCACCAGCGTGACAAAGCCCGCCTTGTCGGCCTGTCGCTCGCCATGATCATGCGCCTTGGCCTGCTCACCGTCATCGCCTGGCTCGTCAAACTCACCGCCCCCCTGATTGTCCTCGGCCCGCTGACGTTCTCCGGGCGTGACCTGATTTTGCTGGTGGGCGGCTTCTTCCTGCTGGCCAAGGCCACGATGGAGCTGCACGAGCGCGTCGAAGGCAAGCTGCACGTGGCCACCGGCAAGCGCGCCTACGCCAGCTTCGCCGCCGTCGTCGCGCAGATCATCGTGCTAGACGCCGTGTTCTCGCTCGACGCCGTGATCACCGCCGTCGGCATGGTGGATGAGCTGGGCGTCATGATGGCCGCCGTCGTGATCTCGATGGGCGTCATGCTGTTTGCGTCCAAGCCGCTCACGCGCTTCGTCAACGCGCATCCGACCGTCGTCGTGCTGTGCCTGAGCTTTCTCTTGATGATCGGTCTGTCGCTGATTGCCGAAGGCCTGGGCTTCCATATTCCCAAGGGTTACCTGTACGCGGCGATCGGCTTCTCGGTCGTGATCGAGCTGCTCAACCAGCTTGCGCGCCGCAACTTCGTCAAGCAGGATGCGCACATCCCGCTGCGCGACCGCACGGCCGATGCGGTGCTGCGCCTGTTGGGCAGCACGCGCGGGATCGAGCCGGGCGACGAGCCGGATCCGGTGACAAGCAAGCAGCAGAAGCAAAAGCCCGACGAGCCGACCTTCGAGCTCGAGGAGCGCAATATGGTCAGCGGGGTCCTGAGCCTGTCGCAGCGCTCGGTGCGCTCGATCATGACCAACCGCTCGGACATTTCGTGGATCAATATCGAGGACGATGCCGACACGATCCGCGCCCAGCTCCTGGCCACGCCGCACGGCTTTTTCCCGGTCTGCCGGGGCGAGCTCGATGAAGTCATTGGCGTCGCGCGCGCGAAAGACTTGATTGCCGACCTGACGCTGTCGGGCGCAATCGATGCGAACCATATCCGCGTGCCGATCATCGTGCCCGACGCCAGCGGCGTGCTCAAGGTGATGGACCGCCTCAAGCGCTCGCACGGCCAGCTGGTTCTGATCGCCGACGAATACGGCACCTTGCAGGGCCTGGTCACGCCGATCGACATCCTCGAAGCCATCGCCGGCGAATTCCCGGACGAAGACGAGCAGCCCGTGGTGCAGGACCTGGGCGGCGGGCGCTGGCGCGTGGATGGCACGGCCGACCTGCATTACCTGGAACAGGTGCTCGAGGTGGATGCGCTGGTGGGCGACACCGACGATTACACGTCGCTGGCCGGCCTGATGCTCGAGCGCTTCGGCACCTTGCCGCTGGTGGGCGACGGCATCGAGATCGAGGGTCTGCGCATGGAAGTCGAAGAGGTACTGGAGCGCCGTATCGCCTCGGTGCTGGTTACCCGCATCGCCGATCCGCTTTGACGACAAGTTGAACGACCGTTTTTGACAGGGACACGATCATGCAAGCACTCTCCCGGGGCCAGCGCCTGCCCCTGTCCACCCTGGCGCCAGACGGCGTGCTGCAAGCGGGCGTATCGGCCCAGGGCCTGGCGCTCGATGTCGCGTGCTTTGCACTGGACGCCGGCGGCAAGCTGGCCGATGAGCGCTACATGACCTTCTTCAACCAGCCCACCACGCCGTGCGGCGGCGTGGCGCTGGATGCGGCCGGCCAGGATGCTGCGGGTTTCAGTTTTCAGCTCGCGCGGCTACCTGGCTGGGTCGAGCGCGTCAGCATCGTCGCCAGTACCGAGGGCGCCGCGATGATGGCGCAACTGCAGACCGGCTACCTGCGCCTGGTTGGGCCGCAGGGTGAATTCGCGCGCTTCACGTTCAGCGGCAGTGACTTCGCCGGCGAACGCGCCGTCATGCTGGGCGAGCTGTATCGCAAGGACGGCGGCTGGCGCTTCATGGCCGTGGGGCAGGGCTTCAACGGCGGGCTGGATGCGCTGGTGCGCCACTTTGGCGGCGCGGTGGCGCAGGAGACGCCCCCGGCGCCTTCAACACCATCGGTCGACCTCGAAAAGCGCGTGGCGCAAGCCGCGCCGCAGCTGGTCAATCTGGTCAAGTCGGCCGCCGTGTCGCTCGAAAAAGCGGGGCTCGCGCAGCATCGTGCCAAGGTCTGCCTGGTACTCGACATCTCCGGTTCGATGAGCGCCTTGTACAGCAAGGGTCTGGTGCAGAAATTCGCCGAGCGCATCCTGGCGCTGGGCTGCCGTTTCGATGACGACGGCGAGATCGACGTGTTCCTGTTTGGCCGCAACGTCCACCAGGGCGAGGCGATGGGCCTGTCGAACTGGTCGAACTACATCAAGGGCATCATCACGCGCCACCCACTGGAAGGCGATACCCGCTACGGCGCCGCAATCGAAGCCGTGCGCCGCCACTACTTCCCGGATGCGCGTGGCGGCGAACGCCGTGCCGTCGCCAAGGCCGCCGTGCCCGTGTACGTGATGTTCGTTACCGACGGCTCGACGTCCGACAAGCCGCTGACCGAACGTCAGCTGCGCTGGGCCAGCCGCGAGCCGATCTTCTGGCAGTTCATGGGCATCGGCAAAGGGCGCAAGTCCAAAGCCAAGGCGCTGGCCAGCTTCGCCGACTCGGATTTCCCGTTCCTCGAAAAACTCGACGAGCTCGATGGCCGCCTGGTCGACAACGCCGATTTCTTCTCGGTCGCCTCGCCCGACGAGCATCCCGACGCCGCGCTGTACGACCTGTTGATGAACGAATACCCGCAGTGGGTGAAGCAGGTCAGGGCGCTCGGCATGATCGGCTGACGCGCGGTAGAAGAGGGCGAATTTGTCATGCAAACAGGCCCCGAATTACCGCTCTTCTCAGTCAATCGAAACCAGTAGTCGCACGTTACTCTTGTCGCATCGTCAGGACGTCAATACGTCCACAGACCGTGTACAACAGGGAGAAACAACGTGTTCGAAGGATTCATTCAGCTCACCCCAACGGGCGTCGCGCTCACCATGGCCGCGTCGTACATCATGACCGTGTTTGCCAGCGAACTGTATCTGCACCGTTCGCGCAGCCACCGCGCAATCACGTTCCACCCGCTGCTGTGCCACCTGTTTCGCCTGTGGATCTGGCTGACGACCTACGGCGTGACCGCCAAGGCCTGGGTGGCGGTGCACCGCAAGCACCACGCCAAGTGCGACACGGTCGACGATCCACACAGCCCGCACATCCACGGCCTGTGGACCATCCTGACCAAGGGCACGCTCCTGTACCGCAAGGCCGCGCGCAACGCGGACCTGATCAAGGCCTATGGCGTGGGCATCAAGGAAGACTGGATGGACGCGCACCTGTACACGAAGCACCGCTTCCGCGGCGCGTTCCTGTTCCTGGCGCTCGAGATGCTGGCGTTCGGCATGACGAACGGCTTTTTGATCTGGCTGTTCCAGTTTTCGATCCTGCCATTCTGGGCCTCGGGCTTCATCAACGGGATCTTCCACGTCGTGGGCTACCGTAACTTCCAGACCAAGGAAGGGTCACGCAACTTCTTCCCGATCGGGATCATCTTCGGCGGCGCCGAACTGCACAACAACCACCACGCCAACCCGGCGTCGGCCAAGCTGTCGATGAAGTGGTGGGAGTTCGATGCGGGCTGGCTCGTTATCCGCGTCCTCTCGTTCGTGCGCCTTGTGACCATCAACCATGTCGACCGGCTGCCGGCGCCGGATGCGGCGCAGGCGCGGCGGCACGCGGCGGGTTGACGCCCGCCGGGCGCAGCTTTCTGCCAAGCCGGCGCCACCCGATCACCACGCCCGTCACGCTGAGCAGCAGACCACCGAGGCTCAGCACGACCAGCACGATGTCCCACAACGGGCGCCGCTCGAGCAGCGGCAGCCAGTCCCACGAATGCAGCATCGCAAACAGCCAGCGGCTGGCGCGCTTGCCGCTGTCGATGTGGCCCAGCACCGCGCCGGTACGCGGGTCGAGATGCACCCAGGTCGCGTGCGGATCGGCGAACACGAGGCGCAGCACCGGGAGCGGCTTGTCGGCACCGCCCATCATCGTGTGCGCATCGCGTGCGTAGTAATACAGGTCGTAATCAACCAATTGCTCGACCCGCGCGACGGGTGCGTCGACCAGGTGCGCGGCGGCAGCCTGCAGCGCCGCCGCGTCGAGCGTCAACGGGCGCGCGGCGTGGCTGTCCAGCACCTGCGGCGCGCCGCCCGCGCGGTAGGCCAGCACGCGGTTCTGGCCCAGCACGCGCACCCAGCGCAGCTCGCGCACGGCGCCCGTGCTGGCGGCCAGCAGCACCGGCGGCGCGGCGTCCTGGTTTGTCAGCGTCAATGATCCGCCCTGCAGCGCCTCCATGCGCAGCTTCGGCGCGCCCGTGTCGAAGATGTGCCATGGATTCATCGACATCAGGCCGCTGAAGATCCACGCGATCGTCACCAGCGCAAACAGCAGGCCCGTCACGTGGTGCCAGCGCATCATCGCAGTCGGGTAGGGCGTGCGCGCACCGCTGCGGTAGGGCGTACGAAAACGCCAGCGCAGGATGCCGGCCACGGTGCCTGACAGCGCGGCCGCGATGCCGGCAATGGCCAGGTAATTGACGATATTGGTCCAGTAAGGCTGGAACAGGTTGCCGCGAAACGGATACAGCCAGTGAATCCAGGCGCCGGCGTAATTCCACAGCTGTTCGCTGCGCGTTGCATCGCGCACGACTTCGCCGGTTTTCCCGGACACGTACAGCAGCGTGCGATCTTCGTCATTCACCTCGACCCGGTGCAGCGGGCGCTGCGCATCGAGCCCGCGCGAATGGGTGAAGGCGTCTTCGTCGATCACGTCCTGGTAATGCACGTTCACGCCGGGGCCGGCCCAGGTGGCAGCACTGGCCAGTACATGGGCCGCGTTCACCGTTTCCACGCGCGCGCCGCTGATGGCGTCGATGACGATGGCACCGCGCTTGTCGCTGGCAATCGGTGTCGCCATATACACGGCGCGCCCGCCACTGGACGCCGCCAGGCGCAACCCGTCCAGCGGCCCGGTGACGCCGGCCCTGGCAAGTGCCACGTCTGGTGCCAGCAGCGGCGCTGTTTGCGACAGCGCTGGCAGATGCGACAGCCGTTCGGCATCGGTCAGCTTCGGGTAGCCGACATACATCATGACGATGCCCGATGCGAACCACATCGCAAACAGCACGCAGCCACCGATGCCCAGCCAGCGGTGGGCCAGGAACAGCCAGCGCTTGAGTTGTGCCTTCATGCCGGGCTCCCCGTCAGAACGCCAAGCGCAGCGACACGTCCGCCGTGCGCGCCGCGCCCAGGTACGCCATCGTGCTGTTCACGTTGGCCGCGTAGATCCGGTCGGTCAGGTTGCGCACGCGCCCGACCAGCGTGACGTCGCGGTTGATCTGGTAGGCCAGGCCCAGGTCGACGAACGTATACGCCGGCCAGTACAGCGTGTTGTCTGCATCCGCATACACCTTGCCGACCCGGCGCACGCCGACGTTCGTCTGCAGCGCCGGCGTGATGGCGTACGACAGCCACAGGTTGGCCACGGTCGCCGGCGTGTTGACCGGCGTTTTCCCGGCCAGCGACACGTTGCCCTGGCGGTAGTTCTGGTATTCGGCATCCACGTACGTGACGTTGCCCTGCAGGCCAAGGCGGCGCGTCGGCTGCAGGCCCACGGCCAGCTCGACGCCTTGCGATGTCTGCTCGCCCACGAGCAGCGTCAGGGCGCTGTTGTTCGGGTCTTGCGTCGCGATGTTCTTGCGCGTGATGTGATACGCGGCCAGCGTCGCCGTGCCCTTGCCATCCCAGAATCCCAGCTTGCTGCCCACCTCGAACTGGCGGCCGGTCGTCAGCTCGCTGTTGGTGCGCACGTCCGCAAACGAAGCGGTCGACAGCACGCCGGACGGTGGATCGGCCGCCGTCGCATACTGCGCATACAGATTCATGTCGGGCGTGACGTCCCATACCAGGCCAAGGCGGCCCGTCGTGGGCGTGTAGCTGCGTGCGAAGCTGGCCGGGCTGGCGCTGGTTACCTCGCGACGGTTGGTCAGATCGAGTTCGATGCGCTCGTGGCGCAGCGCGGTCACCAGGTTCAGGTTGGGCACCAGCGCCGTGCGGTTCTCGAGATACAGGGCCGTTGTCGTGACCTTGTTGTCGCGGTCGGGCCGGAAGCCTGGCGTCATGCCTGGCACCGCGAAGAAACGTTCGGTGACGAACTCGTACGGGTCGACCGTGCTGACCGTGGCGGGCAGGCTGTTGGGAAAGCGCGTCTGCTTGTTGACGCTGACGTCCAGGCCAAAGGCCCAGTCGCTGCGGCGTGCGCCGATGCGGCTCTTGTACACGCCGTCGAGACGGTCGCCCACCATGCGCTGATCGTGGCGCTGGAGCAGGGCGGCCGAGCGGATCACGGCCGTGTTGGACGGGTTGAAGCGGTAGGTCTCGACGTTGCGGTAGTCGCGCAGCGCATCGTACAGATACAGCGTGTTCGTGAGCTGCAGCGCGTCGCTCACCTGCCACTTGCCGATCGAGCGCAGCCAGTGCACGCGCTGATCGTAGACGCCGTCAGCGCTGTTGTAGTTCTTGAAGCGCGTGGCCTCGAGGATGCGCGCCTGGCCGCCGACCGGGTTGGCCAGCGGCGTGCCCCAGTACGGCCGGTCCACGTCTTCCTGCTGGAATTCATAGGCCAGCGTGTGCGTCACGCCGCGCCCGAACTGCGACAGCAGGGACGCCGCCAGCTGGGTCGAGCGGCTGTCGACGCCGTCGATCGGGCTGCCCGTGTCGCGGTGATTGATGTCGATGCGCGCGTACTGGCCATCGCTTAGTTGGCGATTCAGGCCGACCGACGCTTCTTTCAAGCCATGCGCGCCAAGCCGTGCCTGGGCTTCTGAAAATTCGCGCGCCTCGGCCAGTTTGGTGATGTAGTTGATCGAGCCGCCGACCGCGCCCGAGCCGAACAGAAAGCTCGACGGCCCGCCGATGGCTTCGACCCGGTCGATGATCCAGCTGTCGACAGGGCGCGCCGCGATCGCATACTGGACGTTGATGCCGTTGAACAGCTGGCTGATCGAGCCGCTGCCAAAGCCCCGGTAGCTCACGCCGATATTGCCCGGCGCATTGTGGGCGGTCACGCCGGGGATCGCGCGCAGGATTTCCTGCGTGTCCTGGGCGCCGCGTACGTCGATCAGGGCGCGGTCGACGACGGTGACGGTGGCCGGGGTTTCGCGTGCGCTCAGGCCAAGGCGGCTGGCGGTATCGAGTGGCGTGTCGAGGTCGAGCAGGCTGCCGGCGCGTGGTGCATCGGCCGTGATCTCGACGGTGGGGATGGTCTGGGCGTGCACCTGCCACGGGACGACGAAGGTAAAGCCCAGAGCGAGCGCGATCGTGCGCGGCCGGGCGTGAAGACATGGGGTCATTGCATTTCCTGTGCGCGCGACGAACGGCGATGGCGCGTCGCGCATGGTCCGCCGGTGCTGCATGGGGATGCAGCACCGGAATCAAGGGGTATGACGGATCAGGAAAGGGCGGCAGGTGGCCCGCGCGATTGCGCAGGCGTCCAGGCAAATTGCGGGCGTGGTGCGTGGTAAAACAGTGGCGGATAGGGATCGCGCTCCAGACTGACGACTTGCAGCGTGCCGGCATACGGCGGCGGCGCGATGGCCGCATGCTGGTGCGAGCAGCACAGGTCACAGTGCGACATGTCCGGCACCGGCGGCGCCGTTGTCTGGCCCGCGTCGTCCACGACCAGGATGTGGCGGGTGCCGGTGGCGCTGCAAATCTCGGACAGATAGGCATTGGCTGGCTGCGCGGTGGCCAGGGCCATCGCATGCGACAGCACGGGCGTGAACAGGCCAAACAGGAACGCCACGAGGACGGTCCAGCCATACAGCGCGCGGGTTGTGCGGAGCCTGTGCATATGAAAATTATAGTCGGGGCAGCGCGCCGCGGCGCACGGGTGGTCAATTTGTCCATCTTACCGGCCGGCGCGTGACCTGGGCACCAGCGATACCGCCTGCGATTGATATAATCGCGGTCTACCATTCCCGCTACCCACGACCAACACGATGCCGCGCACCCTTGTCATTTCCCCGAACTGGATCGGCGACGCCGTCATGGCCCAGCCCTTGCTGCGCCGGCTCCGGGAGCGCCATCCCGAGCGCCCGATCGATGTCGTGGCGCCCACCTGGGTCGCCCCGGTCTGGCGCGCAATGCGCGAAGTGGACACGGTGCTCGAGTCGCCGTTCAAGCATGGCGCGCTGCAGTGGAAAGAGCGCAAGGCGTTCGCAAAAATGCTCAAGGCGCGTGGTTACGCCGACTCGTACGTCTTGCCCAACACGCTCAAGTTCGCACTGATCCCGTGGCTGGCCGGTATCCCGCGCCGCGTGGGCTACAAGGGTGAGATGCGCTATGGCCTGGTCAATGTCATGCACCACGAAGACAAGACGGCGCCGCGCCCGATGGCCCAGTTCTACCAGGCGCTGGCCGACGCGCCGGTGCGCGACCTGGCGCGGCCCGAGCGCCTGCCCGAACCGGTGATGACGGTGGCGCCAGCAGAAGCGCAGGCCGCGCTCGCGCGCCTGCAACTGCCGGGCGGTGCGCACGTGGTGTTTGCGCCGGGCGCCGAATTCGGCCCGGCCAAGCGCTGGCCGTCTGCGTACTTCGCCGAGCTGGCGCAGACGATCCTGGCGCATCGCCCGGATGTGCAGATCCTGCTGCTCGGCTCACCGAAAGACCGCGCCGTCTGCGACGAGATCACGGCGATCATGCCGCAGGCGCACAACCTGGCCGGCTCGACCTCGCTGGCCGAAGCCATCGCGCTGATCTCGCGCGCCGCCGCCGTGGTCACGAACGACTCGGGCCTGATGCACATCGGCGCGGCGCTGGGGCGGCCCGTGGTGGCCATCTACGGCCCGACCGATCCGCGCCACACGCCGCCGCTGTCGCAACTGGCGCAGATCCTGTGGCTGCACATCGAATGCTCGCCGTGCCAGCAGCGTGAATGCCCGCTGGGCCACCAGAACTGCATGAAGCAGATCCTGCCGCAGGCTGTCTGGCAGCCCTTGCAATCCATGCTTGCCGCCGCGTGATGCGGGCAAGCCAAACGATTTAACAGAGGACCCCATCATGATTCTGGTTACCGGCGCCGCAGGTTTTATTGGCGCGAACCTCGTACATGCACTGTCAGCGCGCCAGCCGTTTAGCGTGTTCGCCGTCGACAATATGTCGCGGCCCGAAAAATTTCATAACATCGTCGACGCCGAGATCGCCGACTACGCCGACAAGGAAGACTTCCTGGTGCGCCTGAAGGCCGGGGAGTTCGACAACAAGTTCACGGCCGTGCTGCACCAGGGCGCGTGCTCGAACACGATGGAGACCGATGGCCGCTACATGATGAAGAATAACTACGACTACACGGTCGCGTTGTTCGAATTCTGCCAGCGCCAGGACATCCCGTTCATCTACGCGTCGTCGGCCGCCGTGTATGGCGCCGGCACCGTGTTTCGCGAAGAGCGGCCGCTCGAGCGGCCACTGAACGTCTACGGCTACTCGAAATTCCTGTTCGACCAGTACCTGCGCCGCTACTGGGCCACCAAGGGCAAGGATGCGGGCAGCCAGGTCGTTGGCCTGCGCTACTTCAACGTCTACGGGCCGCTCGAAGGGCACAAGGGCACGATGGCATCGGTGCCGTTCCACCAGTACCACCAGTTCCTGAAGGACGGCAAGGTGCGGCTGTTCGGCGCCAACGACGGCTACGAAGCCGGCGCGCAGATGCGCGACTTCGTCTATATCGACGACGTCGTCAAGGTCAACCTGTTCTTCCTGGACCATCCGGAGCAGCGCGGCATCTTCAACCTGGGCACCGGCCGCGCGCAGCCGTTCAACGACCTGGCAGTGGCCACGGCCAACGCATTGGCCAACGAAGGCAAGCCGGCCTTGACGCTGCAGGAGATCGTCGACCAGGGCCTGCTCGAGTACCTGCCGTTCCCGGACAAGTTGAAGGGCAAGTACCAGAGCTTCACGCAGGCCGACATCTCGGCACTGCGCGCGGCCGGCTACAACGAACCGTTCACGGACGTGGCCACCGGCGTCGCCAGATACATGGACTGGCTGCGCGCACAGCCAGCGCGCTGAAGGTCAGGGGCGCGTGAACTGCATGCCCTGTGCGGTTTCACCTGCCACCTGCGCCTTGTTTTCCGGGCTTTCGCTGAATTCGATCAGCAGTCGCTCGATCGGCAGGCCGTTGTTCAGCTGCTGCAACCAGTACGCTGCACCGACCTCGTCCGGCGCCCGATGCAGCACATTGCGGTACATGGCGGTGATAAGCTGCGTTGGCGTTGGCGCCGCCCCATACAAGGCGGCGAACTCGCCGGAGCGCGCGAATTCGCGCCCCATGTCGTCAAGTGACGAACCACCATCCATCGCGCGAATCCAGAATCCAAGCCCCCGGTCATCCGGCTGGCGATTGAAGGCAGCGCGGTACAGCCGGTAGGTCTTGCCGGCGCTGCCTTCGATGTCAAAGGCCAGCGTCACATCTGCAAATTCCAGACGATACGAGTCGCGTACGGTCTGCGTACCGTCCCGGCCAGTGTTATCGACGATGGTCAGGACATTGTCGCTGCGCGTGAGCGTATAGGCCGAGCGTGGTCCGTTAAGCACAGCACCACGCACGGTCACGAATGCTGGCGCGCCGGGATCGGAATCGTACAGGTGCGCCAGTTCTACCCGCGGAATCAGCAGATAGGCGCCCGGCCTGGCGTGACTGAGCGTGAAGGCCCCATCCGCGCTGCGGTAATTGCCCGCATCACTCGGCGTCAGCGCATCGAGCCCTTCGACGGTGACGGCGCTCACACGCCACCCCGTGTCCGGTCCGAGGTAGGCAGGACCCGTGGCATCCATGACCAGTCGCAGCCGGATGATCTGCCCGCGATAGGCGCTCAGTGCAACCGGCAGCGTACCTGTCAGCGGTGCCATCGAGCCCGTGCCAGACTCGCTGTAGGCATCCTTCCAGCTCGCACCGTCGTCGCCGGATACCTGCACCCGGAATCGCTGTCCGCTCGATGCCAGTTGCATGGTACGGCTGACCAGCACCCGGGCGCTGTCGCTCGCGACGAACAACGGCTTGCCGAGCGTGGCGCTTTGCAGACCCCAGTCGTTTTCGCCGACATGAAAGCGCAGCGCGCCAGCGGCAATGATGTCGTGGTGCCCGGCGTTCGCGCTCATCCAGTTGGCGGTATCGAGTGGTGCCCGGGTGGTGCCGGTGGCGGCGCGCAGCATGGCCGTCACGCTGTAGCCGGTGGCACCGGGCAGCGCCCCGATGCGGACCTGGTACGGTGTGTCTGGCCGCGTGTCTGCTGGTGCGGTGAGCACGGGCTGCAACCGGTTGGTGCTGGCAACGGCCGGATCGATGACCGTGACGTCATAGTCGAAGCTGCGTACCCCCTTCGCGGTCATGACGTTGGTGATGCTGACGCGGTAGCGCACATCGGTCGCCGGCTGCGCATGGTGGCCAGCGGGGTCGATGTCCGCCATTTTCCAGACAAGGGTGTTTTCGCCATAACCGTTTTTCACCGGTTCGAGCGTGACCCTGACCGGCGCGCCGTCGCGCGTGACGTTCACCATGGCCTGTGTGAAGTCGGCGTCGGGATACGACAACGACCAGCGTTCGTACACGGTCGCGTAAGGCACGTAGCCCTTCGCCGGCCATGCGACGAAATCGTCGCGTACGGCCGACCTGGCGCCGAAATAATCGGTATCGGTCACCCACAGCGCATTCGCTCCCCACACGGTCTTGCCGTCGATTGCGCCTGCTGGCACGTCGCCGGTGCCCATAGTGCGTGTGTTGGGATGGAAGATCCAGCGCCGGTGCCCGACCGGTCCATTGTCGGTGCCGGGATCCTGGATATACCCGTCGATCGCCGCGGGGCCCATCGTGCCGAGCGCCAGATTCGAGGCAATCGCCGCATCGGCGCCTTCCTGCGTGTAGAACTTCCAGGTCGGTGGTGGCGTATGCGACAGCTGGCCGGCCGCACTCATGATGAGCGCCGCGTGCTGTGCCTTGGCGCTGTTCTGCTCCGAGAGCCGGACGGCAGCCGGGAGGCCCGCCATCGCCCGATACCAGTTCACTCGTTGTATGACGGCTGCCCTGAACGCAGGAGTCGTCGTGCCTGGCGCGCCAGCCGCATGGTTGCCGGTCCAGCCGATCGGCGGCGTCGGTTCGCGGTGGATGCGATTGTAGAAAAGGCGCACCGCCTCGCGGTCGCTCGTATCGATCGCCAATGGCGTGCCATCGACAACCAGCGCGGACTCCTTGCGCTGGTAATCCACGCCCGGTACGAAGCCTTGCGCGGCCCGTGCCACCTCATTGGTGACGGGCGTACCGAGCTGTATTGCAGTGCGCGGGGATACCATGGACGCCGCACTGCCTGTCTCCACTACGGGCGCGTCGGATTGACCTCCGCAGCCAGCCAGCAAGAAGACCAGAAGACCAGCAACAACACGTGAACGGCTGAACATAAATATTGCCCAATGGAAAATTTCAATAATTATGCCGTAGGGGAACAGGTGTGTATAGCAAAGAAGTCTGGGTACTCGAGGATATGCGCGTGGCATGAACGGCAGCGGCGTTTACATCGTGTTTACAACTGGTGGCAGCTTTTATATCCGGTTTTTATGCCCGAATCGCTAACCTGCTGGTGTTCCATGCGGCGCCATCGTGCGCTGCATGGGTTCCAACACAACCACGAGCAGAAACCATGAATGCATCGATTCAAGCGCGCCGCGCCAGCCTGGTGGCAGCCGCCATCTTCGCCATCAGCGGCGCCGCGCACGCCCAGACCACCGGCGCCGTCGAGGTGGCAGAACCCGCCGCTTCCGCATCACCCGTCACCTTCAACGCCGCCATCACGTCGGACTACCGCTACCGTGGTATTTCGCAGACGCGCCTGCAACCGGCAGTGCAGGGCGGTCTTGACTACGTCCACGCCACTGGCTGGTATGTCGGCGCGTGGGCATCGACTGTCAAGTTCGCGAAGGACGCCGGGGGCGATGGCGACGTCGAGATCGACCTGTACGCCGGCAAGCGCGGCGAGCTCGCGGTCGGTTTGTCTTCCGGTCTGACGTACGACGTTGGCGTCCTGCGCTACCTGTATCCGGACAATGGCCTGGGCCAGGTCGCCGGCTTCGTCAACGCCAACACCACCGAGGTGTATGCGCAACTGGGCTATGGCCCGGGCTACATCAAGTATTCGCACGCCACCACGAACCTGTTCGGCTTCGTCGACAGCGAAGGCAGCGGCTACCTCGACATCGGCGCCAGTCTCGACGCCGGCCAAGGCGTCACGGTACTGCTGCACGCTGGCCGCCAGCGCGTAGACAACAACCCCGCAGCCGATTACACCGACTGGAAGATCGGCGCCTCGCGCAGCTTCGCGCTGGCCACGGTCGCCGTCGCGTATGTCGGCACCAACGCCAGCAAGAGTGCGTACGCCTCGCCAAGAAACGGCAAATTCACGGGGCGCGACGCGCTGCAGCTGACCCTCAGCCGCACCTTCTGAACCCAATCACCAGAATAACAACCACGCTGAAAGCGAACGTCCATGGATCTTATCTATATCGGCGCGCTCCTCGTCTTCGTCCGCCTGACTTGCCTGCTGGTGAGCGGTTGCGGACTCCTCGGAGGCAAGCAATGAATCTCTCCTACGCGATCGGCGGCCTGGCCGCCTGCGCGCTCCTGGTCTATCTCCTGATCGCCCTGTTCAAACCGGAGGACATGTAATGGCCACCAATGAACTGATGACGCAGTTCCTGCCGCTGCTGGCGCTGTTCCTGGTCGTGCTGCTGGCGCTGGCCTGGCCACTGGGCGCACTGCTGGCGCGCATCGGCGCCGCCGACATCCAACCGGGCGCTGTGCCCGGCCTGGGCTGGGTCGGCGGCATCGAGGGCGCGCTGCTGCGCGCTGCGGGTCCCGCCGCCGGCGCTGCCCAGACCTGGAAAGCCTATGCGCTGGCGCTGATCGCCTTCAATGCGGTGGGCGTGGTGTTTGTCTACGGCCTGCAGCGTCTGCAGGGCTGGCTCCCGCTCAATCCTGAAGGGATGGCCGGCGTGAGCCCTGATTCGAGCTTCAACACCGCCGTCAGCTTCGTCGCCAACACCAACTGGCAAGGCTACAGCGGCGAGCAGACGATGAGCATCCTGACCCAGATGGTCGGCCTGGCCGGCCAGAACTTCTTTTCGGCCGCCACCGGCATCGCCGTCGCATTCGCGCTGATCCGCGGCTTTGCGGCCCGTTCGGCCGGCGCGATCGGCAATTTCTGGGTCGACGTCACGCGCTCGACACTGTATGTACTGCTGCCGCTGTCCGTGATCCTTGCCGTGTTCCTGGTGGGGCAGGGCGTGGTGCAGAGCATGGGGCCGCATGTCGAAGCGCAGGTGATCGAGCCGGTCGCCTACACGCAGCCGGCCAGCGATGGCCAGGCGGCGGTCGAAACGCGCGCCGACACGCAGGTCATTCCGATGGGCCCCGTCGCTTCCCAGGAAGCCATCAAGATGCTGGGCACGAATGGCGGTGGCTACTTTAACGCCAACTCGGCGCACCCGTTTGAAAACCCGACCGCGCTTTCGAACTTTGCGCAGATGATCGCCATCTTCCTGATCCCGGCCGCGCTGTGCTTCGCGTTCGGCCGCATGGTGGGCGACCCCCGCCAGGGCTGGGCCGTGCTGGGCACGATGACGCTGATCTTCGTGATCGCGGCCATCGGGGCCTTCGCCGCGGAGCAGCAAGCCAATCCGCTGCTGGCGCCACTGGGCATCGACCACGCGGCAAGCAGCCTGCAGTCGGGCGGCAATATGGAAGGCAAGGAGACCCGCTTCGGCATCGCCGCATCGAGCCTGTTCGCGGTCGTGACCACGGCCGCATCGTGCGGCGCGGTCAACGCCATGCACGATTCGTTCACGCCGCTGGGCGGCATGGTGCCGATGGTGATGATGCAGTTCGGTGAAGTGATCTTCGGCGGCGTGGGCTCGGGCCTGTACGGCATGCTGGTGTTCGCGATCCTGACGGTGTTCATCGCCGGCCTGATGATCGGCCGCACGCCGGAATACCTGGGCAAGAAGATCGGCGCGTTCGAGATGAAGATGGTTGCCGTCGTCATTCTGGTGACGCCATGCCTGGTTTTGCTGGGTACCGCGCTGGCCGTGACCACCGGCGCTGGTGCAGCCGGCGTGGCCAATCCGGGCGCGCACGGCTTCTCCGAAATCCTGTACGCGCTGACGTCCGCCGCCAACAACAACGGCAGCGCGTTCGCCGGCTTGTCGGCCAATACGCCGTTCTACAACACGCTGCTGGCCGTGGCCATGTGGTTCGGGCGCTTCGCCGTGATCGTGCCGGTGCTGGCGATTGCCGGTTCGCTGGCCGGCCGCCAGCGCCTGCCCACCACGCCCGGTACCTTGCCCACCCATGGCCTGATGTTCGTCGCCATGCTGGCCGCGATCGTCGTGCTGGTCGGTGTCCTCAACTATGTCCCGGCGCTGGCGCTGGGTCCCGTGGTCGAACACCTGCAATTGTTCGGAGAATGACAATGGATCAATCAGTGATCAACCCAACTGAAGCAACCCCGGTCCAGGCGCCGCGCAAGTCGCTGAACCTGTTCGACGGCGCGCTGGTGTGGCCGGCGATGCTCGACGCGCTCAAGAAGCTCCATCCACGCACGCAAGTGCGCAGCCCCGTGATGTTCGTCGTCTACGTCGGCAGCATCATCACCACGCTGCTGTGGTTCCAGGCGCTGGCCGGGCATGGCGAAACGAGCGCCGGCTTCATCCTGGCCACCGCCGTCTGGCTCTGGTTCACGGTGCTGTTCGCGAACTTCGCCGAGGCACTGGCCGAAGGCCGCAGCAAGGCGCAGGCCGCATCGCTGCGCAACCTGCGCCAGACCGTGACGGCGAAAAAGCTCGAGGCGCCCAAGCACGGCGAGCCATGGCAGGCCTGTCCGTCGGGCGATCTGCGCAAGGGCATGTTCTTCCTGGTCGAAGCGGGGGACGTGATTCCCGTCGATGGCGAAGTGGTCGACGGCGTGGCCTCGGTCGACGAAAGCGCCATCACCGGCGAATCGGCGCCCGTGATTCGCGAGTCGGGCGGCGACTTCGGCTCGGTCACCGGCGGCACCCGTGTGCTGTCGGACTGGCTGGTGGTGCAGGTGAGCGCCAATCCGGGCGAGACGTTCCTGGACCGGATGATCGGCATGGTCGAAGGTGCGTCGCGCAAGAAGACGCCGAACGAGATCGCGCTGACCATCCTGCTCGTGGCGCTGACGATCGTCTTCCTGGTCGTGACGGTGACGCTGCTGCCGTTCTCGCTGTTTGCCGTGCAGGCGTCCGGCAGCGGTTCGCCGGTGACGCTCACTGCGCTGGTGGCACTGCTGGTGTGCCTGATCCCGACGACGATCGGCGGCCTGCTGTCGGCCATTGGCGTGGCCGGCATGAGCCGCATGTTGCAGGCCAACGTGATTGCGACGTCGGGCCGCGCGGTGGAAGCGGCCGGCGACGTCGACGTGCTCCTGATGGACAAGACCGGCACTATCACGTTCGGTAACCGCCAGGCGTCCGCCTTCCTGCCGGCGCCCGGCGTGACCGAAGAAGAACTGGCCGATGTGGCGCAACTGGCCTCGCTGGCCGACGAAACGCCGGAAGGCCGCAGCATCGTGGTGCTGGCCAAGAACCGCTTCAATCTGCGCGAACGGGCGATGGAGTCGCTCGGCGCCGTGTTCGTGCCGTTCACGGCCCAGACGCGTATGAGTGGCGTGGACCTGGGTGAGCGGCAGTTGCGCAAGGGCGCGGCCTCGGCGCTGCGCCGTCATATGGAGTCGCTCGGCGCGGTCTGGCCTGGTGACGTGGAACGCAGCGTCGACGAGGCATCGCGCCGTGGCAGTACGCCGCTGGTGGTGGCCGATGGCAGCCGCGTGATGGGCGTGGTCGAACTGAAGGACGTGGTCAAGGGCGGCATCCGCGAGCGCTTCGCCGAACTGCGCCGCATGGGCGTCAAGACCGTGATGGTCACCGGCGACAACAAGCTCACGGCGGCGGCGATTGCGGCCGAAGCCGGGGTCGATGACTTCATCGCCGAAGCCACGCCGGAAGAAAAGCTGGCGCTGATCCGCAGGTACCAGAGCGAAGGCAAGCTGGTGGCGATGACGGGCGACGGCACCAACGACGCACCGGCGCTGGCCCAGGCCGACGTCGCGGTGGCGATGAATTCGGGCACGCAGGCAGCCAAGGAGGCCGGCAATATGGTCGATCTGGATTCGAATCCGACCAAGCTGCTCGAGATCGTCGAAATCGGCAAGCAGATGCTCATGACGCGCGGCGCGCTGACGACGTTTTCGATCTCGAACGACATCGCCAAATATTTTGCGATCGTGCCGGCGATGTTCGTCGCCACCTATCCCGAGCTGAAGGCGCTGGATGTGATGGGGTTGACCAGCCCATCGTCGGCCATCATGTCGGCCGTGATCTTCAATGCCCTGATCATCGTGGTCCTGATCCCGCTGGCGCTGCGCGGCGTGCGTTATCGCGCCATCGGTGCGGCGGCCCTGCTGCGCCGGAACATGCTGATCTACGGCCTTGGCGGCCTGCTGCTGCCGTTCGCTGGCATCAAGCTGATCGACATGGCGCTCACTGCGCTCAATCTGACCTAGGAGTTTTCATGCAATCGATTCTTCGCCCCGCACTCGTGCTGTTCGCGGTGCTCACCTTGATCTGCGGCGTGCTGTATCCACTGGCCGTGACCGGGATCGCCCAGGCGGCGTTTCCCGTGCAGGCCAACGGCAGCCTGGTCGAACGGGACGGCAAGACCGTCGGCTCGGCGCTGATCGGCCAGTCGTTCACTGCGCCGGGCTACTTCTGGGGCCGGCCATCGGCTACCAGCCCGATGGCCAATAACGGCGGCGGCTCGGGCGGCTCGAACCAGGGCCCGCTCAATCCGGCCCTGCAGGAAGCGGTCAAGGGCCGCGTCGCTGCGCTGCGCGCACTCGACCCGTCCAACACGGCGCCGGTGCCGGTCGACCTGGTGACGGCGTCGGCCAGCGGTCTCGATCCCGAGATCAGCGTGGCGGGCGCGCAGTACCAGGCGGCGCGGGTGGCGCGTGCGCGCGCCATGCCGGTTGAACGGGTCGGCGCGCTGATCGAACGGCACACCGAGCTGCCGCTGCCTGGCTTGCCAGGTGCGCCGCGCGTGAACGTGCTGGCGCTGAACCTGGCGCTGGACCAGGCAGCCGGCGTGGCCAGCGGCCCCGAAAGCGGTCATACTCGCTAGATGATGCCGCACGACGATCAGCGACCCGACCCCGACGCACTGCTTGCGCAACTGCGCGAGCAGGACCGGCGCGCCGCGCGCGGGCGCCTGCGCATCTATTTTGGCGCCTCGGCCGGCGTGGGCAAGACCTACGCCATGCTGCAAGAAGCGCGCAAGCTGCAGCGCGATGGCGCCGCGCCGCTGGTGGGCGTCATCGAAACCCACGGACGCACCGAGACGGCGCGTCTGCTCGACGGGCTCGAACTGCTGCCACGGCGGCGCATCGACTATCGCGGCAAGACACTCGACGAATTCGATCTCGATGCTGCGCTGGCGTGTGCGCCCGGCGTCATCCTGGTCGACGAACTGGCGCATTCGAACGCGCCCGGTTCGCGCCATCCCAAACGCTGGCAGGACGTCGAAGAATTGCTGGCGGCGGGCATCGACGTGCTCACGACCGTCAACGTGCAGCACCTGGAAAGCCTGAACGATGTGGTGGGTGGCATCGCCGGCATCCGCGTGGCCGAGACGGTGCCCGATCGCGTGTTCGACAGTGCCGATGAAATCGTGATGGTCGACCTGACAGCCGACGCGCTGCTGGCGCGCCTGAAAGAGGGCAAGGTGTATCAGCCGCAGCAGGCCGAGCGCGCTGCAGGTAATTTCTTCAAAAAGGGCAACCTGATCGCGCTGCGTGAGCTGGCGCTTCGGCGCACTGCCGACCGCGTCGAAGGCGACGTGCGCGCCTGGCGCGAAGCGCAATCGATCGACGCGATCTGGAAGACCGGCGCCGGCCTGCTGGTGTGCCTCGGGCCGGGAACGCACGCCGAACACGTCGTGCGCAGCAGTGCGCGCATGGCGTCGCAACTGGGTACGGGCTGGCATGCGGTATATGTCGAGACGGCGCGCCTGGGCAAGCTGCCCGAGGCCGCGCGGGCGCGCATCATGGACACGCTCAAGCTCGCGCACAGCCTGGGCGCCACCACGGCCGTCCTGTCGGGCGAAGACATTGCGGCCAGCACGCTCGATTACGCGCGCGACCATAACCTGTCGCGCATTGCGCTGGGCCGGGATGGTTCGCGCTGGCCGTGGCGCCGGCGCACGGCGCGCCGCCTCGCGCGGCTCGCACCGGGCGTGGACCTGATCGAGATCGGTCAGCCGGCGGTGCCGCCTGCTGCAGTCAGCAGCGCCACGGCGGCTGCGGCTGCGGCTGCGGCTGCGCCGCCGCGCCAGTCGCTGCTGCCGCACGCGTGGGCTGCGGGCGCCAGCCTGCTCACGGTGCTGGTGGCCACGCCGCTGCAGCCATGGCTCGATCTGGCCAATATCGTCATGCTGTTCTTGCTGGTGGTGCTGCTCGTGGCCATGCGCTTCGGGCGCGCGCCATCGGTCACCGCCACCTGCATCGGCGTGGCCAGCTTCGATTTTTTCTTCGTGCCGCCGCGTTTCGATTTCGCGGTGAGCGACGTGCAGTATCTGGTCACGTTCTCCGTGATGCTGGCGGTGGGCTTGATCACCGGGCACCTGACGGCCGGCCTGCGCTTCCAGGCACGCGTGGCGGCGCAGCGCGAGCGGCGCGTGCGCGCGCTGTACGAATTCGCGCGCGAGTTGTCCGGCGCGCTGGCCGCGTCGCAGGTGTTCGAGTCGAGCCGCGCCGTGATCCAGAATGCGTTCGGCGCGCGCGCCACGCTGCTGGTGCCCGATGCCGACGAGCGGCTCGGCATGCCAGCGGCGGAGGATGGCGCTTCTGCAAGCTCGGCGCCCGGCAACGTCGACCTGGGCATCGCCCAGTGGGCGTACGACCACGCGCAGCCGGCGGGCCTGGGCACGGACACGCTGCCCGCGTGCCCGTTGTTCTATCTGCCGCTGGTGGCGCCGATGCGCACGCGCGGCGTGCTGGCAATCGAGCCCGAAGGCGGGCGCTGGGTCCTGATTCCCGAGCAGCGGCGCCAGCTCGACGCACTGGCGGCGCTGGCTGCAATCGCGCTCGAGCGCGTGCATTACGTCGAGGTGGCGCAGGCTGCATTGGTGAACATGGAATCGGAGCGGCTGCGCAATTCGCTGCTGGCGGCGCTGTCGCACGATCTGCGCACGCCGCTCACGGCGCTGGTGGGCTTGTCCGAATCGCTGCTGCGCGGCGAGCCGGCGCTGCCGGCCAATTCACTGGCGCTGGCGCAGGCGCTGCACGATGAAGCGGTGCGCATGGGGACATTGGTGGCGAACCTGCTGGACATGGCGCGTATCGAAAGCGGGGAAGTGCGCTTCAACCTGGAATGGCAGGCGCTCGAGGAAGTCATCGGCAGCGCACTGCGCGCCTGCGGCGCGGCGCTGCGCCAGCACACGGTGACGGTGCGCCTGCCGCCCGACATGCCGCTGGTGCGCTTCGACGCGGTGCTGATCGAACGCGTGCTGTGCAACCTCGTTGAAAATGCCGCAAAATACACGCCGGCCGGCGCGCGCATCGAGATTGCCGCGCTGGCGCGCGGGGCCTGGATCGACGTCACGGTGAGCGACGACGGTCCGGGCCTGCGCGCCGGCAGCGAAGAAGCGATCTTCGAAAAATTCACGCGCGGCGAGCGCGAATCGGCGCTGCCCGGCGTGGGCCTGGGCCTGGCGATCTGCCGCGCGATCATCGGTGCGCACGGCGGCATCATCCGCGCCTGCACATCAACCCTGGGCGGCGCCGGCTTCGTGTTCTCGCTGCCGGCCGGCAGCCCCCCTGAACTGGACTTGCTGTCGATGGAGACAAACGATGCTTGACGCGCCTTGCGCACTGCTGGTGGAGGACGAGCCGCAGATCCGCCGCTTCGTGCGCGCCGCGCTCGAACAGGAAGGCTGGCAGGTGCACGAGTCGGTGAGTATGGCGCGCGGCCTGATCGACGCCGGCACGCGCCGCCCCGACCTGATCGTGCTCGACCTCGGCCTGCCGGACGGCGACGGCATCGACTTCATCCACGACGTGCGCAAATGGTCAGCGGTGCCGATCATCGTGCTGTCGGCGCGCGTGGCCGAAGGCGAGAAAATCCGCGCGCTCGACGCCGGCGCCGACGACTACCTGACCAAACCCTTCGGCACCGGCGAACTGCTCGCCCGCGTGCGCGCCACACTGCGCCGCCAGCGCCAACCGGCCGCCGGCTGCGACAGCAAAACGCATTTCAGCGACGTGTCAGTGGACCTGCAAGACCGTGTGGTCACGAGAAACGGCGAACACGTCCACTTAACGCCCACCGAATACCGCCTGCTCGCCGTCCTGGTCAGCAACGCCGGCCGCGTGATGACGGCCCCGCAGCTTTTGCGCGCCGTCTGGGGCCCCGGCCACGCCGAAAGCGGCCACTACCTGCGCATCTACATGGGCCACCTGCGCCACAAACTCGAACCCGACCCCACCCAACCCCGCCACCTCCTCACCGAAACCGGCGTCGGCTACCGCCTCTGGCTCGGCTAACAAATCCCCCAATCAATGTTAAATAAATTAGGGTCAGAGTAGAATTAAAAAGCAATTTTCAAAGTTGCCAGTTAATTCGACTCTGACCCTAATTAATTTGCAACGCTTTCCCAAAATCTAAATTAGGGTCAGAGTCGAATTGTTTGACAACATTCGGTAATTGCCCAATAAATCTACTCTGACCCTAATTGATTCTGCCTTTTTACCTGAAGTTTTCTTGCGCTGTCGAATTCTATGGCAAAAAGAAATATCCGCGAATCATTTAAATATGCTGCGAATTCGATTTAATGAGATCAGGAATCAAACTATCGAAAAATGGCGATCAATTGCTCAATAATTCGACTCTGACCCTAATTAATTTGCAAGAGTTTCTGCAAGAATAAATTAGGGTCAGAGTCGAATTGTTTGACAACTTTGGGTAATTGCCCAATAAATCTACACTGACCCTATTTGTTGGGGAGGCCTTGGCCGCCGATGGGTTCGGTTTCGAAGCGTTCGCCGAAGCCGGCGATGAGGGGGCGGGCTTGTTTGATGGCGGCTTGGACTGACGGGAGGGTCAGTGAGGCCTTGTGGTTGTCTTGCGAGTCCCAGGTTTCGGTGATCCAGATGGCGTCGGCGTCCTGCTTGTCCTTGGCGATGATGTAGGCCAGGCAGCCGGGCATGGCGGTGGTGCCTTCCAGCAGGATGGCGATGAGGGCGTCGCGTTGGCCCGGGGTAGAGCGCATTTTTCCGATCAGACCGTACATGCGGGGTGTCTCTTTCATCGTGGTGGTGGTGACGGGTGGTGCGGCGGCGCGGGCCTGGGTCAGCGGCAGGGCTGTTAGCGCCCCCAGTACCTTGCGGCGGGATACGGTCATGCCTGTCCTCGCGTGGAATTGTCCTGAGGAAGTATAGGTGTGGCTTCTGGCGCAGCCAAGCACAAACGGGCGTCTTGGCGCATTCGATGCAGGTCGGGTTAAGATGGCTTTTCCATCATCCTGTCACGAAAGCCTCGATGCGACTTCATCCTCTTGCCCTGGCCGTCAGCGCCTGCATTTTCTCCGTCTCCCAGGCTGCGCATGCGCAGCAGCCGGCCGCCGTGTCCGAGACCGCACTGCGCGCCCACCTGTCCTTCCTTGCCGACGATCTGCTCGAAGGCCGCGGCACCGGCCAGCGTGGCGGCGACCTGGCCGTGCGCTATCTGGAAACCCAGGCCGCGCTGATTGGCCTGAAGCCCATCCCCGGCGGCGGCTATCGCCAGAAGGTCGAGATCGAGGGCTCCAAACTTCTCAGCGGCAGTGCCACCTTCACCGCTGGCGGCAAGACCTTCAAGCCGGAACTGGGCAAGGGCATCGTCATGGGCACCAAGAGCGGCAACGAGAATCTGTCGTTCGATGCGCCTCTCGTCTTCGTCGGCTACGGCGCGGCAGCACCGGAAGAAAAATGGGACGACTACAAGGGGCTCGACGCCAAGGGCAAGATCCTCGTCATGATGGTCGACGATCCCCAGCCTACCGCCGAAGAGCCCAACCGCTTTGCCGGCAAGGCCTACACCTGGTACGGCCGCTGGGTCTACAAATTCGAGGAAGCCGCGCGCCGCGGCGCCGCTGGTGTCCTGTTGATCCACACGACGCCATCGAGCTCGTATCCGTGGAGCGTGCCGGCCAATGGCTTCGGCAATGAGCGCTTCGGCCTCAAGGGGCCGGGCAATCCGATGGAAGGCTGGCTGCACGAAGACACCGCGCGCGAGCTGTTCGCCGCCGGTGGCCACGACCTCGACAAGCTGCGCGCGCAGGCCGAGCGCCGTGATTTTCGCCCGGTTGACCTGAAGGTCGCGGGGCATGTTGAATTGCGCTCGGCAATTCGGCCGGTCGAGCAGTTCAACGTGATCGGCATCGTGCCCGGCACCGACGCCAAGCTGAAAGAGCAGGCGGTCGTCTACTCTTCGCACTGGGATCACATGGGCATGGCCGAACTGAAGGCCGGCGACGATCCGAAGGCCGACCGCATCTACAACGGCGCGATCGACAACGCATCGGGCACGGCGGCGCTCCTGGTGATGGCAGCCGAAGCGGTCAAGAAGCCGGCCAAACGCACCCAGATCTTCTTGTGGCCCGCCGCCGAAGAGCAAGGCCTGCTGGGCGCGGCGGCGTATGTCGCCAACCCGGTCTGGCCGCTGGCGCAAACGGCCGCCGACCTCAATCTCGACAGCCTGAACTTCGTCGGCCGCACCCGCGATATCGGTGTCGCCGGCGCGGAGCGCAGCAGCCTGTTCGAGACCTCGAGCCAGGTGGCCAAGTCGATGGGCCTGAAGATCGCGCCAAGCACGCCGGACATGTCGGGTGCCTACTTCCGCGCCGACCACTTCGCGTTTGCCAAAGCGGGCGTGCCGGCGTTTAACGTCGGCTCGGCCGTGTTCTCGGGCGATGGCCACTTCGAGTTCGAGCAGCACCAGAACGAATCCAGCACCAACATCAAGGGCTTCAAGGACCACTACCACCAGGTCAGCGATGCGTACCGGCCCGAGTGGGATCTGTCGGGCATGGTGCAGCAGGCGCAGTTCACCCTCAACCTCGGTTACGCGGTCGCGAACGCGCCTGGCATGCCGACCTGGAAGAAGGGCGAAGCCTTCGGCAGCGTCAAGCGCAAATAGGTTCGTCGCCTGCGCTTGTACGGCTCACACGGCAGCGGCGGCGCCATTGGCCGCCGCCGTCAGGATGCGATCCAGGTCGGTCATGTCCACCGGCTTGACCAGATGGTGGTCGAACCCGGCCTGGCTGCTGGCATCGCGATCCTGTGACTGGCCATAGCCCGTAACCGCCACCAGCAACGCATTTGCGGTCGCCGGTGCTGCGCGCAACTGGCGCGCCAGTTCGTGGCCATCCATCCCGGGCAGGCCGATGTCGAGCAGGCAGGCGTCGGGCACGAACTGCGCGGCACGCCGCAAGGCATCGAACGGATCGTGTTCGACCGCCACCTCATGCCCCGCTGCGCTGACGTACATCGCCAGCACCTGCGCCGCGTCGATATTGTCGTCCACCACCAGCACCTTGAGCTGCTGCAGTGCGCCCGCCTCGGGCGTGTTCGCAGCGCTGCTGCCGGCGCTGCGCTCCTCGCTGCGCGGCAGCGTCACGATGAAGGTGCTGCCCAGACCCTGGCCCGGGCTCTCCACGCGCACGCTGCCGCCATGCAGCTGGACCAGGCTGCGCACCAGCGCGAGCCCGATTCCCAGGCCGCCCTGCGTGCGGTCGGGCGTGCGCTCGCCCTGCACGAACATCTCGAATGCACGGTCCAGTTCCTCGGGCAGCATGCCGATGCCGTTGTCTGCCACCACGATGCGCAGGCGCGATTCGTCCAGTTCGAGCGCCACGCGCAGCTTGCCGCCGGCGGGCGTGAACTTGACCGCGTTGTGCAGCAGATTGCCCACCACCTGCACCAGCCGTTTGCGGTCGCCCATCACCCAGGCCGGCGTTGCTGGCAGCGATGAGGTCAGCGTGTGGCCTCGCTGGCGCAGCGGTTCCTGGACCTGTTCCATCGCTTCGGCCAGCACGTCGTTGACATCGAGGCGCACTTTCGACAGCGTCACCAGGCCGCGCGTGACGCGCGACACGTCCAGCAAATCGTCCACCAGACCGGCCATGTGCCGCGCCTGGCGCGCGATGATGCCGCTGATCTGGCGCGTGCGCGCCGGGTCGAGCGTGTCATGGCCCAGCAACTGCGCGCCGGAGGCGATAGGCGCCAGCGGATTGCGCAGCTCGTGCGCGAGCATCGCCAGGAATTCATTCTTGCGCTGGTCGGCCTGGCGCAGGGCTTCTTCGGCATTGACGCGGTCGGTCACGTCCTGGATTGTGCCGCGCAGCGCCGACACGCGCGCGTCGCCGTCCTGCACCGCCTCGCAATGCAGATCGATCCAGATGCGGTGGCCGTCGGCGTGCAGTACCTGCAGTTGCAGCCTGCCGCTGCCGCCGGTGCGTTGCAGCTCGCGGATCAGCGCACTGGCGCGCTGCCACGATTCTTCAGGCAGCACCGACCCGCGCTGTTCGTCGAATGGCGGCAGCTCGCGTCCGTAGATGTGCGGCACCGATTCGGACGTGATCAAGTCGCCGCCCGGCAGTTGCATGTGCCAGGTGCCGAAGCGCGCCATGCGGTGTGCGTCGCGCAGTTCGGCTTCCTTGATGGCCAGCGCTTGCGCGCGTTCGCCGAGCAGCGTCGATGCGGCGCTGATGGCCTCGGCCACTTCGGCCGCTTCCTTGACGTGCACTTGCGTGAAGCGGGGCGGCGTTTCGCCTTTGCCCAGCGCCACGGCCGGCACGGTCAGGGCCTGGACCGAACGCGCGAGGCGTCCGCCAATCTGCCAGGCCAGCCACAGGCCGACGGCAAACAGCAGCAGCACGCCGGTCAGCAGCGCAGCCAGCGGCTCGAACAGCACCTGGTTCAGGTTCGAGCGCGGCATGCCGATGGCGACGTGCCAGCCGGTGGCTTCGGAGCGGGAGTAGAAGGTGAGCAGGGCGACGCCTTCCTGCGACACCGACTGCACGATGCCTTCGCGCTGGCGCCCCATGGCGTGGAACAGCGGATCGGTGACGCGGTTGCCGACGAAGCGCTCCGGGCTCAGGTTGCGCGCAAAGATGGTGCCGCCGGCGTCGACCACCGACGCGCGCGCGCCATCCGACACGGATCTGGGCGTGAGCATGTCATCGAAATACCCGGGCCGTACGCCGATGCTCAGCACGTATGCCACACTGCCGTCGATCATCACCGGCACGTCGACACTGACCGTGGGCTCGCCGATGACCTTGCCGATGAAAACGCGCGAGATGCCTGGCCGGCCGCTGGCAAAGACCTTCTCCAGTGAGTCGGACGGTTCGAGCGGAAGGCGTTCGCCGTAGGCCACCGCAGTATTGAGAATCTGCTGGCCGCTGCGTTCGCGCAGCACGGCGACCATGCCGTCGCCGGCCAGTTGCAGCGCCTCGCGCGCCTGGCGATGCACGAGCGGGAAGTCGCGGTCCTGGAGCGCGTCGAGCGTCGACAGTGTCTGGGCAATGACCTGCGCCTGCAGCAGCTTGCTGTCGACCGTGTGGACGAGCGCGCGCACGGTCTGCATCGTGTTGCGCTCGAACTGGGCGCGGCTTTTCTGGTACTGATGCACGAACAGGAGCGATGCGCCGACCACCCCCGGCAACAGGGTTACCAGGACCAGCCAGAGCAAATAAGCCCGCAGTGGTCTGCGGGGCATGGTGGACGATATGCCAGTCACATTGCTTTCCAGAACGTTTAATCCGGCAAATTCTACGCCACAAACCGGTGGCGCACACATTCGTTCAGGCAACTGGCAGCAGGCTGTGTCGGTCAGCGCCGGTTACGCGTAAACAGTGTCTTGTAATAAATTGCCGTCGCGTGCCAGCGACCATTGGGTGTACACGCGTATTCGGGCAACTCGCCGACCCGTTCGTAGCCACTTTGTTGCACCAGGCGCTCGGCGCCGGAACCCACCGCCGCATCCAGAAACAACAAGCCGCGGCGCAAGGCCAGCGCTTCGATCTCGAGGGCTTGTAGCAGCGCCATCCCGATGCCGCTGCGCCGTACGGTGCAGTGTACGAGCAACTGTTGCACTTCGGCGCGATTATGGCCATTTGGCTTTGTAGTTAATGCTAGCTGGATAGTGCCGACCAGCACGCCGTCACGCTCGGCTGCCAACAGGACGCGCTGGCCCAGACCGACTTCTTCCGCAATGCCCTGCCAGTAGGCGTCGAGCTGTTCCTGGTCGAGGCCGTTGACGAATCCCAGTGAATGGCCATCGGCAACCGCATCGAGGAGCAGCGTGCTCAGCGACGGCATGGATTGGGCGATGGTGCGTGGATCGAGTCTGCGGATGATCATAAAACTCCCGGAACAAAGGGTGGGTGGATTGTCCTTTTATTTGAAGCACGATGCATGCCACCACGCCCATCCGAGATGGTTACTGTGTCATCACCTGTTGTGGACGCGCCATACCTTAGCCCTTGACCAGGTTTTATTTTCTCGTATTGACATCGATCTATCGACATGAAGAGAGGTCGCTTGTAATGTTCTCTCACGGTAACTATTTTCAGCGACTCGCGCTGCACAAGGATGACCATGACAGAACCAAACAAGAAACGCCGTGCCTTGGCATTGGCAAATCTGCGCATCGGCAAACGACTGGCACTGGGCTTTGGCCTGATCTGCATCATGCTGATCGTGATGATCGTACTGAGCAATGCGATGCTGGCCCGTACCAATGCCGGCACCGACGAGATCGTCAACGGACGCATGCCGCGCATCGCGCTGACCACCCAGATGCAGGACCGGATCAACGATATCGCCATCTCGCTGCGCAATATGATCCTCAGCGAGAGCGGTTCCGACCACCGGCGGCAGGTCAAGGACATCATGGCCGCGCGCGCGGCGATGGACGACATCCTGGTCAAGCTGCGGGCCTCGCTGCACAACCCGAAGGCAATCGAGCTGCTGGCCCAGATGGAAAAGGAAACCGCGCTGTACAAGGCCGGGCAGGATGCGATGATCAAGCACCTCGAGGCCGAAGAAGTCGACGAGGCGCGCGCGCTGCTCGGCGAAGACCTGGGCCCGCTGTTGATGCGTCTGAAGCGGGCAACGTCCGAGCAGACCGCGCTGCAGGTTGCGATCGCGGACGAGGCCGCGCGCGACGCTGCTGCCACCTACCGCAATACCAGTATGCTGATGTGGGGCCTGGGCGGCGTCGCATTGCTGCTGTCGGTGCTGGCGGCGTGGGCGATCACGCGCTCGATCACGCGGCCGCTGGCGCAGGCGCTCACCGTGGCCAATACGGTTGCTGCCGGCGACCTGACCAGCCGCATCGAGGTGACCACGCATGACGAAGCGGGCCAGCTGCTGCAAGCCCTCAAGACCATGAACGAAAACCTGGCGCGCACCGTCGGCACCGTACGCGTGGGGACCGACACGATTGCGGTGGCCGCGGCCGAAGTGGCGGCGGGCAGCCACGACCTGTCGATCCGCACCGAGCAGCAGGCCGCGGCGCTGGAAGAAGCGGCGTCGTCGATGGAAGAGCTGACGGCGACCGTGCGCCAGAATGCGGACAACGCGCGCCAGGCGAATGTCATGGCAGGCCTGGCCTCGAGCGTGGCCTCGCGTGGCGGCGACGTGATCGAGCAGGTGGTCGGCACGATGGACGGCATCAACGCATCGTCGAACAAGATCAACGACATCATCGGCGTCATCGACGGCATCGCGTTCCAGACCAATATTCTGGCCCTGAACGCGGCCGTGGAGGCGGCGCGCGCGGGCGAGCAGGGCAGGGGCTTTGCCGTGGTGGCGGGCGAGGTGCGCAATCTGGCGCAGCGCTCGGCCGCGGCGGCGCGCGAAATCAAGGGCCTGATCCAGGATTCGAACGGCAAGGTCGCCGAGGGCGGCAAGCTGGTGGCGCAGGCCGGCCAGACGATGCGCGAGATTGTCGACAGCGTGCGCAGTGTGACCGACATCATGACCGAGATCAGCGCCGCCAGCGTCGAGCAGACCGCGGGTATCGAGCAGATCAACCAGGCCGTGGCGCAGATGGACGAGGGCACGCAGCAGAACGCGGCGCTGGTCGAAGAAGCGGCAGCGGCGGCGACCTCGATGCGCGAGCAGGCGGCCCTGCTGGCGCAGGCAGTGGCGGTGTTCCGGATCGATGCGGAGCAGAGGCAGGGGTCGTCGGCGGCAGTGGCAGTCGCAGCGCCGCAGCCGGTGGCGCCAGTGCGGGCTGTCCCGGTGCCTGCACCGGTCGCCGCACCAGCACTGGCACCGGCGCCGACACCGGCCCCGGTCTCGCGCAAGGCAGTCGCACCGGCAAAGGCACCACCCAAACCAGCGGCCACGTCCGGCACAACGCCGGTGGCGGCCGGGGATTGGGAAGAATTCTGACCTCGCGCTGAGCCAGGCCTGAGTCTGGCCTGAGTCTCGCCGTTCAAACGGCGTCGGTATCGAATTCGGCAAGCTGCGGCTTGCCTTTTTTTTGCACGAACAACCAACACATGCGCAGCTGAAAACGTGCGTATCGTCCAGTATTCATTGCAATCACGCTGGCATTGCCGGTTCGTTAGCGTGCATGCATCGTTATCGTCCGCATTAGAACTTACCCTACTTGCCGAAAAGAAATATAACGAAATCTCACGGCATTGGAAGGTAATCTCATGGAACACGCAGTCAACGATCGCGAAGTGCTCTCTTTCCGCCTCGGCAAGGAAGAATATGGCATCAGCATCCTCAAAGTACAGGAAATTCGCGGCTACGAGGCGCCGACGCGTTTGGCCAACGCGCCCGAGTTTCTCAAAGGCGTCATCAATCTGCGCGGCCGGATCGTGCCGGTGGTGGATATGCGCATCAAGTTCGGTTTTGCCAATCCAGCCTATGACAGCCTGACGGTCGTGATCATCCTGAACATTGCGCAGCACGTGATCGGCATGGTGGTCGACAGCGTGTCCGAGGTCGTCACCCTTGAAGCCGACCAGATCCGCCCGGCGCCTGCCATGGGCACGCTCGATGCGGGCTATCTGCGTGGTCTCGGGACGGTCGGCGAACGCATGCTGATCCTGCTCGATATCGACGCCCTGATGCAATCCGAAGAACTCGGCGTCGTGCCGTCGCTCCCGCTGGCCGCCTGAGCCGCCCCGCAGAAAGAACAACCCCATGAAACTTGGTAATCTGAATATCGCCACGCGCCTGTCGCTTGGTTTTGGCATCGTCGGCGTCATGCTCATCGCGATGATTGTGATGAGCAATGCGTCGCTGCTACGCGTGAACAATGGCACCAGGGATCTCGTCGAGCACCGGATCCCGGCGATCGAGATGAGCAACCGGCTCGAAGGCCAGATCAACGTCATTGCGATTGCGCTGCGCAACATGATGCTCAATGCCGAGCCGACCGACCGCCAGAAGCAGGTGGATGCAATCGGCAAGGCCCGTGTGACGATCACCGCGACGCTGACCGAGATCGAGCCGCTGCTGACGGCGCACCCCGATGAACTGGCCATCCTGCGCACGATGCAGAGCACGAGTACCAGCTACCTGACCGGCGTCACCGAACTGCTGGCCCTGATCAATGCAGGCGAGGAAGAGCCGGCCAAGGTCTACCTGACCAACGAACTGCGCCCGCGCCTGGCCAAGCTGAAAGAAGCCACTGCCGCCGAACTGGCGCTGCAAAAGGACCTGAGCGCAAAAGCTGCGGCAAGCGCGGCAACCACCTATGACAGGACGATGTGGCAAACCTGGGCTCTGGGCGGCCTGGCGCTGGCGTTCGCGGCCCTGGTGGCTACCCTGATTACGCGCTCGATCACGGTGCCGGTGCGCCGCGCACTGGAAGTGGCCAATACCGTCGCCGCGGGCGACCTGACCAGCCGCATCGACGTCACCACGCAGGATGAAACCGGCCGCCTGCTGCAGGCGCTCAAGACCATGAACGAGAGCCTGGCGCGCACCGTCGGCGCCGTGCGGATTGGCACCGATACCATTGCGGTTGCCGCCGGCCAGGTGGCAGCGGGCAGCCAGGATTTGTCTGGCCGCACCGAGCAGCAGGCCGGCGCGCTGGAAGAGACGGCATCGTCGATGGAAGAACTGACGTCGACCGTCAAGCAGAACGCCGACAATGCGCGCCAGGCCAACAAGCTGGCCGAGACGGCGTCGAACGTGGCCGCGCGCGGCGGTGAAGTGATTCACCAGGTGGTCGATACGATGGACCAGATCAATGCATCGTCGAACAAGATCAGCGACATCATCGGCGTGATCGACAGCATCGCCTTCCAGACCAATATCCTGGCGCTCAACGCGGCGGTGGAAGCGGCCCGTGCGGGCGAGCAGGGCCGCGGCTTTGCAGTCGTGGCCAGCGAAGTGCGCAATCTGGCGCAGCGTTCGGCGGCAGCGGCCAAGGAAATCAAGACGCTGATCGGTGATTCGAGCAGCAAGGTTGCTGACGGCAGCAAGCTGGTAGCGCAGGCAGGTTCCACGATGCAGGAAATCGTCGACAGCGTCCGCCGCGTGACCGACATCATGACCGAGATCAGCGCCGCCAGCGTCGAGCAGACCGCCGGCATCGAGCAGATCAACCAGGCCGTGGCGCAGATGGACGAGGGCACGCAGCAGAATGCAGCGCTGGTCGAGGAAGCGGCAGCGGCGTCGGCGTCGATGCAGGAGCAGGCAGCGATGCTGGCGGCCGCAGTGGCCGTGTTCCGGATCGATGCCGGGCAGATGGCCGAGGCGGTGCCGGCCGATGTCGCCGTTGTGCGCGCCAAGTCAGCAGCAGCGGCACCGGCACCGGCAGTGAAGAAGGTTGCCATTGCCCATGCCAAGCCGGCCGCGGCGGCGAGCCCGACGCGGATGCAGTCCAAGGCGCCTGTCGCTGAAGACGAGTGGGAAACGTTCTAAACCGGTCCATAGCTATATGCCCGGATGACGGGCGATGAAAAAAAACGGCAAGCCGCAAGGCTTGCCGTTTTTTTGTTGCCTGGTCTGAATGCAGCAGGCGCTGTTATCGTCAGTGATGGATGAGGCTGGCTGGAATGAACCTGTAACCCGTGACCTCATGAGCTCGTAAGCTCGTAAGCTCGTGATCCCGTGACCCCATAACGCCCAAAATCCCATGAGCCGGTGAGTCCATTATCCCGTCATCCCATGACGCAGTACGCCACGGTTCCCCTCTGAAACCGGTACGCTTTCCTGTGCACCCGACACATCCCCTATTTAACGTTGACAGCGCCAACCGGCAAACCCCAGACGTAAAAAAACGGCAGACCCTGCGGTCTGCCGTTTTTATGTCCGTCGCGCACCAGGCGCCGTGCGCCCGATGCAGTACGGCGTCGCTTAGAACGAGTGACGCACGCCGACGTTGTAGACCTGTGGGTCCGAACCGAAGGCCGTCGCTGGCAGGGCGATGGTGCCCGATGGCGAGGTCAGCGAGAACACGCCGTTGTTGTTGTTACGCAGTTTTGCGTACGATGCGTACACGTTGGTGCGCTTCGACAGGGTGTAGGTGTAGGCAACGGTGACTGCCTTGCCTTCTGCGCCGCTGGCCAGTTCTTGCTGCTGGTAGTTCAGGAAGACGCGGTTGGCGCCGAAGCCATACGACACGCCGGCGTTCTTCTGCTCGTACTTGGCGCTTGGCAGGATGCCGGTTTCAGGATCAGCAGCCATGTAGCCAGCGCGCACTTCGAAGTCGCCGAACTTGTAGCCGATACCTGCGTTGTACTCTTTGTCGTCGCCGGTCGCCAGGCGCTCGACGTTCTGGTAACCAGCGCCGATGTACAGGCCAGCGTTTGCGTATTCCAGCGAAACGCCGGTCACGTCGCCCGACGGGTCGATGCTACGCTCGCCGGCGCCGTAGGCAGCGCGCAGGGTGAAGCCGCTCAGAGCATTGCTCTGGTAGTTGACCGAGTTCGACAGGCGACGGGTCAGGCGGTTGGTGCCGAAGGCAGCCAGGTTCGAACCGTAGAAGCCCTGGCCCAGGGTGTCCGATGCGCCGGCAACAGCAGCGATCGGGCCATATTCACGACCGACGGTCACGGTACCGAAGGCGCCTTGCAGGCCCACGACAGCGCGGCGCTGGAACATGTTCGAATCGGTTGCGCCGGTATCGACGGCAACAGCGGCTTCGATGTTGAACAGTGCCTTCAGACCATTGCCCAGGTCTTCGGTACCGCGGAAGCCGATACGGCTTGCCGATTGGGTACCCGACGACACGACGGTGCGGCTGCTCTCGCCAGGCGCATCGTTGTTTTCGACACCGATCGACGCATCGACCATACCGTACATGGTGACGCTGGTTTGGGCTTGGGCGACGAGTGGCAGTGCCGACACGAGGGCGATGGCAAGAATTTTGTGCTTCATGGATGAATCTCCAGTGTTTGTTTGTGAAATAGCCTAGTAATCATGACATGCCCGACGGACATCTGTCACCGGGTTCCCCCAAGCAGAATTGTCGTGACAGCGACCGTAATTGGCACCAAAAAAATCCCCCGAAAGCCAGATTCTCATAGGAGAACCGCGGATTTCAGCGGGCGTTTCGGCGACGCGAATCACGCCTGCGAAGGTCTTAAAATATTGCTGAAAATCAACCAGAGGCGTTGCAGAGACGCCACATTTTCGGCCTTGACAGCTGCTGCAATGCGCAATAACGGTGCACGGATGGGTTATGGCGTCCATCAAGCTACGGGCGCGACTGTATGACGGTAAGACCTATCGGTCATGACCGCCCGGCGATGCCGCCATTTTTCTTGCACCGCAATAGTGCATCCGGGCGTATGTCCCCGTCACACCGACAGCAGCCGTGATCACTTGCAATGTCGATACGTAAATCGGTATCGGAACTGCGGAAAAATTGATTGGAACGTTCTCAGTGCAACGCCTACCATTCCGTACAGCATCGAAACAATAAAGTCGCACAGCGACGTATAACGACTAAGGAGACATATGACACGGTATTCACCGGGCAGCATTGCGCCCACATTTTCCCCGACCCCCCACATGCATGCCCGCCGCAGGTTTGCCTTGCGTGCCACGGTCGCGGCCCTGGCCGGCGCTGGCCTGATGAGCGCGGCGACGGTCGGCGCCCAGGAAGTCGGCGCCGCCACGGCAGACGTCCCGGCCGCCAGCGCGCCGTCGAATGCCGAAAACAACACGGCGCGCGCCGGCGCCGACCGCGATGCGGCCGTCGTCACCGTCACCGGGACCCGCCAGGCTGCCCAGAGCGCCCAAGCCATCAAGCGCAACGCCGAGCAGGTGCTCGATTCGATCGTCGCCGACGACATCGGCAAATTCCCCGACAAGAACGTGGCCGAGATCCTGGGCCGTGTACCGGGCGTGCAGGTCATCCGCCAGAACGGCGAAGCCGGCAACGTCGTCATCCGTGGCCTGGGCGGCATCACGACGCTGTACAACGGCCGCGAGATGTTCACCGCCGCCGGGCGCAGCCTGTTCCTGGCCGACGTGCCGGTCGCGATGCTGCAGCGCGTGGACGTCTACAAATCGCAGGGCGCTGACATGGTCGAAGGCGGCACCTCGGGCGTCATCGACGTGCGCACTAACCGGCCATTCGATTTCAAGGGCGCGCAGGCCGCCTTCAATGTCCGCGCCGAGCACCGCGACAAGGCCGACAAGATCGATCCAAACGTTTCGGGCCTGCTGTCGAACCGCTGGAAAACGGCCATGGGCGAGATCGGGCTGCTCGGCGGCCTGTCGTACCAGCGCGGCCGCTACCATGACGAAACCGCCTTCGTGGGCGAACCGCGCACGATCGACCGCGGCATCATCGGTGCGCCGTCGATGGGCCGCGTGATGAGCGGTGGCGATCGCGAACGCCTGGCCGGCAACCTGTCGGCGCAGTGGCGCCCGTCGAGCGACCTCGAACTCTACGCCGAGAGCTTCTCGACCAAGATCGACCACGACTCGCAAAGCATCTTCTTCGTGGGCGACCTGCCGATCAACAATCCTGGCTCCACCGTCACGCCGATGCCGGGCTCGAACTACCTCGGTTCGATCAGTAATCCCAACGTGAACACGTTCACGCTGAGCTCGACCCAGGCGCGGCGCGACGATTCGGAAACCCACCAGGGCGCTGTCGGTGCGATCTGGAAGGCCACGCCCGGCGTGCGCGTCAGCGGCGAGGTGGTGCGTACGGTCAGCAAGTACAGCCAGAAGAATCCGATCCTCGATACGGTCATGAACATGTCGAAGGCAATCAATGCCGAAGTGCGCGACGGCGGCGGCTACCTGGAATACCCGGGCACCGACATGACCGATCCGGCCAACTGGACGATGTTCGCGCTGTTCGACAACCACAACCGCTCGCGCGGCGCCGCCACCGACTGGCGCGGCGACGTGGCCTGGACGCCTGAAGCCGACGGCTTCTTCAAGGAACTCAGCGTGGGCGCACGGCACGTCCAGCGCGACGCCTCGTTCGTGCACGAGCTGAACGGCTACACGGCCGCACCGAATTCGTTCACGCCGAATGCGATCAAGGTCACCGACTTCCCCGGCCTGAACTGCACCAGCCCGAAAACGGGCGGCAACTACGGGATGAACCAGTTCTATGCCCCGTGTCGGGACTACCTGCTCGACAACACGGGCGCGATCCGCCAGGTCATCAAGGGCAATCCGAATCCGCAACCGGACAATCCGCTGTCGTTCTACTCGGACCGTGAACAGTCGAGCGCCGCCTACATCAAGGCCAACTTCGGCTTCGATGCATGGTCGCTGCCGATCGACGGTACAGCCGGGCTGCGCTACGTGAAAACCAAGCAGCGCATCAGCGGCTTCTCGTCCACGGCCGGCGTGGTTTCACCCGTCACCGTCTCGAGCACCACCAACGACGTGCTGCCAAGCCTGTCGATGCGCGCCCACTTCAGGCAAGACCTGATCGGCCGCCTGTCGGCCAGCAAGGCGATCGAACGGGCGCCGTTCGGCGACTTCAATCCGGGCCTGACGCTGTTCCCGTCCACCACCACGACGCTGGCCACCGGCACAGCCGGCAATCCGAACCTCATGCCGCAAGAGGCGCGGAACGTCGACGTGGCGCTGGAGTGGTACTTCGCGCCAGCCGGCTCGATCACCGGCACGCTGTTCCAGCACGACTACGAAAACTACCTGCGCCGCAGCGCGCGGCCGGAAACCTACGACGGCCTGACCTACAACGTCAGCCGCCCGTACAACGCGGTCGAGGGCAAGCTCAAGGGCGCCGAACTGGCGTACCAGCAGTTCTATACCAAGCTGCCGGGCTGGCTGGGCGGGCTCGGCATGCAGGCCAACGTGACCTGGATGGATGGCGGCCTGGCCGAAGCCGATGGCACCATCAACACGTTTGCCGGCATGTCCAAGCTGTCGGCCAACCTGGTCGCGCTGTACGAATACGGCAAATGGTCGGGCCGCATCGCCTACAGCTGGCGCGACAAGTTCACTGCCGAGTACAACTACCGCGCGCTGCCGTACAACATCGTCGTGGATCCGCTCAAGACGCTCGACGCCTCGGTGTCGTACAAGCTGACCGACAAGCTGACGGTCACGCTCGACGGCAGCAACCTGCTGGACCAGTCGTACCACGACTACCACAGCGTGCCCGAGCTGCCGCGCGACGTGCGCCGCTACGACCGCGTCGTGGGTCTGGCGCTCAGGTGGCGCAATTGAGTCTAGCCAGCCGGCCTTTCTTGATGGCCGGTTGACCTGTTCAAACCGGGCGCCGCAGGATTTCCTGCCGCGCCCCGTCGTTGTTTTGATTGGATGGAAAACGTGCAAACGCAAAAACTCTCGACGCTTGAAAAAGTCGGCTTCGGCGCCGGCGACATGGCGCTCAATGTGGTGATCTCGTCGATGATGTTGATCATCACCTTCTTCTACACCGACATCTATGGCCTGCACGTGCGCGACCTGGCGGTGCTGTTCGTCGTCGTCAAGATCATCGGCGCCGTGGCCGACCTGGCGATGGGGCAGGTGACCGATTCGGTATTGACGCGCTGGGGGCGCTACCGCCCGTGGCTGCTGCTGCTCGCGGTCCCGTATGGCCTGTCGGTGTTCCTCGTGTTTTCCACACCAGGCTGGGCCTACGACGCGAAACTGATCTGGGCCTACTCCACCTACATCCTCATGACCATCATGACCGCCGGTGTGGGCATTCCGTACATCTCGCTGATCAGCGGCCTGACCGCCGATCCCCAGCAGCGCCTGTCGGCCAACGGCTACCGGCTGTTCTTCGCCAAGGTGGGCGCCTTCATGGTGACGATTGTCGTGCCGGTCCTGGCCAGCGCCTGGGACGGCGCGCATCCGGCTGCCGGCTACCAGGCGGCGATGGCGGTGATGGCCGCCATCGGCGTGCTGCTGTTCGTGTTCTGCTTTTTCACCACCACCGAGCGGGTCGTGCACAAGGTCGAGAAGCAGCCGTTGATGGCGCAGGTGCGCGTGCTGCTCAAGAACGACCAGTGGCTGATCCTGTGCGCCGTCTGCGTGACCGGCACCATCGGCTACGTGATCCGCGGCTCGGTGGCGATCTACTATGCCAAGTACTACCTGGGCGGCGACACGGCGGCCGTATCGGCCTTCCTGTCAACCGGCGTGGCGGCGGCGATCCTGGCGATGGTGGTCTCGACCTGGACCACCAAGTTCTATTGCAAGGTCAAGCTGTTCCGGCATTCGCAGATCGCGGTGGCGGTGCTCAGCGTGATGATGTATTTCCTGGTGCAGCCGGGCGACATGGTCACTGCCTTCGTCCTGTATTTCCTGCTCTCGCTGGTCGTGGACCTGCACGCGCCGGTATTCTGGTCGGCCATCGCCGAGACGATCGATTACGGCCAGGTCAAGACCGGCAAGCGCGTCTCGGGCTTCGCGTTCGGCGGTATCTCGGTATGCCAGAAGATCGGCATGGGCGTGGCCGGCTACATGGTCGGGATCCTGCTCGATTACTTCCGTTACGTGCCGAACCAGTCGCAATCGGCGCTGGCGCTGCAGGGCATCGCGCTGATGCTGTCGGTGATTCCGGGCTTCTTCCACTTTTTAATGGGGATGCTGATGTTCAAGTACCGGATCAGCGACGACTATTACACCACCGTCAAGCAGGACATGCAGGCGCAGGGTTACGCCACCACCTGACAATCACACACAGAGAACAACCATGCAAGAAACCATCCTCCAGCCGCTGATCGAACAACGCGCCGATCCCTATATCTACAAGCACACCGACGGCTACTATTACTTCACGGCCTCGGTGCCGCTGTACGACCGTATCGAACTGCGCCGCGCGACGACCATTGCCGGCCTGGCCACCGCGCCCACGGTCGACGCCTGGCACAAGCCCGATACGGGCCCGTATTCCGAGCTGGTCTGGGCTCCCGAGCTGCACTTCAATGACGGCGCCTGGTATGTCTACTTTGCCGCCGCCCCCAGCCGCGCCATCAAGGACAAGCTGTTCCAGCACCGCATGTACGCGATCCGCAACCGCCATGCCAACCCGCTGGAAGGCGAGTGGGAATTCATGGGCCAGGTCGACACCGGCATCGACAGCTTCTGCCTCGATGCGACCACGTTCACCCACAAGGGCCAGCTGTATTACCTGTGGGCGCAGAAGGACCCCGCCATCGAGGGCAATTCGAACCTGTACATCGCGCCGATGAAAACGCCGTGGCAGATCGAGGGCGCCCCGATCCTCTTGAGCAAACCGGAGCACGACTGGGAAACGATCGGCTTCTGGGTCAACGAAGGCCCGTCGGTCCTGCGCCGCAACGGCAAGATCTTCATCAGCTACTCGGCCAGCGCGACCGACCACAACTACGCCATGGGGTTGCTGTGGGCCGACGAAGACGCCGATCTGCTCGATCCGCACTCGTGGACCAAGTCGGCGCAGCCCGTTTTGCGTACATGCTACGATCACGGCGTCTATGGGCCGGGCCACAACAGCTTCACGCTCGCCGAAGACAACGACACCGTGATGCTGGTCTACCACGCGCGCACGTACACCGAGATCGTCGGCGATCCGCTCTGGAATCCGGACCGCCACACCTTCGTGAAACCGCTGCGCTGGGATGACCAGGGCATGCCGGTGTTCGGCCGACCCTCTGTCTATTAAGGATCACATCACCGTGCAAACCGGTATCACGCAAGCGCCATTCGGCCACCTGCCAGGCGGCGCCGCCGTCACCCAGTTCACGCTTACCAATGCCAATGGCATGGTGGCGAAGATCATCGACTTCGGCGGCGTCATCACCGAGCTGCACGCGCCGGACCGCGACGGCAGGCTCGCCGACGTGGTGCTCGGCTTCGATACGCTCGAGCCTTACTGCACCGACAGCCCGTACTTCGGCGCACTGATCGGCCGCTACGGCAACCGCATCGCCAGGGGGCGCTTCACGCTCGATGGCGTGCAGGTCCAGCTGCCGGTCAACAACGGCAACAACCACTTGCACGGTGGTGCCGGCGGCTTCGATCGCGTTCTGTGGACGGCGACGGTCGATGGCGCCAGCCTGCGCCTGACCTACCGCAGCGTCGACGGCGAGATGGGCTATCCCGGCAACCTCGATGTCACGGTCGTCTACCAGCTCAATGACGCCAATGAACTGGTGGTGCGTTTCCACGCCGTGACCGACAAGGCCACGCCGGTCAACCTGACGCAGCACAGTTACTTCAACCTGGCCGGCGACGGCGACATCCTGGGGCACTACCTGACCATCGATGCCGACAGCTTCGTGGCGATCGACAGCGAATCGATTCCCACGGGCGAACTCACGCCCGTTACCGGCACGCCGTTCGACTTTCGCCTGCCGCGCCAGATCGGCGAGCGGATCGGGCAGCCCGACAAGCAGCTGCGCCACGGCAGCGGCTACGACCATAATCTTGTCCTGAACAAGCCGGAAGGCACGGCGTTGGCACGGGCGGCGCGGGTGAGTGAACCCGTCTCGGGCCGCGTGCTCGAACTATGGACGCAGGAACCCGGCGTGCAGTTCTACAGCGGGAACTTCCTCGACGGGTCGCTATCCGGCAAGGGCCGCAGCTACGCGCACCGCAGCGGCTTGTGCCTGGAGCCGCAGCATTTCCCCGATTCGCCGAACCAGCCGCAGTTCCCGAGCGTGATCCTGCGCCCGGGTGAGGTGTATGCCACCGAGTCGCGCTTTCGTTTCACCACCGAGGCGGCGTGATGGAGGTGCTGACCGCCACCCGGCACGAGCTGGGCGAGTGCGTGCTGTGGTGCGAGCGCACCGGCCGCCTGCTGTGGACCGATATCCCCGCCGCCACCCTGTGGGCCTACACGCCGGCCACCGGCCGTACGGCCAACTGGCCGATGCCCGAGCGCCTGTGCTGCTTCGCGCTGACCGGCAGCGACGACCGCCTGCTGCTGGGGCTGGCATCCGGTCTCGCGTTCTTTACTTTTTCGAGCGGCAAGGTCACGCGCATCTGCGATGTCGAACCGGACATCCCGTCCACGCGCATCAACGATGGCCGCTGCGATCGCCAGGGGCGGTTCGTGTTCGGCATGTTCAACCAGGCCGAGAATCCCAAGCACGCACTGGGGGGCTTCTATCGCCTGAACCTCGACCTGTCGCTCGAGCGCCTGCCGCTGCCCAACGCCGCCATCGCCAACAGCATCTGCTTCAGTCCCAACGGGCGCCGTATGTACTTTGCCGACTCGGCGCAAAAGGCGATCCTGTACGCCGACTACAACCCGTGCAGCGCCGAAGTGGGGCGCGTGCACACGTTCGTCGCGGCCGATGCCGTGCCGGGGGAGCCCGACGGTTCGACGATCGATGCCGCCGGCTTCCTGTGGAGCACGCGCTGGGGCGCCGGCATCGTGGCGCGCTTTGCACCCGACGGCCAGCTCGAACGGACGGTGCCACTGGCGGCGCCGCAGCCGAGCTGCCCGGCGTTCGGCGGGCCTGACCTGACGACGCTGTTCGTTACCAGTGCCCACCTGGGCATGTCGGCGGCCGAACGCGCGGCCGCGCCGCTGTCGGGCGCATTGTTTGCGCAGGCGCTGGAGATCCGCGGCCTGCCCGAGTCGCGTTTCCTGCACGTTTGACGGCCTGTCAGCGATACGAAAAACGGTATCGATCTTCGTTAAAATTTGATTAGTAAGTTATCTGCCCGGACTTTAGACTTCCTCTCGGTAATCAAGTGATATGGACAGCGGCACCATGCACGCTTCATCCAGAGAATAACGAGGAGATACGATGTCCGAGGCAAAGAAAAAGACGCCGCTGCGTTCTGCGGCATGGTTTGGCACGCAGGATAAAAACGGGTTCATGTACCGCAGCTGGATGAAGAACCAGGGCATACCCGACCACGAATTCCAGGGCAAGCCGATCATCGGCATCTGCAACACCTGGTCCGAACTGACCCCGTGCAATGCGCACTTCCGCAAGCTCGCCGAGCACGTCAAGCGCGGCATCCTCGAAGCAGGCGGCTTCCCGGTTGAATTCCCCGTGTTTTCGAACGGCGAATCCAATCTGCGCCCGACGGCGATGCTGACCCGGAACCTGGCCAGCATGGACGTCGAGGAATCCATTCGCGGCAATCCGATGGATGCGGTCGTGCTGCTGGTCGGCTGCGACAAGACCACGCCGGCGCTGCTGATGGGCGCGGCCAGCGTCGACCTGCCGACGATCGTCGTCACCGGCGGCCCGATGCTCAACGGTAAGCTGAACGGCAAGGACATCGGCTCCGGCACCGCCGTCTGGCAGTTGCACGAGCAGGCCAAGGCCGGCACGATCACGATGCACGAATTCCTGTCGGCCGAAGCGGGCCACTCGCGCAGCGCGGGCACCTGCAACACGATGGGCACGGCGTCGACGATGGCCTGCATGGCCGAAGCGCTGGGCACCTCGCTGCCGCACAACGCCGCGATCCCCGCCGTGGATGCGCGCCGCTACGTGCTGGCGCACATGTCGGGCATGCGCATCGTCGAGATGGTGCACGAAGACCTGCGCCTGTCGAAGATCCTCACCCGCGCAAACTTCGAGAACGCCATCCGCGTGAATGCGGCCATCGGCGGCTCGACCAACGCCGTGATCCACCTGAAGGCCATTGCCGGGCGGGTGGGTGTGCCGCTCGAACTGGAAGACTGGACCCGCATCGGCAAGGGTACGCCGACCGTGGTCGACCTGCTGCCGTCGGGGCGCTTCCTGATGGAAGAGTTCTATTACGCGGGCGGCTTGCCGGCCGTAATTCGCCGCCTGGGCGAGGGTGGCCTGATTCCCAACAAGGATGCGCTGACCGTCAACGGCAACACGCTGTGGGAAAACTGCGTCGCCGCGCCGATCTACAACGATGACGTCGTGCGCCAGCTGGACAATCCGCTGATCGCGGACGGGGGCATCTGCATCCTGCGCGGCAATCTCGCGCCACGCGGGGCCGTGCTCAAACCGTCGGCCGCCTCGCCGCACCTGATGCAGCATCGCGGACGCGCCGTGGTCTTTGAAGACTTCGATCACTACAAGCAGCGCATCCTCGACCCCGATCTGGACGTCGACGAAAACTCGGTGCTCCTGATGAAGAACTGCGGCCCGAAAGGGTATCCGGGCATGGCCGAAGTGGGCAATATGGGCTTGCCGCCCAAGCTGCTGGCCAGGGGCATCACTGACATGGTGCGCATCTCGGATGCGCGCATGAGTGGCACGGCGTATGGCACCGTGGTGCTGCACGTCGCGCCGGAAGCGATGGATGGCGGCCCGCTGGGCATCGTGCAGGACGGCGACATGATCCAGCTCGATTGCCATAACGGGCTGCTCAACGTCGAACTGCCGGATGCCGAAATCGCGCGCCGGCTGGCCGAGCGCGCCGAAAAGAACAAGCCCGTGCAGCACAGCGGCTACCAGCGCCTGTACCTCGATCACGTGATGCAGGCCGACGACGGCTGCGATTTCGATTTCCTCGTCGGCTGCCGTGGCTCGGCGGTGCCGAAGCATTCCCACTGAACCCAGAACCGAGGAGACCAGAGCATGCTGCTCATTCAATTTCTGACCGACGCGCACGAGCGCCGGGTCGGCATCCTGACCGGCGCCACCATCCGCGTCATCGATGGCTACACCACGACCCTGGAACTCGCACGCGCCGCGATCCGCGCTGGCCAAAGCCTGGCCCAGCTGGCCGAGGGCGCTGCCGGTGCGCAGCAGGTCGACTATGACGCCACCGCGCAGGCCGGCCGCATCCTGCCACCGCTCGACCACCCGGACGCCGCCCACTGCTACGTGACCGGCACCGGCCTGACCCATCTGGGCAGCGCCGATGCACGCGACGCCATGCACCAGAAGATCGGCGGCGATATCGCCGCGCTCAGCGACAGCATGAAAATGTTCCGCATGGGCGTCGAAGGCGGCAAGCCGGCGACCGGCACGGCCGGCGTGCAGCCGGAATGGTTCTACAAGGGCGACGGCTCGATCGTGCGCGCCACCGGCCAGGACCTCGAGATGCCGGCATTCTCGCTCGACGGTGGCGAAGAGCCGGAGATCGCCGGCCTGTACCTGATCGGCGACGACGGGCACCCGTACCGCCTCGGCTACGCTATCGGCAATGAGTTTTCCGACCACGTGACCGAGCGCCAGAATTACCTGTACCTTGCGCATTCCAAGCTGCGCAACTGCGGCCTGGGGCCGGCGCTCTTGGTCGGCGACCTGCCGGCGCATGTCGCGGGCGTCTCGCGCATCATTGGCGCGGATGGCCAGGTGCGCTGGGAAAAGCACTTCGTCAGCGGCGAGCAGAACATGTCGCACACGCTCGAGAACCTCGAGCACCACCACTTCAAGTACGGCCTGTTCAAGCGCGCCGGCGACGTCCACATCCACTTCTTCGGCACCGCCACGCTGAGCTTTGCCGATGGCGTCCAGGTCGCGCCAGGGGAAACCTTCGAAGTCGCTTCCCCCACCTTCGGCCCGGCGCTGCGCAACCGTCTCGCGGTGCAAGCCACCCCTTACACGAAAGTGACCGCCTTATGAGCATCACCGGCGACGCCATCATCAACGGCCTTGCAGAGCGCGGCGGCGCGGGTGCGTTCCAGGCGTGGGCGCCAGGCCAGCGCGAACACATCGAGCCGGCCTTCCATATGGTCACGCCCGAGCAGATCGACCGCGCCTGCACGCTGGCCGGCGACGCCTTCGACGCGTTTCGCGCCACGGGCGACGCGGCCCGTGCGCAGTTTCTCGAGACCGTGGCCGAGCAGGTCCTGGCCATCGGCGACGCGCTGATCGAGCGTGCGATGCTGGAAACCGGCCTGCCGCGCGTGCGCCTGGAAGGTGAGCGCATGCGCACCGTGGGCCAGCTGCGCCTGTTTGCCACGCTGCTGCGCGAAGGTTCGTGGAACGATGCGCGTCTGGACACGGCGCTGCCCGAGCGCGCGCCGCCCCGGCCCGACCTGCGCATGCGCCTGATCGGCGTCGGCCCGGTGGCCGTGTTCGCCGCCAGTAATTTCCCGCTCGCGTTCTCGGTCGCCGGTGGCGATACGGCGTCCGCGTTTGCTGCCGGTTGTCCGGTCGTGCTCAAGGCCCACTCGGCCCACCCGGGCACGTCGGAGCTCGTGGGCCGCGCAGTCGCCCGGGCCGTCGCGCAATGCGGCTTGCCGGCCGGCGTGTTTGCGCTGTTGAGCGGAACCGGCAACGGCATTGGCCAGCGCCTGGTGGCGCACCCGGCGATCCAGGCCGTTGGCTTTACCGGCTCGCGCTCGGGCGGCCTGGCCTTGATGGCCGTGGCGGCCGCGCGCAAGCAGCCGATTCCCGTGTATGCCGAAATGAGCTCGATCAATCCGGTATTCCTTCTGCGCGAGGCGCTGGCCAACCGGGGCGAGGAGATCGGCAAAGGCTTCGCTGCGTCGCTGACCATGGGCGTCGGCCAGTTCTGCACCAATCCCGGATTGGTGCTGGCGGTCGACGGGCCGGGCCTGGATGACTTTACCAACGCTGCGAGCGACGCTTTGGCGGCATCCAGCAGCGCCGTGATGCTCAACCAGGGCATTGCGGACAGCTACCGCAAGGGCGTCGAGGCGCTGGCCGGCAACGACGCGATCACGACGCTCGCGCGCCTGGCGCACGAAGAAGGCAAGGGCGGCGCGGCGTTGTTTCGCACCACGGCGGACGAATTCCTGGCGCGCACCGAGCTGCACGACGAAGTGTTCGGCCCCGCCTCGGTGCTGGTGGTCTGCAAGGATGCGGACAAGATGCGCGACGTGGCCGAGGCCATCGAAGGCCAGCTGACCGCCACGCTGCAGCTCGACGCGGGCGACATCGCCGCCGCCAGAGCACTGCTGCCGACACTGGAGCGCAAAGTCGGGCGCATCCTGGCCAACGGGTATCCTACCGGCGTCGAGGTCTCGACGGCGATGGTGCATGGCGGGCCGTTCCCGTCGACGGCCGACGGTCGCAGCACCTCGGTGGGAACGGGCGCGATCAGCCGCTTCCTGCGACCGGTCTGCTACCAGAACCTGCCGGCCGCACTGCTGCCGGAGGTCCTGCAGGACGGTAACCCGCTGGGCGCCTGGCGGCGCCGCGATGGCGCGCTCACCAAAGAGTGAGCGGGCAGACAACAACAAGATGGAGACAAGCATGCAACACATGGCGAACTACCCGAGCCTGAGGGACAGGCGGGTGTTTGTGACGGGCGGCGGCACCGGCATCGGTGCGGCGATCGTGGAAGCGTTCGTGGCGCAGGGCGCCGTCGTCGCGTTCGTGGACATCGCGCGCGACGCCAGCGAAGCGCTGTGCGCGCAGCTGGCCGGGGCCGGCCACCGGGCGCCGGCGTATCGGCACTGCGACATCACCGACATCCCGGCGCTGCAGCGCACGATGGCCGAACTGGCCGCGCAGCTGGGCGACTTCGAGGTGCTGGTCAACAATGCCGCGAACGACCAGCGCCACGATATCCATGACGTCTCGCTCGACTACTGGAACGAGCGTATCGCGATCAACCAGCGCCCGATGTTCTTTACCTGCCAGGCGGTCCTGCCGGGGATGAAGAAGAAGGGCGGCGGCTCGATCATCAATTTCAGTTCGATGTCCTGGCATGCCAAGGGCGCCGGCTATCCGGTCTATGCGACCACCAAGGCCGCCGTGATCGGCCTGACGCGCAGCCTGGCGCGTGACCTGGGACCCTTTGGCGTGCGGGTCAACACCGTCACGCCCGGCTGGGTCATGACGCAGCGCCAGATCGACTTGTGGGTCGACGACGCTGCCGAAGCCGAGATCAAGAAAGCCCAGTGCCTGCCGGGCAAGCTGATGCCGGAGGATGTCGCGCGCATGGTGCTGTTCCTGGGCGCCGACGACAGCCAGATGTGCACGGCGCAGGATTTCGTCGTGGATGCCGGCTGGACCTGAGATCGCTGGCCGTCACATCGTGGCTCTGGCCAATCAAACAAGCAAGCAAAACAAGCTGGGAAAAACCAGCAAGCAAAACCAATGGAGACAATGTTGAAAGCACTCAAACCCCTCATCTTCGCATGCGGCCTGGCCGCCATGCCCGCCTTTGCCCAGGTCAGCGTGTCGGTCGACACCGGCAAGCCAGGCCCCGTCATCAACAAGAACGTGTATGGCCAGTTCGCCGAGCACCTTGGCACCGGCATCTACGGCGGCCTGTGGGTCGGCCAGAACTCGTCCATCCCCAATACCCGCGGCTGGCGCAATGACGTCGTTGGCGCCCTGAAGGAACTGAAGGTCCCGCTGGTGCGCTGGCCCGGCGGCTGCTTTGCCGACGAATACCACTGGCGCGACGGCATCGGCGCGCGCAACAAGCGCCCGGTCAAGGTCAACACGCACTGGGGCGGCGTGGCCGAAGACAATGCCGTGGGCACGCACGAATTCTTCGACCTGGTCGAGATTCTGGGCACGGAAGCCTACATCAACGGCAACCTGGGTTCCGGCACGCCGCAAGAGATGGCCGAGTGGCTCGAGTACATGACGTCGGACACCAAGTCGTCCCTGGCCGAACTGCGCCGCAAGAATGGCCGCAAGGCGCCGTACAAGGTGGCGTACTTTGGCATCGGCAACGAAGCCTGGGGCTGCGGCGGCAACATGAAGCCCGAATACTATGCCAACCTGTACAACCACTATGCGACGTTCCTGAAAACGCCACCGGATGCACGTCCGAAAATGGTCGCCAGCGGTGGTAACGACAACGACACCAGGTGGACCGAGGTACTGAGCAAGGAAGCCGCGCGCGGCACCGACGGCATCAGCTTCCACTACTACACGCTGCCGACCGGCGTGTGGGAAAAGAAGGGCGCCGCCACGGGTTTCCCGGAATCGGAATGGTTCTCGACCATGCAGCAGACGCTGCGCATGGACCAGCACATCAAGCAGAACGTCGCCATCCTCGACAAGAACGATCCCGAGAAGAAAATCGGGTTCTACGTCGACGAGTGGGGTACCTGGTACGACGTCGAACCGGGCACCAATCCGGGCTTCCTGTTCCAGCGTAACACCCTGCGCGACGCGGTCGTGGCGGCGCTGAACTTCAACATCTTCCATGCCCACGCCGAGCGCGTGCGCATGACGAACATCGCGCAGATGGTCAACGTGCTGCAGGCGATGATCATCACCGACAAGGAGAAGATGCTGCTCACGCCAACCTACCACGCGTACAAGATGTACATCCCGTTCCAGGATGCGACGTCGCTGCCGGTGGCGGTCGACAATGACGTGGCCTATTCGAGCAACGGCAAGGGCGTACCGGGCATCAGCGCCACGGCGGCGCGCGCCAAGGATGGCAAGGTGTATATCGCGCTGGTCAACACGCACCCGACGCGTGCCAGCGATGTCACGCTCAACGTGGCGGGCCTGACGGTCGGTGGCGTGGCGGGCCAGGTGCTGACGGCCGACGCCATGGATGCGCACAACACGTTCGAAAAGCCTCAGGCGATCAAGCCGGCGCCGTTCAGCGCCAGGGCGCAGGATGGCAAGCTGACGATCAAGGTCCCGGCCAAGGCCGTGATGGTCTTCGCGGTCGAGGCGTAAGTGCGGGCCGCACACCTCGTGTGGGCGGCGCTGGTGGTTGCCAGCGCGGCCAGCGCCGCCGGCAGCGCCAGTGCCGCGCAGGTCGGCGTGCACGACCCGGTCATGGCGAAGCAGGGTGCGCGCTACTACCTGTTCAGCACCGGCCCCGGCATCACGTTTTACAGCTCGACCGACCTGACGACGTGGAAGCCGGAAGGCCGCGTCTTCAAGGAGGGCCTGGCCTGGGCGACACGGGCCGCGCCAACCTTCGACGGCCATATCTGGGCGCCCGACATCTACCACCACGACGGCAAATACTACCTGTACTACTCGGTGTCGGGCTTTGGCAAGAACACGTCGGCCATCGGCGTGACCGTCAACACGACGCTCGACCCGCGCTCGCCCGCCTACAAGTGGGAAGACCAGGGCCCCGTCGTGCAGTCGGTGCCGGGGCGCGACCTGTGGAACGCCATCGACGCGCAGGTGTTCGACGACGCCAAAGGCACGCCGTGGATGTCGTTCGGCTCGTTCTGGGGCGGCCTGAAACTGGTCAAGCTCGACGCCAGCCGCACCAGGCTGGCCGAGCCGCAGGAATGGCACACGATCGCGCGCCGCGAGCGGCCTGCCTTCACGCCGGACGACGAAGCCGGGCCGGCGCAGATCGAGGCGCCGTTCATCTTCCCCAAGAACGGCTGGTACTACCTGTTCGCTTCGTGGGACCTGTGCTGCAAGGGCAAGGACAGCACCTACAAGGTGGTGGTGGGCCGTGCGAAAACGGTCACCGGACCCTACCTCGACCGCAACGGCGTCGACATGGCCAGGGGCGGCGGCACGCTCGTGATCGCGGGCGACAGCGACTGGCGTGGCCTGGGCCACAACAGCGCCTACACGTTCGACGGCAAGGACTACATGGTGCTGCACGCCTATGAAACCGCCGACCGCTTCAAGCAGAAGCTCAAGGTGCTGGACATGGGCTGGGACCGGGATGGCTGGCCGGTGCTCGATCAGAAGGACCTGAATCGCTACCAGAGCGCGCTGCAGCCATGAAGCTTCGCCTCCTGGCATGGCTGCTGCTGGGGGCGGGTACGCTGGCCCAGGCGGCCGCACCGTTTCCGCTGGCGGACGTGCGCCTGGGTGCGGGGCCGTTCCTCGACGCCCAGACCACCAACCTGAACTACCTGATGGCGATGGAGCCGGACCGCCTGCTTGCGCCGTTCCTGCGCGAGGCCGGACTGGAACCGCGCAAGCCAGGCTACGGCAACTGGGAATCCTCGGGCCTGGATGGCCATATGGGCGGGCACTACCTGTCGGCGCTGGCGCTCATGTACGCGTCGACCGGCGACGCGGAAACGCTGCGCCGCCTGAATTACATGGTCGCCGAACTGCAACGCGCGCAGCACGCCAATGGCGACGGCTACCTCGGTGGCATCCCGGGTGGCCGCCAGGCCTGGCGCGATGTCGCGGCCGGCAAGCTCGAAGCCGACGGCTTCTCGGTCAACGGCAAGTGGGTGCCGTGGTACAACCTGCACAAGGTCTATGCGGGCCTGCGCGATGCCTACCGCTATGGCGGCAATACCGACGCCCGCGCCATGCTGGTTGCGCTGTCCGACTGGGCGCTGGCCTTGACCGCGCGCCTGTCGCCGGAACAGATGCAGGCGATGCTGCGCAGCGAGCATGGCGGCATGAACGAGATCTTTGTCGATGTCGCCGAGATCACCGGCAACAAGAAGTACCTCGACTTCGCACTGCGCTTTTCGCACCAGGCGATCCTGCAGCCGCTGGCCCGGCAGGACGACCAGCTCACTGGCCTGCATGCCAATACGCAGATCCCGAAAGTGATTGGCTTTCAGCGCATCCATGATGCGACCGGGCGCAAGGACATGGGCGACGCGGCCAGGTTCTTCTGGCAGACGGTCGTGGACAAGCGCTCGGTGGCGATCGGCGGCAATAGCGTCAAGGAGCATTTCCACAGCCGGGACGACTTCGCGCCAATGGTGCATGACGTCGAAGGGCCGGAGACCTGCAACACCTACAATATGCTCAAGCTGACGCAGATGCTGTTCGCGGCCGAGCAGAAGGGCGCGTACGGCGACTATTACGAGCGCGCGCTGTACAACCACATCCTGTCGTCGCAGCGCCCGCAGGGCGGGTTCGTGTATTTCACGCCGCTGCGGCCCAGTCACTACCGCGTGTATTCGCAGCCCGACCAGGGCATGTGGTGCTGCGTGGGCTCGGGCATCGAAAGCCACGCCAAGTACGGTGAATTCATCTACGCGCACGAGAAGGACACGTTGTTCGTCAACCTGTTCATGGCCTCGACCCTCGACTGGAAAGCGCAGGGCGTCAGGCTGACGCAGGCCACCCGCTTCCCGGATGCCGAGACGACGCGCCTGACGATCGACCGAACCACACCCGGCTCGAACACGTTCACCGTCAAAATCCGTTATCCCGGCTGGGTGGCGCCTGGGCGCATGACGGTGCGGGTCAATGGCAGGGCGGTCAAGCTTGATGCACGGCCGGGCGGCTACGTGGCGCTCACGCGCCGCTGGCGCGCTGGCGACCGGATCGACGTGCGCCTGCCGATGACCACGCACCTGGAGCAGCTGCCGGACAAGTCAAACTACTACGCGGTGCTGCACGGCCCCGTGGTGCTGGCGGCCAGGACACGGATGCCGGGCGACGAGCGGCTGCAGTACCTGGCCGACGACGCGCGCATGGGGCACATCGCATCCGGCCCGGTCTGCCCGATGGAATCGGCGCCGATGTTCGTCAGCGATTCGGTGGACTTCATCCGCAAGTTCAAGCCCGTGGCCGGCAAGCCGTTGACGTTCACCGCGCCGGGGCTGGTGCATGGTGCGGACGGACCGGCCACCGAGTTCGTGCCGTTCTTCCGCCTGCACGAATCGCGCTATACGATGTACTGGCAGCACGCGACGCCGGTCGGGCTGAAGGCGCAACAGGCGGCCAATGCTGCGGGCGAGGCAGAGCGCCTGGCGCTCGATGCGCGCACGGTCGACCAGGTTGCGCCGGGCGAGCAGCAACCGGAGTCCGACCATTTGTTCAAGGGCGAGGGGATCGACGCGGGCGTCAATGACGGGCGCCACTGGCGCCATGCGTCGAAGTGGTTCAGCTATGAATTGAAGGATCCGAAACAGGAAGCCGCCGTGCTGCGGCTGACGTATGCGAAAGCCGACGCCGGGCGGCGCTTCGATATCGTCGTTAATGGGCAGTTGCTGGCCGAGGTGACGTTGACGGGCGAAACGGCCGGGGATTTCTACACCGTCGACTACCCGATTCCGGCCGCACTGCGGGGCGCCGCGCAAGGTCTGCTCAACGTGCGCTTTGTCGCGCAGGCTGGTTCACTGGCCGGCGGCCTGTATGGATTGCGGCTGCTGCGCTAAGAGTCGCCCTTACAGCATCCGCACCCAGTTGCCCTTGTACAGAATCGGTCCGGTCGGTCCACCGGCGCCGGGCGAGCCGCCGCGCGGTTCGAGCGAGACGGCCAGCGTGGCGATGTCGTCGCCGACCGCGCCGCCGGTCAGCGGCAGCTCGATCGCGCCTTCCGGCGGGATCACGCCGAGCGAGCGGGGCGCGCCTTCTTTGGGAACGGCCCACAGCTGCAGCGACTTGTCGGCAGCCACCGGTGCGTTCTCGACCAGGCGCGCCGTGAACACGCGGCGCTCGCTGTCGGCAGTCAGCAGCAGCGCCGTGCGTGCCTTGTCATCGATCAGCGTGGCTACCAGATCGACCTGCGGTGCCTCGACCAGCGTCGAGCGCAGCACGCCCACCATCAGCAAGGTCGCCGCCAGCGACGCGAGGCTCAGCGAGCGCCAGAACGTCAGCGATTCGGTGCGCCAGAACTGCCAGGCCGCGTGCGCACGTTTCTGAACCTGACCCAGACCCAGACGGCGTTCGATCGCGCGCCACACCTGGGCGCGCGGTGTCTGCGCACCCGAGAACTCGGCCATCGGCATCAGGCGCTCCTGCCATTCGGCGGTCAGGCGCTGCAGGACCACGTCGTCACGCAGATAGCGTTCGAAGCGTCGGCGCGCGCCGCCCCTGAGCGTGCCGAGGACATACTCGGCCGCCAGCTTGTCGCACAATTGCGGGTTGTCGCGGATATTCATGCTCGTTCGCCTTTTACCAGGCACGTCTTGAGCCGCTCCAGGCTGCGGCGGATCCAGGTCTTGACGGTACCGATCGGTATCGCCATCTGCTGCGCCACCTCGCTGTGCGACAGGTCGTGGAAGAAGGCCAGGCCCACAACCTGCCGGTGAGCGCCTTCCAGCAACGACATGCACAAGGCCAGCGCCTTCGCGTCATGGCTGATCAAGAGGGCGTCGATCGGCGTGGCGCGCGGATCCTGCAGGGCCGCCATGATCTCGGCATCGAAGACGGGGCCATCGATGTCGAGGTCGTGGGCACAGCGGCGCAGCAGGTCGAGCGATTTGTTGCGCACGATCGTCGTCATCCAGGTCATGGGCGCGGCCAGGTGGCGCTGGTAACCGGCGGCGCCGTTCCAGATCGCCACGAATCCATCCTGCAATGCTTCTTCAGCCAGTTCGCGCTTGCCTAATATACGTAGCGCGTAGCCAAACAGTTTCGGAGAAATGGTGTCGTACAGCGCGCGAAATGCCGCCGCGTCGCCTTTTGCTGTCGCTTGCAGCCAGGTGGCCAGCTGCTCGGGATCGGGATGAAGGGTGTCTGGCACTGCCATCCTTGGTCGTTGTAGGAGTGGAGAATCGGGTGGTATTGACAATATCATATCGTCCCGATCGCGCCCGCACGGATGGGCTCGCGTGTCATGTCAAAACTATTTTTAAAAATAGTTGAAACCGAATCAATCGTGCGTCAGTACAAGCTATACGCGCTGCATTGGCAGCCAGGTTTCCTGGCTGAAATAACCGAGCAGACGCCCGCCCATTTATACGATCGCATCAACCGGAGACCTACCATGACAGACACGAATGTGACATTGGCACTGCTCGAATCACGCAAGGAAAAGCTGGAAAAGCGCCGCTCGTTTTTCAAGAACGTGGGAGGGATCAGCGTCGGTATGGTGGGCGGTACCTTCCTGTCCGCCTGCGGGGGCTCGGTCAAGGACGCGATTGCGCAGGCCGCGCAGCCGACCGATATCGACATCCTCAACTTTGCGCTGAACCTCGAGTACCTCGAAGCGCAGTTCTATTCGTATGCGGTGTTCGGCACCGGTCTGGCAGCGAGCCTGACGGGCGGCACGGGCACGCAGGGCGCCGTGACGGGTGGGCGCGCAGTCGCATTCAAGGATCCGCTGGTCGCGCAATACGCCAAGGAAATCGCGCAGGATGAGATCGCGCACGTGGGCTTCCTGCGCGCAGCGCTCGGTTCGGCGGCGGTTGCCCAGCCAGCCATCGACATCGGCGGCACCGATCCAAACGGCGCGTTCTCGAACGCTGCCCGCGCGGCCGGCCTGGTGGGCCCTGGCGTCGCCTTCGACCCGTATGCCAGCGATGAAAACTTCCTGCTCGGCGCATTCATCTTCGAGGACGTCGGCGTGACCGCGTACAAAGGCGCGTCGCCGCTCATCACGAACAAGACGTTCCTGGAAGCGGCAGCCGGCATCCTGGCGGCCGAGGCATATCACGCCGGCATCGTGCGCACTGTGCTGTATACGAAAGGCTTGACGGCGCCAACGCTGCGCACCGCAGCCACGGCAATCTCGAACGCGCGCGACAGCCTCGATGGTTCGACCGACGTCGACCAGGGCATCGTGAATGCCACCGACAGCACTGTGTCGAACATCGTCCCGCTCGACAAGGATGGCATCGCGTTCAGCCGTACGCCGGGTGACGTGCTCAATATCGTGTACCTGACCAAGGAATCAGTCACGATGGGCGGCTTCTTCCCGCGTGGCGTGAACGGACTGCTCAACATGAGTTCCGCCTACGTCTGATCGCCAGTAAGACCAGTGCAATGCGGTGGCCTTCTGCCGCATCGCACTGGATACCAGAAAAAGTATCGCTCGACGCAAAAAATTGATTGGATCAGTATCACACTTTGTCCTACGATTGCAGAACAACAATATCGGAGACAAGTGATGCGATTCACCCGCAGGAAGTTCCTGGGCGTAGCCACGGCCGCCACGTTTGCAGCAACCCACCCGGCGCTCGCCGCCAAGCCCCTCACCATCGGCTTTTCGCAGGTCGGTGCCGAGAGCGAATGGCGCACCGCGAACACCACCTCGATCAAGGACGCCGCCAAGAAGGCTGGCGTCATCATGAAATTCGCCGACGCCCAGCAGCGTCAGGAAAACCAGGTCAAGGCCATCCGCTCATTCATTGCCCAGCGCGTCGACATCATCGCGTTCTCGCCCGTCGTCGAATCGGGTTGGGACACCGTCCTGCGTGAAGCCAAGGCCGCCAAGATTCCCGTCATCCTTACCGACCGCGGCGTGAAAGTTGCCGACCCGTCGCTGTACGTCACGCTGCTCGGTTCCGACTTCGTGGAAGAGGGCCGCCGCGCCGCCCGCTGGCTGGTCGAGCACGCGAAGAAGAACCCGGGCCGCGCCTACAACATCGTCGAGCTGCAAGGGACCGTCGGCTCGGCGCCGGCCATCGACCGCAAGGCCGGCTTCGCTGAAGTGATCAAGGGCGAGCCGCGCCTGAAGATGCTGCGTTCGCAAACGGGCGACTTTACCCGCACCAAGGGCAAGGAAGTGATGGAAGCGTTCCTCAAGTCCGAGGGCAAGAACATCACCGTCCTGTATGCGCATAACGACGACATGGCCATCGGTGCGATCCAGGCGATCGAGGAAGCGGGCATCAAGCCGGGCAAGGACATCCTCGTGATCTCGATCGACGGCGTGCGCGGCGCGTTCGAGGCCATGTTGCAGGGCAAGCTGAACGTGACGGTCGAATGCAACCCGCTGCTCGGTCCCCAGCTGATGCAGGCTGCGCTGGCGGTCAAGGCGGGTAAACCAGTTCCCAAACGCATCGTGGTGAACGAGGGCGTGTTCCCGGCTGAAGTGGCGGCGAAGGAATTCCCGAACCGTCGCTATTGAGGCGGCCATGCTTCCCACGACAACGCAGGTGCCGGTCCTGGAAGTGACCGGCATCCACAAGCAGTTTCCCGGCGTGCGCGCGCTATCGGATGCGGGCCTGCGCCTGTATCCGGGCGAAGTCCACACGCTGATGGGCCAGAACGGCGCGGGCAAGTCCACGCTGATCAAGGTGCTCACGGGCGTCTACCAGCCCGATCGCGGCAGCATCGTGTTCGCTGGCGAGGCGATTGCGCCGCGCTCGACGCAGGACGCGCAGGACCTGGGCATCAGCACCGTGTACCAGGAAGTGAACCTGTGCCCGAACCTGTCGGTCGCCGAGAACATCTTCATCGGCCGCTACCCACGCCGCTGGGGCATGATCGACTGGCGCCGCATGCGGCAGCAGGCGCAGGCGCTGTTGACGCGCCTGCAGGTGCACATCGACGTGCGCCAGCCGCTGGCCAGCTTCCCGCTGGCGGTCCAGCAGATGGTGGCCATTGCGCGCGCGCTGAGCATTTCGGCGCGGGTGCTGATCCTGGACGAACCCACGTCGAGCCTCGACGAAGCCGAAGTCCAGCTGCTGTTTTCCAACCTGCGCGCGCTGCGCGAGCAGGGCATGGCGATCCTGTTCGTGACGCACTTCCTGGAGCAGACCTACGCGATCTCGGACCGCATCACCGTGATGCGCAACGGCGAGCGGGAAGGCGAGTACGTGTGCAGCGACTTGTCGCGCCTGGCGCTGGTGAACAAGATGATCGGTGCTGCGCCCGATGCCCAGGAGCTGCCTGCCACCGGTCAGCAAGCGGCGCAGGCGGCCAGCGCTGCGGCGGGCGAGATTGTCCTGCGCACGCGCGGCGCCGCCCGGCGCGGCGTGCTTGCGCCGCTGGACCTCGTGATCCGCAAGGGCGAGCTGCTGGGCCTTGCCGGCCTGCTGGGTTCTGGCCGCACCGAAACCGCGCGCATGCTGTTCGGCGCCGACCGGATCGACAGCGGTGCAATCGAGATCAAGGGCCGCGCGCGCGCCCTTGCCACGCCACGTGACGCGATCGCGCACGGTGTCGGGTTCTGCTCCGAAGACCGCAAGCACGAAGGCGCGATCCTCGACCTGTCGGTGCGCGAAAACCTGATCCTGGCCCTGCAGGCGCGCCAGGGTTTGCTGCGCGCGATTCCGCTGCGCCGCCAGCAGGCGCTGGCCGATCACTACGTGCAGCAACTGGGGATCAAGACCGCCAGCATCGAGACGCCCATCGGCACGCTCTCGGGCGGCAACCAGCAAAAGGTGCTGCTGGCGCGCTGGCTGGCCACTGAGCCAAGCCTGATGATTCTCGACGAACCGACGCGCGGCATCGACGTGCGCGCCAAGCAGGAGATCATGGATTACGTCACGAGCCTGTGTCGCAAGGGCATGTCGATCCTGTTCATTTCGTCCGAACTGCCGGAAGTGCTGCGCGTGAGCGACCGGATTGTCGTCATGCGCGACCGCAAGGCCTGCGGCGAGTACCGGCGCGGTGAACTCGACGACAGCACGGTGCTGCACGTGATTGCCGGGGAGGGCGCGTGATGGCCGTCAACGACATTCCGGCGCTGCAGCCGCCCGCGCGGGCACCTTTGGCATCACGCATGCTGGGGCACCGCCTGTTCCGGCCCCTGGCTGCGCTGGCCGTGCTGCTGCTGATCGACTTCCTGCTGATTCCCGGCTTCTTCCACCTGGAGGTCCGCGACGGCCACCTGTATGGCGCGCTGGTCGACATCGTCAACCGCGCGGCGCCCCTGATGCTGGCGGCGATCGGCATGACGCTGGTGATTGCCACGCGTGGCATCGACATCTCGGTCGGCGCCGTCGTTGCGCTGTCCGGCACCGTCGCCTCGATGCTCATTGGCGGCACGATGGTGATGCAGGATGGCGTGCCGGTGTACCTGGCCGATACGCCGATGCTGGTGGCGATTGCCGCCGCCCTCGGCGCGGCGCTGCTGTGCGGCCTGTGGAACGGCGCGCTCGTCGCCGGCCTGGGCCTGCAGCCGATCGTCGCCACGCTGATCCTGATGGTGGCCGGGCGCGGCCTGGCCCAGTTGCTCACCGATGGTCAGATCGTCACGGTCTACTACCAGCCGTACTTTTTCCTGGGCAGCGGATATCTGTTTGGCTTGCCGTTCGCGCTGTTTGTCGTGGCGGTGGTGTTCGGTGTCACGGCGCTGCTGCTGCGCCACACGGCGCTGGGGCTGTTCATCCAGGCAGTGGGCATCAATCCGGTGGCCGCGCGCCTGGCCGGCATCCGTACGGCGGCGCTGATCGTGTTCGTCTACGTGTTCGCGGCCACCTGCGCCGGCATGGCAGGCCTGTTAATCAGTTCCAACGTGAAGAGCGCGGACGCCAACAACGCCGGCCTGATGCTCGAACTCGATGCCATCCTGGCCGTCACGCTGGGCGGCACGTCGCTCGCGGGCGGCAAATTCAGCCTGGCCGGTTCGCTCGTCGGGGCGTTGATCATCCAGACGCTCACCTACACCATCTATTCGCTGGGCGTGCCGCCCGAGGTCAATATGGTCGTCAAGTCGGTTGTCGTGTTCCTGGTCTGTATCTCGCAGTCCGACCAGTTCAGGCAGTTGTGGCAGCGGAGGCGCGCATGAATGTCCGCGTACTCGCGAAGGCCCCGTCCTTCACGTCCCTCGTCACGGTGGCGCTGCTGGTGGCGATGCTGCTCGTCGGCGGCGCGCTGTACGACGGCTTCCTGTCGCTGCAAGTGCTCCTCAATCTCCTGATCGACAATGCGTTTTTGCTCGTGATCGCGATCGGCATGGGCTTCGTGATCCTGTCCGGCGGGATCGACCTGTCGGTGGGCGCCGTCCTCGCACTGGCGACGATGATTGCGGCCTGGCTGCTGCAGGTGGCGCACTGGCCGCCGCTGGCGGTGATCGCGTTTGTGCTGCTGCTGGGCGCCGGGTTCGGCGCGGGCATGGGGGCGATCATCCACTACTTCCGGCTGCAGCCGTTCATCGTCACGCTGGCCGGCATGTTCCTCGCGCGCGGCCTGTGCTACCTGATCAGCATCGAGTCGATCACGATCGACGATCCGCTGTTCGTGGCGATGTCGCAGACCCAGTTGCCGTTTTTCGGGGGCTTCCTGTCGCCCGGTGCGCTGATTGCGCTGGGCATGCTGGGGCTGGCCATCTGGCTCGCGCACTACAGCGGCTTTGGCCGCGCCGTGTATGCGATCGGCGGCAATGAAACCTCGGCCGCCATGATGGGGCTGGCGGTCGGGCGCACCAAGGTGCTCGTGTATGCGCTGAGCAGCTTCTGCGCCGCGCTGGCCGGCGTGCTGTTCGCGTTCTACATGCTGTCCGGCTACGGGCTGCATGCGCAGGGCACCGAGCTCGATGCCATTGCCGCCGTCGTCATCGGCGGCACGCTGCTCACGGGCGGCTACGGCTACGTGGCCGGTGCGCTGTCGGGCGTGCTGGTGCTGGGCACGATCCAGACGCTGATCGCCTTCGACGGTACGCTCAGTTCGTGGTGGACGCGGATCGTGATCGGCGGCCTGCTGTTCGTGTTCTGCGTCGTCCAACGCGTGATGGCATTCGGAAAAAAATAAAAGAAGGAGACACCATGAAACACACCATGTTCGCCGCGCTGCTGTGCGCGAGCGCCTGCGCGCAAGCCGCCAACCCGATCGTCAGGGACATCTTCACGGCCGATCCGGCCGCGCTGGTCGACAAGGGCCGCGTGTACCTGTACGTCGGCAAGGATGACGCACCGGCGGGCGGCAAGGATTACGTCATGAACGAGTGGCGCGTCTACTCGAGCTGCGACATGCAGCGCTGGACGGACCACGGCTCGCCGCTGCGCTACTCGACCTTCAAATGGGCCGGACGCGACGCCTGGGCCTCGGACATCGTCCGGCGCGGCGACAAGTATTATTTCTATTCGACGGTCGACCATGCGACGATTCCCGGCAAGGCGATCGGCGTGGCGGTGTCGGACAGCCCGACCGGCCCGTTCGTCGATGCACTGGGCCGGGCGCTGGTGACGAACGACATGACGAAGCAGACGCAGATCCTGTGGGATGATATCGACCCGGCCGTGTTCATCGACGACGATGGCCAGGCTTATCTGTATTGGGGCAATACGGTCATGAAGTATGCAAAACTCAAGCCGAACATGATCGAGTTCGACGGCCCGATCCAGACCGCGGGCCTGGAGAATTTTGTCGAAGCGGCCTATGTCCACAAGCACAAGGGCACGTATTATCTGACCTACTCTCGCCACTTTCCCGAAGAAACCGTGGCCATGCGCGGCCCGGGCGTGCATGGGCCGTGGTCGATGGATGGCGTCATCATGGAAAAGAACACGAATGTGAAGACCATCCACCAGGCGATCGTCGACTTCAATGGCAAGTCGTACATTTTTTACCATAACGGCAAGCTGCCCACGGGGGGCGAATTCCGCCGCTCGGTCGCGGTCGAGGAGTTGCACTACGCGCCGGACGGCAAGATCCTGCCGGTCGCGCAAACGACCGCCGGGCCAGCCGCCAATCCAGCGCCGGGTTGCACGTGATCTGATGGAGACGACCAACCCCAACTGGTTCTTGAAGGCGCGCCTGAAAACGCGCCAGTTGCTGCTGCTGATTGCGCTGGATGATTACCGCAACATTCACCGGGCGGCCGAAGAACTGCACATGACGCAGCCGGCGGCATCGAAACAGGTCAAGGATCTGGAAGAGATGCTCGACGTGCGCCTGTTCGAACGGCTGCCGCGCGGGATGGAGCCGACCATCTACGGCGAAACGATGATCCGCCACGCCCGCATGGCCCTGACCAGCCTGGCGCTGGCGCACGACGACATCGTCGCGCTCAAGGCCGGCCTGGCGGGGCAGGTCGAGGTGGGCGTGATCATGACGCCGGCAATGGCGCTGCTGCCGCGCGCCATTGCCCGCATCAAGGAGCAGGCGCCGCTGCTGCGCATCGGTGTGCAGCTCGAGTCGAGCAATGTGCTGCTCGATAAGCTCAAGCACGGCACGCTCGACTTCATGATCGGGCGCATTCTCGAAAAAGAAGATTCCACCGGGCTGATCTACGAAGAGCTGACCGAAGAGCCGGCCTGTGCGGTCGTGCGGCCCGATCATCCTTTGCTTGAGAGTAAGAACCTGACGCTCGAGGAGCTTGTCGGGCGCCCCTGGATCCTGCCCCCACCGGGCAGCATCCTGCGCCACCGCTTCGACATGATGTTCCTGCGCGCCGGCCTGCAGCCGCCGGTGAACGTCGTCGATACGACAGCGCTGTTGCTGGTCACCGCGCTGTTGCAGCAAACCGACGCATTGCACGTGATGCCGCAGGAAGTCGCGCAATATTATGCGTCGCTGAATGTGATGCGGATCTTGCCGATCGATTTGCCCTGCAAGATGGATGCGTTCGGCATCATCCGTCAGCAGGATCATCTGCTGTCTCCGGGCGCGGAGTTGCTGCTGGGCGCCGTGCGGGCGGCGGCTGCCGAGATCTATTAGGATGGCGCAGTCGGCGTTCAACGTTGACTGCGCCTCAGGCTTGTGGCATCCCCGCCACGCCCGCTCGACACCTCAGGTGTAACGGGCGCGGTTCTGTTTGGTTGCTCGCTATAATCGCCCCAACAAGAATATGTTGGCGGCGCTGCAGCAGGGCAGGATCAGATGTTTCAGGATATCGAGCTCGCCAGCCTTGCAAGAACCACACTGGGTATTCCTGATGAGTAATCTGAGCGGCTTCATGCCGATGGTCGGCGGCGGTTCCACGCTGTCCGGCGACCCCACTGTACTGGACGCGCCTGCGCCAGTTCTGGCCGCGCCGTCGGCACTGTTTGCGTCTTCTCCTGCGACAGCATTTGCCTCTCCACCCGCATCCACCGAGCGTGCGCTGGCCGGGCTGGCTCACTTGCACCCGGACGCCTGGCCCGAAGGCCTGCGCGCCATCGCTGACCTGATTCAGGCGTCGCGCTTTCCCATGTTTCTGGCGATCGGGCGCGATCTGCGCCTGTTCTACAACGACGCGTATTCCGACCTGCTGGGCGACAAGCACCCGGCGGCGCGCGGCGCGCCATATGCCAGCGTGCGCCCCGAGCTGTGGGACCGCATGCGGCCGTATTTCGACGAAGTCCTGGCTGGCGAGTCCGCACAGCTCCAGCACGCGCTGATGGAATTCGAGCGCAACGGCAAGCGCGAACGGCGCTTTTTCTGCGTGTCGCTGTCGCCCGTGCGCCATGCAGGGCAGGTGGCCGGCGTCTATTGCGTACTCACCGAAACGACGTCCGACGTGCTGTCCGATTACCGGCATGCCTTCCACCAGAAGCTCGGCGAAGCGCTCGATGGCCTCGATGACGCCGACCACATCATGCGCGCGACGAGCGCCATGACCGGGCAGACGCTGGGCGTGGCACGCGTGGGCTACGCCGAGGTGGACGTCCCCGGCCGCACCGTCAGCATCGACTGCGACTGGACCAGTGGCCGCATGGCCAGCCTGGCCGGCCGCTCGCATCCCCTCGACGCATTCGGTCCGATCGTCAATGCCAAGCTGCGCCAGGGCCGCAGCGTGCGGATCGACGACGTCGATGCCGACGAACGCAGTGCGTCGCATGCCGCCGCCTACGCCGCCATTGGCGCGCGGGCGCTGGTGATGGTGCCGATCATCGAGGAAGGGCGCCTGTGCGCCGTGTTCTACCTGCACGAGCCGATGGCGCGCCACTGGACTGAACAAGAAGTGGCATTGGCTGAAGACGTGGCGCGCCACACGCGTGAAGTGGCGCGCCGCTCGCGCGTCGAAGAAAGCCTGCGCGACGAGAGCCGCATCCTCGAGACGGTCAACCGGGCCGGGCGCGCGCTGGCCTCGACGCTCGACCTCGACACGCTGGCCCAATCGATCACCGATGCCGGCACCGAGCTGAGTGGCGCGCGCTTCGGCGCGTTTTTCTGCAATCCTGCCGGTCGGGGCGCCCCGCTGCATGATCCGGTGAATGCGCCAATCCGCGCCACGGTGCCCGAGCAGATGCGCCTGTACGCGCTGTCGGGCGCGTCGCGCGAGCAGTTCGACCGGCTCGCGCCTCCGACGGCGGCCATCTTCCGCCCACTGATCGAAGGCGGGGCGCCGGTGCGCAGCGACGACATCACGTGCGATCCGCAGCACGCTGCGCTGGTGGCCGATGGCACGCCGCTGGCGCAGCTGCGCGTGCGCAGCTATCTCGCGGTGCCGGTCGTGTCGCAATCAGGCAAGGTACTCGGCGGCCTGTTCCTCGGTCACCCGGCGCCGGCCATGTTCACCGAACGCACCGAGCGCATCGTCGCCAATCTCGCCGCGCAAGCCGCCGTGGCGATGGACAATGCGCACCTGTACGAGATCGCGCAGACGTCGGCGCTCGAACGCGATGCGCTGCTGCAGAGCGAGCGCCTGGCGCGCGTGCAGGCCGAGCGCCTCAGTCACACCAAGGATGAATTCCTGGCCATGCTGGCGCACGAGCTGCGCAACCCGCTCGCGCCGATCAGCAGTTCGGCCAGCTTGCTCAGCATGCAGTTCGCGAACGAGCCGCGCATCTGCCAGACCAGCTCCATCATCAGCCGCCAGGTCAAGCACATGAGCCGCCTGATCGACGACCTGCTCGACGTCTCGCGCGTCACGCGCGGACTGGTCAAGCTCAAGCTGGCAACGGTCGATTTTCGCGATGTCGTGAACGGGGCGCTCGACCAGACCCGCCCGCTGGTGCTCGAAAAAGCGCACCACGTGACGGTGCAACTGCCCGAGACGCCCGTGTACGTCCGAGGCGACCAGACGCGCCTCGTGCAGAGCGTGGCCAATATCGTCGGCAACGCTGCCAAGTACACGCCCAAGGCCGGCACGCTGGCGCTACGCCTGGTGGCCGGCGACGGGCGCATGATGCTCGAAGTGCGCGACAACGGTTCCGGCATGCCGCCCGACCTGCTGCCCAATGTGTTTGACCTGTTCACGCAGGGCGCACGCACGCTGGCCCGCTCGCAAGGCGGGCTGGGACTGGGCCTCACGCTCGTCAAGCGCCTGGTCGACCTGCACGATGGCGAGGTCACCGCGCACAGCGATGGCGTCGGTTGCGGCAGCACGTTCACGCTCTGCCTGCCGTGCGTGAGTGCGCGCGCCAGCGAGGGGGATGCCGATGATGCGCCGCCGTCCGAGGCCGACCCGGTACGCGCTGCGCTCGGTCGCCAGCTGCGCGTGCTGATCGTCGACGACAACACCGACGCCGCCGACAGCCTGGCCACGCTGCTGCAGGTGCAGGGCCACGCCACTGCCGTCGAGTACGACGCCGCCTCGGCCCTGCGCCGCGCGCGCGTCGAACATCCCGACGTGATGCTGATCGATATCGGCCTGCCCGACATCGATGGCTACCAGCTGGCCTCGAGCCTGCGCGCGCTGCCCGAGATGGCAGCCACGGTGCCGGTGGCCGTGACCGGCTATGGCCAGGCCAGAGACCGCGAACGGGCGCTCGAGGCCGGCTTCGTCCATCACCTGGTCAAGCCGGTCGACATGACGGCGCTCGTGCGCATCCTGGACGCGAGTGCGGCGCAGGCGGCGCAGGCCGAGGCCGCGGCTGCATCGGCCTGAACCTGAACCTGAGTCTTGCCGCCCTCCATGGCGGGAGTATGATGATGCTCCTGTCAATGAAAGGATGAGCATGACCGAATTCGTCATCACCGCACCCGAGACGGCGTCCGTGGCCGTCGCCGGTTCCAGCGCGCGCTTCCCGGTGCGCCGCGTGTTCTGCGTGGGCCGCAACTACGCCGCGCACGCGCGCGAAATGGGCAGCGACCCGAATCGCGAACCACCGTTCTTCTTCACCAAGCCGGCCGATGCCGTCGTGCCGGCCAGCGGCGCGGTGCCGTATCCGCCATCGACGAACGACATGCACCACGAAATCGAACTGGTCGTGGCGCTGAAAGCCGGCGGCAAGGACATCGACGCGGCGCAGGCGCTCGATCTGGTGTGGGGTTATGGCGTGGGCCTGGACCTGACCCGGCGCGACCTGCAGGCCGTGGCCAAGGACGCCGGCCGGCCATGGGACATGGCCAAGGGCTTTGACGCGTCGGCCCCGTGCAGCCCGCTGCATCCGGTCAGCGACGTGGGGCACCCGGCCCAGGCGCGCATCTGGCTCGAAGTGAACGGCACGCTGCGCCAGGAAGGCAATCTCGATGAAATGATCTGGCCCATCGCGGACGTGATCGCGTCGCTGTCGCGCCTCGTGACGCTGGCGCCGGGCGACCTGATTTATTCGGGCACGCCGTCCGGTGTCGGCGCGCTGCAGCCGGGTGACCAAGTACGCGGCGGCGTCGACGGCGTCGACACGTTCGAGCTGACCATCGCGCCACGCTAAGGGCCAGGTCTCTCTACAATCTTTGTTCTGCCTCAACACGTGCGAAATTTGATACGCTAGGGATATCGGCGCGCGTGGGGAGGTGGCAATGACACAAGTTGCATTGATAGCCGTGCATGGCATGGGCGAGACCTTGCCCGACTATGCCGACGGCCTGATGGCGGGGCTGCGTACCCGCCTGGATGCGCTGGCCAGCCAGGTCGTCATGCGCTCGGTCTATTACCAGGGCATCCTGCACGATAACCAGCGCATGGTTTGGGACCGTACGTCAGCCACCGGCCAGGTGCGCTACGCGGCGCTGCGCAAATTCGTCCTGTACGGCCTGGGCGACGCCGCCGGGCTGGAAAACAGCAAGGATGATCCCGGCTCGATCTATGAACAGGCCCAGGGCGAGATCGCCACCACGCTGTTGTCGGCCCATGCCGCGCGGCCCGGCATGCCGGTCGTGTTCGTCGCGCATTCGCTGGGCTGCCAGGTGCTGTCGAGCTATCTGTACGATGCGCAGAAGGCGGCTGCCGGCAAGCCGGTCGGGGCGGGCATCTGGCGCGATATCGGTGCCTGGGCCGGCGCGACGCTCGGCCGCGCGCTGACTGCAAGCGAACTGGCCTTCATCGGCGGCGGCACCTGCGTCGCACTGGTGACCACCGGCTGCAATATCCCGATCTTTGTGGCCGCGCACCAGGAAATGCACATCATCCCGATTGCGCCGCCCACGTCGCTGTTCAAGTGGATCAATTTCTATGATCCTGACGACGTGCTGGGCTGGCCGCTGCAGCCGTTGTCTAACGGCTACCGTGAACTGGTCGAGGACCGCGCGATCAATGCCGGCGGCGGGGTGGGGGACTTGTTGCTACGCAGCTGGAATCCGCTGGCGCACAATACCTACTGGGACGATGACGCGGTGCTGGACGCCATCGCCGCGATGCTGCGCCGCCTGGCGGCGTAGCAGGCGGCGTTCCAAGCGACTAGGCTGCCAGCGCCGGCACGGCGCGCGCCGCCAGTTGCGGGCGCGTCCGGCCGCTGGCGTGGTCCAGCTTGAACGCGGCCGCCACCTGCGCCAGTTGCGCTGCCTGCTCCTGCATGCTCGCGGCCGCTGCGGCGGCTTCCTCGACCAGCGCCGCATTCTGCTGCGTCACCTGGTCCATCTGCGCGATCGCTTCGTTGACCTGGTTGATGCCCACGCGCTGCTCCTGCGTGGCGGTGCTGATCTCGGACATCATGTCGGTCACGCGCGCCACGCTGGCCACGACGTCGTCCATCGTGGCGCCGGCCTGCTGCACAAGCGCCGTGCCGGCATTCACCTGCGTCATCGAGTCGCCGATCAGGCCCTTGATTTCGCGCGCCGCGCCGGCCGAACGCTGCGCCAGGTTGCGCACTTCGGATGCCACCACGGCAAAGCCGCGCCCCTGTTCGCCGGCGCGCGCGGCTTCCACCGCGGCATTCAACGCCAGAATATTGGTCTGGAAGGCGATGCCGTCGATCACGCCGATGATGTCGACGATCTTGCGCGCCGAGGCGTCGATCGAGCCCATCGTGTCGACTACCTGCCCGACGATGGCGCCGCCACGCGCCGCAACATCCGAGGCTGTTTTTGCCAGGCCGTTGGCCTGCACCGCATTGTCGGCATTCTGGCGCACGGTGGCAGTCAGTTCTTCCATCGAGGCGGCCGTCTCTTCGAGCGAGCTGGCCTGCTGTTCGGTGCGCGCCGACAGGTCGAGGTTGCCGGCCGCGATCTCGCTCGACGCGGTCGAGATGGCGTTGGTACCTTGCTGGACCTGCGAGACCACCCGCACCAGCGAGCCGTTCATCGTTTCCAGCGCGCGCATCAGGTCGCCGACCTGGTCTTTCGGATAGCTCGCGAACGTGTGGCCAAGGTCGCCCGAGGCGACGGTTTCGGCAACGTCGAGCGCGGCGTCCAGCGGCCGGGTGATGCTGCGCGTGACGAGCACGGCGGCCACGGCGCCGATCGCCGTCGACAGCAGGGCCAGCAGCAGCACCAGTTGCGTGCTGCGCTGATTCGCCGCCTCGATGGCCAGCGCCGTCTGGTCGATGCTCTTGCGCTGGATCTGCAGCAGGCTCTGGACCCGGGCACCATAGGCGGCGGCAGCTGGCGCGAATACCTGTTCATAGGCCTGTTCTGCCGCCGCCGAGTCGCCCGACGTGCGCGCGTTCATCACGGTTTCCTTGGCCTGCTGGTAAGTCTTGCGCAAGCCCAGGATGTCCTGCAGCGTCGCTTTTTCTTCGGGCGAGTCGAGCAGGGCTTCGACTTTCTTGAGGATGACCGTGGTACCCGTAACGCTGTCCTTGATCGGCTTGGCGAACACGGCCGACAGGGTGCTGTCGGTGCTGCGCGCGATCAGTGAGGTGCGCGCGATGGCCGAATAGGTCAGCACATACCAGTCCGAGACGAGGCGTTCCTTGGTCAGCGGCTTTTGCATCATCTGCTGGGTCGCCTCGGCGCTGCTGCGCGTGGTGTAGAGAGCGAACGAGGTGCCGGCCAGCGACAGGACGAGCATCGTGGCAAAGCCAAGGGTAAGGCGGGAGCCGATACGGAGATTTTTTAACACGATGTCATCACTTGAAGAAAGGATTGAACGCCGAAGAAATGCCTTACGGCAAGTATCAACCCTTTAAATTTCAAATGAAATAGCAAGAAGACAGTATGTTGTAATGACGCCGCATAATATGCATGCTGGTTTATTTCGCTTAAGCCTGACGCGCCAGCTTGAACAGCGTGCGGATGTCACCGGCCACGGCGCCGCGCGCGTTCTTGATGACAGGCTGGCGATAACGCTCGAGCAGCTCGCGCCGCGCCGCGTTCAGCAGGCCCAATTGGTCGAGCACCGCGTACACGGTCGGGTGCAGCGCGCGCACATTGCCATCGGTGATCTTGATCGCGATGCCGATCCCGGCCGAGCGGATGCCGATCGCCTGTACAGCATCGGCGCCGATCTTGGTGACCCAGTCACCACCGCCCGCCGTCATCCAGTGCAGGTCGGTGCGCTCCTCGCCCGAGACCAGGTCGGGGCGGGCGATCATCGCGTCGCGCAGCGTGCCCATCGCGCCGCCCAGCTTCGGGTCTTGCGGGCCATGCGCGAGGCGCGCGTACAGGTGCGCCAGGCGACTGAGCGGCATCGCGTAGTTGGGGGCGGAACAGCCGTCCAGGCCAACCGGCATGGCTTCGGGCGCCATGCCGATGGCGTCGGCCAGCGTGCTGCGCACGGCTTGCTGCAGCGGGTGCGCGCGGTCGACGTAGTTCGCGGTGGGCGCATCGTGCAGGCGGCACCAGGCCAGAAAGCCGCTGTGCTTGCCGGAGCAGTTGTGGTGCAGCGGCGTCCAGTGCGCGTCCGCCGGGGGCTTCTGGCCGGTGAACTCGTAGTGCAGCGGCACCGCGCAGCCGCATTCGAGGTGGCCGGGGTCGAGTCCGATCTTGTTGAGGATGGAGCTCACGCCGTCGAGATGCTTGTCTTCGCCCGAGTGGCTCGCGCACAGCAGCGCGACTTCGTCGCCGGAGAGGCCAAAGCGCGCCGGGCCGTCGGCCAGGATGAAGGGCAGGGCCTGAAACGGCTTGAGTGCCGAGCGCGTGAAGGTCGGGTAATCCGGGTCGCCGGCAGACCATAACAGGCGGCCGTGCGTGTCGACGACGGCGACCGAACCGAGGTGCACGTTCTCGATCACGTTACCGCTGTCGGGGTAGCCGCGCGTGGTCGCGGCGAGGGGAATGACTGGCATGGGAGTGGGTGCATTGGCGTTGGAGGAACCCTACTGTACGACATACGTACGCAATGCAGACACACAGTTGAAATAAGGCGCGCTTTCATATATGCACCTCCCGTTCACCCCGCCGATTACGCACTTCGTCGCGCATTTCCTGCGCTTGATGCTGTTGGCGCTTGAACGCTTTTTGCGGCTCGCTAGACTGGCTTCATCGTCAGGCAAAGAAGCGCTGGCGACACGGACTTCTCCGCCACCGACCTGAAAGGAATTTCCATCATGCGCCTCTCCCACCTCGCCTTGTTCGCCGCCGCCGCAGTCATCTCGCTGGGCAGCGCCGCCCAGCCAGTCGCTGCAACCAATCCCGACATCGTGAACGTACACGCCGCGCAGCCGAAGAAGGTGTATATCGATCCGCTGATGTACCAGCGCATGCAGGGCGCCTACAAGCTCGACGACGGGCGCACGCTGCAAGTGACTGGCAAGGGCCGCAAGCTGTACGCCGACCTGGGCGACGGACCGCAGGAAATCGTCCACGTGGGCCGCGACCGCTTCGAGGCGGTCGGCAGGGACCTGAGCGTGCGCTTTGACGGCGGGCCGTTCCCGCACACGGTGCACCTCAAGGACGATGACGGCCGGGTGCTGGCGTCAAGCCAGCGTTGAGCCGAAGCGGCCGGCCTGGTAGTCGGTGATCGCCTGCGCGATTTCATCGCGGGTGTTCATGACGAAGGGCCCGTGCGAGACGACCGGTTCGCCGATCGGATCGGCATGACCGAACAGCAGCAGCGAGCCGGACTCGGCGACGATCTCGAGCGTGTCGCCCTCCGTGCTCAGCTCCACCAGTTGGTAAGCGTTGGCGAGATCGCCGTGGTGACCCACGCCGATGCGTCCACGCACCACATACAGCAGCACGTTGCGACCTTGCAGGCCGGTGATGCGCAGCCGGCCACCGGCCTGCATCGCGACAGTGCTCATGAACACGCCGGTCAGCGACTGCACCGGGCCCGTGCTGCCGTCCCACTCGCCCGCGATCAGGTTCAGCGTGACCTTGCCGTCGTCGAGCGATAACGCGGGAATGCGGTCCTGCTGCACGCCGGTGTAGGCGGGCGCCGTCATCTTCAGGCGCGACGGCAGATTCACCCACAACTGCAGGATCTCGAGCGGGCCGCCCGTCTCCAAAAACGCGCGCGGCGAGACCTCGGCGTGCACGATGCCGCTGCCGGCCGTCATCCATTGGATGCCCCCGGCATGGATCACGCTCTCATGGCCGGCGCTGTCGCGGTGGGCCAGCATCCCTTCGACGATGAAGGTGACGGTTTCAAAGCCCCGGTGCGGATGCGGGCCGAATGGCAGGCCGCGGTTGTGCGGGCCATAGGTCTGCGGACCGTGGTGATTCAAAAACAGAAAAGGATCGATCTGGTCGAGCTGGGGCGAAGGGACGGGGCGCTGCGTGAGCAGGTCGCCGATGTCGTCGCGCAGCGCGGCGTGGGCGCGCAGGAAGGTCTTGTCAGTCATGGTGTGGGTGCTGTTTAGTCAGGATGCGTAACGATACGCTGAAAGTGGCCGTCGCGTTCACAGCGGTGGCAGAAGACGCTATGCTGGACGTTTGCGTGTCTGCAACCCTTGGAGATCGGCCCCGTATGTACAAGAACGCCTGTATTGCCAGCCTGTTGCTGGCCTCATCCACTGTCCTGGCTGCCGCACCTGCTGCCGCATCTGCTACTGTGCCCAGCGAGGCTGCCGTGAGCGCCGCCAAGTATGCGGTGGCCACCTACCGCAACGACGTCGTCGACACGCTGGCCAAGCTGGTGAGCTTCAATACGGTGGCCGATCCGCGCTACCCGTCGGACCGGAACCCGGTGCATGCCGCGTTCAAGGCCACGCTCAAGGCAGAAGCCGAGCGCATGGGGCTCGACTACACCGATTACGGCTGGACGGTCGTCATCGGCCTGGGCAAGGGAACAGAGCGCGTCGGCATCGTCACGCATGGCGATGTGCAGCCGGTGGACCCGACCAAGTGGAAGAAGTCGCCGTTCGTGCTGGACCGCACGAGCGAGCCGGGCAAGCTGATCGCGCGCGGCGCCGAGGATGACAAGGGCCCGATCGCCACCGCACTGTATGCAATGAAGACGATCCGCGACCGCCAGATCCCGCTCACCAAGCGCATCGAGCTGTACGTGTACATGGGCGAGGAATCCGACTGGGGCCCGCTGACCGAATTTCTCAAGACGCACGTGCCGCCACAGATGAGCATCACGCTCGACGCCGAGTATCCGGTGGTGACGGCGGAGAAGGGCGGTGGCCTCGTGGCCGTGACGGTGCCGAAGGCCGGCGCGCAGGCACCCGTTGAGGGCGACGCCTATATCGCCGCGTTCGGGGGCGGCTCGTTCAACACGCAGATTCCGGAGGACGCCGAAGCGCTGGTGGCCAACGCGACGCCGCAGATCGAAGGGCAGATCCGCGCGCGCGGCGCGCAGCACGAGGGCATGACCTACACCTACACGTGGCAGGGCAAGGACCTGGCGGTGCGCGCCAAGGGGCTGTCGGCCCACTCGTCCAAGCCGCAGGAAGGCGTGAACGCCGTGAGCATGCTGGCCGACGCCCTGGCCGTGCGGCCGTGGGCCAATACGACGGCCGGCGGCGTCGTCAACTACCTCAACGAGATGGTGGGCACGGGCTACTACGGCGAAAAGTTTGGCAGCGGCGCCGGCAACATCGCCTACCGCGACAAGTTCATGGGCCCGTTGACCTTCAAGCCGACCGTGATTCGCCAGCTGGACGACGGCATCGAAGTGGCGATCAACGTGCGCCGCCCGCAAGGCAAGACGGGCGCGCAGCTGACCGAAGAAATCAACGCCGCACTGAGCCAGTGGCAGGCGCGCCAGGTCCCGCTCACCAACATCAAGGTCGGCATGCGCGACCCGTGGGTGCTGAACGACGCGCCGCAGGTGCCGACGCTGCTGGCGACCTTCGCTTATTTCACCGGCATGAAGGATGCGAAGCCGGTTGCCATCGGCGGCGGCACCAACTCGCGCCTGTTCCCGAATGCCGTCAGCTTCGGGCCATCGATGCCGGGCCAGAAATATTCCGGGCATTCGGAGCACGAGTTCATCACGACCAAGCAATTGCTGCTGAACCTGCAGATGTACACGTCAGTGCTGGTTGAGCTGGCGCGCTGAGCAAGTGCTCTGCAGCCCTGCAGGAACGCCGAAACTTGCCACGGCTGACCTGTAGGGCTGCTTCTTGCCAGGTAGTGTAAAAACTTCTAATTTTTGCGTAGGCGCCGGACTACAATATCCTTGCCGTGGAGTGCCCGGAAGGGCGCTCTCCCTTGTGAATCATCGTTGTATGCCAAGGGCGGTATCGTCTTGATACAGCCACAGTATTGTCGCCCGGAAAAGTACGAAGTTCCGGGCAGAAAATGTGGCAAATACAGCATGATAGGATCGGCTTGGAGCCAAAGCTCCTGCAGCCGCGAGCGCACCAATGCGTCGATGTTGGCGTACGCGTTCGCGCCGGATGTGACCGAACCTTATTGATTGCCATGCACAGTAAAGAACTCAAAAAACCGGACGGACGCAACCTTACCCTCTACAGCAACCGGCCCATCCCCGATGGCCTCGTTGCACCCAGCCCGTTTCCAGATCCCCAGCACGCCAACCCGCACCTGCGCTGGCATCCGCTGCGCGGCGAGTGGGTGACCTACGCCGCGTTTCGCCAGAACCGCACCTATCAACCGCCGCCCCAGTACAACCCGCTGGCGCCGACGATCGATCCTGCCAATCCCACCGAGATGCCGGCTGGCGACTACGAGATCGCCGTGTTCGACAACCGCTTCCCGTCGCTGGCGCTCGAATCGCACGATCCGCCGTCGGTGACGGTGCAGACCGCGCCGGCCAATGGCCAGTGCGAAGTGGTCGTGTTCACGCAGGATCCAAACACGGCGCTGGCCCAGTTGCCGCTCTCGCGCATCGCGCTCTTGCTGCAGGTGTGGGGCGATCGCACCACGCGCGTGGGCAGCCTCCCGCACATCCAGTACGTGCTGCCGTTCGAGAACCGCGGCGCCGAAGTGGGCGTGACGCTGCACCATCCTCACGGCCAGATCTACTCGTATCCGTTCGTGCCGTCGGTCCCGGCGCGCATGCTCGCGCAAGAGCGCGACTACTATCAGCAGCACGGCACGAGCATGCTGTGCGACATGGCGCGCGACGAAGCGGCCGATGGCAAGCGCGTGCTGTACCAGGACGATTTCGCGATTGCCTTCGTGCCGGCCTGCGCGCGTTATCCGTACGAGGTGTGGGTGATGCCGACCGCACCGTGCAAGGATTTCGCAGCGCTCACGCCCCCGCAGCGCGACTCGCTGGCGCGTGCGCTCAAGACCGTGCTGCTCAAGTACGAGACCCTGTGGAACCGGCCATTCCCGTACCTGATGGCGTGGTACCAGGCGCCGACCGACGGCGCCGAGCATCCCGAGACGCAGTTGCACGCCCAGTTCTATCCACCATACCGCACGCGCGACCGCCTGAAATACCTGGCCGGCACCGAGCTGGCCGCCGGCATGTTCGCGATGGATGTGCTGCCCGAGACCACGGCGTATGAATTGCAGCAGGTCGAGATCGACCTGGAGGAGAGCGCATGACGGACATCGATATGCGCGCCCAGGAGGTCGCCGACAAACTCGCGCTGCTGCGCGCCACCCTTGCCACCAGCGGCGCCGGCGCCGTGCGCCTGCGCGGCACCGACTGGTTCGCATGGATTACGGCAGGCGGCTCGAACGCCGTGCTGCACACGACCGACACGGGCATTGCCGAGGTGCTGGTCACAGCGGGCGACGCCTGCGTGCTGACCGACCAGATCGAAGGTGAGCGCCTGCGCCTCGAAGAAGTACCGGCCGGGTTCAGCTTTCATATCGAACCGTGGGCCGAGCCCGAGCTGCGCGAGCATTTCGTGCTGGCCGCAGCCGAGGGCCGGTCTGTGCTGTCGGACCGCCCGCAGGCCGATGAACTGCCGTTGCCGCTGCCGCTCCGCCAGCGCAAGTTGGTGCTGGGCGACGCCGAACAGGCGCGTTACCGCCTGTTGGGGCGCGAAGCGGCCGAAGCCATGACCGAAGTGCTGCACCGGGCCCGGCCCGACTGGACCGAGCAGCAGCTGGCCGGCGCCGGCGCTGACGCGCTGTGGCGCCGCGGCATCCATCCGGCGCTGGTGCTGGTGGCCGGTGCGCGGCGCTTGCCGCTGTTTCGCCACGCGACGCCGTCGCACGAGCCGATCGGCGAGCGCGCCATGCTCGTGTTCTGCGCGCGCCGCCACGGCCTGTATGCCAACCTGACGCGCTTCGTGAGCTTTGGCGGTACCGGTTCGGCGCCAACTGCCCAGCGCGCGCTGATGGCGCTCGAGGCCACCGGCCTGGCGGCCGTGGTGCCCGGCAAATCGCTGTCGTCGGTGTATCACGCGCTGGCCCAGGCCTACCACCACGCCGATGTCGAGGATGCGATCCGCGAGCACCACCAGGGCGGCATCACCGGCTACCTGGCGCGCGAGATCGTGGCCACCCCAAGCACGGCCACGCAGCTCGAACAGGGCATGGCATTTGCGTTCAATCCAAGTTATAACGGTATGAAGATCGAAGATACATTCCTGCTCGGCCCCGACGGACTCGAAAACCTGACCTTCGACCCGGCCTGGCCGTCGGTGGATATCCAAGGCCGTCAGCGGCCGCTCTGGCTGGAGGTGGACGCATGACCATCACGACCGATACCTTCTTTGGCGGCGCCCCCGAGGTGAACGCCTCGGCCCCGGGGCGCGTGAACCTGCTGGGTGAACACACCGACTACAACGACGGCTTCATGCTGCCGGTGGCCACGCCCCAGCGCACGCTGGTGGCCATGAGCCGCAGTGGCGACGACCATTTCCATTTTTACTCGCCCAACTTCGACGCGACCGTCACGTTCGCCAAGGACAGCAGCGCGCCGCAAGGCTTCGGCAGCTATATCGAGGGCTGCATCCGCCTCGTGCAGGCCGAGGGCATCGAGGTGCCGCCGCTGCGCGTGTATGTCGAGACCGATCTGCCGGTGGGTTCGGGCCTGTCGTCGTCGGCTGCGCTCGAAGTGGCCACGCTGCGCGCCATGCGCGCACTGCTGGGGTTCGAGCTCGACGACGTCAAGCTGGCGCGCATCGCCCAGCGCGCCGAAATCGAGTACGCACACGTGAACTGCGGGATCATGGACCAGATGGCCTCGAGCCTGGCCGATGAAACCAATATGCTGTTTATCGACGCGCGCACGCTCGAACATCATTTGTCGGCGCTGCCGCCGGACACCGAACTGATCGTGATCGATTCGGGCGTGGCGCGCACGCTGGCCGCCAGCAAGTACAACGAACGCCGCGCCGAATGCGAAGAAGCCTCGCGCATCCTGGGTGTGACGGCGCTGCGCGACGTGGTCGATCCGGCATCGGTCGAGACGCTGCCGTCGCCGCTGCGCGAACGGGCCCGCCACGTGGTGCAGGAAAACCTGCGCGTGCTCGAAGCGGCCAAGGGCGTCGATGCCGAGCGTTTCGGCGAACTGATGAACGCATCGCATGCGAGCCTGCGTGACGATTACGAAGTCTCGATCCGCGCGCTCGACGTTCTGTGCGACGCGCTGCGCGCTGCACCAGGCGTACTGGGCGCGCGCCTGACCGGCGCCGGCTTCGGCGGCGCCTGCGTCGCCCTGTGCCGCAAGGGGCAGGCGCAAGAAGCAGCCGCCACCGCGCTGGCGGCGTATCACGACCATCATGGACCAGGCAATGACGTCCAGGGACGCATCCTGATTCCGGTGCCAACTGACAGAAAGGACAAGAATGAATCAGTTTGAATATCCGCGTCCACAACTGGTGCGCGACCAGTGGCAGAACCTGAACGGCACATGGCAGTTCTGCTTCGATGACGAAGGGCACTACACGCTGCCGTCGGACGTGAAGGAATGGACGCACGAGATCACCGTGCCGTTTGCGCCGGAAACCGCGATGAGCGGCATCGAAGACACGGGCTTTCACCGCTTCGTCTGGTACCAGCGCGAATTCGAGGTCATGCCCATGGATGGGCGCACGATCATGCACTTCGGCGCGGTCGACTACAGCGCGCGCGTCTGGGTCAACGGCCAGCTGGTCGTCGAGCATGAGGGCGGTCACACGCCATTCTCGGCCGATATTTCCGGCACCCTGAACGCGGATGGCAAGCAGGTCGTGACGGTCTGGGTCGAAGACGATCCGGCCGACCTGGCCAAACCGCGCGGCAAGCAGGACTGGCTGCTCGACGCGCACTCGATCTGGTACCCACGTACCACGGGCATCTGGCAGACGGTCTGGATCGAGCAGGTCTCGCAGACGTATATCCAGAAGCTGCGCTGGACGCCCGTGTTCGAGACCTACGAAATCGGCTGCGAAGTGTTCGCCACCGGCGATATCCAGGAAGAGCTGTTCGTCGAAGTCAAGATCTGGCACGGCGACCAGTTGCTGGCCGACGATTACTACAAGCTGCTCAATGGTGAGGCGAACCGCAAGATCGCGCTGTCCGATCCGGGCATCGACGATTCGCGCAATGAGATCCTGTGGAGCCCGGAACGCCCGACCTTGCTCGATGCCGAAGTGACCCTGCGCGCAGGCGACGTGGTGCTCGACCGCATCCGCTCGTACACGGCGTTGCGCTCGGTGTCGATCAACCGCGACCGCTTCATGCTCAATGGCCGCCCGTACCAGCTGCGCCTGGTGCTGGACCAGGGCTACTGGCCGGAATCGTTCATGACGGCCCCGTCCGACGCCCACCTGAAGCGCGACGTCGAGCTGGCCAAGCTGATGGGCTTCAACGGCGTGCGCAAGCACCAGAAGATCGAGGACCCGCGCTTTTTGTACTGGGCCGACAAGCTGGGCTTGATGGTGTGGGAAGAAATGCCGTCGGCTTACCGCTTCAGCCCGCGCGCGATCACGCGCATGGTCAAGGAGTGGACCGAGGCGATCGAGCGCGACTACAGCCACCCGTGCATCATCGTCTGGGTGGCCTTCAATGAGTCGTGGGGTGTGCCGAACCTGACGCTCACGCAGGCGCATCGCAATGCCGTCGAGGCCCTGTATCACCTGACACGCACGCTCGACTCGACCCGCCCCGTAATCGGCAACGATGGCTGGGAAGCGTCGGCCACCGATATCCTGGGCATCCACGACTACGACAGCGACCCAGAGAAAGTGCTGGCGCGCTACGCCGTCACCGACCCGGTGCGCACGCTGTTCGATCAGCGCCGCCCCGGTGGCCGCATCCTGACGCTCGATGGCTTCCCGCATCGCGGCCAGCCGATCGTGCTGACGGAGTTCGGTGGCATCGCCTACGATCCGGAGCAGACGCCCAATCCCGACGAAACCACGTGGGGCTACAGCCGCGCGCACACGGCGGAAAGCTATCTGAAGCAGTATCGGCGCCTGCTGCAGGTGGTCAACGAGACGTTCATGTTCAGTGGTTTCTGCTACACGCAGTTCACGGACACGTTCCAGGAAGCCAATGGCTTGCTGAACGCCGATCGCTCGCCGAAACTGCCGCTGGATGTGATCAGCGCCGCCACGCGCAATATTCCGCTGTTCCAGCGTGCGCTGGAAGAGGGCAAGGATCCTGGCACGCCGTAACGGCTGAGGCAGGGCAGGGCCGGTAGTGTCTGCCTGCTGAGGCAGTCAGGTATGAGGTAAGCAGAAGGCCACATGTCGCGTCAGCGCATGTGGCCTTTTTTCAGTGGTGCCGATGGTTTTTTCAGGCTGCGGCAAACCTTATCATTTTCCGAAATAGACGCGACGCGAGAGCGGTGATGTCGGACGGCGCCCACCTGATTTTGCTGCCGGGTGCGACGACTTTTCGCTGAATCGCTGCGACCAGCTACTTGCAATCGTCGTGTATGCGCCATGTTCTGCTCTGCGGCACGTAAGTCAGAAACGGCATTTGCTCCGCGTTTTCGGGCGTGATGTCCGCAGAAAGTTCTAAAGCCTCCGCCAAGTTCTCGACGAATGACAACACTTCATCATGCGCCCGTGGGCCAGTAATTTCCTTGGGCGAGATGTCGAGTTCTAACTGGTGGACAATGAAGAAGTGGCAGCAAATTTCAACCGGGCCGTCCAGCAAAATCGACAGCGCATGTAATCCTTCACGATTTCCCAGAGCGCTGTGCGATCCTGGGAATGGTGCAGCCACGCCGTCAAAGATGTACGAGCATTTGTATCGGCTGAGCAGTTGGTCGAAGCGATCCCAGTGAACGGCTTCAGTGTCCTGGACGTAGATGTCCCGAAGCGATCCATCACGTTCCCATAGTCCTGCTACCTCGTAGAAGTTTGGTCTCATGCTGGGCCTTTCAAGATGACTGCTTCTAGCCAAACCCGGCCATTCAAGCCAGCATAGCAGGTGGCCAAGTTGAAAATCCAAGGGGGGCTGCGGCAGGCCGGAATCGACCCGAAGCAGACCATGACCGCTCTTCTCGACCAAGTTGATACGAATGCCTTGTCTTCATTTACTTCGGCTGTTGCGCTTCTTCGGATCTTGCTGCAGCGATAAATTCCGTTTTCTCACTAGCCGGTATTCCGGGAAGGGAAACGTAGGCTCGAACTTGCACTCCAAGCCGTCCCTCATGTCTCTCAGCAGTGATTGTGCAACCACTGTGCAATCCATCACTAACGATTGCCTTTTCATTTTCCCACATGATCAGGTCATCTGAAGCGGCCGTTGATGAGGTTGTACTCTGCCGTTCTTGAACCTCGTCTGTCACAAATGCGAGCCGTCGGTAATCAGGTAGGAAAGATATATACAGTTTTCCCTCACGTGCCTCGACTCGCTTAATCCAGCAAGAATAATTTTCCGTAGCCTGAGCAGTTGATTGCAATTGGACCGACAGAGATACTATCAGAGCCAAAAACATTACTTCTTTATTGGTTTTCATAATAATTATTTATTGGTTTAAAGGTCCGCTTTTGGCCGAATCCGGCCGGTCGAGCCAGCATAGCAGGTTGGCAAGTTGAAAATCCAGTGGTAGCCGCCACAGGCCGGTACCGACTCATTGCGTTCATTCATGTCATGCACTGGCCACGCCAGATTCACCTTAATATGCCATCCTCATAGATTCCATTCGCCGCTTGTACTGCTATTTGCACCTCTCCATAATGTTCGCTGTTCACACAAACCAAATAGAGAGCCGATGTCCGCTGAATATCCCGCCGCTTCCCGTTTCCTTCTGCTCGTTGCCGTGCTTGCGACGCTGGCCTCCTCCCAGGCCCACGCCGACGATGACGCCGCCATTGCCCGCATCGAGGCGGGCCTGCGCCCGTCGGTCGCGCTGTCCAACACACCTGTCAAGACCGAGACGCTGCAGGACGCGATGGCGCGCCTTAACGTACCGGGAGTGAGCGTAGCTGTGATCAAGGCCGGCAAAGTAGCCTGGTCACGCGGCTATGGCGTGGCATGGGTTGGCGGGCCAGCTATCACGCCCCGGACACTGTTCCAAGCAGCTTCGGTCAGCAAGCCGGTCGCCGCCATGGCGGCGCTGCGCATGGTCGAACAGGGCCAGCTCAACCTCGACGGCGACATCAACACCGCTCTCACGAGCTGGAAGCTACCGGAAGGTAAAGGCAAGCCGAGCGTGCGCCAGCTGCTGTCGCATACTGGCGGTACGACAGTATCGGGCTTCCCTGGTTATGCGGCGGACAAGTCGGTGCCGACGCTGGTGCAGGTGCTGGATGGCGCCTGGGGCGCTAATTCGAAGGCGATCAGGGTCGATACGGCGCCTGGATCGGCAATGCGCTATTCCGGTGGCGGCTACACGGTACTGCAGCAGGCGATGATCGACCGCAGCGGCAAGCCCTTCGACGTGCTGCTGCGGGAATCGGTCCTGAAGCCGCTGGGCATGAACGACAGCAGCTTCTCGCAGCCGCTGCCAGCGGCTTTGCAGGCTCAGGCCGCCCGCGCCCATCATCAAGACGGCAAGCCCTACCCTGGTGGTGCCCACACCTATCCCGAGCTGGCGGCGGCCGGCCTGTGGACCACGCCGGAAGACCTGGCCAAGTTCGTGATCGCGATCCAGCAAGGTGCAGCGGGCAGCGACAACGGCGTGATTTCGGCGGCCATGACGCGCACCATGCTCACCCCGGTGATGGGCGACTATGCGCTGGGTCTGCAGATTGGCGATGGCGGCAAGGTCTTTGAACACAACGGCAGCAATATGGGCTTTCGGGCCGTAATGGTTGGCTCGACCGACAGCGGCGATGGCGCGGTGATTTTGACCAATGGCGACGAGGGACTCAAACTGGCGGCGGGCCTGTTGCGCGCCATCGCGCATGAGTATAAGTGGGCAAGCCACCAGACCCGGTTCCGCACAGCGGTCAAGCTGCCGACTGAAACGGCCAGGTCGCTGACCGGCCATTACAAGCTCGATGGACTGCCCGACTTCCACATCACCGAGCGCGACGGCCAGCTAATGATCGCTCCCCGTCCGGGCCAGTGGGAGCCGCTGTATGCGGAATCTGACAAGCTGCTTTTCATCCTGTCGCGCGATCTCGAGATATTGCCGACTGATGCCAATAGCGGCTTTAACGTACTGGGCACCTCGAAGCGCTCGTACAAGCGCGCAAGCAGCTGGAGCCTGTTTCAATAGGCGGAGTTGTTCCTGGCGCGCATATGACAAAGTCTGCCTGGATCAACGACGGACCCGGGTGCCATACCTCTTGATCAGCCTGCGCGCCACAGCCTTTCAACGGAGGTCCGGACACGCCGGCAATTCGACCTCTGCTGGATTCACGATCTTTGATCCGTACCGGTGACAGAATTTCACGAGGATCGCGCCGGACCCAGGGGAAACGGCTCGAGTAGCTCGTCGTTCGACCTTTTACGCATCAACTTTGCTGAGGAAATGACTTGATCAGCGTTTCCCTGGACGGCTCAGACTTGTCTCGCCGTCCGCTTCTGGTCGAACGCGAAAGTTCGTCGTGGCCGGTGTAACTCAGCAGGAAGCGATGGATGTCGCTACTTCACGTCCGGTCATCGCAGTAATGTCCAAAACGTCGCTTCTATGTCGGAAGTCACAACACTGTCAGCCCGGCCGCGCGGGGTTGCGGCCGGCCGCCTGCGGCATCGGGATGCGCGCAAGTAGTGCGCCCAGCGCCGTCGCTGCGACGGTCGCGGCGCTGACATCGACCAGCCAGTCGCGCACCGTGCCTGAACGGTACGGCAGGAAGTGCTGCACCCCCTCGTCGAAGGCGCCCATCAGCGCAATGGCCAGCACCGCCTTGAGCGCACGTTGCAGCGTGCTGCCGGTGCTGCCCAGGAACCAGAGCGTCGCGAGGCCGGCGTAGGCCAGGCTGTGCAGCACGATGCCGGACGCGTATTCACCCACTTCGGCGCGCGCACCGGGCACGGAGCCGGCGATCACGATGCAGGTAAAAATGAGCAGTGCCGCAGCGTGCATGGCACGGCGGTGACGGGGTTCGGCGTACAGCAGAGGAGACAGGGCAGGCATGGGGACGTGGTGACAGTACAGTAACGGTGATGGGGCAAACGTCAACGTTACCATGCCGGGCGCACCTTGTGTGCCCGTTGCCGCCGCCCGTGCGCCAGCTGCCCACCGCGACGTGCGTCAGATCGTCAGTGCCGGGGCGCCGTCGGCGTAATGGGCGTCAAAACAGCTGGCGCAGTCGGCGCAGAACAGGTGGGCTACGCGCACGCTCGCCTGTCGTAACACGAGTTTCAGGTGTGCCCGCCGGCACTTGGGGCACACTTCGCGGACGCTGCCGAACGTCAGCAGATTGAGGGGGACGCTGTCGCGATCGATATCGTCGACCACGGCGCGCGGATTGAGTTCGCTGAGAACGAGGTCGCTTGAATCCTGATGGCGACGGCAACTGTCTGGCGAAAGCGATGTTTCTGGTACACGTAAGCTCATCGGACAATCTCCCGTGGTCGTTTCGTTGTACGCGGTCACCACCCGCTGGACAAGGTGGGACGTCGCAGCTTCATGATAGCCCTATTGAAGACGGCTTCAAGCACATAGACAATTTTTTCTGGCCCAAGTTGCGACAATGCCGAAAAAAATGCCCGCGCGGGGCGGGCAGAACCCGAGAACGGGCCAAGAGTGCGGAAACCGGGTTGGTGTGCAGCGCACCGGGCGCTCCACACCTGCTGGCACCACGCATATCGGTTACGTGTGTGTCAGGTGCGTTCGAGTATAGGCAGGGATTGTGACGGGTCAGTGACCGTCGTCAAGGTTCGGATGGAACGGTAGGACATGTGATGACAGAATTGGGCTTATGACAATACGGCCTCAAATGACGTGCGCCGCGCAAACCGTCCAGGCAAAAAAAAAAGCCCGCTGGGCGGGCTTGAAACTATTTTCTTGGAGGAGAATAGTGGAGACAGGTGTAACTATAGGGATTCAGCGATCCAGCGTCCAATTGCGTTTTCGGATACCAGACATGTGATCTGTCAATATCTCTCGACCGGGGCTGGGGACATATCACTCACGCACCGGCACGGTATAGTTCAGCGCCATGCGGCCACCGTCGGCGTACAGGGTCTGGCCGGTCATGTACGAGGCATCGTCACTGGCCAGGAAGGCGGCGATCGACGCGACTTCTTCCGGTTCGCCGCAGCGGCCCAGCGGCGTGCGCGACAGGATCGTGTGACGCGCTTCCGGACTGCCCAGCACTGCCTTCTTTGCCAGCTCAGTCAGGATCGTCCCAGGGCCGATGGCGTTCACACGAATGTCGTACTGGGCCAGGGCGATGGCCGCCACGCGCGTGAGCTGGTTGACGCCGCCTTTCGAAATCACGTACGGCACCTGGTTCGGGATCGTCAGCTCGGCGTTCACACTCGACATATTGATGATGCAGCCGCCTTCGCCGCGCGCCACCATGTCGCGCGCCGCCCCCTGGCTGCACAGGAACATCGATTTCAGGTTGATGCGCAGCACACGGTCGAAATCATCCTCGTGCAGGTCGAGGAACTCGGCGGCGTGGGTCACGCCGGCATTGTTGATCAGGATATCGATGCGGCCGAATGCAGCCAGCGTGGCCGCGATCATCGCATCTACCTCGACCTTGATGCCAACGTCGGCGCGGTAGGCGCGGGCTGCGTCGCCCAGGCTGGCTGCGGCTTGCTCGACCTCGGGCCGGATATCGACGAGCATGACGCGCGCGCCTTCGCGCACGAGGCGCTCGGCGCAGGCCAGGCCGATGCCCTGGCTGGCCCCGGTGACGATGGCGATCTTCTGGTGTAGTTTCATGGCGGGCTTTCGACGCTGTGGCAAAAGCCGCCATTCTACTGCTGCTAGAGCATGATGGGCTGGTCGGGCAACTCGTTGGCCCGCTCGCCGCCCGCCGGGAAGTGCTGGTGCAGCAGGTCGTTGACCTGCGCCACCGCCGCCAGCGTGGCGTCATGGAAGTGCCCGTTCTTGAAGCCTGCAGTCATCGTGCGGCACACCGCCTGCCAGGTGGCGGCGTCGATCTTGCGGTCGATGCCACGGTCGGCCACGATGTCGATCTTGTGCTCGGCCATGTTCACGTAGATCAGCACGCCGCAATTGTCTTCGGTGTCCCAGATCCCATGATCGGCGAACAGCGCAAGCGCGCGCTGGCGGTTGGTGACGTCGTACCAGGCGTCCTCGAAGGGCAGGGCCCTTTCGACGATGAGGCGCACTTCGCCGCGGTGCGTGCGCTCACCTGCATCGATCGCCTGGGCAATGGCCCTCAGTGTCGTTTCAGGAAATGCGCGCCGCGCCTCGGCCCCGCTGCTGGTGGCATGGCGCCACGTGCGTGCTATTTTGTATGTGATCGATCCCATTACCAGTCTCCCGAGGCGCCGCCGCCATCAAAGCTGCCGCCACCACCTGAAAAACCACCACCACCACCACCACCACCACCAGAGCTGCGCCCACCACCGCCAAGTATGCCGCCGATAATGGCACCCACTATGAACTCGCCAGGTGAGTTGCCCGAAGCTTTGTAGCGGAGCCGTGTGATGGTAATGCCCACGATTACCATAAACACGAGCCCGACAGCCAAGCTGCCCAACATGCCGTAGCCCATATATTCGGCTGCCTTATCCGACTTTTTCTGCTCGGCTGTCCGCTCAGGCGGCGGGAAGGCTTCCTCGTTCAGCAGCGTGGCAATCGCGCCCACGCCTGCCACCAGGCCTTCATAGAAATGTTGTTCCCTGAAATGTGGCGCAATTACGTCCTGCAGGATACGCTTGGATTTGGCGTCGGTGAGCACACCCTGTACACCACGCCCGGCCTCGATCCGCAGGCGGCGTAGCGCCGGCGGGTTGCCAGGCGCGACGACGAGCAGCACGCCATCGTCGACACCCTTGCGGCCGAGCTTCCAGGCATCAGTCACGCGGATGCTGTAGGCCTCGATGGCTTCCGGTTCGGTCGACATGACCAGCAGCACGGCGATCTGGCTGCCCGTCTTGGCCTCGTAGTCGGCCAGCACGGCTTCCAGGCGATCGCGCTGCGCGGCGTCGAGCATGCCGACCTGATCGGTCACGCGCGCCTTGAGTTCCGGTACCTCCTTGAGCTGAGCGTGGGCCGGCACCACGCCGGCGAACAGGGTCGCCAGTGCGAGCAGGAGCGTGGAGAAAAAGCGCAGGAAGGGCGTCATCGCCGGCCTTACTTGCCGAAGTTGACCGCTGGTGCAGTCGAGATCGCCTTTTCATTCTCCACCGTGAACGATGGCTTGGTCTCGTAGCCGAATACCATGGCCGTCAGGTTCTTCGGGAACTGGCGCACCGTCACGTTGTAATCCTGGACCGAGGCGATGTAGCGCTGGCGGGCCACCGTGATGCGGTTCTCGGTGCCTTCGAGCTGCGATGCCAGATCACGGAAGCTGGTGTCGGCTTTCAGGTCCGGGTATTTTTCGGACACCACCATCAGGCGCGACAGTGCGCTCGACAGTTCACCCTGCACCTGCTGGAACTTCTGGAATGCTTCCGGGTTGTTCAGCACTTCCGGGGTAATCTGGAAGCTGGTGGCCGAAGCGCGGGCGCGCGTCACGGCTTCGAGCGTTTCACGCTCGTGCGAGGCATAGCCCTTGACCGTGTTGACCAGATTCGGGATCAGGTCGGCGCGACGCTGGTACTGGTTGACCACTTCGCTCCAGGCGGCCTTGGTTGCTTCATCCTTGGTCTGGAAATCGTTGTAGCCGCAGCCCGAAAGCAGGACGCCGGCGAGAATGGCGCTGCCGAGCAGGCGGGTCCAGCGGGAGATAAAGGTCGTAGTCATGGCAGTCAAGGTCCGTGCAAGTTGTCGAATAGTCAAAATATACCTCAAACCCGTGCCAATTGGTGTTCCCGTAGCCCAAGGCCGGGCAGGGCGGCGGCGGCAGGTACAATAATGGGTTTGCAATTATTCGGATACCAAAGGGGCTCGAGGTGACTTTCATTCAAAAACTAGCGGCTGCATGGACCCGCAACGATTCGCTGCTGTGTGTCGGGCTCGACCCGGACCTGGCGCGCTTCCCGGCGCACCTGGCCGGCCAGCCGGATGCAATCGTGCAGTTCTGCAAGGCCATCATCGACGCCACTGCTGATCTGGCCTGCGCCTTCAAGCCGCAGATCGCTTATTTTGCTGCGCTCTGCGCCGAAGACCAGCTCGAAGACATCTGCACCTATCTGCGCGAGACGTATCCACACATCCCGCTGGTGCTCGACGCCAAGCGCGGCGACATCGGCGCCACCGCGCACCAGTACGCGCGCGAGGCGTTCGACCGCTACGGCGCCGATGCGGTGACCGTCAATCCGTACATGGGCTTCGATTCGGTCGAGCCGTACATGGCGTGGCCGGACCGCGGCGTGATCGTGCTGTGCCGCACGTCGAACGCGGGTGGCTCCGACCTGCAATTCCTCGATGTGGGCGGCCGTCCGCTGTACCAGCACGTGGCGCAACTGGTGGCTGACAAATGGAACCACAATGGCCAGTGCGCACTGGTGGTGGGTGCGACGTTCCCGGAAGAGATCGCGCAGGTGCGGGCACTGGTGGGCGATATGCCTCTCTTGATTCCGGGTGTGGGCGCGCAAGGTGGCGATGTCGAAGCGACCGTCAAGGCCGGCCGTACGGCGGGCGGCGCCGGCATGATGATCAATTCGTCGCGTGCGATTTTGTATGCGACGCCGCAGGATGGCGAAGACTTCGCACAGGCAGCGCGGCGCGTGGCGATGGAAACGCGCGACGCGATCAATGCGGCGCGTGACGCGGCCTGATATGAACATCGCGCCGTTGGCGTAACGGCGGAACGGCGTAACCGAATGGTGGCGTAATGGCGGTAGGGTGGACGGGTTTCCCGTCCACGCGTTCAATCAACATCAATGCGCCACGAGTTCAAGTAAGTTTGAACGCGTGGACGGCCAGCCGCCCAACCTACGACTGTCAGTGCAGTTCAGGCGCGATCATCTCGGCGTAGTCATACAGCGCGCCAAGAATCGCCTCCGCGCGCTCATCGGCCGTCTCCGACAACGCATCGATCTCCTGGAACAATTGATCGATCGTTCTGGCCCCGCCGGCGCCCTCGAACAGGCGCGCTGCGCGGTGCGCTTCCCAGGTCTGCATTTCTTCTTCCGACAACGTCTCGGGGAAGTTGCGCGCGCGGTAGCGCAGCAGCAGTTCGTTGAGGCGCTCGTCCTCGAAACTCACGCGCTTGCCGGTCAAGGCCGCGGGCTTTTGCATGCGGATCGATTCCAGCTGGCGCCGGTCTTCCTTGCTGACGAACCCGCCATACAAATCCTCATCCACATCGACCGGCGTGCCGGATGCCGGCTTTTGCAATACCTGCGCCCAGACGGCGCGCAGGTCGGGGCCGGCAGCGGCCAGCGCGGCATGCGCGCGGCCCTGTTCGAGATCGATATCCCAGCGCGTGGCCAGTTCGGGCTGCAGCGTCTTGAGATTGGCCACCAGCATCGGCGACTTGTTCAGGTGCACGCTCTTGATCGGCAGGCGCGTGACGCCCTCCGGCAAGTCGTCGGTGCGCGTGAACATGCGCGTGCGGATCGTCTCGGCATCGAGGGTGAACAGTTCGGACGGATCGTAGCGGCAATCCCAGACCAGGATTTCGTTCTTGTTGGTGGGATGCTGCGCCAGCGGATAAACGAGGGCCAGGCACCCGTGCTCGACCGGGAACATGCCGGACACGTGCAGGAACGGCTGGCGCGCTTCAGGAGCCTGGTGAAGGCCGATTTCGGCGGCGACGCGGTCCTTGCGGCGCAGCTCCAGGCAAAAGTCGAACAGGCGCGGCTGCTTGCTGCGGATCAGGCGCGCCAGTGCGATAGTGGCGCGCACGTCCGACAGCGCATCGTGCGCGGCCTCGTGCGCCAGGCCATTGGCAGCGCTGAGGTGTTCCAGCTTGAAGCTCGGCTTGCCATCGTCGCGGGTGGGCCACACGATGCCGTCCGGGCGCAGGGCATGCACCATGCGCACGACGTCGAGCAAGTCCCAGCGGCCGCAGTTGTGCTGCCACTCGCGCGCGTACGGATCGATCAGGTTGCGCCAGAACAGGTAGCGCGTGACCTCGTCGTCGAAGCGGATCGTGTTGTAGCCGACGCCGATCGTGTCGGGCTGGCTGAACGCGGCCTCGATCTGGCGCGCGAACTCGTGCTCGGGCACGCCGTGTTCGAGGCAGTGCTGCGGCAGGATGCCGGTGATCAGGCACGATTCCGGATCGGGCAGAAAATCATTGGCCGGCTGGCAGTACAGCATGATCGGTTCGCCGATCTCGTTGAGTTCAGCGTCGGTGCGGATCGCCGCGAACTGGGCCGGGCGGTCACGGCGCGGGGTCGCGCCAAAGGTTTCGTAGTCGTGCCAGAGGAAGGTATGCGGGCTCATGTCTTGTTGTTGTCTTGGCTGCAATCACAGCGTCGGCGACATGGTGGCACAGATGCGCCGTCCCGTCACGGCCCGGTGTCACGGTCCGTGCGGGACGGCATTGGGCGTTAGTTGCAGACGCGGTTACGCCCGGCTTCTTTCGCCCGGTACAGGGCGGCATCGGCCGCCGCCATCAGTGCGTACTCGTCGCCGTTCTCGCCCAGGCTGGCCACGCCGAACGACGCCGTCAGGTGCGGCAGCTCCACGCGCATGTCGGTAAACACGACGGTGTCGCGCAGGCGCTGGCACAGGCGCTCGGCCACCATCGTGGCCAGTTCGATGCCGGTGTCGGGCAGCACGGCCAGCATTGCCTCGCCGCCGAAGCGCACGGCGAAGTCGGATGGGCGCAGCGCGTCGCGGATCAGGCTGGCGGCGGCCGACAGTGCCACGTCGCCGATGATGTGGCCGTGCGTATCGTTGAATTGCTTGAAGTGGTCCAGGTCGATCATCACGATCGACAGGCCGCTGCCGGTACGGGCCGCGCGCGCCGCCAGCTTCGGCAGCATGTCATTGAGCCAGGCGCGGTTGTACAGGCCGGTGAGCGGGTCGTTGAGCGACAGCTGGCGGTAGAATTCGCCGAGCTTCTGGCGGCGGCGCAGCAGCGCGTTGGTGGTACGGATGCGGAACGACAGCAGGCGCAGCAGATTGCGCGCCAGGACGCTCGAGCGGTCGATCAGCGACCAGACGACGCTTGACTCGATCACCAGGAGTTCGCTGTCTTCCAGCGCCGTCATGGCCGCCAGGTTCGCGGCATCGTCCAGCACGGCCTGGTCGCCGACGCTTTCGCCGGGCAAGACGCGGGTGGTGCCGGTTTCGTCGCCTGCGTGCGCGTCCGATTCGATTTCGAGCTGGCCCGAGAGTACGATATACAGGTGCGCCTGGCCGCTGTCGTCGATGCGCTCGCCCTTTGGCAAGCGCACGATGGCGCAGTCGGCCAGCATCGCGGCGACGTCAGGGTCGGTTTCGTCGCGAAACAGTTGCAAGTCGTTGATATGGGTACGGCTGGTGCCGAAGGTGCCGATCTGTTCCAAGTGAGTCCTCAAGCGGTACGCCGCGTTGGCATGCGTGATTGCATGTGTTATTACATCAGCGGGATCATAGCCGATTGTGCCACTCCTGCGCGTTTGGCGAAACTTAAACTACCATGGCGACATCTTCACATGACATCCAGCATCATTGAACTGACCGACGCATTGGGCCAGGTACACCGGCCCACCCCAGGTGCGCGCATCGTTTCCCTCGTGCCGTCGATCACTGAATTATTGTGCGACCTGGGCCTGGCGCCGCAGCTCGTCGGCCGCACGGGTTTCTGCATCCATCCCAAGGACACTGTCGCCGCCATTCCCAAGGTCGGCGGCACCAAGGACGTCAATCTCGACAAGATCCGTGCACTGGCGCCAACCCACGTCGTCGTCAATCTCGATGAAAACACGCGACCGACCTACGACGCGCTGGTGCAATTCGTGCCGCACGTGATCGTCACGCATCCGGTGACGCCGCAGGATAACCTGGCGCTGGCCCGCCTGCTGGGCGGCATCTTCGGCGTGCAGGAGGCGGCCGAATCCTGGTGCACCGCATTCACACAGGCATTGGCCGCGCTGCGGACCCGGCCCGCCGGTCCATCACGCACGGTGCTGTACTGCATCTGGCAGGATCCTTGGATGAGCATCTCGGCCGATACGTATATCGCGGCGATGCTGGCTGAACTGGGTTGGCGCGTGCCACAGCTGGGCGAAGACCGCTACCCGCGCTTCACGTGGTCGGACAGTCTGGTCGATGGCCTGGACGCCGTGCTGCTGTCGACCGAACCCTACCGCTTCACGCAGGCGCACGTGGACGCGCTGGAAAAACAGATCGGCATTCCCGTGCTGCTGGTCGATGGCGAAATGCTGTCGTGGTACGGCAGCCGCGCGCTGGCGGGGGTGAATTATCTGGAGACGTTGCGGGAGATGCTGGAAGGTGCGGCCGGCTAGGTGCGGCCGGCGAGGTGCGACGCGGTGAGTAACTAGAAACACGGCATGCTTGTTGTCCCTGCGCCCATGGCGGGCGCAGGGTCCTGCGGGCACTGATCAGTTATCGGTCAGGTGCTTGTCGGCAGTCGGGTCGATGTCGCCGTCAACGCTGACCACCGGGATGGCGGTATGGCGATGCTTGTCATGCAGGCGGCCGATGGTGCTGTCGAGCGCGCGGGCCAGTTTGCCGCTGGCGTTGTTGATGGCCTGGTGCAGGTCGTTGGCGTGATCGTGCACGACGATCGGGGCCACGCCGGCCAGGCGCGCTTCGAGCATGCAATGGTTGCCGCCGTCCGCTTTCTTTTCCTTGTTCTCGTCGCTCAGGTGAACGTCGACGCGGGTCACTTGCTCGCTGAAACGACCGATGGAAGCGCGCAGGACGGTATCCACGTGCTCGTCCAGGCCCTGGTGCTTGGTGATGGTGTTATCGGTATTGACATTGATCTGCATGGATGGCTCCTGTAATCGTTATGGCTTTATCTTACACGCCCAGCGATTTTTACCGCGTCCGCTCCGCCAACCGTGCTCGACCTTCCATGCCGCCATCAGGCCACGTCTTTTTCGCGCGCTGCCTCGTGGTGCGGAAAACGGTCCATCCGCGACAGCACCGGGAACAGCATCGCCCACACGCCCGTCACGACCAGCGTCGCCACGCCGCCGAGCAGAATCGCGCGCGTCAATCCGAGCCAGCCGGCCGTGACACCCGACTCGAATTCACCCAGTTCGTTCGAGGCGCCGATGAACACCGAGTTCACGGCGCTCACACGCCCGCGGATATCGTCGGGCGTTTCGTACTGCACCAGCAGATGGCGGATATACACGCTGACCATGTCGCCCACGCCCAGCAGGAACAGCGCGCCGAACGCAACGGCGAAGTGGTCGGTCAGGCCCAGCACGATCACGCACAGGCCGAACAGGGCGACGCCGCCGAACATCCAGGCGCCGACGCGGCGCGTGATCGGGAACATCACCAGCGCCACCGAACACAGCGCCGCGCCCATGCCTGGCGCCGTGCGCAGAAAGCCCAGGCCGGACGGCCCGGCGCCCAGGATGTCATGTGCGTAGGCCGGCAGCAGGGCGGTCGCTCCGCCGAACAGCACCGCGAACAAATCGAGTGAAATCGCGCCGAGCACGATCGGGCGCGAGCGCACGAAGCGCAAGCCTTCGAGCAGCGTGTGCCAGCTGACGGGCGCCTTGTTGATCACCTGCGCGATGGTGCGCGTGTTCGTCATGAGCAGCACCGCCAGTGCCAGCAGCGAGGCGGCCGTCATGTGCACCGTCTGCGGCCCCAGCACATAGAGCAGGCCGCCGACGATCGGGCCGAGGATCATCGCTACGTGCATCGTCGAGGAACCCAGCGCCACGGCCTGGCTGAAGTCGCGGTCGGGCACCAGGTTCTTGAGCACCGCCTGCGAGGCCGGCATCATGAAGGCGCGCGCGCTGCCGAACAGCACCAGGATCGCGAACACGGGCCAGACGGTCGTGCTGCCGCTGGCCGTGAACGCAATCAGCATGGCGCTGCACAGCAGTTGCACGGCCATGCAGCACAGCACGATCAGGCGCCGGTTGTAGCGGTCGGCCACGTGGCCGGCCCACAGGATCAGCACCAGAAACGGCGCAAACTGCGCCAGGCCGATCAGCCCCAGATCGAACAGGCTGCCGGTGATCTGGTACACCTGCCAGCCGATCGCCACGCTTTGCATCTGCACGGCGAAGGTGGCGAGAAAGCGCGCCGACAGGTAGAACGCGAGGTTACGGTTGCGCAGGACACCCAGGCGCCCGGTCGGTGAGATCAGCGGCATGGGCCCTTACTGGTCAGCCAGATCGGCGGCGGTCGTGAACGCGTCGGCGAAGAATTCGTCCTCGGGCAGGCCGCACAGCGCCACGTAGTCGCGGCGAGCCGAATCGACCATGACCGGTGCGCCGCAGGCATACACCTGGTGGCCGGAGAGATCGATGATGTCCTGCACGACGGCGGCGTGCACGTAGCCGGTGCGGCCCGTCCAGGCATCTTCTGGCAGCGAATCCGAAATCACCGGCACGTAGGTGAAGTCGGGCAGCGTGGTTTCCCAGGCGCGGCACAATTCGTCCATGTACAGGTCGTGCGGGCGGCGGCCGCCCCAGTACAGCGTGACCTTGCGCGTGGACTTCAGGTGCATCAGGTGCTCGACCAGGGCCTTGACCGGTGCGAAGCCGGTGCCGGATGCCAGCAGCACGATCGGCTTGTCGGAATCTTCGCGCAGGAAGAACGTGCCGAGCGGGCCTTCGAAGCGCAGGATGTCGCGCTCTTTCATGGCGCCGAACACGTGATCGGTGAACAGGCCGCCGGGCAGGTGGCGGATGTGCAGCTCAAGCGGGCCTTCGAACGACGGCGCATTCGCGATCGAATACGCGCGGCGCTTGCCGTCCTTGAGCAAGAATTCGATGTACTGGCCGGCGCGGTAGGCCAGCAATTCATTGGCCGGCAACTGCAGGTTGACGATGGCGACGTCCGGCGCGGCCTTGCGGATGCCGGCAACTCGGGTGGGCATCTTGCGCAGCGGGTAATCCGAGCTGCCGCCCACTTCGCGCGCCTCGATCACCAGGTCGGCCGACGGCATCGCGCAGCAGAACAGCGCCATGCCGGCGGTCTTTTCGATGTCACTCAAGGCGCGCTGCTGGTAGGGCTTGTGCTCGATGGCGCCATCGAGCACCTTGCCCTTGCACGAGCCGCAGGCGCCGTTCTTGCAGCCATATGGCAGGCCGACGCCGGCGCGGATCGCGGCGGCTAACACGGTTTCATCGGCTTCGCAGCCGAACTGGCTGCCGCTGGGCTGGACGGTGATCTGGAAGGTCATGCGAATGGAGAAGTTGGGGCGCGAACGCGGGTGGTTGGTGAGGTGCGCCGGCGTGCGGCGAGAGGCCGCCATTCTACACCCGCCCTTGTTTTACCGGGCGCGCCCTGTGCTACAGTTGCCGCCTCCACGATCCCGCGATTCTTCCATGACCATGCCATCCCGCTCCGCTTTTGCCCGTCCGCGCCTGTTGATCATCGGCTGCGGCAACGTCGGCATGCGCCTGTTGCCGCTGCTGGCCGGGCGTTTTCGCGTGTTTGCGCTGACCAGCCAGCCCGAGCGCTGCTCTGAGTTGCGCGCCGCCGGCGCAGTGCCGGTTGTCGCCGACCTCGACCAGCCCGCCACGCTGGCGCGCCTGCGCAATCTGGCGCCGTGGGTGCTGCACCTGGCCCCGCCGCAGCCCGACGGCGATACCGACCGCCGCACGCGGCACCTGGTAGCGGCGCTGGGCGCCGTGCGCCGCATCGTCTACGTGAGCACCAGCGGCGTGTATGGCGATTGCGGCGGGGCGCTGGTGAAAGAGTACCGGCCGGTGGCGCCGAAGAACGGGCGCGCCCGGCGACGCGTGGACGCCGAGCGCATCCTGCGCGCGTGGGCGCTGGTGACCGGCGCGATGCTGTCGATCCTGCGCGTGCCCGGCATCTACGCTGCCGACCGCCTGCCGCTGCGCCGCCTGGAGCAGGGCACGCCCGCGCTGCGGTTTGAGGACGATGTGTACACCAACCATATCCACGCTGACGACCTGGCCCGCATCGTGCTGCAGGCGTTGACACGCGGCCGGTCCGGGCGGGTATATCACGCGGTCGACGACACGCGCATGAAGATGGCCGATTACTTCGACGCCGTGGCCGACGCCTTCGGCATGCCGCGCTCACCGCGCCTGCCGCGCGCCGAACTGGCGCAGCTGGTCTCGCCCGTGCTGCTGTCGTACATGTCCGAGTCGCGCCAGCTCGACAACACACGCTTGCGGCGCGAACTGCGCGTGCGCCTGCAGTACCCGGACGTCGCCACGGCGCTGGCGCGCCTGCGGCGCTGATCCGGGCGAATGCTTATGCCCGCTTGCCGGGCGACGCGCAGAACGCGATCTTGCTGGTCATGATGGCCGGCAGGCCCGGCGAGGCGCAGAAGGCGCTGTCCGCGCTTTTGGCGCCCGGCTTGCCCGGGGATGCACAGAACGCAGTAGCGCCTGCCTGTTTGCCCGGCGACGCGCAGAACGCGGCATCCCCCTTGACCAGCACGCCGAACTCGGCTTCGTACAGCGCGCGCATGCGCTCGCCCGCCTGGACGTGTTCATTGCCAGTGCCGGCGGCCATGCCCACGTACGGATAGTGGTGCAGGAAGAAGCCGAAGGCGGCTTCGCAGTCGCGCGCGTACTTCATGGTGTCGAGGATGTGGTAGTGCCAGAACGTGTCGACATCGACCGTTGGCGAGGCGCCGGCGTCCGGGTATTTCTTCATCAGGAACAGAAAACGCCGGTAGTCGGTTTCCACGGCGCTCGCGCGCGCTTCGGTCCAGCCTTCGCCGGACGCTTCGTGCATCAGCTTCATCTTGATCGGGTTCAGGTCAAGCGCCTTGAAGGGGGCGTACTCGGTATGTGTCGACATCATAGTTACCTCGTGTGGTTGTGTGGACGGATCGGACAGTGCCGGCGGCTGTCACGGTGCCTGAGTGGGGTATTTCCATAACGCATTACCGGGAAATCCCGGTGGTATTGACCTGTGACAGACACAGCCATTGTCATGCGCTGGCTCAGATCGGCAGTTGCGCTAGATCAAACTTGGGAGCATGGACGAGCTCGGTGACCGGCGACGGCGTCACCATTGCCAGGGAAGGGGACGCCTCAGGCGGCGATGGGCGAGATCGGGGTGCTGTCCGCGCGCACGCCAGGGCCAATGGCCGCCGGAGCGCCGGCCGCCAGCACGCCATCCACGGGGATGCTGACCACGATCGTGGTGCCGCTGCCCATGCCGTTGCTGTTGATCGAGAACGAGCCGCCCAGGATGGCGATGCGTTCCTCGATGCCCACCAGGCCGAAGGAGCCGTGGCGGTTGCGGCTGCCCGGTTGCAGCCCGACGCCGTTGTCGCGGATCGTCATGGTGAGCATGCCGGCGTGCTGGTGCAGCGTGATGCCCACGTGGGTAGCGCGTGCGTGACGCGCCACGTTGTTGAGCGACTCCTGCAGGATGCGGAAGAACGCGGTGGCGCTGTTGTCATCGATGTGGTGCTCGCCATCGTCGTCCACCAGCTCGCACGCGATGCCGGTGCGGCGCGCGAAGTCGGCCACCTGCCAGTCGACAGCGGCCGACAGGCCCAGGTCGAGCACGTTCGGGCGCAGGTCGTTGATGATCTGGCGCACGCTGCGGATCGTGACGTCGATCTGGCGCACCGTGGCCACGGCGCGCGCATGCAGGCGCTGCTGCGCGCCACGGGTGCGGTTGGCCAGCAGTTCGGCCTCGATCTTCAGCGCCAGCAGGTTCTGCGCCAGGTCGTCGTGGATTTCGCGCGCGATGCGTTTGCGCTCGCCTTCCTTGATCTGCTCGGCATGGGCGGCTAGCAGGCGCAGTTTTTCATGGCTGGTCTGCAGCTTGGTCTGCGAGGCGCGCAGTTCGCACGTCATTTCCTCGGCCATGCGCAGTGCGTTGCGGCGCGACGAGGTCAGCGTCTGGAACAGCGCGTAGAGCAGGGCGGTGCTCATGCCGGCGGCGAGCGCCGCCAGCCACGGGTAATACATGTCGAAGCGCGTGTACATGTCCGACCTGGGAATGCTGAAGTCGGCGCGCCAGATGCGCTGGTTGAATGCAATCGGCAGGCTGGCCACGAAGCTCGCGTCGCTGATCCGTGGTGGGCCCGGGTTGGGGCGCGCGCTCGTGGCCATGCTGTCGTACAGCACGGCGCGCGGCGGCGCCTCGCCCGGTTCGGGCGCCAGCGCGGTCACTTCGGTCAGCACCAGGCGCACGCCCTTGACGGGGAATTCATCGAGCACGCCGGCCACCAGTGGCGCAAGGCCGAAGCCGAGGCCGGCCGAACCGATATACGCCAGGCGCCGCGCCTGCACGCTGTCGTTGGGCAGGTCGCTGCGGTAGACCGGCAGGCGCAGCGCCAGTGCGCTCTGGTTGGGACCGGGCCGCAGCGCGATGCGGGTGCCCGAGGCGCTCGAGCTGCCGGTATCGCGCGCCACGGCCAGCGAGCGCCGGGTCGTGCCGCGCGCTTCCAGGTCCAGCCCCAGCCGGTCGAGAAGGTTGGGCGGCAGCGGTTCCATATACACCAGCACCGTGTAGGTATCGCGATCGGGCGCCGTCTGCAACGGGGTGTGCACGACGCCGCGCCGCGCCAGCCGCTTGTACAACTCGTCGTTCAGCGCCGGCAGGCCGTCCGCGCGCACCGCGCGCGCGTAGTTGATATTGACGATCCCGGGGAAGTGGCGCTTGATGTCGAGTTCACCGACATACTGGTGGAACCGGGCTGCGCTGGTATCGGGTTCGGCGCGAAACAGGCCGGCCACCCCGCGCAGCACGTCGCTGTAGCTCTTGATCCGGGCGTCGATATTGTTCTGTGCGGCGCGCGCCATGGCGCGAAAGCGCATCTGTGCATCGCTCTGGATCGCGCCGGACGTCGCGAAATAGGCGCCGGCGCCGACCGCCAGTGACAGCACCACGCCGACGATCATGGTGGCGTGGACGAACGTCCCGGCTTGGCGGTCTGGATGCATGGCGGATCTCACGGACGTGAGGCTGATTGTGGACGTGCGTGCGGATGATGTTTCTACGCTAAGCATTGTCGGCGTCCACCGTAGCTAGCAGGTTTACTAGGTTCTGCAATCTGCCGCCTCTTTGATGCGATCACGGCGCCCGGCTCGTTGCAAGCGGGGCGCCGTGACATGGCCACGACCTGGCTGCGACCGGACTAGTTGAAGCTCAGCCCGTTGTTGCTGGCGTTACTGACTTTCTTGCCCTTCAGGTCGACCGTGAAATGGTCGCTCGGCTTGGCCGAGCCAAGGCCCTTGAGAATTGCGAAGACGCCCTTGAACTGCTGCTGGAACGGCACCTGCACCGGGTTCTGGTCGGACGGCTTGTCGCCGATGCGCACGATCGGCGCGGGCGTGGCCGGGAATGCCGCCATCAGGACCTTGTACTGGTTCACGCGCGCCTGACCCATGTCACGCAGGGCCAGTTCGCCTGCATACACGGTGCGGTGGAAGTCGCCGTAGAACGCGTACGGCGTGAGGTTCGCGAAGTCGTCCAGGCGCAGGCCAGCAGCCGTGGCCAGACGGTCGGCGCGCACGGTGGCGTCCTGCCAGTCGGTGGCCAGCGTCGACGCAGCAACCGTCGTGCTCGCCGGTGTGCCCGCAGCGGCGCACGCAGCGGTCAAGGGCAGGATGCCGGGGGCGTCCTTCAGTTGCGCCAGCGTGACCTTCGTCTGCAACTGCGACAGGATCAGCATCTGCTTGCCGTTCAGGGCCATCGCCGCTTCTTTCATCTCGCACGGCCAGTATTCGTCCATGAAGCGCAGGCGCGACAGTTCGCCGAAGTACTGGTGCGTGAATTCGCCGTACGAACGGGTATCGAGGATGCTGCGGTCCCAGCGCTTGGCGACATCGGCCGTAACCGAGCTGCCCTTGAGGTAATCGTTCTCGACCACGTAATGCGGGAACAGTTCGGCAAAGCGCGGCACCGTCGACAACGGCATCGTCTGGACGTCGATCGTCTCGGCATCCTTGTAGGTGACTACCTTGTAGGCGGCGCCATACACGGCCAACGACGGCGACTGCACGTTGACGAGGTAGTTGCCGCCCCCGTCAGTGTGGTCGTTGGTGCCGTTGAAGTGCATGTGGCCGCCCACGTGCAGGCGCAGGCCCGTGGCCGCCACGGCATTGGCGACGCTCGCGTCCGGCACGCGCGCCGTCTGGAATGCGCCCGACTTGAACACGTCCTTCATGGCCTGCGTATGGTTGGCGTAGAAGTCCATGGTCGGATAGTGCGAGAAGGCCATCAGCTGCTTGCCCTCGGCCTTCGCGCGCGCGGCAACCGACTTGATGTAGTCCATCAGGAACATCTTGTGGGTGATCACCTTGTTCCAGCCGGCGTTGCCGGCGCCATCGAAGCCCTTGAAGCTGGTCGGGTTGGCCGGGTCGAACTTCGCGTTCGGCACGAACACATTGGCGTCGATCGACAGCAGCCACAGGCCCTTGACCGGCTCGACCAGGTACGTCGTGTCGATCAGCTTCGTGCACTTGGTGAAGGCTTTGCCCAGTTTCGCTTCGCCGGCAGCCTTGTAGGCGCCGCCCGAGCCTTCGGCGCAGATTTCGAATTCGCGGCTCTTGCCGCCCGACTGCGCCAGCGCCGCGTCATACGTGTATTTGCCGGCGTCGTACTTGCTGAACGGGGTTTCCCACAGCAGGTCGGCCTTGTTCGGCATGAAGCCGAATTCGCCCATCTTGACCATCAGGCGTTCGGTGCCTTGCTCCATGACCTGGTCGGTGCAGATCACCGTCGGATCCTTGGTCAGGCATGCCGGATTGCCGGTGGCATAGATTTTCTGCTCCTTGCCGTCCTTGGTCAGAAAGTCGTTCTTGCCCGCTTCATTGTCGTCGAACGGCTCGACGGGGTCATGGTTGCCGGGCGCGATGAAAAAGCGCATGCCCTTGGCCTGGTACTGCTTCATGATCTCGGCGATGCCGTCGACGTTCATCGGCTGGGCGTCGTCGGTATAGTCGCCCGGGAGCGCAACGACGCGAATGCCCTTGGCATAGGCGTCGTCGAGCGCGGCGTAGAAGGCGAAGTAATTTTCGTTGAACAGGCGTGTGGAGGTCAGCTGCGCATACATCGTGCGGATGGTCGCGTTCTTGCCATCCTTGGTCGGAATCCCTGCGAACTGGCTGCTCTTGAAGTCGCCGTAGACATTCTGGAAGTGCACATCGCTCATGAAGGCGACGGCGGTGCTGACCGGGGCAGGGGCGGGGGCCGGCGTTTGCACCGGTGGCGTGACGGCGACAGGGGCATCGCTGTCGCCGGGACTGCAACCTGCCAGCACGGCCAGCAGGGAAAGCGCCGCGCAGGTGGCAGCGCGGTGAGGCATTGGACGGGTCATGCAATTACTCCGGTCATCAAGATGCCCGGAGGATGACATCGTTGCATGACCGGATGGTTACATGACCGGCTCTAGAGCCGGCGGATTACTTGCCCCAGCTGTCCTTGAGCGTCGTCACCCGGTTGAAGACCGGCTTGCCCGGCGTCGAATCGACGCGGTCGGCCACGAAGTAGCCGTGGCGCTCGAACTGGAAGCGCTGGTCGCCCACGGCATCCTTCAGGCCCGGTTCCAGATACGCGGTAATCGTCTCGAGCGCATTCGGATTGAGCACCGTCTTGAAGTCCTTGCCGCCGGCATCCGGTTGCGGGTCCAGGAACAGGCGGTCGTACAGGCGCACTTCGGCTTCCAGCGCGCTGGCGGCGCTGACCCACGTGATGTTGCCCTTGACCTTGTAGTTGTCCGCGCCCGGCGTGCCCGACTTCGAATCCTCGAAGTATTTCACGTGCACGGCGGTGACGTTGCCGTCGGCATCCTTGTCGAAGCCCGTGCATTCAACCACATAGCCATACTTCAGGCGCACGCGGCTGCCCGGCAGGTCACCCTGGGGCGGCGTGAAGCGGAAGTAGCCCTTGACCGGCGTTTCCATGAAGTCTTCCTGCTCGATCCACAGTTCACGCGTGAACGGGAAGGTGCGCTTGCCCATTTCCGGATGGTGCGGGTGCACGGGCGAGCTGCACTCGTGCGACTCGCCTTCGGGGAAGTTGTCGACGATGAGCTTCAACGGGCGCAGCACGGCAATCGCGCGCGGCGCTTTCGGGTCGAGGTCATCACGCAGCGCGCCTTCGAGCGTGCTCATGTCGATCCAGCCGTCGGCCTTCGACACGCCGATGCGCTCGCAGAACAGCTGCAGCGATTCGGGCGTGTAGCCGCGGCGGCGCAGGCCGACGATGGTCGGCATGCGCGGATCGTCCCAGCCAGTGACGGTGCCGTCGTCGACCAGCGCGCGCAGCTTGCGCTTGGAGGTCACGACATAGGTCAGGTTCAGGCGCGCGAATTCGTACTGGCGCGGCACGGGCTTCTTGAAGAAGCCGCCTTCGGCCAGCGTCTCGACCAGCCAGTCGTAGAACGGGCGGTGATCCTGGAATTCCAGCGTGCACAGCGAGTGCGTGATGTTTTCAATGGCATCCGAAATCGGGTGCGTGTAGTCGTACATCGGGTAGATGCACCAGGCGTCGCCCGTGCGGTGGTGGTGCGCATGGCGGATGCGGTACAGGGCCGGATCGCGGTTCGTCATGATTGGCGAGGACATCGCGTCTTCGCTCATCTTCGCGCGCAGGATGTGCTCGCCATCCTTGTACTTGCCGGCTTTCATGTCGCGGAACAGCTGCAGCGATTCTTCGACCGGGCGGTCGCGGAAGCGCGAATTGGTGCCCAGCGTGCCGAAATTGCCGCGGTTCTTCGCCATCTCTTCGGCGCTCTGGCTGTCGACGTAGGCTTTCCCGTTCTGGATCAGGTACTCGGCCATCGCGTACAGCTGGTCGAAGTAGTCGCTGGCGTAGTACAGGTGCTCCTGGCCGTCCTGCTGCCACGAGAAACCGAGCCACTTGACGCTGTCGATGATCGTGTCGACGTATTCCTGGTCTTCCTTCTCGGGATTGGTGTCGTCGAAACGCAGGTGGCACAGGCCGCCGTAGTCGCGCGCCAGGCCGAAGTTCAGGCAGATCGATTTGGCGTGGCCGATGTGCAGGTAGCCATTCGGCTCGGGCGGGAAGCGCGTGATCACGGGCGGCAGGCCCTCGCGGGCATGCGTGCCGGCGGCCAGGTCGGATTCGACGATGGCACGCACAAAGTTCGACGACGGTGCGTTGCCCGGCGCCGGGGAATTCTTGTCGTTGCTCATGAGATAGTTCTGGGAGGGTAAGTTGTCGGGCATTTTACCGTAGACGGCGGCCCTGTAGCATGCCCTTGTCGTTACCCCGCCCGCCGTTGCCGCCATCCGGTGAAAGCGGGCACTCGCGCCCCGTCGAACCTTTTCTATAGGATAATCTCTCTTTAAACCGTGATTCATTGCCAGACGGCTGACGCCGGGAGAGTTTCTGTTGGAAAATTTATATGCGATCCTCGGCGTGGCCCCGAATGCCACGGATGACGAGATCAAGAAGGTCTACCGCTCGCTGGCCATGCGCTATCACCCGGACCGCAACCAGGCGCCGGGCGCCGAGGCGCGCTTCAAGGCCGTGAGCAAGGCTTACGAGATCCTGTCTGACCGCGCCAGGCGCGACGAATACAACCAGAGCGTGAACCACCGCATCGTGCTCGACGCCGAAGCCGAAGCCTTCGAGCTGTGGCGTTCGCTGTTCGCCCTGAACGGCGTCAACCTGCCCGCGCACTGACGCTTCGGCCGCCGCTGCGGCCCGCCAAACATATCTACAGGACACATTATGAAAAACGTACATCCCGAATTTTCTTTCCAGTCGCGTGAACTGGAAGGCCAGATCGAGGGCACCCTGGGCGACCCGCCCAACCGCAAGAACTACGACATGATGGTGAACGCGCTGGTGTCCGAATACGCCGATGGCGGCGGCATCGACGACGTCAACATGATGGCCTTCGCGCTGGTCGACAAGATCCGCTTTCTGGACGCCAAGGGCCTGATGCGCGAAGCGCTCGACTACGCCGACGGCGACCCTTCCAAGGTGTTCGCGATGGCCGAATGCACGGGCGACGATGGCGCCAAGATGTACGAAGCAATGACGAGCAACTTCCCCGAGCTGGCGCGCCAGGCGATCATCACCGCATTCTTGTTCAAGAACCAGAATCGCTGGGACGATGAAGACCAGTCGCTCGAGCAGCTGGGCCGCAACGACGATGGCGACGATGTCGATGAAGACGGCGAAGCAACCGACGACTTCAGCGGCCTGTTCGACGAAGGAGACCGCGATGAGCGATGATACCGGCAGCAAGAATGAACACCTGCCAGCCTTGACGCAGCAGGTGGGCGACCTGGTGCTGGCCGGCTCACTCGACCACGCCGAAGAGGTGTTTTCGAAAGCGGCCGACGAGCATGGCGACTACGCCGTGGCGCAGGTGCTGAGCGACCTGCCACCGCAAGTGACGGCGCTGCACCTGGCTGGCTTTGACGGCGGCAAGACGTCGCTGGCCACGATGCTGGTCCCGCCCAAGGCCTGGGCCGACAGCCTGGCCTACATCGCCGCGACCTGGCCCGACAACCTGATCGAGGACGATCCCGAGCGCATCGCCGAGAACCTGTTCAACCACGTCCATGGCGTGGTGTATGCGCAGGACGACGAAGAGCGCCGCAACGAGCTGCTCGAAGCGGCGTCCGCCACCGACCATGGCGCGACGATCTTCGCGATCATGTGGTCGCTGGCCCCGCGCGAAATCCTCGAAGTGGCGGGCGAGATCCTGTCCAAGGGCCGTTACGTGAGCGGCCAGACGAGCGCCGACAGCGACATCGTGCCGCTGGCAGTCGACCTGGCCAAGGCCAGCGAGGATGGCTGGGAGCGTTCGCTGCTGGAGCTGTTCCCGGAGTTCCGTCACAGCGCCGAGATGGCCGAAATCGAACTGCCGGACGATCCCGACGAAGAGTCCGAATTCATGCAGCGTTCGACCCGCGACCTGCTGCTCCGCCTGCGCAAGCAGGTGCCATCGGTGCGCAGCATGCCGCGCCGCAGCCCGCGCCGCAGCCTGGGCTCGGACATCTTTTCGTGACAGCAGGCCCCAGCATGTTGCCTGCCATTGTCATTGAAAAGCCGCCCCGGCTGATCCGCGCGATCCGGCTGCTGCCGGTCGACGCCACGCCCGATGAAGCGGCGATCCTGGCCGATGAATTGTCCGGGATCACCGCCATGGTGGCCGAAAAGTTCACCAACGACCGCACCGCCGAAGGCATCGGGCGCGCGCTGCTGTTGACGGTCGGCGGCATCTCGCTGGGCCTCGAGCACCTGATCCAGACCGAGGAAGAGGGCGACCTCGATGCGCTCGACATCCTGATCGGGGAGGGCGCCGAGCACGCGTTCCAGGCGGGCTTTCGCCTGATCCGCGAGCTGGCCGCGCTGCCCGAGGACAGCCTGGTGAGCGAGTACGATCTCGACCCGATCTATGCGCAGCGGCGCCTGAAAGAACTGTTTGTCGATATCTGCACGGCCGACCCGGGCGAATCGTGGTCAGGCTACGAGCGCTATCTGGGCCAGGTGCGCCAGCGCCAGGAAGTCCAGGCAGTCGTCAAGGCGGCCGAGTGGCTGCGCAAGCACCACTACGAAGGCGCGGTCGTCGATCCGGACCTGAATGCCGAAGGCGTGATCGCGATGGCGATCATCTTCGCGGCCGAAGGCGGCGCGCGCATCACGGCGCGCACGGGCCAGCGCGAGTTCGAACGCTTCGTCAAGGCGGTGCGCAAGCACAATCCCGACTTCGAAGCCGGCTGGGCCGAGCTGATGGCGCGTGTGCCGCCGGCGCACCAGCCAGTCATCGCTGCGCGCATCGCGACCTACCGCGCCAGTTGCACGGTGCTGCAACTGATTGGCACGACGGCGACGATGAAGCAGCTGTTTGCCGAAATGGAAAACTACGCCGGGTCGGAGCTCGATCCCGAGTATCCGTGAAGGCTGCCAGGTGAGCGCACCGGGCGCCCGCATTGCCGCCGGCAGCGCGGCGTTCCGGCGCATCAACCGCGCCATGGCCTTTGGTGGCTTTTCCACCTTCGCGCTGCTGTACTGCGTGCAGCCCTTGATGCCGCTACTGGGCCGCGACTTCGGGTTGTCACCGGCGCAGAGCAGCCTGGTGCTGTCGGTGGCGACCGCCACGCTGGCCCTCGCACTGCTGGGTTCCAGCAACGTCGCCGAGCGCTTCGGGCGCAAGAAAGTCATGGTCGGCTCGATGCTCAGCGGCGCTGTGCTGACCCTGGGCTGCGCCTTTGCGTCCGACTACCTCCACCTGGTGGCGCTGCGCGCCTGCATGGGCCTGATGCTGGGCGGCTTGCCGGCCGTGGCGATGGCCTACCTGGGCGACGAGATCGAACCGACATCCCTGGGCCTGTCGATGGGCATGTACATCAGCGGCAGTGCCTTTGGCGGCATGACGGGACGGGTGCTGTCGGCCTTCATCAGTGATTTCGCGTCGTGGCGCATCGCCCTCGGCCTGCTGGGCGCGGCCGGGCTGTACGCGGCGTGGGAATTCTCGCGCAGCCTGCCGGCCTCGCGCCATGGCGCGACGCTGCCGGCGCGCGGCCCCGGTTTCATTGCCGGCTTGCGGATCCACTTGCGCGATCCGGGGCTGCCATGGCTGTTCGCGCTGTCCTTCCTGTTGATGGGCGCCTTCATCACGCTGTACAACTACATCGGCTACCGCCTGCTGGGCGCGCCGTTCAATCTGCGCCCGAGCGCCGTCGGGCTGCTGTCGCTGCTGTACCTGCTGGGCATCGTCAGCTCGATGTGGGCCGGCAAGCTGGCCGACCGGCTCGGGCGGCGCAATGTCCTGTGGCTCATGATGGGGCTGATGATCACCGGATTGCTGATCACGCTGGCCGATTCACTGGTCGCGATCGTGCTGGGCGTGGGCCTGGCGACGTTCGGCTTCTTTGCGTCGCACTCGGTGGCCAGCAGCTGGGTAGGGCGGCGCGCACGGGCGCCACAGGCGCTGGCCTCGGGCATTTACCTGTTCTTCTATTACCTGGGATCGAGCGTGGTGGGCTGGTCGGGCGGGTATGTCTACGAGCACTGGGGCTGGACCGGTGTCGTGACCTTGCTGGCGGGGCTGCTGGGGGTGGGCTTGGGGATTGCGTTGCATCTGCGGCGGCTGGCGCCGTTGCCGGTGAACTACTAGCTGGAGTAAGCAGGGGCAATACCGACTGGCGGGCAATACCGATGCGGTGCGCCGGCCGAAAACCGGGCGCACAAGTAAAAACGCCACGCTGCGAAGCGTGGCGTTGTCCGATCAGCGGCGAGCTGCGCGGTTTTGCGGGCGCGGTGCGCCGCCGGTTTTGCCAAGGTGACGGAAAGTGATCCGGCCCTTGCTCAGGTCGTACGGCGACAGTTCGAGGCTGACCTGGTCGCCGGCGATGATGCGGATGTGGTTCTTGCGCATCTTGCCCGAGGTGTAAGCGATCAGCTTGTGGCCGTTTTCGCAGTCGATACGATAACGCGAGTCCGGCAGCACTTCAGCCACGACGCCATTCATTTCGATGAGTTCTTCTTTTGCCATGATGGAGCTCCTGTAAATTTTAATATTGGTTAATCACACCAGCCTGGCGCGCGGCGCACGGGCTGGCGGATAATGCGGCCTGCGTGAAGCAGGCAGTGTCAGGATGGGAATAATATTGACTTCGCTGGGTGTTGCGGCCCGTGTGCCATCTCGTGCCGTGGCGTCGCGCTTTGCGCGAATCATTTGTCCACAGGAACACGATATGGGGACGGTAGTAGAATTTTCCAGTGGCAATCTCGTGTTGTCATTCCTGAAACTTTGTAATCGTGGAGGAGTGATCGATGCCATACAAGCGATAGTGTAGCACGGTTGCCGCTCTGCGGCTCATGCGCACGCATAATGACGATATAATCTGCTTAACTTCCGTTGCAAAAAGCAACGCTTTTCACCAGGTCTTTCGCGTGCAGCAGTTGCCCCACGTGTCGATCGGCCGACTTTCCTGGGCTGCTCTCATGAATGACCGCACTTCCGCCAATAGCACTGGCCGCATTTCCACTGGCATCGCCGGCCTCGACGACATCCTGGGTGGCGGCTTGACGCCCCAGCGCGTGTACCTCGTCGAAGGTTCGCCCGGCGCCGGCAAGACCACGCTCGGCCTGCAATTCCTGCTCGACGGCATGGCGCGGGGCGAAGCCGGCCTGTATGTCACCTTGTCCGAAACCACCGATGAACTGATTGCGGTGGGTCAAAGCCATGGCTGGGATCTGACCCCGCTGTCGATCTACGAGCTGGCAGGTGAAGACGACCTGGATCTTGACTCGCAACAGTCGGTGTTCCACCCATCCGAAATCGAACTGGGCGAAACGACGCGCAAGGTGATGGACCGGGTCGACGAACTGCAGCCGGTGCGGGTAGTGTTCGACAGCCTGTCCGAAATGCGGCTGCTGGCCCAGAATCCGCTGCGCTACCGGCGCCAGATTCTTGCGCTCAAACAATTCTTCTCCGCGCGCGGCTGCACTGTCCTGCTGCTCGATGACAAGACCAACCAGTCTGACCAGCAACTGCACAGCATTGCCCACGGCGTCATCAGCCTGGAGCAGATTGCCCGCGACTACGGCAAGGAGCGGCGCCGCGTCAATATCCTCAAGATGCGCGGGATTCGCTTCCGTGGCGGCTACCATGACTATGCACTCGACACGGGCGGCATCACGATGTACCCGCGCCTGGTCGCTGCCGAACACGTGCGCGACTTCGTGCCGCTGGTCGACTCGAGCGGTTCCGACGGCTTCGACGCGCTGCTGGGCGGCGGCCTGATCCGTGGCACCAACACGCTGATCGTCGGCCCGTCGGGCATTGGCAAGACGACGCTGTCCACGCGCTGCCTGCTGGCGGCGCTCGAGCGTGGCGAAAAGGCGGCCTATTACCTGTTCGACGAAGGCCTGGGCACCTTCTTTGCCCGCAGCACGCAACTGGGGCTGGACCTGCGGCCCTACCTGGCCACCGGCCAGCTCACGATGTGCCACTTCGATCCGGCCGAACTCTCGCCGGGCGAATTCGCGCAACTGCTGCGCGACGCCGTCGAGCAGCAGGGCACCCGCTTCATGGTGATCGACAGCCTGAATGCCTACCTGCAGGCGATGCCGGGCGAACAGTTCCTGACGCTGCAGATGCACGAACTGCTGTCGTACCTGAACCAGCAGGGTGTGACGACCATGATGATCCTGGGCCAGCATGGCCTGATGGCCGAAGGCCGCACCGACGTCGACCTGAGCTACCTGAGCGACAGCACGGTGCTGATGCGCTTTTTTGAGACGAGCGGCAATGTGCGGCGCGCCATCAGCGTGATCAAGAGCCGCACCACGCAGCACGCACAGACAATCCACGAGCTGCAGCTGGGCCATGGCGGGGTGCGTATCGGTGCGCCGCTCGTGGGCTTCGAGGGTGTGCTGACCGGCATCCCCAATTACCGCGGCGCCACGCCCATGATGGTTCCGGTTCCAGATGCCGGGCAATAGCCAGCCGCGCAGTGCGCGCGAAGAACGCATCCTTATTTTCGCGCCGCGCGGGCGCGACGCCGACGTCATGGCGTCGGTGCTGCAGCGCGATGGCCTCGAGTGCAAGGCCTTCACCGACTTCGCCCAGCTCGGCGCGGCGATCGAAGAGGGCGCCGGCGCGGCCATCCTGGCCGAAGAAGCGCTGCAGAACGTCGATGCCAGGGCCTTGCATGCGTGGCTCGAAGCGCAGGCGCCCTGGTCCGACTTTCCGTTCATCGTGTTGCTGGCCAAGACCGTTGGCCTGCAGCAGGGTGCGGCCCGCGAGCGCCTGGGCGACTACGGCAACGTGATCCTGCTCGAACGCCCACTGAATGCGCAGACGCTGCGCAGCGCCAGCATTTCGGCCCTGCGCGCCCGCCGCCGCCAGTACCAGGCGCGCGACGTGCTGGCCGACCGCGAGCGCACGGCGCAGAGCCTGCACGACAGCCGGCAGGAACTCGTCGCCCTGAACGAAACGCTTGAATCGCGCATCGACGAGCGCACCCGCGCGCTGGCCCAGGCCAATGACCGCCTGATGAACGAGATCATCGAGCGCGAACGCGTGCAGCAGGCGATGGCGCAGTACCAGAAGATGGAAGCGGTCGGACGCCTGACCGGCGGCATCGCGCATGACTTCAACAACCTGCTCAATGTGGTCCAGGGCAGCATGGACCTGATCCTGTTGATGTCGAAGGACGATGTGGCCAAGGGCCGCGCCGAGATCGCGCGCCGCGCCTGCCAGCGTGGCGGCAAGCTCACGAGCCAGTTGCTGGCCTTCGCACGCAACCAGAGCCTCGACCTGCGCGAAACCCATATCGGCCTGCTGTTCGACGGCGTGCGCGAGCTCGTGGCCAGCTCGGTCGGCTCGGCCATCCGGCTGCGCTTTGCCGTCGACGACGACTGCGCGGCAGTGCTGGCCGACGGCAACCAGATGGAGATGGCGTTACTGAACCTGGCCATCAATGCGCGCGACGCGATGCCGGCCGGCGGCGAGCTGGTGTTCGCGGCCGGCCTGTCGGCCCCGCCGGCGGGCTTGCTGGCCGAGGGCGACTACGTGCGCATTGCGGTGACCGACAGCGGCGAAGGCATGGCGCCGGAACTGGTGGCCAAGGTGTTCGAGCCGTTCTTCACGACCAAGGGCGTCAAGGGCACGGGACTGGGCCTGAGCCAGGTGTACGGCATGGCGCAGCAATCGGGCGGCGCGGCGCGCATCCTCAGCGAACAGGGCGTGGGCACCACGGTGGAAATCTGGCTGCGTGCCGCCACCGGTCTGGATGAGGCCGAGCCGGCGCCGCTGGCGCAGATGCCGGTGGCAAGCGAGCCGGCCCGCATCCTGATCGTCGAGGACGATGATTTCGTGCGCGCCTCGATGGTCTCATCGCTCGAAGCGCTTGGCCACCACGTGACGCAGGCGGCCGACGGCGAAGCGGGCCTGGCGGCCCTGCAACGGGCGCGCCCGGAGCTCCTGATCACCGATTATCTGATGCCCGGCATGACGGGCGCCGACCTGATGGTGCGCACGCGCGCGATGTTCCCGGGCCTGCCGATGATCATCGCCACCGGTTACGCGGACATGAAGGCGATCGAGCAGGTGATTGGCGACGATATCGTGCTGCGCAAGCCGTTCCAGCTGGCCGAACTCGCAGTGAGCGTCGGCCAGGCGCTGGACCGCCAGCGCCAGCGCGACAGCGCGGCTTTGGCCTGAGGTGAGCCCAGCGCGCTCTGCGCGTTTGACTGCGCCTATATAATCCGACAGACGCCACTTGCCAACGGACCACCGTGACAACCGCACCCGACCCATTCGACTATGAAGCCGCCATCGGCGCCTGCGCCCGCGGCGACCGGCACGCCCTGCGCCGGCTGTATGACCAGGAAAGCCCGCGCCTGTTGGGCGTGGCGCTGCGCATCGTGCGCGACCGCCAGAGCGCCGAAGACGTCGTGCATGACGCCTTCGTGAGCATCTGGACCCGCGCCGGCAGCTTTGAACCCACGCGCGGTTCGGGCCGGGGCTGGATGTACACGATCGTGCGCCACGCGGCGCTCGACGCCGTGCGCGATGGCGCCCGTGAAGTCGGCGTCGACGAAGACACGCTTGACGCGCTCGACGCCGACGCGTTCGATCCCAATATGCAGGACGCCTTCGAGCTGCGCCAGGACATGGGCCGGCTGCACGAGTGCCTGACCCAGCTCGATCCGGCCAAGCGCAACAGCATCCTGCATGCCTATGTGGATGGCTTCTCGCACAGTGAAATCGCCGAGCGGCTCAAGTCGCCGCTGGGCACGGTGAAGGCCTGGATCAAGCGCGGCATGAGCGCGCTGCGGGAGTGCATGGTATGAACGCAACACATGATTATGATGATTTGGCCGGCCAATACGTGCTCGGCACGTTGCCGCGCGCCAAGCGGCTCGAGGTTGACGCTGCACTGGTCGACAATGCCACGCTGCGCGCTGCGGTCGCCTTTTGGGAAGCGCGGCTGCTGCCCCTGACGACGCTGGTGGAACCTAGCACGCCGCCGGCGTCGCTGTGGGCGCGCATCGAGCGCAGCCTGGGACCTGTTAGCAAGCCAATGACGCCTGCGCGCGCCGGCTGGTGGGAGCGCCTGGGTCTGTGGCGCGGCCTGGCCGCCGGCGGCTTTGCCGCCGCTGCTGTCATGGCGGTGGTGGTCGGCCTGCGCGTCAATGACCTGCAGCAGCCGCACTACATGGTCGTGCTGGCCGCGCCGCAGAACGCGGCGCCGGGCTGGGTGCTCAAGATGACGGGCGCGACCACGCTGCGCCTCGAACCCCTGGTGGCAACCGCTGTGCCGGCGCAGCGCGCGCTGCAGTTGTGGACCAAGGCCGACAACTGGTCCGGTCCCGTGTCGCTGGGTCTCGTCAAGCCGGGCGAGACCGTCGAGGTCAAGCTCGACAAGCTGCCGAAGATCGTGCCGAACCAGCTGTTCGAGATCACGCTCGAGCCACAGGCCGGCTCCCCGATCGGCAAGCCGACTGGCCCGATCCTGTTCATCGGCCGCGCCGTCGTCATCTAGAGATCGCGCACACCAATGGAAAAGGGCGTTCCCACGCAAGCGGGAACGCCCTTTGTTCATGCTACGGTGAAATTAACGCAGCCAGATCGCGATGTCCTTCACGCCCGGCATGCCGCTGCCAATGCGCGATGCGGCCGGGTTGGCGGCGCCGCCGATCAGCGTGCCGGCACCGGTGGTGATGTCGACGCGGTACAGCGACGTCGGGCCACCGGCGGTGGTGCGCAGGGCTGCCAGCACCAGGCCGTTCGCGCCGCCGGCGATGTCCATGCCGCCGTCGCCGGCGATCGTCACGCCCAGCGGGCCGACATTGACCAGCGTGCCGTCGTTTGGCGGGTTTTGCAGGGCCAGCACCGAACTGGTGCTGTCGACGTCGAACAGCTGCGTGGTGGTCGCGTTCAGGATGCTGTTCGTGTAGGCGGCTGCTGCCACGCTAGGCGCCGCGCCGACGCGGTTGATGACGCCATCGGTGGTCGTCGCGCCGGTGTCGACGTTGATGCGCAGGTTCTGGCCGCTGTTGCTGATCACGCGCAGGCGGTCGGCGACCGGGTTGAAGTCGACGGCAAATGCGGTGCCGGCAATCGCGGTGTACGGCAGCGTGGTGTCGGTGCTGTCAGCGGCCAGCGTGGCTTTCACGGTGGCCACGCCGGTGGTCGGATCGATCGTGATCAGGCGCGCGGTCGAGGTCAGGCCGTACAGCATATTGTCACGTGGACGCACGTCGATGCCCAGCACGAGTTCGCCTGCGGCCAGGCCGCTGATGGTGACGTTGGTGTCGAGCGTGTTCGGCGTACCGACCTTGAAGCCGACCAGGCGGTTATCGTCGGTCAGGCCCAGCACGACCGGCGTTTGCGCCGCGCGCAGCGCGATGCCGCGGATGTCTTCGGTCACGCCCAGCGCGCCCACCAGCGTCGCCGGTGCGGTGGTGGCAGCCAGGTTCACGCCATACAGGTTACGTGCGCCGCCAACGGTGGCCACCATATAGCCCATGTTGGTGCGTGCATCGATGTCGAAGCCGTTGACGGCGCCGGCGACGATGCCCAGCGGGACCGGGTTGGCCAGCGTGCCGTTGTTCGGCGGGTTCTGGGTGTACAGCGTGTTGTTGACGGCATCAATGCCGTACAGCGTCGTCGAGCCGGTGCCGGCGAACGAGTTGGTGTAGGCCGAAGCCGAAATAGCCGTGTTCGCTGCGCCGCCGTTGATGCTGCCGTCGGTGGTCGTCGCGCCGGTGTCGACGTTGATGCGCAGGCTCTGGCCCGTGTTGCTGACGATGCGCAGGCGGTCGGCCATCGGGTTGAAGTCGACGCCGAAGTTGGTGCCGGCCAGCGCGGTGAACGCGTCGGTGGTGTCGGCAGCGTCAGCGGCCAGGCGCGACTTGTTGGTAGCGGCGCCGGTCACCGGGTCGAGCGTGTACAGGCGGCCGGTCGAACCGACGCCGTACAGCATGCCGTCGACCGGACGCATGTCGATGCCGACCAGGTTTTCGCCGCTCTGCAGGCCGGTAACGAGCACATTGGTGCGGATGGTCGCCGGGGACGCGCGGTCGAACGAGATCAAGCGGTTGCTGACAGTCAGGGCAACCACATCGCCAACAGTCGCGGATGCCGGCGGCGGGGTGGTCGGCGCCGGCGCGGCGTTGTTGTCATCGTCGTCGCTGCCGCAGGCGGTCAGCGCAAGGGCGATCGACGATACGAGGACGAGCTTGGCGAATTGTGGTTTTTTCATGATGTGTCCTTATTAGTAGAATGGGTCGTCAAAGTGGATCAGGGCGCACGGCCCGCGGGCAGGCTGCCATGTCGACACGGGTACTACGCACCAGATGCAGGATTGGATGCAGCCGGATGAAAATAAATGTTCGTGCGCAGCCCGGCGGCGGCATGCAGCCTGCGTGGATGTGAGAATGCACGCATTTTGATGACAATGTCGCATGTTACTGTAGGGAAATTATGGTGCAGCTGTCCTGCACCAGCAACCCTGTTCCAACGGTGCCGTCATGCGTGTTTCCCTGAGTGAGGTCGTGTCCGTGGCCGCCTTTTCGCTGGTCGGTTCGGTCTCGTGCCTCAAGGCCTGGTCGGTCTTGTCGGGTACCCCATTCACGCCGGGCTTCTACATTGCCGGCGCGATCTTCAGTCTGCTGATCTGTTCGTTGTTTTTGCTGGCGTTCGCGTCGGTGCGGGCCTGGACCCGGGTGCGCTGAGGCAGCCCTGGCCGCCGGGCGGCCGCCAGGTGACGAGAGACGGCGCTAGACGACGCCGCGGTTCTGCAGGGCGGCGATCTCGGCGTCGCTCTTGCCCAGCACATCGCGCAGCACGTCCAGCGTGTGCTGGCCCAGCGTGGGCGGCGCCACGCTGCTGGTGGCCGGCGTGGCCGACATGCGGATCGGATTGCGCACCAGCGTAACTTCTCCGGCGCTCGGATGCGGCAGCGCGATCGCCATCGCGCGTGCCTGCACCTGCTCGTTGGCGAAGACCTCGCCGACGTCGTTGATCGGCCCGCACGGCACGCCGTGTTCTTCCAGCAGCGCGATCCAGGCGGCGCGCGTTTTTTCACTAACCATGTCGGCCAGCAGCGGCACGAGCACGTCGCGATGCTGGACCCGCAGCGGGTTGGTGGCAAAGCGCGCATCCAATGCCAGCTCGGGCCGGCCGCCCGCTTCGACAAACTTCTGGTACTGGCCATCATTGCCCGCGGCGACGATGATGTGACCATCGAGGCAGGCAAAGGTCTGGTACGGCACGATATTGGCGTGCGCATTGCCCCAGCGCTTGGGCGCCTTGCCGCTGTTGAGGTAATTGCTGCCGACATTGGCCAGCATCGCCACCTGCGTGTCGAGCAGCGCCATGTCGATCTGCTGGCCTTCGCCGGTGCGATCGCGGTGCGTCAGCGCGGCCAGTACGGCCACCGTCGCATACATGCCCGTCATCAGGTCGGTCAGCGCGACGCCGGCCTTTTGCGGCCCGCCGCCGGGCACATCATCCCGCTCGCCCGTCACCGACATCAGGCCGCCCATGCCTTGGATCAGGAAGTCGTAGCCGGCGCGGTGCGCGTATGGGCCATCCTGACCAAAGCCCGTGATCGAGCAATAGACCAGGTCGGGTTTGAGCGCCTTGAGGCTCGCGTAGTCGAGGCCATAGCGCGCCAGGTGCCCGACCTTGAAGTTCTCGAGCACCACGTCGCACGACAGCACCAGTTCGCGCAGCAGGGCTTGGCCTTCGCTGCTGGCGATATCGACCGTCATCGAGCGCTTGCCGCGGTTGGCGGTCAGGTAGTAGGCCGCTTCCTGCGTATCGCGGCCATCGGCGTCCTTCGCGTACGGCGGGCCCCAGGCGCGCGTGTCGTCGCCGCTGCCGGGGCGCTCGATCTTGATCACGTCGGCGCCCAGGTCGGCCAGGTTTTGCGCGCACCACGGGCCGGCCAGCACGCGCGACAGGTCGAGCACGCGGATGTGGCCGAGCGCCTTGGGCAGCGATGTGGAAGCGGAGGCGGAAGGGGAGGATGGCGTCATGGTTCAGGCAGGGTAGGCAATCATGAAGCGCCGATTATAACGGGCCGGCCATGGGCTGCGGCGCCAGCTGGGCGGCTGCGGACAGCGCGCGCTCACGGTCGACGATGGCGTCGATCGTGCGCTCTTCCAGGCCCATCGCCCCGAGCACGAAGCTGGACAACTGCAGGCTCGCTTCCAGTGTTTCGGGCACCACGACCGAGGCGCCGGCCAGGCGCAGGTCGCGCGCGTGCTTCTCGTCGCGCGAGCGGGCGAACAAGGCCACGTGCGGAAATTCGCGCCGGATGCCGTGCACGGCCTGCAGCGCTGCGAGCGGCTGGTCCATCGTCAGCACGATCGCAGGCGCTTCGTCGGCGTGCACGCGGCGCAGCAGCTCGGGGCGCGCCGCGTTGCCGAACCAGACCGGCCAGCCGTCGGCGCGCAGCTGCGCCACCAGCCGCGCATCGGTTTCGAACGCCACAAATGGAATCTTTTGCGCAGTGAGCAGCTTGCCCAGTTGCTGGCCGACGCGGCCGAAGCCGGCAATGATGACCTGGCCGCGCACCGCACTCAGGGCCGCATGATCGTGCTGCGCGGCGAGCTGGTCTCCGCGCGTTTCCAGCTGGTCGCCAATGGCCGTGCCCAGGCGCGCCAGCAGTGGCGTGATGAACAGCGACAGACCGACCGCCAGCATCACGCGCGCGCCCAGCGCCGGATCGAGCACGCCGCTGGTGGCCGCATAGCCGATAACGATGAAGGCAAACTCGCCGCCCTGGCCCAGCAGCAGGCCACCTTCGACGGCGCGGCCCCACGGCAGGCCGCCAATCCGGAACAGCAGCGCCACGACGAGGCCCTTGATCAGCACCAGCCCGAGAACAAAAGTGGCCAGCCACAGCGGGGCGTCGAGGATCTGGCCGGTGTCGATCGTCATCCCGACCGTCATGAAGAACAGCCCCATGAGCAGGCCCTTGAACGGCTCGACCATCAGCTCGACCTCGTGCTTGAATTCGGTCTCGGCCAGCAGGAGGCCGGCGATCAGCGCGCCCAGCGCCATCGACAGGCCGGCGGCGGCCGACAATGCCGCGATGCCGAAGGTCGCGAGCAACACCAGCGCCATGAACACGTCGGGCTGGCGCTGGCGGGCAAAGGCGCGAAACAGCGGGTGCACGACGCGCCCGCCAACGAGGTAGATGATGGCAATCGCGCCGGCGGCCTTGGCCAGCGTGATGGCGGCCAGCAGCAGCGCGTCGTTGCCGTCGCCAGCACCCTTGGCCAGCGCGCCGATCAGGATCAGGATCGGCACCACGGCCAGGTCCTGCAGCATCAACACGGCGAACGCGGCCTGGCCCAGGCGCGTGCCGGTGCTGTGCTGCTGGTTCATCAGCTGCATGACGACGGCGGTGGACGAGAGTGAGAGTACGAGGCCGAGGATGACGGCGGCCTGACCCGGCAAGCCATACAGATACAGCGCGGCGCCGATCAGCGTGGCGCTGGCCGCGACCTGCGCGGTGCCGGCGCCGAACACCCAGCGCCGCATCGACCACAGGCGCGCGGCGGACAGTTCGAGTCCAATCATGAACATCAGGAACAGCACGCCGATTTCAGCCAGCATCGAGATGCCGGGGCCGGCGGGGAAGGTGAGGAACGAGAGCCACGGCGTGTGGACGGCCAGCGCGCCCAGGCCAAAGGGGCCGAGCAGGGCGCCCACGGCGAGAAAGCCGAGCACCTGATTGATGCGCAGGCGCTGCAGGGTAGGAATGAGGATGCCGGCCAGGATCAGGAACAGCAGGATTTCACGCAGAAAGGGAAAAGCGTGGTGGTCGTTCACGGTAGTACCTGTTCGTCGAGGGTTGGCGCGAGCGCCAACCCTACCACACGGACCGGTCAGGTCCCCGAGTGGATGGCCTCATCCAGTTCGGCCTGGCGCTCGCCGCCCGCCACGTCCTGGCGCCGTTCGGCTTCTGCCTCGAGCTCGCGCCGTTCGTCGCGGTCGGCGTTGCGCAGATCGATGTAGCGGCGCAGCGCATCGTCAAGCGTCGGCAGCAGCGCGCCCCGTTCGCTGGCGAGTGCGCAATAGCGTGGGCGCGGCGCCGTGAAGCCGAATTCCTCGGCCGCTTTTGATTCCAGACGGCCGGTATCGATGCCGGCCAGTTCGGCCGCGCGGCGCGCCAGCTCGGCCCAGGTGAGTTCGCCCTGGTTTGCCAGGTGCCAGATGCCCGCTTCGCCATCCACCGCGAGGTCCAGGCACGCATGCACCAGATCGGGCACGAAGGTCGGCGACACGGTCAGGTCGCCGGCCGCGACGAACGGGTCACCCCGTTCCAGCGCAGCAAGCGCCTGCGTGACGAAGTTGTGCTCGTCCCACGGCCCGAAGAAGGCGCTGGTGCGCACGACCAGCGCGCCCGGGTGATTCAGCAGGACGACGCGCTCGGCCTCGGCCTTGCTGCGGCCGTACACGCCCAGCGGCGCGACGGGATCGGATTCGACATAGGGCCGCTCGTTGCTGCCATCGAACACGAGGTCGCTCGAGAACGTGGTCAGGTGGATGCCATGCTGCGAACAGGCGGCGGCCAGCGTCGCCGCGCCCACGGTGTTTTCACGCATGCAGCGTTCGAGTTCGTTCTCGGCGTCGTCCACGCGCACGTAGCCGCAGGTATTGATCACAGCCCACGGCTTGTAGCGGGCCAGTGCGCGCTCGACCGATTCCTGATCGGCGATGTCCATGTCCTGGCGTGACAGCAGGCGGTGCGCCAGATTTCGTTTTTCGCAGATGCGGGCAAAGGCGCGGCCCAGCGTGCCGGTGGCGCCCAGGATCAGGATCGGCGGGGCGTTTGTGTCGACCACGCGGTGCCCGTCGTCGGCGGTGGACGTGACGGTGTCGGGCGTGGCGACCGGCTGGCACACGAAGCGGCCCGGGCGACGCCACCAGCCCTGTGCGCGCAGCACCGGATGCGACAGCGGCTCGCCGGCGGCCAGTTCGTTCATCATCGTCGCCAGCGCAGTGCGGCGCGGCAGCGGCGAGCGCACGTCGAGCGGGCCTGGTTCGTAATAGCCGTTCTCTGCGGTGACGAGGCAGTTCCAGTCAAATGACCCGAGCAGCGCCCAGACCGTCACGGCGCGCACGTCGACGCCGTTGGCGCGCGACTGCTGCGCGGCTTCCCAGATTTCAAGCAGCCAGCGCATCTGGTCTTCGCGGTTGGCGTCGATGTGCGCTTCGGTGATCGCCAGCGGGATGCCGTAGCGGTCCCAGATTTCCTGCAGCAGCGGGGCGATGCCGGGCGTGGGCGTGGCCAGCACGCGCGAGGCTTCGACGTCGGCGCAGGGGAGGTCGTCGGCCATGCCGCGGTGATGCGCCGGATAGCGCTCCGGGCGATGGTCGAGCCAGCGCTCGCTCGTGACGTAGTAATTGCAGCCGATGATGTCGGGCGGGCACGGGTTGTCGCGGAACCAGAGGATGTCGGCAGCATCGGCGCCATTGCGCAGCAGGTAGTTCCACAACGGGTGGTCGGGCACGACCATCCCGCACAGCAGGTCCCAACCGAGCCAGCGGCGCTCGTTGTAGAACTCGGCGACGTCGCTCAGTTCGGGCGTGCTGTAGGTCTTGCCGAGATCGTCGGTCTGGATCAGCTTGGCATCTGGATTGACGGCGCGGATCGCGCGCATCGACAGCACGGTCGCGCGGCACTGATTCAGCAGCGCCTGGATGAACGTGCGGTCGTCGCGCCCGTGCGGGTACCAGACGCCGTACAGGCCGGCAAAGCGCGCCGTCGTGCAGATCTCGTTGACGGGGGTGTAGTACTCGAGCCAGGGATAGCGCGCGGCGACGGCGCCGGCGTAGTCGGCCAGTGCCTCTGCAAATCCGGGGTCGACCAGGCTCGTGTGGCGCGGCCCGCTGCCGTGGTGGACCAGCCCGGCAATCGGCGTGACGCCAGCGGCGCGTAGCGCGTTCAGGCGTTCGTCGGGCCAGTGCCAGTTGGCGTGCTCGAGGCCATCCGGCGCCGTGCGTTCCCACAGGATCGGATAGCGGATGGCGCGGATGCCGAGGCCGGCGAAGCGTTCGATGTCGCACGGCCGGTCGGTGTGGCCGTTGCGGTCGAGCTGGCTGAAATAGGCGTCCTGCACGCGGTTGACGGTGCATTCGAGGCCGCCCCACAGTTCGAGGGATTGGTCCTGGTGATTCTGATCATTGTGGCTGTTCGTGCTCTTGTTCATGGCGTTGGTTCCTTAATATTATTGCAACTAGCTGGTCGACCTGAAGTGCTCTGACTGATCTATGCTGTGTTGGGAGAGCCCTGCTGCCGAGTCACGGACCGGGTGGCGGTTGACAGCGCGGCGGCAACCTGCAACCATGCGGTCCATGATCTTTCCGAAAGCACATTTCATTCTTTCCTGGTGGCGCCGCTGATAGCGCGCGGCCACGGGAAATGATGTGCATTTCATAGCCGCCTCGATTCAGGCGGCGTTCATTGTTGATACGCAGCGATCGGGGCATAGAACCAGGAACCTCGATGACACTGCCTACTTCAACTACTTCTACCGAAACTGCCACTGCTGCCGTAACAACCGCAGCAACTACGCCAGCTGCCAACTCGATCATCCTCACCGGTGACCGGCCAACGGGCCCGCTGCATCTGGGCCACTTCGTCGGCAGCCTGCGTGATCGCGTGGCGTATCAGCATCAATACCGTCAGTTCGTCATGCTCGCCGACTCGCAGGCCATGACCGACAATATGGATGACTTGGGTAAGGTACACCGGAATGTGGTCGAAGTGGCGCTCGATTACCTTGCTGTCGGGATCGATCCGGCCAAGACGACCGTGTTCATCCAGTCTCAAATCCCCGAGCTGACCGAGCTGACGTTCTATTACCTGAACCTCGTGACCGTCGCGCGCCTCGAGCGCAACCCGACCGTAAAGGCCGAAATCGTCCTGCGCGGCTTCGAGCGCGACATCCCGGCGGGCTTTTTGACCTACCCGGCCAGCCAGGCCGCCGACATCAGCGCCTTCAAGGCAAACATGGTGCCGGTCGGCGAAGACCAGATCCCGATGATCGAGCAGTGCAACGAGATCGTGCGCAAGTTCAACCGCATCGTCGGGCGCGACATTCTGGTGGAAGCCAAGGCCTTCGTGCCCGAAGTGGGGCGCCTGCCAGGCATCGACGGCAAGGCCAAGATGAGCAAGTCGCTGGGCAACACGATCAATCTGGGCGCCAGCCCTGACGAGATCCGCGCCGCCGTCAAAAACGTCTACACCGACCCGCTGCACCTGAAAGTCTCCGATCCGGGCCACATCGAAGGCAACGTCGCCTTCACGTATCTGGACGCGTTCGATACCGACAAGGATGGCCTGGCCGAGATGAAGGCGCATTACCAGCGCGGCGGCCTGGGCGACAGCATCGTCAAAAAGCGCCTCGAAGGCATCCTGCAAGAGATGCTGGCGCCGATCCGCGCGCGCCGTGAAGAGTTCGCGAAAGACCCGGCCTATGTCATGCAGATGCTGAAGGAAGGCACGATGAAGGCGCGTGAAGTCGCGGCGGCGACGACCGACGAAGTCAAGAAGGCGCTGGGGCTGTCGTACTTCTGATGTGCTTCTGACCGGTATCGCGCGGCGATGCCGGCGGTAGCGCAGCGCAAGGCTATCGTAACTGTGAGTAGTAGAAAGCCCCTGGGGATGGCAAGCTGCGTGCTTGTCCATCACCCGGGAGTGCATCATGAGCAAAGGCTTGCGTCTGACTGAAAAATGGATGCAGCGCGCCCTGTGGCTCGTTGCGTTCGTGTTTGCCGGCTTTTTGATCGGGCTTGGCAGCCTGATCGTGCAGAACGTACGCAATGTTGAAGAGCCCCTGACGCTCGAGCAGTTCATGGACCCGGCGCAACTGGCCAGTGTGCAAGCCGAGCGGGAAGCAGCGCACAAGGCGCAGGAGCAGGCCCAGTCGCGCCTGGAGCAGGCGACCCAGAAGCACACGGTGGCCAGCGCGAATACTGCGTCGGCGCGCGAGACGTTCGCCAACTGGCTGGCGACGCGGCAGGTGACCGCGCGGCCCGAGCAGGATCCGGAATTAATCAAGCGCACCGAGGCACTCGATGCGCTCGCAAGCGCCGAGCGCAAGGCGCTTGCAGCAGTGGAGGCCGAACAGCAGACGCTGCTCGACGCAACCCAGGCCGGGGAGCGTGCCGGCAACCGTTGGCGTGCGCTGGAAGAGCCTGCCGAGATGGCGTTGTTTGAAGCGCAGACTGCGCGCGATCTTCGCGTGTTTGGCTATCGGCTTGCGCTGACCCTGCCGCTGTTGCTGGTGGCCGGCTGGCTGTTCAAGCACAAGCGCAAGACTCCCGACTGGCCATTCGCCTGGGGCTTCATCCTGTTTGCGCTGTTCACGTTCTTTTTCGAGCTGGTACCGTATCTGCCGAGCTATGGCGGGTACGTGCGCTACATCGTCGGCATCATCCTGACGGTCGTTGCCGGGCGCTATGCGATCCGGTGGTTGCAGGGATACTTGGCGCGCCAGAAACTGGCCGAGGCCTTGCCCGATGCCGAGCGGCGCCAGGGGATGCGCTATGACGTGGCCCAGACCCGGCTGGCGAAAAGCCTGTGTCCCGGGTGCGAGCGGGCGGTCGACCTGAAGGATGGCAAGAACGATTTCTGCCCACACTGCGGCATCGGCCTGTTCAACCGCTGTACTGTCTGCACGACGCGCAAGAATGCGTTTGCACGGTTCTGCTTCGCGTGCGGCGCGGCCGCCAACACGACACTGGCTGATTGAGTAAAAAAAACCGCAGCCGGCGGGGCCGGTTGCGGTTTTATGAAGTGCGCGCTATGTAGGGTGGGCGGGTTTCCGCCCACGCGTTCAACACACCTTCGCATACCAGGGAAAATGTGAAGTACGCGCTACCCGATATCAGTCACGCAAATCAGCTGGCACCTTGCCGCCATTGGCCGCCAGCTTGTTCATCACCTGGCGGTGCAGCCAGATGTTCATCTTGGCCGAATCGTTCATGTCGCCGGTGTAGTTCAGCTCAGCGGCGAGTTCCTTGCGCGACTGCAGGCTGCTGTCCAGGCCGAGCAGCTTGAGCAGGTCGACGATCGACGAACGCCAGTTCAGTTGCTGACCCGACGAGGCGAGCATGCCGTTCAGGACTTGCTCGACGTCGACTGGCTGGGCTGGCGCCGCTGCTGGTGCTGGCGCCGCTGCTGGTGCGGCGGCCGTTGTTGCTGCCGGTGCTGCGGTCGGGGCAGCAGGTGCAGCCGTTGGCGTTGCCGCCGGTGCTGCGTCTTTTTTGCCTGGGAAAATTTTATGGAAGATGTTGCTCAGGATACCCACGGGACCCTCCTTTTCTGGTGATTGTTTGCGGATGTTGTTTGCCATGTAGCCCAATGCGACGGCCAGGGCGGCGCCCCCGGCAGCCTTGATCAGTGTCGGATGCTCGGCGTAGAAGTCGCTCATGCGATCGACGATGCCGGGATTCTGCTGTTGTGCTTTTTCAGCCAGTTCCTGTACTTGTTCAGGCGAGACCTGCGCTGCCTGCTCAGGCGTGACCTGCGTTGGCACATTGTTGCCGAAGATCTTGCTCAGTGCGCCACCGGCGACCGACGACAGCACGCCGCCACCTGCGCCGCCCAGCAAGCTGGTCAGCATGCCGGCGCGCTGGTTCTGGTCGCTCTGGCCAAACAGCTGGCTGACCATTTGCGGGAACGGTGGGGTCTGGTCGGAGCGCAATGCGCTCGCGATGCCTTGCGCGACGCTGGCCCGGGGCGCGTTCTGCGCTACCTGGTCGAAGTCGGCGGCAGCATTGCCGTTGGTGCTGGCGGCGCCTGCGCCACCAAGATATTGCTGCAACAAATTACCTAAATCAAAAGCCATGTGTTCTCCTGCTGGGTGAATGCCGGGATGGATGACCAGCGTAGGCGTTTTGATATCGACTGCTCTGTACGATGACGAACCCACGGTGCATCGATCATCAACGATCTGCGCTCTGCGCTCCGTGATCTGCGCTCTGTGATCGTTACGTGGGTGTTGCGCAGGAAAGAGACGCGCTGCATGTATTTGCCAAGTGGACACGACACTACCGCGAACGGTAAGCTGTCGATATGCCCTACGTCCCGCTCGCCGTGTTTCTCGTCCTGTACCTGTTTGCCAGCCTGGCCTGGAACATGTCCCAGGTCGTCGGCGCCGCCTACCTCGTTACCAGCTTGACCTGTTTCGTGGCCTACGCGATGGACAAGTCGGCCGCGCGCGCCAGCACCTGGCGCACGCCGGAAGCCACGCTCCTGCTGCTGGGTCTGATCGGCGGCTGGCCCGGCGCCGTGCTGGCGCAACAGTGGCTGCGGCACAAAACCAGCAAGCAATCGTTCCAATGGAAATTTCAGGCGACGGTGGCGCTGAACCTGGGCGTCTTCGCATTACTTGCTTACCGTTTCGGCCAACCGACCGCCGCATGATGAAGCACGATCCCGTGTGGCCATGGCCCCGCATCCTCGCGCACCGTGGCGGCGGCACGCTCGCGCCCGAGAACACGGTCGCCGGCTTGCGCTGCGGTATGGCAGCGGGCTTTCGCGCGATCGAGTTCGACGTCATGCTGGCACGCGACGGCGTCCCCGTGGTGCTGCACGACCCGGGCCTGGGCCGCACCGTCCGGGGCAGCGGCAGCGTGTTCGAGCACGATGCGCGGGACCTGGCCGCGATGGATGCCGGCAGCTGGTTCGGCCCTGGATTCGCAGGTGAGCCGGTGCCGTTGTTCGACGCCTTCGCACGCCTGTGCATGGCCCACGGCATCTGGATGAATATCGAGATCAAGCCGGCGCCCGGCTACGAACGGGAGACGGGCCACATCGTGGCGCAGATGACGGCCGCGTTGTTCGCTGACGCGCTCGCATCCGGCGACCCGGCCGCGTTGCCGCTGTTGTCATCGTTCAGCGACGTCGCGCTGGCAGCGGCGCAGGCGGCGGCCCCGACCCTGCCACGCGCCTGCCTCATCAGCGCGCTCGGCGCCGATTGGCAGGCGCGGGCGCTCGGTGCGCGCGCCATTCATACCAACCACCTGCACCTGAGCCGGCAGCAGGCACGCGCCGTCAAGGACGCCGGCTACGGCCTGTTCTGCTATACCGTCAACGATGTCGGCCGCGCGCGCGAATTGCTGGCATGGGGCGTGGACGCCTTCTGCACCGACCGCATCGACCTGATCACGCCCGATTTCGCCTGACAGCAGGGCCAGGCACTATATTTACACTGTGACCTCAAGTAACAGGGAAGGGGTGATGTTAAGAAGGAACGATCACCCTGACGGTGTTGCCACCATGGCGCTTTCCATTTCGACGAATACCCTGTCGCTCAGCACGCAGCGCAGCACGCGCACGCATGACACGGAGCAGGCAAAGCTCGTCGAGCGCCTGAGTTCCGGCATGCGCATCAACCGCGCGTCCGACGATGCGGCCGGTCAGGCGATCACGTCGCGCTTGAGCTCGAACCTGCGCGGCACCAGCCAGGCGATGCGCAGCCTGAGCGACGCGACGTCGATGCTGCAGGTGGCCGATGGCGCCATGGCCAGCGTCACCGATACCCTGCAACGCCTGCGCGAGATGGCGGTGGCGGCCGGCAACGGCAGCTACACGGATAGCGATCGCGGCGCTCTGCAGAAAGAAACGCAGGCGCTGTTGCAACACATCACACAGGTGGGCACCGACACCAGCTTCAACGGGCAAGCGCTGTTTTCGCAGGACACCGTGAGCATTGGCGGCGACGAACGGCGGCGCGCCGTGCTCGATGGCCTGCAGTCCGGCTGGCTCAGCTCGGCCGAAGACCTGATCAAGCAGCATTACGGGCTCATGGGCGATGGCGCCAAACTGACTGTCAACCTCGACACCACGGACGGTGGCTACAACGTGCTCGCCTCGGTGTCCGGCACGTCGTCCGGCGGCAAGCTGAACAATCTGCACCTGAATATCGACATGGCCGACTTCGGCACCGCGCCTACCCCCGACGGCGGCAGCGCGCCGCTCTACAGCGACCGCATCGTTGCCCACGAAATGGTGCACGCCGTGATGGGCCGCACGATGAACATGGGCGCGCTGCCGCAATGGTTCGTCGAAGGCACGGCTGAACTGATCAATGGCGCCGACGAACGGCTGGCCGGCGCCGGCAACATCGCGGGGGTGGTCGCCACCATCGCCAGCGGTGGTTTTTCGTACGAAGGCGGGTATGCCGCGAGCCGCTACCTGCACGATCGCATGAAGGGCCTGGGCGTGGAGGGCGGCATCAAGGGCATCATGCAATACCTGAATAACAACCAGTCCGCCAACCTCGACGCCGCGCTCAATGCCGTGTCGAAGGGCGTGTACACCAGCAACGCCGCGTTCCTGGCCGACTTCGGCGCCAACGGCGAACAATTTATCAATACAAAAATGAATCTGACCAATGCTGATACGGGCGCGATCGGGGGCCTGGACGCTGACGGCGGCCCCGTGCGCGATGCCCGCGCCGTCGTGCCTGCCAGCGGGACCAGCAATGCCGCGGACGGCCTGGCCGGTTTCAACGTCGTCTACCCGGACGAGGGCGGCGCCAGCGGCGTGCGGCGCGTGCAGGTGCAGGCCGGCGACAGTGCCGGCGACCTGATCGACCTGCAATTCTCGTCGATGAATGCGCGCGCCCTGGGCCTGGCCAATCTCGACATGACACGCTCCAGTGTGGCACTGCTGAGCATCGACCGGGCGCTGGAGTTCGTGGGCGAGCAACGTGTACGCACGGGCGCCTCGAGCAACCGGCTGGACCTGGCCGCCGGTGCCCTAGAGACGAGTTCGCAGAACATGCAGGCGGCCCGCTCGCGCATCCAGGATACCGATTACGCGAGCGACACGGCGCAGCTGACCCGCACGCAGATCCTGCAGCAGGCGGCGTCGGCGATGCTGGCGCAGGCCAATGGGCAACCACGCTCCATCCTGAGCCTGCTGCGCTGAGAATGGATCGGGGAGCTAGGCTATAATCGTTCCTTTATAGGCACGCTGCCTCACTCCGCCCAACGATCAGACATGAAATCCTCCGACATCCGCGAAAAGTTCCTCAAGTTCTTTGAATCCAAAGGCCATTCCATCGTGCGTTCCAGCCCGCTGGTGCCGGGCAACGACCCGACCATGTTGCTGACCAACAGCGGCATGGTGCAGTTCAAGGATGTCTTCCTGGGCCTGGATTCGCGCCCGTACTCGCGCGCGACGTCCGTGCAGCGCTGCGTGCGCGCCGGCGGCAAGCACAACGATCTGGAAAACGTCGGTTACACGGCGCGTCACCACACGTTCTTCGAGATGCTGGGCAACTTCAGCTTTGGCGACTATTTCAAGCGCGATGCGATCCAGCTGGCCTGGGAGCTGTTGACCAAGGTCTACCTGCTGCCAGCCGAAAAGCTGACCATCACCGTGTACTTCGAGGATGACGAAGCGTACGACATCTGGGCCAACGAGATCGGCGTGCCGAAAGAGCGCATCATCCGCATCGGCGACAACAAGGGCGCGCGCTACGCATCCGACAATTTCTGGCAGATGGCCGATACCGGCCCATGCGGTCCGTGCACCGAGATCTTCTACGACCACGGCGCCGACATCTGGGGCGGCCCACCGGGCTCGGCTGAAGAAGACGGCGACCGCTTCATCGAAATCTGGAACCTCGTGTTCATGCAGTTCTACCGCGACGAATCCGGCTCGCTGACCCCGCTGCCAAAGCCGTCGATCGACACCGGCATGGGCATGGAGCGCCTGGCCGCCGTGCTGCAGAACGTGCACAGCAACTACGAAATCGACCTGTTCCAGAACCTGATCAAGGCCGCTGCCCGCGAAACCGCGGCGCCTGACCTCGAGAACAATTCGCTGAAGGTCATCGCCGACCACATCCGCGCTGCGTCGTTCATGATCGTCGACGGCATCATCCCGAGCAGCGAAGGCCACGGCTACGTGCTGCGCCGCATCGTGCGCCGCGCACTGCGCCACGGCCACAAGCTGGGCCAGACCAAGCCATTCTTCTACAAGCTGGTGGGTGACCTCGACATCGAGATGGGCGAAGCCTATCCCGAACTGCGCACGGCCAAAGAGCGCGTGGCGCAAGTGCTCAAGGCCGAAGAAGAACGCTTCGGCGAGACGCTGGAAAACGGCATGAAGATTCTCGAAGCCCAGCTGGCCAAGGATCCGAAGAACCTCGACGGCGGCACCGCCTTCACGCTGTACGATACCTACGGCTTCCCGCTCGACCTCACCGCCGACATCTGCCGCGAACGTGGCATCACGCTCGACGAAGCGGGCTTTACCGCCGCGATGGAACAGCAAAAGAAAACGGCGCGCGCCGCCGGCAAGTTCAAGATGGCCGCCAACGTCGAGTACGCGGGCGAAAAGACAAAATTTGTCGGCTACGATTCGCTGGCCCACAACACGCACGTGCTGGCGCTGTACGCCGACGGCGTGAAGGTCGAGCAACTGAGCGCCGGCCAGGCTGGCATCGTCGTGCTCGACACGACGCCGTTCTACGCTGAGTCGGGCGGCCAGGTGGGCGACCAGGGCGTGATTGGCGATGGCGCCATCCGCTTCGAAGTCGAAGACACGCTCAAGATCCAGGCCGATGTTTTCGGTCACCACGGCGTGCTGCGCGAAGGCACGCTGAAGGTCGGCGCAACGGTCGACGCACAGGTCGACACGGCCAAGCGCGCACGCACCATCCGCAACCACTCGGCAACGCACCTGATGCACAAGGCGCTGCGCGAAGTGCTGGGCACGCACGTGGCACAAAAAGGTTCGCTGGTCGATCCTGACAAGACGCGCTTCGACTTCAGCCACCCGCAGGCGCTGACGCTGGACGAAATCACGCAGGTCGAGACCATCGTCAACCGCGAGATCCTCGAAAACCACGCGACGCAATCGCACAATATGTCGTTCGACGATGCGGTCAAGCACGGCGCCATGGCGCTGTTTGGCGAGAAGTACGGCGATACCGTGCGCGTGCTCGACATCGGTACGTCGAAAGAGCTGTGCGGCGGCGTCCACGTGACCCGCACCGGCGACATCGGCCTGTTCAAGATCGTGTCCGAAGGCGGCGTCGCTGCCGGCATCCGCCGCATCGAAGCTGTCACGGGCGAAGGCGCACTGGCCCTGGTGCAATCGATCAACCGCAAGCTGATCGAAGCCGCCGGCGCGCTGAAGACCAATCCTGACGAACTGACAGGCCGCATCGGCCAGGTGCAGGAGCAAGTGAAGCTGCTCGAAAAAGAAGTCGCTGCGCTGAAGTCGAAGCTGGCGTCGGGGCAGGGCGACGAACTGATCGCGCAAGCCATCGACGTCAACGGCATCAAGGTGCTGGCGGCCACGATGGAAGGCGCCGACGTGGCGACGCTGCGCGAAGCCATGGACAAGCTCAAGGACAAGCTGGGCACGGCAGCGATCGTGCTGGCAAGCGTCCTCGAAGGCAAGGTCAGCCTGATCGCAGGCGTGACCAAGGATGCCACCGGCAAGGTCAAGGCCGGCGAGCTGGTCAACTTTGTGGCCCAGCAGGTGGGCGGCAAGGGCGGCGGACGTCCGGACATGGCGCAGGCCGGCGGTACCGACCCATCGGGCTTGCCGGCAGCGCTGGCCGGCGTGGCGGGCTGGGTGGGCGAGCGCGCGTAAGCACGCTGCCTGCAAGATCGACGCCGCCTTCGGGCGGCGTTTTTTATTTGGGGCAAGTCGAAGGTGTGGGAACGGCCTTGCTGCTATTAAGTCCCGGAACCTTGGCAAGCACCTGCGCAATGAAGTCCATGAACACCGCTGCACGCTGGGGCAAGCGTCGTTCTGCGGAATACAGCACATTGACGGGCACAGGCGGCGCCCCATGCCCGGTCAACAAAGCGACCAGTTCGCCGCTCTGCAGTTCCTGCGTCACCATCCAGGCAGGCAGGTAAGCGATCCCCAGGTCGTTCAGCACGGCGCGCCGAATGCCATCCAGACTATTGAGCCGCATGCGCCCGCTGACCTTACGATCGCCATCCCTGAACGGCCAGCTGTCATTGCCGGCCGCCAGCAAGGTATACACAAGGCAGTCGTGCGCGGCCAGGTCGCCCGGTTGCAGCGGTGTGCCACGTTGCCTTAAATACGTCTTGCTTGCCACGCAGATGCGCGTGGATTGACCGACGCACCGCGCGTGCAGGGTGCTGTCACGTAATTTGCCACCCCGTATGGCGATATCGATGCCTTCGGCCACCAGGTCGATGTAGGCGTCACCCAGACGAAACTCCACATCGACATGCGGATAGCGCCGTAGAAAATCCGGCAGGGCGGGTATCAGGAGTTCAGTGCCGATACTTTCGGGACACGCAATGCGCAGCAGTCCATGCGGATCTTGTTGGCCATGCGCCTGTGCTTCGGCTTCTCCGATGATGTCGAGTGCCTGGCGCGCTTGCGCGTAGTAGCGCTGGCCCTCGGCCGTGGCGACCATCTGCCGCGTCGAGCGATGCAATAGCCGCGTACCGAGCGACTTTTCCAGTGCCGCCACATGCCGGCTGACGTTTGGTTGCCCGATCCCGAGCTCCCGCGCGACGGCTGAAAAACTACCGGTTTCGACAGCGCGCACGAAGCAACGCATCCACAACAATTTATCCATTCCTGCCCGCGTGAATTCACTTTATGCAGCAGGAGCATAAATGATATGAGCGCAGCATGGGTTCTCGTGCAGGCAGTCAGCGATCACACTGCACGGGTCGACTCCAAGCGCACACGCTCGTGCCCCGGGTTTTACCATCACAGGAACCACTATGAACACCTCGACGACTGAACGCTTTGTCAGCCTGGTCAGCACCTATGAAATCGACCCGCTGGACGCTGCGGCGTTTGCACGCATCGCGACGGCGTCGGTCGACCAGATCGCTGGCAAACCAGGCTGCCTGTATTACAGCGCTTCGCAAGACCTGAAGCAGGCCAACGTGTTTCATCTGGCCGAAGGGTGGGCGACGCAAGCCGATCTGGACAGTCACCTCAATAGTCCAGATTTTCTGACCATGCTGGAGCAAGCACTCACATTGCGCATCGTGCGCCGTGACATCTACGTGTCTGAGTCGGCAGGGCGAACATTGTTGGGTTGATTGGCGCAATCCAGGCGCATTGTCCGCTGTCGGACCTGTATTGACCCGTAGATCGATGTTTCAATCGAAGCAGCTTCCCACTTTATTGCGCCCGATTGTCTGACCGTCTATTGCACGCGCCGATTTGGATCGCATCTTGTCCGTATGATGCACCACCATAGTGCTTTTTCGTGAGCATCCAGTACAGACTTGGTAGCAGTTCGTCAAGCTTTTAACACTGGGTTGCAGGCTCGCAACAATCTATGACTATTTTGGTGCGCTGCGTCATACTGTGGGAATTGGAGTAGTATTCGAGTTCCAGCACCCTCCTTACTGATCAGGAATGCGATGAGCGACATCATTTTCGACACTGACACCGACACCATGGAATTCCAGAGAGATCTGGATGCGCGGGGGCTCAATTGCCCACTGCCCATCCTCAAAGCGAAGAAGGCGCTCGCCGAAATGGAGAGTGGCCAGGTGTTGCGTATCGTGGCCACCGACACCGGCTCCGTGCGCGACTTTCAGGCGTTTGCCAAACAGACCGGCAATGCACTGCTGGCCCACACCTTTGAACACGGCGAGTTCACGTTTCTGATGCGCCGCAAGTAAAAAAACCGCCGTGTCGCGCCTGTCGACACGGCGCGCACCGTTGCCGTGCCGGGGTTTTTGCCCCATTTGTTTTCCCCGAATTCATGACAGACCGAGTACTTTAGGTGTTTTCCTCTACTAAAAAATCGCACGCTCGTGCTTTAATTTGGCCCGTTGCCCCGATTTCTCATATAATCTGAGCCACTTTAGTCTGTCTCCATCTCATTTTAAAAGGCACCCTATGAAAGTCCTGGTACCCGTCAAACGCGTGGTCGACTACAACGTCAAGGTTCGCGTCAAGTCCGACAACAGTGGTGTGGATATCGCCAACGTCAAGATGTCGATGAACCCGTTCGACGAAATCGCGCTGGAAGAGGCGACCCGCCTGAAAGAAGGCGGCAAGGTTACCGAAGTGGTGGCAGTGTCGATCGGCGTGCCGCAGTGCCAGGAAACCCTGCGCACCGGCCTGGCCATCGGCGCCGACCGCGCGATCCTGGTCGAGACCGCGGGCGACACCGAGCCGCTGGGCGTGGCCAAGATCATGAAAGCGCTGGCCGACAAAGAGCAGCCACAGCTGATCATCCTGGGCAAGCAGGCGATCGATGACGACTCGAACCAGACCGGCCAGATGCTCGCCGCACTGCTGGGCTGGCCACAAGCGACGTTCGCGTCGAAAGTGGTGCTCGAGGACGACAAGGTCACCGTGACGCGCGAAGTCGACGGCGGCCTGGAAACCGTGGCGCTCAAGCTGCCTGCAGTCATCACCACCGACCTGCGCCTGAACGAGCCGCGCTACGTGACGCTGCCGAACATCATGAAGGCCAAGAAAAAGCCGCTCGAGACGATCAAGCCGGAAGACCTGGGCGTAGACGTGGCGCCGCGCCTGAAGACCCTGAAAGTCGTCGAGCCAGCCAAGCGCTCGGCTGGCGTCAAGGTCCCGGACGTAGGCACGCTGGTGCAGAAACTGCGCACTGAAGCCAAAGTCATCTGAGCCGTTTGTCGTTACTTACAAGATAGGAATCAACATGGTCGCATTAGTCATTGCTGAACACGACAACGGCTCCCTGAAGGGCGCTACCCACCACACCGTCACCGCAGCCGTTCAGTGCGGCGGCGATGTGCACATCCTGGTCGCCGGTTCGGGTTGCGGCGCCGCTGCCGAAGCTGCTGCGCAGATCGCGGGCGTCTCGAAAGTGCTGGTCGCCGACGCGCCGCACTTCGCCGACGGCCTGGCCGAGAACGTGGCCGAGCAGATCCTGGCAATCGCCGGCAGCTACTCGCACATCCTCGCGCCCGCCACCGCCTACGGCAAGAACATCCTGCCGCGCGTGGCTGCCAAGCTCGACGTCGCGCAGATTTCCGAAATCACCAAGGTCGATTCGCCCGACACGTTCGAGCGCCCGATCTACGCCGGTAACGCGATTGCCACCGTGCAGTCGAGCGACAGCGTGAAAGTCATCACCGTGCGCGGCACGGCGTTCGACTCCGCCGCCGCTGGCGGCCCGGCCGCCATCGAAGCCATCGCTGCCGTCGCAGACGCGGGCACGTCGAGCTTCGTGGGCCGCGAGCTGGCCAAATCGGACCGTCCGGAACTGACCGCCGCCAAGGTGATCGTCTCGGGTGGCCGCGGCATCGGCTCGGCCGACAACTTCAAGATCCTCGAGCCGCTGGCCGACAAGCTGGGCGCGGCGATGGGTGCATCGCGCGCCGCCGTCGACGCCGGCTTCGTGCCGAACGACTGGCAAGTTGGCCAGACGGGCAAGATCGTCGCGCCAACGCTGTACATCGCTGTCGGTATTTCCGGCGCGATCCAGCACCTGGCCGGCATGAAGGACTCGAAGGTCATCGTCGCCATCAACAAGGATCCGGAAGCGCCGATCTTCTCGGTTGCCGACTACGGTCTGGTGGGCGACCTGTTCGAAGCCGTGCCGGAACTGGTCAAGGAACTGGGCTGATCGCCAGGCGCGGCGTCGTGGTACGCCGCGCCGACAGCCGCCAATGACGCCGTTCCCGCCCGTGCAGGAACGGCGTTTTTTTTTGCATAAGAATTTATTCAGGAGACAATGGTGAGCTACAACGCCCCGCTGAAAGACATGCAGTTCGTGCTGACCGAGCTGGCCAACTTGGCCGAGATCAATGCGCTGCCCGGCTGTGAAGATGCGACGCCCGACACCGTGGAAGCGGTCCTCGAAGAAAACGCGAAATTCTGCCGCGACGTGATTGCGCCCCTGAACCGCGTCGGCGACAAGGACCCGAGCTACTGGAAAGATGGCACCGTCACCACGACCAAGGGCTTCCGCGAGGCGTTCAAGGCGTATGCCGAGGCCGGCTGGCAGGGCGTGCAGCACCCGCAGGACTTCGGCGGGCAGGGCTTGCCCAAGCTCGTGGCCACGCCGTGCATGGAGATGCTGCACGGCGCCAACCTGTCGTTCGCACTGGTGGCGCTGTTGTCCGACGGCGCCATCGAGGCCTTACTTACCGCCGGCTCGGACGCACAAAAGGCGCGCTTCCTCGAGCCGCTGGTATCGGGCCGGTGGACCGGCACCATGAACCTGACCGAGCCGCAGGCCGGCTCCGACCTGGCCGCCGTGCGCACCCGCGCCGAGCCGCAGGGCGATGGCACCTATAAACTGTTCGGCACCAAGATCTACATCACGTATGGCGATCACGACATGACCGAGAACATCGTGCACCTGGTGCTGGCGCGCACGCCTGACGCGCCGCCGGGTGTGAAGGGGATCTCGCTGTTCATCGTGCCCAAGTTCATGATCAACGACGATGGCTCACTGGGCGCGCGCAACGACGTCGCTTGTGTCTCGATCGAGCACAAGCTGGGCATCAAGGCCAGCCCAACGGCGGTGCTGCAGTTTGGCGACAACGGCGGGGCCGTCGGCACGCTGGTCGGCGAAGAAAACCGTGGCCTCGAATACATGTTCATCATGATGAATGCAGCGCGCTTCGGCGTGGGCATCCAGGGCGTCGGCCTGGCCGAGCATGCGTACCAGGGCGCCGTGGCCTTCGCCAAGGACCGCGTCCAGTCGCGTGACGTGGCCGGTTCGAGTGGTCCGGTGACGATCATCCATCATCCGGACGTGCGCCGCATGCTGATGTCGATGCGCTCACAGACGGAAGCCGCGCGCGCGCTGGCGTACGTCGGCGCGGCGCTGTCCGACCTGGCCCATCACCATCCGGATGAGGCCACGCGCACGGCGAATCTGGCCATCTATGAATACCTGGTCCCGGTCATCAAGGGCTGGGCGACCGAGATGAGCGAGCAGGTCGCGCGCGACGGCGTGCAGGTGCACGGCGGCATGGGCTTCATCGAAGAAACGGGCGCGGCGCAGCACTACCGCGACGCCAAGATCCTGACCATCTACGAAGGTACAACGGCAATCCAGGCCAATGACCTGGTGGGCCGCAAGACGGTGCGCGATGGCGGCGCCGTGGCCAAGGCGCTGATCGCCCAGGTCCGCGATGTCGAGTGCCAGTTGATGGACTCGCAGAACGCCGATTTCGCGGCCATCGCGCAGCGCCTGCAAGAGGGCAGCGCGGCGCTCGAGCAAGTGGTCGAGTATGTGGTGGCCAATATCAAGACGGACGTGAAGGCGGTGTTTGCCGGCAGTGTCACGTACCTGAAGCTGGCCGGCATCGTGCTGGGTGGCTGGCAGATGGCGCGCGCGGCGCTGGCGGCGCAGAAGCGCCTGGATGCAGGCGAGGGCGATGCTGCCTTCTACCGCGCCAAGATTGGCACGGCGCGCTTCTTTGCCGACCACATCCTGTCGCAAGCACCGGGGCTGCGCACGTCGATCGTCGATGGCGCGGCGGGCGTGCTGGCGCTGGAGATTGAGCAGTTCTAAGCAGGCATGCCGGTCACGCCGTGGTGTCGCAAGGGGTGTTGAGCGCGTGGACGGGGAATCCGTCCACCCTACGCGATCCATCCGTTCAACAAATCGAGGCACACGGTTGGCGTGGGTGTTCAAGCCAGCCACCAACACGTAGGGTGGACGGGGGCGCCGAGCCGGCTCTGCCGTCCACGCGTTCAACAAATCGTCGCACACCACGCATCCGCGTTCTTTCACCCGTACGCGCCGCCCGTGTAGACCACATCCGACAACCGTGCGATCGTCCCGATCAGCACGGTCGTCGCCACCAGCATGGTGATCACCAGCAGCAACACCAGCACCCAGTTCGAGCGCGTCTGTCGCCCGCTGTGCGCGTTGTATTGGGCATCCCACTTCTCGTCCGGCGTCAGGCCAATGACCAGCGCCTCGACAAAGCCGACGATGTACGACACCAGCAGCGGCAGCACGATGTAGAACGGGTGCGGTTTGACCGCCCCGTACAGGATGCCTGTGACCGGCAGGCAGCACAGGTGTAGCAGGCCGATCCGGTCCGCGCCGGGCTTCAGGTAAAAGCGGTGGATACCAAAACCACCCAGCAGCAGGGCAAGCAGGGTAGCAACAGTCTTGTTCTTGTGCGCAGCAGCCATGGATGTTGTCAATCGTTCAGGAAAGCCAAAGTATCGTCCAGATTGGCGCGAATGGCACGCTTTCGGCGATTGACAGCGTATTCCAGGTCAATCGGGCAGATGGCTGGTAGCGGTATGGCGCGAAATCGGTGATAATGGTTGATTCTCCTGGGACTGCGCGCCCTGTATCATTAACGCTTGCTGCTGTTCGGTGTCGCGCGCTATAATCGTCGACTTTCTCCGTCCAGAACAACTTTTTCGGAAATATTATGGTCGTTATTCGTTTGGCTCGTGGTGGCGCAAAAAAGCGTCCGTTCTTCAATATCGTTGCAACTGATTCGCGCAATCGTCGCGATGGTCGTTTCATCGAGCGTATCGGTTTCTACAACCCGATGGCATCGGGCGCTGAAGTCAGCCTGCGTATCGCTGCTGACCGTCTGTCGCACTGGCAAGGCGTTGGCGCACAACTGTCGCCAACCGTCGCTCGCCTGGTCGCCCAGCAAAAGCCAGCTGCTTAATTTTAATTAAGCAAGGTACGCAGGTTTGAACGATTCAGCAGCGAGCAACGCATGTACGGGAACTTCGGTTCCCGCCGATCTGGCCGAAGTGGGGTATGTGTCCGGTGCTTATGGCATCGTCGGTGGCATTCGTGTCACGCCGCACTCCGCTGACGCCGATGCGCTGCTGAACGTGAAAACCTGGTGGGTCAGCAAGCCGACTCTGCACGCCGTTACGGTGCGCAGTGCAAAACTGCATGGCGGCGATGTCGTCGCCACGCTGGTCGGCCTGCAGGGCCGCGATGCTGCCGAAGCGCTCAAGGGCGCCACGGTACAGATCGCACGCAGCGCGTTTCCCGCGCTCGAAGAAGATGAGTATTACTGGTCCGATCTGATCGGGCTTGACGTGGTCAACCTGCAGGGCGAAGCCCTGGGCAAGGTGGCCGACATGATGAGCAATGGCGCGCAATCGATTTTGCGCATCGTGCCGGTGCCCGATCCGTCGTCAGACGAGAAGGCCCCCGAGCGCCTCGTGCCGTTCGTCGACCAGTTCGTCAAGACCGTCAGCCTCGACCAAAAACTGATTACCCTGGACTGGGGTCTCGATTTTTGAACCCGTCCACGTGGGCTTGAGATCCGATGCAATTTGACGTCGTGAGCTTGTTCCCGGAAATGTTTGCCGCATTGACGCAGTCCGGGGTGACCCGCCGTGCGTTCGAGCAGCAACGCTGGGGGCTGCATCTCTGGAATCCACGCGATTTCACGCAAGACCGTCACCGTACCGTCGATGACCGCCCATATGGCGGTGGTCCCGGCATGGTGATGATGGCACGGCCGCTCGAAGCGACCATCGATGCCGCGAAGGCGCGCCAGCAAGACCTCGGTCTGCCGAGCCCGCGCGTGGTGTTCATGTCGCCGCAAGGCAAGCCATTGACCCATGCCCGCGCGATGGCACTGAAGGACGAGCCTGGTCTCGTCATCCTGTGCGGTCGCTACGAAGCGGTGGATCAGCGCCTGCTCGATCGCTGCGTCGATGAGGAAATTTCTCTCGGCGACTTCGTGCTGTCGGGCGGTGAATTGCCGGCGATGGCCTTGATGGACGCCGTGGTGCGCCTGATTCCTGGCGTGCTCGGCGACGATGCATCGGCCGTCGAAGACAGTTTCGTCAATGGCTTGCTCGACTCGCCGCACTATACGCGGCCTGACGTGTACGAAGACATACCGGTACCACCTGTCCTGATGGGTGGTAACCACGCCGAGATCGTCAAGTGGCGCCGCCAGCGCATGCTGGAAGCCACCGCATCGAAGCGGCCGGATCTGCTGGACGCGGCGCGCGCCGCCGGCCAGCTGACCAAGAAGGACGAACAGTTTCTGGCAGGGTTGGTCAAACCTGCCGAGTAAGAATGTGGCGTCGCAAGACGCGTACAGAAGATGCGTTGCAAGACGCATGCAAAAGCGGGCACGTTGCCCGTTGTTCAACCCCATCCTCTACTGGGCGAAGGTAGCGCCGGCAAGATGGTTTATGGAGTCATAAAAATGAATCTGATTCAACAACTCGAGCAAGAAGAAATTGCGCGCCTCGGCCGCAAGATCCCTGATTTCGCACCTGGCGATACCGTTATCGTCAGCGTCAACGTCGTCGAAGGCACCCGCAAGCGCGCCCAGGCATACGAAGGCGTCGTGATTTCCCGTCGTAACCGTGGCCTGAACTCGAACTTCATCGTTCGCAAGATCTCGTCCGGCGAAGGCGTCGAGCGTACGTTCCAACTCTACTCGCCGCTGATCGCTTCGATCGAAGTCAAGCGTCGTGGCGATGTGCGTCGTGCGAAGCTGTACTACCTGCGTGAGCGTTCGGGCAAATCGGCGCGTATCAAAGAAAAACTGCCACAGCGTCGCGTCAAAGCAGCGCCAGCAGCTGCAGCTGAGTAATAGCTTTCGTGCGCAAGCACCTTTGCTAATAAAAAGGCATCCGCAAGGATGCCTTTTTTACTATCCGCAGCGTTATTGAAAGAACGTTATTTTGGCCAAGCTCGTGTTCGATCCCACCCAGTTGCCCGTGATGAGTCTGGCCGGCGAGGCCGCGGTCGCGCCCGCGCGGCTCAGTCCCACAGCGCTGCGCCAGCGCTTTGCGCAAACCGTGGCCTGGGACCCGGAAATCTCGACCGAGACCGACGACCGCCTGGCCGCGCCGTTTCGCCGCGCCGCCGTGCTGATCCCGCTGGTCGAGCGGCCCGAAGGCGTGACGGTCCTGCTTACGCGCCGCACCGATCACCTGACGAGCCACGCCGGCCAGGTCAGTTTTCCCGGTGGCCGCTCGGAAGACTATGATTCGTCGCCCATCGAAACGGCGCTGCGCGAAACCGAAGAAGAGATCGGCCTGTCGCGCCACCGCATCGAGATCATCGGCGTGCTGCCCGACTACGCCACCATTAGCGCGTATCGCGTCACGCCGGTCGTGGCCTTGGTCGCGCCACCGTTTACGTTGCAGGTGGATCCGGGCGAAGTGGCCGAAGCCTTCGAAGTGCCGCTGGCCTGGCTGATGGACGGCCAGCATCACCAGCGGCGCGAAATCAACCTGCCCCAGGGCGGTAGCCGGGCCTTCTACACGATGCCGTACGAGCAGTATTTTGTCTGGGGCGCGACGGCCGCCATGCTGCGCAACCTGTTCCACTTCCTGCGGGTTTAAGGGAATGTTATTGCCCGAAATTTGATTCTGGCGTACTTCTCCGCTATCGTAACGGGGCAGTCGTATTGCCATAACAAAAAAGGGTTCCTGAATGACATTCTTTTCCATCCTGTGCGCGCTGCTCATCGAGCAACTGAAACCGCTGCGCGCGGACAACCAGGTGTATGGCGCCATCAAGGCGCTGACGATTCGCATCGAAACCTGGTTCAACGCCGGCGAGCAGACCAATGGCCGCATGGGATGGTTGCTGATGATGGGGGCGTTGATGCTCCCCACCTGGCTGGTCTACTGGGTGTTCATGCACTACAACCTGATCTTCCTGGCCTTCGCCTGGAATGTCCTGATCATCTACCTCACGATGGGGTTTCGCCACTACAGCCACTTCTTTACGTCGATCCAGTTTGCGCTCAACGCCGGCGACGAGCCGCGTGCGCGTGCACTGCTGGCTGAATGGACGCGGCTCGATACGGTTGGCATGGACAGCACGGAGATTACCCGCATCGCCGTCGAGAAAGCCCTGATCACGACGCACCGCAATGTGTTTGGCGTGTTCTTCTGGTTCCTGATGCCGCTGGGCCCGGCCGGCGCCGTGATGTACCGCGTCTCGGAATACCTGTCGCGTGCGTGGAACGAGCCCGATCATATGCGCAACGAAGCGTTCGGCGAGTTTGCGGCCAAGGCGTTCTACTGGATCGACTGGATGCCGGTGCGCCTGACGGCGGTGGCATTCGCCGTGGTGGGCAATTTCGAAGACGCCGTGTATGCGTGGCGCAATTTCGCCAACCGGTGGGTCGACGAAGCACGCGGCATCATCCTGTCGGCGGGCGGCGGTGCGATGGGTGTGCGGCTTGGCACGCCCAACGAAAATGCCCCACAATTGTTGCCGGCGGACGCCGCCATGGTCGACCTGAGCGACAGCGAAACGGACATCCTGCCGGGCGAAGAGCCGACGATCCGTGCGCTGCAAAGCACGGTCGGCCTTGTGTGGCGTGCGCTGATTTTGTGGATGATTTTGCTGTTGCTGACCTCGAGCGTGGCCTGGCTGCGCTAGGGCAGAGGAGGGGGCAGCGCCCGCTTCCTCGTCCTCAGGTCTTCTATAAGATATAATAGTGGCTTCACTTAGCCCCTCAGGACTATGACCGACTTAGCGCAGACCAAGGACGAGGATCTCTCCGGAGAATTTTTTGTCCTGGGCATCACGAACAACGGCAAGCAATTCCGCCCGAGCGACTGGGCGGAGCGGCTGTGCGGCGTCCTGGCAGCCTATTGTCCCGGCACCGGCGGCCCGAATGCCCACCTGAAGTTTTCTCCCTACGTCTACCCGACCCTCGTCAACGGGATCAAGGCCGTCGTCGTTAACCGCAAGCTGCAGAAGATCGAACCACTGGCGTATCACTTCGTGCGCAGCTTTGCCACCGATAACGACATGCAGATCGTCGAGGCGTGCTTCGTGCCGCTGCCCGGCGAGAAGAAGCCCGAAGCCTGAACCTTCAGCACCACGCCACTGGCGCCTTGATCACATCAAGGCGCCAGTGTTCATTTGGGGCCGGGTTTCAGTTCGCCTCGGATGCTTCCTGTCAACCCGTCAACCGAAGGGGCATGCTGGGCTTGCCCATCTGCTACTATTTCGGCCGCAGGCGGGACGGTTGGCGTCCTACCCCAATGATCGGACATCATGGATTCAAAGAACAAGCTGCGCGGTATCTCCGCGCATGTCGCGGCGCTGTGCCTGGCGCTGATCACCATCGCACCTGCCGGTGCCCAGCCTGCTGTCAACGCACCTGCGGCCAGCGCCGCCAAAGCAGTGCTGCCCAAGGGCGTGACGCTTGGCCCGGCAGTCGAAGGCATCACTGAATACCGTCTGGCCAATGGCCTGAAGGTCCTGCTGTTCCCGGACGCTTCGCGCCCGACCGTGACGGTCAACATGACCTATCTGGTCGGCTCGCGCCACGAAAACTACGGCGAAACGGGCATGGCGCACTTGCTCGAACACCTGCTGTTCAAGGGTTCGACAAAGAATCGCGACATCACGAAGCAGTTCTCGGAGCGGGGCATGCAGTTCAACGGCACCACGTCGCTTGACCGCACCAATTACTATGAAGTGTTCCAGGCGTCGAAAGACAATCTGGACTGGGCACTGCAGATGGAAGCGGACCGCATGGTCAATTCGTTCGTCTCCGCCAAGGACCTGGCGTCCGAGATGACCGTCGTGCGCAACGAGTTTGAAAGCGGCGAAAACCAGCCGGGCAACGTGCTGTTCAAGCGCATGCAGAGCATCGCCTACGACTGGCACAGCTATGGCCGCTCGACGATCGGCAATCGCAGCGACACCGAGAATGTGCGGATCAAGAATCTGCAGGACTTTTATCGTACCTACTACCAGCCGGACAACGCCGTGCTGCTGGTCGCCAGCCAGTTCGAACCGACCGCCACGCTGGCGAAGATCCAGCGCCTGTTCGGGACGATTCCGAAACCGAAGCGCACCTTGCCCGTGTTCTGGACCGAAGAGCCGACCCAGGACGGCGAGCGCAGCTTCACCGTGCGGCGCCAGGGCGACATGCAGTTCGTCGCGGTCGGCTACAAGATTCCGTCCGACCTGCACGCGGACGCCGAAGCGCTGGGTTTTGCCTCGCAGATCATGGGCGACGCGCCCAACGGCCGCCTGCACAAGCTGCTGGTGGAAACGGGCAAGGCCAGCCAGGTATTCAGCTTTGGCCAGACCGGCTACGCGCCGGGCCTGCAATACTTCGGCGCCGTGGTCAAACTGGGCGAACCCATCGAGCCGGTGCGCGAGGCGCTGGTCCAGGCCGTCGAAGAATTCGCCAGCAAGCCGCCCACGGCCGAGGAACTCGAGCGCGTGCGCCGTTCGTGGCTGAACACGATCGAGCGCAGCCTGAACGATCCGCAGGCGGTGGGCGTGGCGCTGTCCGAGCCGGCATCCCTTGGCGACTGGCGCATGTTTTTCGTCAGCCGCGAGCGCGTGCAGAAGATGACGGCTGAACAGATCGCCGCCAGCGCCGGCCGCTATTACCTGCGCACCAACCGCGTGACTGGCACCTTCATTCCCGAAGAATCATCGAAACGCGCCGTGCTGCCAGCGGCGCCTGCCGTGACGGACGTGCTGAAGGACTTCAAGCCAGCGGTGTCGAATCTGGTCGCGGAAAACTTCGACCCGAGCCAGCAGAACATCATGCAGCGCACAACGGTGACGACGGCGGGCGGCGTGAAGCTGGCGCTGCTGCCGAAGAAGAACCGCGGGGAAACCGTCACCGTCGATCTGAGCCTGCATGCTGGCGATGAAAAAAGCCTGTTCGGCAAGGGCGTGGTCTATGGCATGACGATCCCGATGCTCACGCGTGGTACTACCCGCTACACCCGCGCTGAGCTGGACGATGCCTTCGAGCGGCTCAAGATCGTGGGTACACCGCTTGGTTTTCAGACTACACGCGCCAACCTGCCTGAGGCATTGAAGCTGGTGGCTCACATCCTGAAAGAACAATCGTTCCCGCAGAGTGAGTTCGAGCAGCTGCGCCAGCAGATACTGGTCGGCCTGGAATCCGGCCGTAACGAGCCGCAAAGCGTGGCCAGCTATGCCATGGCCCGCCACTTCAATCAATATCCGCGTGGCGACGTGCGCTATGCGGGAACGCTTGACGAGGGGTTAGAAGACTTCAAGCGTATGAGCGTAGATGACGTCAAGGCATTTCACCGCGATTTCTTTGGCGCCAGTCCGGCCGAAATGGCGATCGTGGGCGACTTCGACGCCAAAGAAATTGCGCCGCTGGTCAATGAACTCTTTGGCAACTGGCGCGCCCCCCAACCGTTTTCGCCGTTACGCTACCAGCATGTCGAGGTCGCCCCGACAGTGCAGGTCATTAATACGCCAGACAAGGAAAACGGCTTTTATACCGCTCGCCTGAATGTCGACCTGAATATCGACGATCCCGACTATCCGGCACTGATGCTGGCCAATTACATCTTCGGCGATGGCGGCCTGAAATCGCGCCTGATGGACCGCATCCGCCAGAAAGATGGTTTGTCGTATGGCGGTGGTTCGGGCATTTCTCCAGGTCTGCTCGACCGTGCCGGTAACTTCTCGATCAGTGCCATCGCCGCGCCGCAAAACCTGGCCAAACTTGATGCCGCGGTGCGCGCCGAACTGGCACGCGCGGTCAAGGAAGGATTTACAGCGGAAGAACTGAGCGGGGCGCGTTCGGGTCTGCTGCAGCAGCGGCTTCAGGCACGCACCAATGATGCGAGTCTGGCCTCGGGATGGACGTCGTTCCTGTACCGCGACAAGACCTTCCTGTGGTCGCTGGAACTGGAGCGCAAGCTGAACGCCGTCACCTTGCCCGAGCTGAACGCAGCGTTCCGCAAGGCGATCGATCCGGCAAAACTGTCCGTCGTGATGGCTGGCGATCAGTCCAAAGTCGGGGAGCCGGTCAAACCGATAGTCGCTATGCCCTAACTGCAACAGTTGCCCGACTTAAATTCCCTGAATTGTGACGCCGGGGGAAGCATGCGTTAAAATGTTTCCCTTCGGAATCATCGTAACACCCAGGGAGTATCATGAAAGGCATCAGCAAATTGCCGGCAGCAGGCGGCATGTCGTTCACCGGCAAGGTGGTCCTGGTCACTGGCGCTGCCAGCGGCATCGGTCGCGCCATTGCCCTGGCGTTTGGCCGCGCCGGCGCCTGTGTGGTCGTGGCCGACATCTCGATCGAGGGTGGCCACGCGACGGCGGGCATGATCGTGGAAAACGGCGGCAAGGCACTGTTCGTGCAGTGCAATGTCACCCGCGCGCTTGAGGTCGAAGCGCTCGTGGAAAAGACGATCAATTACTACGGTCGCCTGGACATTGCCGTCAATAATGCCGCGGTGGACGAAGAGCACCATCCGCTGGCCGACACCGACGACGAGCAGTTCGACCGCATCATGAACGTCAACGTCAAGGGTGTCTGGCTGTGCATGAAATACCAGCTGCGCCGGATGCTGGCGCAGGGCGGCGGGGCAATCGTCAACATGGCGGGCGTGGCCGGTCTGGTGGGTAGCCCAAACCATGCAGTCTACGGCGCCAGCAAGCATGCCGTGGTGGGCCTGACCAAGAGCGCTGCCGCCGAGTACGCACGCGAGGGCGTGCGCATCAACGTGCTGTGCCCGGCAGCGGTGAAGACGCCGATGCTCGCACGCGCGATCGAGCGTGATCCGGGCATCGAGAAAAAGCTCAAGGCAGCCCATCCAATGGGCCGCTTTGCCGAAGCCGGTGAAATCGCGCAAGCTGCCCTGTGGCTTTGCTCGGACATGGCTTCGTACGTCAATGGCCATGAGATGGTCATCGACGGCGGTTATACCGCCATCTAGGTTCGCCAGCCCCGGTCTTACTTGGGGCGGGGCTGCTTGAGGTTCTGGCTGGCCACGGCGACGCGGCCGGCGCGCACTTCGCCTACGGCAATCGCCACGGCGCGCGCGACGTTGCGGGCTTCTTCCTGCACCGCGTGGTCGGCGTCGAACGTCTCGTGGCTGTCCGCATACGATTCGTAGTAGCCGATGAAGCGGTTGAGCTGGCCGAAGCTGCCCGAACTGATCAAGCCCATCCATTCCAGCCAGTCCGACAGTGAGCGGCGCACGCCCTCGATGCCGGCCACGTCGCCATGCACGATGAGGCCGAATGCGCGGCCGGCCAGGTGCTTTGGATATTCCCAGCCGTCGCGTTCGATCTGCTTGGCGATCTCGGCCTTTTTGCCCTGGGTCGAGGAGGGATCGGGATTGCCGCCGTCAGCGCAGACCAGGCGGTCGATCATCTGCTTGAGCACGCCCGGCGTCTGGTACCAGTAGACCGGCGTGATGATGATGACGCCATGCGCCAGCACCCAGCGCTCGTAGATCTCGTTCATCCAGTCATTGACCTGGCGCTCGGCGTGGTTCGGGTAGCAGCTGCATGGCCAGTGGCACAGCGGCATGGCGGTCGAGACGCAACCCTTGCACGGGTGGATGTGGCGGTCGTAGTCGGAGTTGATCAGGCTGAGGTCGAGGATATCGGCCTCGATGCCCTCGGCCTCGATGATCTCGCGCGCCATCTCGGCCATGCGCCAGCTTTTCGAAATTTCACCAGGGCAGGTGCCGTCGTTGCGGGCCGAGGCATTGATGATCAGGATGCGGCTTTTGGTGTCCGGGTTCTTCTGGCGCTTTTCAGCCTCGAGCAGGCGGTCGCGCGCGGCTTTCCAGTCAATCGACAGATCGTAGTCGGGATCGGCAAAGCCAGGGCCGGCCTTGACCGTACGGGGCGCCTTGCGGCCGTCCTGGTAGGCGTCCCAGGCCACCGCCTCGATGGCGGCCAGTTCGTTTTCCAGCGCGTCGTAACCGGGGTCCTGGAAGGTGCGACGGAATTGCAGGTGAAATTCGTTGCGCCCCAGTTTGGCGGGCGCCTGGCCCTTGCGTACCGTCGTCATAAGTTCTCCAATGTGAATGGCGTCATTATCGTGGCGACGGGTCAAAGGCTGTGTTCGCACGCGCACACAGAATCGCTGTACGAATCAAGTTTGCGTCCGAACCGCACGATGTGCCCGCTCATAGTCCCCCGGCGAATTCCGCGATCATGGCACGCAGCCAACGTTGGGCAGGATGACCATGATGGCGCTCGTGCCACAACATGCTGACTGAAAAGCCGGGGACGGGAAAAGCGCAATCGACGACGTCAAGCAGCGCTGCGCCATCGCGCACCAGGCGTGCCGGCACCAGGGCCACGAGGTCCGATTGCGCGACGATGCCAGGCACAAGCAGGAATGACGACGCCGACAACACCACCTTGCGCTGATGGCCAAGCGCGGCCAGCCCGATATCCAGTGGTGTCGAGAATGCCCCGCCATCGAGCGACACAATGACATGCTCGAGCGCGCAGAATTGCGCGGCTGAGATCCCGGTACACAACGCCGGATGGCCGCGCCTGCCGATCAGTACGTAATGCTCGTCGAACAGATGCCGGCTGCGCAGGCGGCCCTGCTCCTCACCCGGCGTCATCAAGGCAAGATCGATGTCGCCCTTGGCCATCCTGGCTTCCAGCCCGTTCGGATCGAGGTGGTGCAGGGCGACCCGCACGCCCGGAAAGCGCTGACGCAGCATCAACACGAACGGCTGCGCGAGCGCTGCCTGCACGTAGTCGGTGCACGCGATGTTGACGTCGAGCGCGGTGGCTTCCGGATCGAATCGATGGTGTTCGGACACCGTCGCGCGAAGCTGATCCAGCGAGCGGCGCAGCGGCTCGAGCAGTTCGAGCGCCTTGCTCGTTGGCGCCATACCGCGCTGCAGTGGAATCAACAGCGGATCGTCAAACAGCGTGCGCAGTCGGCGCAACTGCGCACTGACCGCCGGTTGGCTCAGGTGCAAACGCTGGGCCGCTCGCGTGACGTTCTGCTCGATCAGCAGCGCTTCGAGCGTGATCAAGAGATTGAGATCGGGCGTGGTCTTGGTATTCATCCGGTGGATGATAGGCCAAAAATGATGTGATTTCACGGATACCTGGTGGCCGGGCACACTGGCGAGCTCCCATCATTCTCATAGGAAGCGCTCATATGTCCTCGACCACCAGCAAGAACGTGCTGCTCGTTCATGCACACCCGGAACCGACCTCGGCCACGCATCACCTTGTCCAGGTCGCCATTCAGACCCTGGAAGCGCAGGGACATACCGTCACGCAGTCTGACCTGTACGGGATGGGGTGGAAGGCGGTGTTCGACCAGAACGATTTTTTAACCCGCGCCAACCCGGAGCGCCTGGCATTCATTGACGAATCAGGTCATGCCTACGCCACCGGCAGCCAGACGCCGGATGTGGAACAAGAGCAAGCGAAGCTGGCCGCTGCCGATGCCGTCATCCTGCTGTTTCCGCTCTGGTGGTTCGGCATGCCCGCGATCATGAAGGGCTGGATCGACAGGGTCTGGGCGTTTGGCCTGGCCTACGGTTACCAGGGCGCAGGCAACACCTATCGCTACGGTGAAGGCGGCCTGGCCGGCAAGCGCGCCATGCTGGCCGTCACCGTCGGCGGACCGGCAATCGATTACGGGCCCCGCGGCATCAATGGCCCGCTTGAGCAACTGCTCTTTCCCATCACGCACGGCAGCCTGTTCTTTCCCGGCATGCAGGTGTTGCCAACGTTTGCCGTCTACAACGCGGTTCGCATCGACGCCGGGCGCATGGCCCTGATCGAGTCCGATTGGCAAACGCGGCTTCAGGATTTGTTTGATTCGGCACCGATTGCCTTCCGGACCCAGAATGGCGGGGATTACCCGGACCGGCACGTGCTGGCTGAAGATGTTGTGCCTGGCGTAATTGGGCTGGAGGCACATATCAAGATGTGAGTTGAAACCGGGCGAGGTACACGATAACGACATTACAGAGTTTTACTTATCTTGCGCTGAAAATAAACATATTTCTAATATTCAATTATGAATGTAGCATATTGATATTTCTAATACATCCTTATACACACCAATACATTTTTATAAAAATTATTAGTATAAGATTTTAAGCGTGAATTCTGAGTCAGATGAAAGAGTTAAATATAGTTTGGTGATGCTATTCACTGTCAGGCGTGTTTCAGCGCAATACCTTCATCCCCATCCGGTTTGTTCATGGTTTCATTTTACGAGAAAATAACGATGATCCGAAAAGCAATGCTGGCCATCACGGCTGCCTTCTTAACAAACTCCGCAGTAGCGGCAACGATTGGTTTTGAGTCTGAGGACGGTGGTTACGGTTACTCGAATTACAGCTTTCTCGAGGACGGATTCAGAGTGACGTATTCACCGATCAGTGATTTCGGCTTTTATCTTATCGATGATCCTGCTGGTAATTTAGGTATGTGCAATCCAGCGTGTGCTTCAAATGGAACGACAGCGCTTTATGCATTCAATGAAAGTAGTGTCACGATCGATCGTGAGAACAAAGGTTTGTTCTCTTTTACCTCGCTGGACGTTGCAAAGACATTTACCGGGAACGGTCGGCCTTTGAGTATGACCCTCACTGCGATGGGAATCAACGGCGTCATAACAAACACGATCTTCCTGGAAGAAAGTCTGGCTGAAACATTTTCAAACTTTAATTTCCAGGACTTCGTCAATATTTCGTCTCTGACGATCACGGGTGGACAAGATTTTCCGGAATTTGCGATAGACAACCTCGTCCTCTCTGCAACCGAGGTTCCAGAACCCGCATCCTGGGCAACCCTGATGGCCGGCCTCGGAATCATGTACGCAGCCCGCCGTCGACGTTCACCCAGCGTCCTGGTTCGATAACAACAACAGTCCCGGCTGTTAGTATTAACCTATGAAAAAAGCGGGCCAGGCCAAGAGCCCGGCCCGCTTTCGCGGGTCCATCGACAGCAGCAGTCTTACTTCTGCTGCTGCAGCAGCACCAGCCAGTACTTGGCCAGGTCGCCGGCACCGCCGCCGCCCTTGACGGTCTGGAAGGTCGAGATCGCTTCGGCTTTCTTGCCGGCGCGAACTTGTGCCATGCCGAGGCGAAGCTTGGCTTCTTCCGCGTTTTTCAGGCCACCCTTGGCGATACCCTGCTGGATGAAGCCGACACCCTTGTCGCCCTGGTCCATGGTTGCGTACGCCCAACCCAGGTTGACCAGGCCAGCGCCGGTCTTGGCCTTGCTTGCGCCCGCTTCACCGGCAGCGATGTTCTTGGCATCGTCCGCCGCGCCCTTGTTGGCCTTGTCGCGCAGTGCGCTGTGGGTCTTGGCATTGCTGCCTTTGCCCAGCACACCGGCAGCGTAGCCGGCATCCATCGTTTTCTTCGCTTCGGTCGGGAAACCGTCACGCAGCGACAGCTCGGCCAGGTCGACGTATTCTTCTGCCGCCATCTGCTTGACGGCAGCTGCTTCCAGGCGATACACGTTGATCATGTTGGTCTGCGCATCGAAGCCCGACTTGCGTGCCACGCCGCGGTTGAGCAGGTCGGTCCAGAAGTCGTCGCTCGGGTAGTGGGCGACCAGCTTTTCCAGTGCGACCAGATAACCGGCATCGTCCTTGACCTTGTTGGCCGACGAGGCCAGCAGGCGCAGGTCTTCTTCGCTCGGCTTCTGGCCGGCTTTTTCAGTGGCCTCGATCGCTGGCAGCAGCGCTGCCTTGGCGCTGGCGTAATCGCCGCCCAGGTAGTAGGCGCGGGTCAGTGGCGCGGCGACTTTTTCAGGCGTCGGGCTTTCTTTCTGGTAGCGCTTGAACCACTCGATCGCCTTCGGGTAATCCTTGGCGTTGTAATGCATATTGGCCAGGGCCTGGATGAAGTCGGCCTGCTCGTTCGGCGCCAGGCGGCCCGATGCGATGACGGCTTCGAGGGCCGGGATCGAGATGGCGTTGTCGTTCGTTGCCGAACCCAGCGACAGCTTCATGCGGTTGACGACGTAATCTTCGTACGGCGTGCGGTTCGGGAAGGCTTCGGCCTGCGTCACGCGGCTCTGGATTTCGGCGTAATTCTTTGCATCCATCAGCGGCTTGATCTGCGCCGGGTCGAGCAGCTTGAACAGCTCTGGGCGGACGGTGTCCTTCGGCGCTGCAGCAGCGGCGGCGGCAGGCTTGTCCTGTGCGTTGACGGCAGGAATCACGGCAGCGGAGCTCAGGCCGACGGCGGCCAGCATCAGGCAGAGGCGGGCGAGACGGAATTGGGACATTGGTTATCCTTCTATCTAGACAAAAAATATACGAAATGTGCGTTTGGCAATATAGCAAAAATGCCAAGCTCGGACAAAAAAGTATTGTCCCATATATCCAGCTTTTTCTGGATTGGCAATTGTGCCGCAGCACGGGCCGCCGTGCCCGTGTCGTTACATCGCGTTACTTTGCCGCTGTCACGGCCCGTCAAAACCCGGTACCGGGCAGACCCCTGGCGCGTCGATCTCGCCAGCCAGCCAGGCCACGGCCGCAGCCAGCGCCGGCGGCGCGAAGCCATAGGTGAGCAGCGCAGGACCGGGAAAATCGAGCGCCTGGTACGGATTCCACAAGGCCAGGTGCAGGTCGGGTCGCCAGGTCGCGCAGGCCTGCGGCCCGTATCGCCGGCGCGCGGTCGAGGCCAGGATCGTGAAGCGGCCGTCGGCCGGCAGCGCGGCCCAGTCGAAAGTCTCGCTGTCAGCGAAGGTCACCAGGTCGACGTCGTACAGCTGCGACAACGCTGCCGCGATGCTGGCTGCCGGCACGCCGGCTTCCGACACGCCATCGCTGACCACATCGGCGCGTGCGACCAGGCGCACGTGCGCGCCGCGCTGTGGGCGCTGGGGCGCGCGCAATGCCGTCAGGCCTGCGCGCCAGGCGCGCGCCATCAGTGCGCGGTCATCCGGTTCGGCTGCGTACGCAACCCCGCCGGCCGGGTGTGCATCGGCCAGTTTGCCAAGGCGCGCCAGGCGCGCCTGCACGGCGGCCAGTGGCAGCACACCGTCGCGGATCGCCGCGGCGATCGCGTGCACGGTCTCGATCTGCGTATCGCGCGTGCCGATGGCCATGACCATGTCGGCGCCGGCCACCAGCGCATTCACAGCCGCCTGGCCGACGCCATAGCGGTGCGCGATCGCGTGCATGTCCATGCCGTCCGTGATGATCACGCCGTCGTAGCCGAACTGCTCGCGCAGCACGCCGGTGAGGATCGCATGCGACATGGTGGCCGGATTGACGGGGTCCAGCGCCGGATAGACGATGTGGGCCGTCATCATGGCCGGTGCGTGGGGCGCCGCAATCCGGAATGGGGCCAATTCAAATTGTTCGAGTTCGGCGCGCGATTTGTCGACGTAGGGCAGGTCGCGGTGCGAATCGACATGCGTGTCGCCATGGCCGGGGAAGTGCTTGACGCAGCAGGCCACGCCTTCGCGCTCGCTGCCTTCCATCCAGGCCAGCGCAATGCGCGTCGCCTGGTCGGGATCGGCGCCGAACGAGCGCTCGGCGATCACCGGGTTGCGCGGGTTGTTGTTCAGGTCCAGCACCGGCGCGAAGTTCCAGTTGAAGCCGAGCGAGCGCACCGCGCGCGCCACCGCCGCGCCGACGTCGCGCGCCAGGTCCGGATCATTGGCCGCGCCAAGCGCCATCGCGCTGGGCGGGGCCGGCACCCAGGTAGAACGCACGACGGCGCCGCCTTCCTGGTCAAGGGCGATCAGGGCTTGTGGTCCGATCGCGTCACGCAACGCGCCCGTGAAGCGGGTCAGTTGCGGCGCGTCGCGCATGTTCTGGCGGAACAGGCAGGCGCCGCGGATACGGTAGGTACGCAGGAAGGCGTCGGTCTCGGCGTCGAGTTCGGTGCCGAACAGGCGCACCATCACCAGTTGGCCGGCCAGGTCGAGGTAGTCGTTCATGGGTGAGATTCGGTCGAGATTCAGGCGGTTAGTTCGTCTTCGTGACTTTGCTCAGGTGGCGCGGCTGGTCGGCATTCATGCCGCGCGCCGCCGACAGTGTGGCCGCCATTGTATAAAACGCCTGCGCCGCGACGATCGGATCGAGGTCGGGAATGGCGGCGGTGGGCAGTGTCAGGTCACGGCTGGCGATGTCGGCCGGCGCGGCGAGCAGGACGCGCGCGCCCCGTGCACGCATGTCGTCGGCCAGCGCCACCAGGCTGGCTTGGGTCGGGCCGCGCGTTGCGAAGATCAGCAGCGGATAGCCATCTTCGATCAGCGCCATCGGGCCGTGCTTGATCTCGGCGCCTGAAAACGCTTCGGCCTGCAGCGCCGAGGTTTCCTTGAACTTGAGCGCTGCCTCGAGCGCCAGTGGGAAGCTGATGCCGCGGCCCACCACCATGATGTTGCGCGCCGGCGCCAGCACGTCGATGGCGGCCGACCAGTCGCCGTCCTGGCCGAAACTGCGGGCAGCGCGCAGTGCATCGGGCAGGGCGGCGATACCGTCCTTCAGTTCGGCGTCGTTCTGCCAGTCGGCGACCAGGCGCGCGCCGGCCACCAGGCTGGCGATGAAGCTCTTGGTCGCGGCCACGCTGTGCTCCTTGCCGGCATGGAGCGGCATGGTCCACTCGGCGGCGTCGGCCAGCGGCGAAGCGGCGTCGTTCACCAGCGCTACCGTGACGGCGCCGCCAGCGCGGAAGTACTGCATCGGTTCGACCACGTCGGGACTCTGGCCCGATTGCGAAATGGCGATGGCCAGCGTGTCGCGCGCGATGATCGGCGACTTGTACAGCGTGATGAGCGACATCGGCAGCGACGTCACCAGGCGGCCCATGCGCGACATGATCAGGTAGGCCAGGTAGCCCGATGCGTGATCGGAACTGCCGCGCGCCACCGTCACGGCGCTGTGCAACTGGGTGGTACGCAGCTGTTCGCCCAGCGCGGCGTAGCGGTCGGCATCCTGCGTCAGGGCGTGGGCGATGCAGTCGCCCGACGACAGGGCCTCTTGCAGCATCAGCGATTGGTGACCTTCAGCGGTGGCGGGCGTGGCATTCACAGGCATTCTCCTTCGATATAAACAGCTTTGATGTTCAGGGCGCGGTCCAGGACCACGAAGTCGGCGTGACAGCCAGGCGCCAGGCGGCCGCGCCGGGTTTCGCCGAGGTAGTCGGCGGCGTTGGTCGAGACGCGCTTGCTGGCGTCTTCGATCGACAGCCCCATGCCCACCAGGTTGCGCAGCGCCTGGTCCATCGTCAGCGTGCTGCCGGCCAGCGTGCCGTCGGCCAGGCGCACGCCGCCCATGCATTTGTGGACCACCTGGCGGCCCAGCATGTACTCGCCATCGGGCATCCCGGCGGCCGCCGTCGAATCGGTTACGCAGAACAATTTGGGGATGCAGCGCAGGGCAGTGCGGATCGCGCCCGGGTGCACGTGCAGCAGGTCGGGAATGATCTCGGCGTATTCGGCGTGCGCGAGCGCCGCGCCGACCATGCCGGGATCGCGGTGGTGCAGGCCGGGCATGGCGTTGAACAGGTGCGTGAAGCCGGCCGCGCCGTGGGCAAGGGCTGCCACGCCGACGTCGTAATCGCCGTTCGTGTGGCCGATCTGGACCCGGATGCCGGCCTTCGTCAACTGCCGCACGAGGGCCATGTGGCCGTCGATCTCGGGCGCCACGGTGATCAGCTTCATCGGCGCCAGTGCGTGAAAGCGCATGACTTCATCGAGGTGCGCTTCGCGCGCGAACGGTGGCTGGGCGCCGAGTTTGCCAGAGTTGATGTACGGGCCTTCCAGGTGCACGCCAAGAATGCGCGCCTCGCCCTTGCCGCGCGCCGCGCAGGCCGCGCCGATGGCGCTCAAGGCCCGGTCGATGTCTTCGACGGGGGCGGTCATGGTCGTGGCGAGCAGGCTGGTGGTGCCGTGCTTGGCGTGCAGCGCGGCGATCACGTGCGGGGCGTCGCCGCCTTCCATCATGTCGCGGCCCGCGCCGCCGTGCACGTGCACGTCGATAAAGCCCGGCACGATGTAGACGTCGTCGTTGTTGGCCGGGTCGACCCGGCGGCCGTCGATGCCGTCGACGCGCGCGCCGAAGCGCAGCGCGCCGTGCACCCAGCCGGCCGGTGTGAGGATGTTGCCCTTGATGGGGCGGCGAGTGTCGTCGGTCATGTGTTGGCGTCCTTCAGATGCAGTTCGATCATGCGCAGCGCGCCGGCGGCGGAGTCGCCATGCGGGGCACTGCAGCGTGCCAGCGTTTCGGCCGGCAGGTAGGCGCGCAGCGTGTCACCCAGGCCGCCGCACAGCGCCAGCGGCAAGCTGCCTGACGGGTCGAGCGCGCGCGCGATGCGGGCTGCTTCTGCGCCCGCCTGTGTCAGGATCCCGGCGGCCACGGGATCGGTAGCGCCGTGCGCCACGACAAAGCGCGCCAGGCCTGCGTAATCGGTCTGCGTGGCGTGGCCGAGCCAGACTTGGATCGGATCGCGCGCGCCGCCGCAGGCGCCAATCACGGCGTCGGCAAAGGCGCCGCCTTCGGCGCGGCCGTCAAGCACCTGCTGGATATGGCCGATCGCGCGCAGGCCCATCCAGGCGCCGCCCGCTTCGTCGCCGGCAGGAAAGCCCCAGCCGCCCACTTCGACGCGCTTGCCATCGGGCCGCAGGGCTTCGCCGACGCTGCCGGTGCCGATGGCGACGATCGCGCCCGGCTGTCCGCCATGGGCGCCCATCAGCGTCGTGAAGCCATCGGTGTCGAGCACGAGGGCGCCAAAGCCGGGATCGGCGGCGCGGAAAGCGGCCGCCCATTCCTTGTTGTGCACACCGGCCATGCCCAGGCCGATCGCGCAGGCGGGCATGGGAACGGTGTCGATGCCAATTGCGGCGAAGGCCTGGCTGGTGGCGGCAAGCACCGCGCTCCAGGCCTTGTCGATGCCGTGGCGCAGGCCGGATGCGCCGCTGCTGCCGGTTGCGAGCACGGCGCCGTCGCGGCCGGCCAGGCGCACGCGGGTGTTGGTGCCGCCGCCGTCAACGCCAATGAGATAGTCGATCATGGTGTGCAATAAGTGCCGGGAAAAGGGTCATCGCACTATAGGCAGGGCATTCTGGCATGTCAACAGGTATTTAACTGGTATTGATTATGGCGGCCAGCTGGTACGGGCTCGCTCTGCTGTAAAGAGGCGGGTATTCAAGCCGTTGAGCGAATTGGTATCGCAATTGGTATTGCGCGAAGCATGGTCGCTCAATGGCATATTTGCCTGCGGGAAAAAGGGCACTGGCCAGGTCAGCAAAGTGGTATCGTTCATGGAATATCCCGAGTGAATACCCCCAATGCCCGACCTCTTGCCCCCGCACCTCCCGCCGTCAAACCTGGCGTTTGCCACCGGTGGCGGGGACATGGGCGCACTGCTGCGCGCCCTCGACTGGGCGCACCATCCACTTGGCCCGCTGGCGACCTGGCCGCAACCGTTGCGCACCGCAGTGAGCCTGATGCTCGGTGCGCGCCAGCCCATGTATGTGGCCTGGGGGCCGGCGCTGCACCTGCTCTACAACGATGCCTATCGCGTCGTGCTCGGCGCGCGCGGCGCGCATCCCGAACAGACGTTCGGCCAGCCGTTTGCCGAGGTCTGGGCCGATGTCTGGGAAGAGGTCCGCCCGATGCTGGCCGCCACGCTGCAGGGCAATCCGGTGCACGCAGAAGACCACGGCTTCGTCGTGCACCGCAACGGCTACCCGGAGCAGATCTACGCCACCTTCTCGACCATCGCGCTGCGCGACGAAGCGGGGCAGGTGGCCGGCGTGTGCTGCATGTGCGCCGAAACCACGGCCGAGGTGCTGGCCGCGCAACAGCGCGACCACGCGCTGCACGAGCTGGAGACGACCAATGAAAAGCTGCGCATCGCGGCCGATGCCGGCGAATTCGGCCTGTTCGACCATTCGCTGACCCATTGCGACATCGTCTGGAATACGCACGCGCGCACGCATTTCGGTGTGCCGCCCGACGGGCCGGTGACCCACACGCTGATCGATGCCGCGTTCCATCCGGACGACCGCGAGCGCGTCGTGGCCAGGGTGGCGGCGCTGCTGGCCGCGCCGGGCGACGGCCACTACCGCGACGAATACCGCACGGTGAGCGCCATCGATGGCCGCGAACGCTGGATTGCGGCCAGCGGGCGCCTGCTGCGCGATGCTGCGGGCGCCCCGGAGCGCCTGGTCGGCACCACGCTCGACATCACCAGCCGCAAGCTGTTCGAAGCGAGCGCGCGCGCCACCGCCAACGAAGCCATGGCCGCAGCCGAAGCGAATGCCAAGTTCCGCACGTTCTTCGAGCAGGGCACGCACTTCGGCATCCTGATGACACCGGGCGGCACGCTGATCGAAGCCAATCGCGTGGCCCTCGACGCCGGCGGCTACGCGCGCGGCGACGTGCTGGGGCGCCCGTTCCAGGCCTGCGGCTGGTGGAGCGGCTCGCCCAAGGTGGCGGCCGAGATTGCGGCCTGCGTCGCGCTGGCCGCGGGCGGCGAGCGTGTGCGCTGCGAGCTGCCGTACTTCGTGGCGGGCGGCGGCGAGCGCTTCATCGATCTCGTCATCGCGCCGGTCATGGGGGACGACGGCGCCTTGCTGTTCGTGGCCGCCACCGGCAGCGACATCACCGAGCGGCGCCAGGTCGAAGAGCGCCTGCGCATGCTCGACGCGATCGGCGAAGCCACGCGCGTCGCGCACGATCCGAAGACGATCATGGGCGAGGCCACGCGTCTGCTGGGCCAATACCTGGACGTCACGCGGGTGGCCTATGCGGACGTCGAGGCGGACAACGACCGCTTCACGATCCGCCATGACTGGGTGACGCCGGGCGCCATCAGCACCGTGGGCGTGTATTCGCTCGACCTGTTCGGCTCGCGCGCCCGCGCCGACATGCGCGAAGGCCGCACGCTGCTGATCCACGACGTCGAGCGCGAACTGACGGACGAAGACGGCGCCGCGATGTTCACCCAGATCGACGTCAGGGCCATCATCTGCTGCCCGCTGGTCAAGGGCGGCAGGCTGGCGGCGATGATGGCGGTGCACCAGCGCACGCCGCGCGTCTGGACAGCGGGCGAGGTGGCGCTGGTCGAGGCGGTGGTCGAGCGCTGCTGGGCGCACATCGAACGGGTGCGCGCTACGGAAGCGCTGCACGACGCCGACCGCCGCAAGTCGGAATTTCTCGCCACGCTGGCGCACGAGCTGCGTAACCCGCTGGCGCCGATCCGCAACGGTCTCGAAATCATGCGCATGGGCGCGGACAAGCCGGGCAGCGCCTTGCGGCTGGGCGGCGTGCGCGCGATGATGGAGCGCCAGGTCGGCCACATGGTCCACCTGATCAACGACCTGCTCGACATCGCGCGCGTCTCGAGCGGCAAGCTGGTGCTGCAGATGCAGCCGGTCGATTTGCGCGACGTGATCGCAACGGCCATCGAAACCAGCAAACCGCTGATCGACGCCGCTGGTCATGCGTTGTCGGTCGATCTGCCGCTGCTGCCGGTGCCGGTCGACGTCGATCCGGTGCGCATCAGCCAGGTGGTGAGCAACCTGCTGTCGAATGCGGCCAAGTACACGCCGCACGGCGGACGTATCGTGCTGACGGCGCGGATCGAGGGTGATGAAGCGGTGGTGACGGTGCGCGATAACGGCGTCGGTATCGCGGCCGACATGCTGGCGGCCGTGTTCGAGATGTTCACCCAGGTGGCGCGCAGCATCGAGCGCGCCAACGGTGGACTGGGCATCGGGCTTTCGCTCGTGCGGCGCCTGGTCGAACTGCATGGCGGCGCGGTCAGCGCGCAGAGCGCCGGCGTGGGCCTGGGCAGCAGCTTTGCCGTGCGCCTGCCGTTGATGACGGCGGCGCTCGTCGATTCACCGGCGCTTGCGCCAGCGGCGGCCGGCGCGCAGCATGGCGGGCAAGGTATCGCATTGCAGGTACTGGTCGCGGACGACAACGTCGACGCCGCCGCCACGCTGGCGGCGCTGCTCGAGATTGCCGGCCACACGGTGCGCGTCGTGCATGACGGCGCGGCGGCGGTGGAAGAAGCCGCGCGCTTCGGGCCTGATCTCGTGTTCCTCGATATCGGCATGCCGCTCATGGACGGTTACGAAGCGGCGCGCCGCCTGCGCCAGCTGCCTGCGCTCGATGGCGTCATGCTGGTGGCGCTGACTGGCTGGGGCACCGAGGAAGACCGCGCCCGCTCGCGCGCGGCGGGTTTTGATCGCCACCTGCTCAAGCCGGCCTTGCCGGACGACGTCGAAGCGGTACTGGCCGCGGCCACCGCAGCAGCGGCGGCGGCAGCGCGTGCGCCGGCGTGATCCGGCACTTGGCTGCCCGGGCGCCACGCAGTGTCATAATGGGCGCCGCTGAAGGAGAGTATCGCCATGATCCGCCCGGTTGTTGCCTGCCGTACCAATAAGCTGCTGCCGCTGCTCGCCGGCCTCGTGCTGGCCTGCGCCGTAGCCGGGGCGGGCGCGGCGCCATCGACGTTCGGGCCGGTGATCGGCAGCGCGCTCCTGTGCCGCAGCCAGCTCGATAATGCCTACTTCCACGCCTATCTCACCGAGTTTTTCGGCCCGGCCTACAAGCGCGAGGGCGGGGCCTACTGGTTCCGCACCGAGGCGTCGCTGTGGGGTTCAAAGGTGGAACAAGTAATGGTCAGCGACGACACGAGCGCCGTGGTGTTCGTGGCCGCGATCCTCGAGGCCAAGCCCGACGAACTGGAAAAGTCGGTGCGCGCGGCGGTCGGTACGCCGTTTCGCGCGGCCGATGGCTCGCGCTACCCGTTGCGCAAGTCGATCCCCGGCAGCACGATCGCTTACGCGAACGACAAAAGCAAAATATACTGCGCCAAGTTCAAGCCGCTGAGCGGCCCGCAGAGCACCCCGCAGAGCATCCGTTAGTCATTCATGTACAACCACTATTTCCAGCTCTCGCACTCGCCATTTTCGATCGCCCCCGATCCGCGCTACCTGTTCATGAGCGAACGGCACCGCGAAGCGCTGGCGCACCTGTTGTACGGGATCGGCAGCGGCGGCGGCTTCGTGCTGCTCACCGGCGAGATCGGCGCCGGCAAGACCACGGTCTGCCGCTGCTTCATCGAGCAGGTGCCCGCAAACTGCCGCCTGGCCTACATCTTCAATCCGCGCCTGACGGCGCAGGAGCTGCTGCAGACCGTGTGCGACGAGCTGCATATCGAGGTGGCGCCGGCGGCCGCTGGCGCGGGCGTGAAGGGGTATGTGGATGCGATCAACCGCTACCTGCTGGCGTCGCACGCGCAGGGCCTGAACAACGTGCTGGTGATCGACGAGGCGCAGAACCTGTCGAGCGACGTACTCGAGCAGCTGCGCCTGCTGACCAACCTCGAAACCAGCGAGCGCAAGCTGCTGCAGATCATCCTGATCGGCCAGCCCGAACTGCGCACGATGCTCGCACGCCCCGAACTCGAACAACTGGCCCAGCGCGTCATCGCACGCTACCACCTGGGACCACTGGGCGAAGCCGAAACGGGTGCCTATATCGCGCACCGGCTGGCCGTGGCCGGCGCCGTCGGCGTGCCATTCCCGCCCGCGCTGACGCCGCTGGTGCACCGCCTGGCGCATGGCGTGCCGCGCCGGATCAACCTGCTGTGCGACCGCGCGCTGCTGGGCGCGTACGTGGAAAACAGTCCGCAGGTCACGCGCGCCATCCTGCGCCGCGCGGCCGCCGAAGTCTTCGCCGACGATCCGGCCGCGCGCCGTGCACCGCAGCGCTGGCCGCTGCTGGCCGGCGGCGCGCTGGCCTGCGTGGCGCTGGGCGCGGCGGCGTGGCAGATGCTGCCGCAGCATGCGGCGCGGCCGGCGGTCGCCAGTGTTGCGGCAGTCAAACCGGTGCCGGTTGCGTCGGTTGCGTCTAGTGCACCGAGTACGCCCAAACCTGTCGCCGCTGCTGCCGCTGCACCCGGCGCGCCGTTGCCGACGCTCGAGAACGAGACTGCGGCGTTGGGCGCACTGGCGGCGCTGTGGGGTCCGTCATTCGCCAACCTGGCCGGCGCCGATCCGAAATCCATGTGCGAGGCCGCGCTGCGTGCCAACCTGCGCTGCCATGCGGGGCGGGGCGGCCTGTATGAGTTGCGCCTGCTCGACCGGCCGGCGGTGGTCACGCTGCACGACGGGCCGCGGACCGGCTATGCGGTGCTGGTCGGGCTGGACGAGCGCAGTGTCACGCTGGCGCACGGCGACCGGCGCGAGCGCGTCGACATCGCGGCCTTCGTCGCGCGCTTCGATGGCGAATTCACCACCTTCTGGCGGATGCCGGCGGCGTTTCGCGATGTCGTCGCCCAGGGCGACCGCGGGCCGGACGTCGACTGGATCGCCCAACGACTTGCAGGCCTGCACAGCGCCACGGCGCCGGCGCTCGATGCGCCGCTCGACGCGCGCACCAAGGAGTGGCTGCGCGCCTTCCAGGCCGCGCAGGACCTGAAGGCCGATGGTGTGGCCGGGCCGCGCACTTATATGCGTCTGAACCAGTTGTCGAACGTGGCCGAGCCCCGTTTGCTGGCCACTGGCGGGACGGGAAGCTGATATGTCGTACATTCTCGAAGCACTCAAGAAGGCGCAAGCCGAACGCCAGCTGGGCAACGCCCCGACCATCCACGCACCGGCGCCGTCGTATGCCGCGCCGCGCGCAGGGCAGGGCGCGCAGCGGCGCTACCTGGCACTCGGCGTCGGCGTCGTCGTGGTCGCGGCGGCCGTGGCGCTGCTGTGGCCGCGTTTTGCGGGCGAGGCGCCGGTGCAGCTGGCAACTGCTGTGCCGCCTGCAGCTGTGCTGGCGACTGTGCCCGCTACCGCCCCGGTAGCAACGCCTGCACCGCCCGCTGCTGTCATCCCCGCACCCGCCCCGGTTGTTCAGCCTGCACCTGCACCTGCACCCGCACCTGCACCAGTCGCCGAAGCCCGGCCGGCACGTGTGAAGCCGGCACCGGCGCCGGTCGTGCCGGCGGCATCATCATCACCACAGCCCTCACCGCAGCAGCGCGAGACCGCGCCTGCGCCTGCCACCGTGGCCCAGCAACCAGTCGGCGACGACCAGCTGCGCACCCTGCAGCAGTTGCCAGATACCCTCCAGCGTGAAATCCCCAAGGTCGCGTTTGGCGGCTACATCTACTCGCCAACGCCTGGCGAGAGCCTGCTGCTGGTCGACAAGATGCTGCGCCGCGAAGGCGAGGAAGTCGCGCCGGGTCTCGTGCTCGAGCGGCTCACGCCGAAGGCCGCCGTGATGAATTACCGTGGAACTCGCTACCGTGCTGCCTACTGAATCGGATCCGCGCGTGTCCGGCCCCGTGCTGGTGGTGGTCGGCTGGTCGGGCAGCGGCAAGACGACGCTGCTCGAACATCTCGTCGCCGGGCTGTCCGGCGCCGGCCTGCGCGTCAATATCGTCAAGCACAGCCACCACGATATCGAGCTCGAGCCGCCGCGCAAGGACAGTGCGCGCCTGCGCCTGGCCGGGGCGGCCGAGGTGATGGTCGCCTCACCGTACCGGATCGCCATCATGCGTGAGCTGCGCGCCGCCCCTGAGCCGCCGCTGGCCGAGCTGCTGGCGCGCCTGTCGCCGGCCGACCTGACGCTGGTGGAGGGCTACAAGTGGGAGTCGCTGCCGAAGCTTGAAGTGCATCGCCCGGCGCTGGACAAGCCGGCGTTGTACATCGACGATGCGACGATCGTGGCGGTGGTGTCGGACGTGGCCCGTCCCGCGACGCTGCGTGCCGGCGTGGCCTGGCTCGACCTGAACGACATCGGCGCGGTGCTGGCCTGGGTAACTAAATGGGCTGGAGCCAACCCTCAAGTTCCCGCTGGCGGCGTCGTTAAAGACTGACGAGTCTCATTCTGGAGAAATATATGGACGTCACGAATATCGCCAAGCTGGCGACCAGCATGGCAGAAACCGGTATCCGTCAGGAAGTGGGTATGACGATGCTCAAGCGCGCCATGGACATCGAAGCCTCGTCGGCAGCGCAGATGATCGCGTCGCTCCCGCAGCCGCAGAACCTGCCGGCGCACCTGGGCAACTCGATCAACACGAAAGCGTAAGCAACCCGGCGCGATGCCGGGTTTTTTCGTTATAGCTTGGTGTATTAGCTTAGTGAAACGCGCGCAGGATGCGCGATTCGCCCGAGCGGTCCGCGAACTGCTCGTTGGCCAGGCGCGTGGCGGCCATCATGCGTTCGAGCTGGGCGTCCTCGAAACGGGACAGCTCTTCATTGGCCGCTTCCAGCGCCAGCGACAGTTTGGTCCGGGCGCTCTGATACAGCTCGCTCGAGTATTGGTCCGTATTCTTGAGCAGTTCTTCCGCGTTTTCGATCACGAGGCGCAAGTCACCGATGAGTTGCTCTTGCGACTGGACGCGGGTTTCCGGGGTTTCCATCGATTTCACCTATAAGCCGTTGATTAACGTCTTAAAATATAAACAAGGAAGCCCGGTTCTGTTTGTTAGGCCGCAAACATAACAAGCTGTCTTTCTGTCTATTTTTTATTGAACGGTGATTTCGACGTCACCCAGCGTGACAACCTGACCGGTCCGGATCTTGGCCGTCTTGCGCAGTTCCTGCTTGCCGTCGACCTTGACCACGCCGCTGGCAACCAGATTCTTGCCGGCGCCGCCGCTGTCGACCAGGCCGGCCAGCTTGAGCAGCTGATTGACTTCGACAAATTCCGATGTCAACTCGAATTCGATTTTTTGCATGTTTTCCTCGGGTGTGAAAAGGGCGGCCTGATGGGCATGCGGCCGCCCGGGTACTGGGTATTTATTCGACCGGATCGGGCCGCGTCATGTCGATCGGCACGATCCACTGGTCAAACTGCTGATCGTCGACAAAACCGCTTTGCAGGGCGGCCTGGCGCAAGGTCAGGCCTTCCTTGGATGCGGTCTTGGCAATCTGCGCGGCGCGATCATACCCGATGTGCGGGGCCAGTGCCGTCACCAGCATCAGCGATTTTTCCATCAGCTCGCCGATCCGGACCAGGTTCGGCTCGATGCCCTGGGCGCAGTGCGTATCGAACGAGCGCATGCCGTCGGCCAGCAGACGCGCGCTTTGCAGGAAATTATGGGCGATCATCGGCTTGAACACATTGAGCTCGAAGTTGCCCTGCGAGCCGCCGACGGTGATCGCGACATCGTTGCCGAACACCTGGCAGCAAAGCATCGTCAATGCTTCGCACTGGGTCGGATTGACCTTGCCCGGCATGATCGAGCTGCCCGGTTCATTTTCGGGGATCGTGATTTCACCCAGGCCCGAGCGCGGGCCGGACGCCATCCAGCGGATGTCGTTGGCGATTTTCATCAGCGCCGTGGCCAGCAGCTTGAAGGCGCCATGGGCCGAGACCATCGCATCGTGCCCGGCCAGCGCCATGAACTTGTTCGGCGCCGACTTGAACGACAGGCCGGTGCGCGAACCGAGTTCGGCCGCGATGCGCGGTGCGAAATCGGGATGGGCATTCAGGCCCGTGCCCACGGCGGTGCCGCCGGCCGCCAGTTGCAGCAGGCCCGACAACGTGGACTTGAGCGCGCTTTCGGCGAATTCGAGCTGGGCCACGTAGCCGGAGAATTCCTGGCCAAGCGTCAGCGGCGTCGCATCCTGCAGGTGGGTGCGGCCGATTTTGACGATCGGCTCGAAGTCGCGCGACTTGCGCACCAGTGTGCCGCGCAATTGCGCCAGTGCAGGCAAGACTTCCTTGGCCAGTGCCCAGGCAGCAGCCACGTGCATTGCGGTGGGGAAGATGTCGTTGGACGACTGGCCCATATTGACGTGGTCGTTCGGGTGCAGCAGGCGCGCTTCGCCACGCTCGCCGCCGAGCAGCTCGGAGCCGCGGTTGGCCAGCACCTCGTTCATGTTCATATTGCTTTGCGTGCCTGAACCGGTCTGCCACACGGCCAGCGGGAATTCGCCCGGATGGCGCCCGTCGAGCACTTCGTCGGCCGCGCGGATGATGGCGTCGGCCTTGTCGGCTGGCAGCTTGCCCAGCGAGCGGTTGACGGCGGCCGCGGCGCGCTTGACCTGGGCGAGGGCGGCAACCAGTTCGGGCGCCATGCGTTCGGTCGAGATGTGGAAGTGGTGAAGCGAGCGCTGGGTCTGCGCACCCCACAAATTGTTGTGTGGCACTTCGATGGGACCAAAGCTGTCTTTCTCAATCCTGTTTTCCATGGACATGTCCTGATATGCAAGAGGCTGGGATTAAAGAGTTTATCCCAATGTCCGTTAATGACGCTTGGGCTTCACTTTTGTTAGTTGCTATGGCCAGCCGCCTCCCTGTATTCATCACGTGTGCTTTGCTCTCCTGCGGCGTCGGCGCAGCCGAGCTCGGTGAGCCGCGCATCAGTTCGTATATCGGCCAGCCGCTGGCGCTGGAACTCGAGCTGACTGCGCTCGCCTCGCCCGCAACCCCGGTCCAGGCACGCCTGGCGCACCCGGACGTGTACCGGGGCGCGAACATCGGCATGCCGGCCGTATTGTCGACACTGGCCATGCGTGTGAGTCAGCGCGATGGCCGTCAGTTCCTGCGTGTGACGTCGTCGGCGCCTGTCGAATCAAGCCGCCTGCATGTGTACCTTGACCTGGCTGACGGCGGGACGCGCGACGTGCGTCTCGTGACGCTCTTCATTGCGCCGAATCCGAATCCGCCGGCGCCAGCGGTTCCATTACCGGTGCCGGTGCCGACGCCGGCACCGGTGCCCCTGCCCATGCCCGCGAAGGCGCCGGCGCCGGTCGTGGCGGACCTTTCTGCTGCGCCCGTTTCTGCACCCGCTGCGGCGCCCAAGCCGATAACCGTCACGCCAAGGCCACCGAAACCGCCGAAGATGCCGAAGCCGCCGCATCCGGTCACACCGGCGACGCCGGTCGTCGCCGAGAAAGTGGCGCCGGCGCCTGAGCCGGCTGCAGCCAAGCCAGCGTTGACGCCAGTTTCCAAGCCGCTGCCTGTGCCTGTTGCCTTGCCCGTCTCTGCATCTGCTCCTGCATCTGCCGCCACTTGCGCGCCAGCGTCCTCGGTCGACAGTGCAACCATGTGCGCCGCGCTCGATGTCAAGAATGCCCAGTTGCGCGAGCAGATCGGCACGCTGGAAGACAAGGTGCGGGTGCTGCAGGTGGCGCTGGGCGCCAGCCCGTCCGCCGTCGTGCAGGACAAGGTCGCGCCGCGGGCCGCGCCACGGCCATCCCGCAAGCGGCCTGCGCCGGAACCAGACGCCTCCACGCCGTGGGGGTGGATCGCCGGGGCAGTGGTTGCCGTCCTCGGGCTGGTGGGTGGCGCGCTGTTCCTCCTGCGCCGCCGCAAGCGGGCAGCCCCGATGATCCAGCCCATGCCGCGTGCTTCGCTGATGGCCCGTCTGCGGCAGCGTTTCGCGCGCAAAACGAAGGCGCCGGCGCCGGTTGAACCACAGCTGGACGAGTCGCGCAATGAAATGTCTACACAACTTTGATTTTGCGTTATAATTGCTTCGTGATCGACAAGGTCACAGACAGCACAGGGTCTGGCGCAGTCACCAACGATAGGTGGCGCGATCCGCAGACGACCGTTGAGGAAACGCCTGTGTCTGGAAGCAGTTCGCTTGCCTACAGTGGCAACGGACGCCGGCAGCAACCGGCACGAGGCGACGCCAGCATATAGCTGGGGTTCGTCCTCTCACCGAATTCGCCACCTAGCTTTTAGCCTGGTGGCCATCAAAGCGCCCACCGGGCGCTTTTTTGTTGCCTGTGCCCGTTGGGCATCGTTCTTTTGCCTGCCCATAAAAAAAGCACCCGGAGGTGCCTTGATCGATGATCCAATAGCGGATCAGTGTGCGTGCAGGGCGCGACCGACTTGATCGTCCCACGGATCGGTCACGTCGCGGATGGCGCGGTCGTTGGCCATCAATTGTTTCAACAGGTCGACCTTGCTGAGGCGCTTGGCGCCTGTCAGTTCCGGCATGCCAGCAACTGCCGGGGCTGCCTGAGCCCGGGCTTCCATATTCAATTGCGCAAACTCGTGCCAGTCGCCCGCCTTGGCGGCATGCGTCATCTGGCCCGTCAGGCCAGCCAGGTTTTCGTACATCGCCAGGACATCATCTGCGTTCATAAGGTTACCAAAGCATGGTTCTCAGGCCGGATTGCCGGTTGTCTGAATCATTTACGGCGTGGCTTATGGAAACTTTAGGGTAATCCAGGAAATATTTTTAATGTTTTTTGCATGGGTGCACATGGCGCAAGCTGCGCGCCCACTGGCATACTATGCGCATGAACCATGACGATATCTCCCGCAGTACTCTCCAACACTACAACGAGCATGCCGAGGATTTTTTTGCCGGTACGATTGATCATGACGTAAGTCAAAACATTGCTGCTTTGCTGGGTGCGATCACAACACCAGCGCCCCATACGATCCTTGACCTGGGCTGTGGGCCCGGGCGCGATCTCAAGACCTTCAGCGGCCTCGGCCATCGCGCCATCGGCGTGGACGGCAGCGAGCGGTTTGTCGCCATGGCCCGGGAATACAGTGGTTGCGAGGTATGGCAGCAGGATTTTCTGCACCTGGATTTGCCGCCCGCGCTGTTTGATGGCATTTTTGCCAATGCGGTGCTGTTCCACGTCCCCAGCGCGGCGTTGCCGCACACGCTCGATCAATTGTTCGGCACGCTCAAGCCGGGCGGGGTGCTGTTCACGTCGAACCCGCGGGGCGAGAACCAGGAAGGCTGGAATGGCGAGCGCTACGGTACCTACCATGACTACGACAGCTGGGAGCGCTTCCTGTTCGCGGCGGGCTTTGTGGCACTGCATCACTATTACCGGCCGCCCGGTTTGCCGCGCGAACAACAACCATGGCTGGCAAGTGTCTGGCGCAAACCCATGTGTTAAGCGCCGCACGGAACTAACCGAAAGTTACTCCTAGTGTGAAGTCTCATCCACGTCACGGGCAAGGAGATTGCAATGAACAAGGATCAAGTCAAGGGCAAGACCAAGGAAGTCGCCGGCAAGGTGCAGCAGAAGGTTGGCGAAGCCGTTGGCAGCCGCCAGCAGCAGAGCGAAGGCTTGTCGAACCAGGCGGAAGGTAAAGCCCAGAAGAAAGTTGGCGACGTCAAGGAAATCGCAAAAGGCAATCGCTGATGCACTTCCGCTGATGTAACGCTGCTGATTCGTATGGCAGCATCAACAACAAAGCCGCGCAGTGCGCGGCTTTGCTTTTATCAGGACGCCTTCGCGGGACTGTTCCCGGGTCTATCCGCGGGTCTGTCACCCAGTATGTCTTCGATATACAGCATCTTGACCAGCACGGACAGCACGGCCGCCAATGGCGTGGCAAGCGCGACGCCGGCAAAGCCGAACAGCGTGCCGAAGATCAGTTGCATCACAATCACGAGTGCGGGCGGCAACTCGATGGCTTTCGCCTCGATCATCGGCTGCAACACATAGCCTTCAAGCATATTGATCGCTGCAAACAGCAGCAGCGCGTACAGCGCAAGGTCAGGGCTGATCGACAGCGCGAGCAAGACGGCCGGGATGCCCGCCATGATCGGACCCAGGTAGGGGATGAAGTCGAGCAGGCCCGCGATCACGCCCAGAATGAGCGCCAGGGGTACACCAAGCATGCTCAGGCCAATGGCCGTGGTGACGCCGACGATCAGCATCGAGACGGCCTTGCCCAGCAGCCAGCTGGACAGGTTGTCGCCCATCTCCTGCATGACCTCACGTGCGCGGCCCCGCTTCTGTTGCGGCACGAGGCGGATAAAGCCACCCGTATAGACGCCGGGTGACGCGGCAAAATAAATGCCCACGAAAATGATGATGACAATATTGCCCAATGCGCCGATGACGCCACTGAAGAACAGGCCGGCATTTGGCACGAGCGAACCCATCTGCTTGACGATGTCTTCCGGTGGCGGCAGCTCGGCCACGAGGCGCTTGAGCAGAGGATGTTGCGCGACTTCCGCTTGCAGGCGCTCGACGGCCGCGGGAATCTCCTTGGCCAGCTGACCCGACTGCTCGGAAATCTGCGGCGCCATCGCCCACCCGCCCAGGCCAAAGATGGCAGTGAGCAGCAGCACGACAATGACCAGGGCGATATTGCGCTTGATGCCCGTGCGTTGATGCAGCAGCGCGCTCAGTTTGTAGAGCAGAATCGAAAACAGGATGCAGGCAAAGATCAGCAGCAGCGCGTCGGCAGCGAGCACGACCGCTGCCAGTCCCAGGATGAACAGGACGCCGATACCGTTGACGAGCGTGACGCGGCGCGCGAGTTTGCGCTGGGTGAGAGGCGTTTCCGGCGCCGTGGCGTCGGAAGAGGGCGGCGTGTGGGGATGCATGTTGTGTGTTTATTTGAAGGTGAATGGTGTTGTTAAAACAATAGCATTCTGAGGAGCAAGATGTCGCGCAATTCGGTGTGAGTGGGGCGTGGCGGCGATGTGGACGACTATGTGCGTGCGCTAACAGAAGAGCCGGACACATTCCGTTAATCTGTACTCATCGCATCGCCAACCGGCCATGCCAACCAAAGGAGATCACCATGAACAAAGACCAAGTCGAAGGCAAACTGAAAGAAGTTGGCGGCAAAATCCAAGAAGGCGCCGGCAAACTGGTGGACAGCAAGGAACAGCAAGCCAAAGGCCTGGCAAACCAGGTTGAAGGCAAAGTCCAGAACGCAGCTGGCGACGTGCGTGAAGCAGCAGAAGATGCAGCTGACCGCGCAAACCGTCCACGTCCATAATAGGGACTTCCTCACCTGCCGCTGATAGCGGCAGGTGAATGGGCGAAGAAAAAGCCGCATCGTTTCCGATGCGGCTTTTTTACGTCTGGTGCAACCGCCTTATTTTGCCGGCGTCTCGGCCAGGTGGCGCTTGAAGTACGCTTCGATCAAGCCATACACGTGGCGCTGGCTGGTGCGCCCCGAGATGCCATGCTTGGCGCCCGGATACGTCATCAGGTCGAATTGCACGTTGCGCTTGACCAGCTCATCAATCAAGAGCGTGGTGTTCGAGAACAGCACATTGTCATCGGCCATGCCATGCACCAGCAGCAATGGCGACTTCATGCCATCCAGATGCGCAAACACGCCGCTGCGCTTGTATGCTTCCGGATCGCTCTTCGGCGTCGCGCCGACGAACTGTTCGGTGTAGTGGGTGTCGTACAGGGACCAGTCGGTCACCGGCGCCACCGACACGCCCATCGCGATCTTGTCCGATGCTGCCGACAGCAGACGCAGCGTCATGAAACCGCCATAGCTCCAGCCGAACACGCCGATGCGCTTGGGATCGACAAAGCTCTGCTTGGCCAGCCAGTCGATGCCGGTCACCTGGTCTTCGACTTCATGCTTGCCCAGGTTGTTGTACAGCACGTCGGTGAAAGCGCGCTCGCGGCGGCCCGAGCCACGGTTATCGAGGCGGAACACCACGAAGCCCTGCTGCGCCATGTATTGATCAAAATAATTGCCCCAGGCGCGGGTCACGCGCTGCGAGTGCGGGCCGCCGTAGGTGAACAAGAACACCGGATACTGTTTGGACGCATCGAAATTGGCCGGCTTGATGATCGAATAGTGCAGCGTCTGGCCATCGTTGGCCTTCATCGTGCCGTATTCGGTCGCCAGGTGGTCGGCCATGTGGCGCGTGTACGGGTGGTTGGCATTGAGCTCGTTCTTTTCGATCCACTCGACCATTGCACCATCGGCGCGGCGGATCGACACTTGCGGTGGGGTGCGCGGGTTCGAATAGGTATCGACAAACAATTTGCCATTGCCGGCAAATGCCGCGTCGTGCCAGCCGTCGCCCTGGGTGATGCGGGCCGGCTTGTCGGCGCTGCTGCCGTCCAGGGCCAGCGCATAGGTCTGCTTGTCGATCACGGCGTCGCGGTTCGACGACACGTACACCTTGCCGGCGCCTTCATCGACCGCCAGCACATCGTCCACGCCCCACGTACCGCGCGAGATCGGGTGCAGCAGCTTGCCGTCCAGGTCATACAGGTACAGGTGGTTGTAGCCGCTGCGCTCCGAGGCCCAGATGAAGGCCTTGCGGTTTTTCAGGAAGCGCAGGTCGTTGTGGATGCTGACCCAGGTCTTGGAGTTTTCCGAGAACAATGGCCGCTGCGCCAGCGAGCCGACATCGACCGCCACCAGGTCCAGGCGTTTCTGGTCGCGCGTCTGGCGCTGGTACACGAGCGTTTTCGCATCGGCGCTGAAATCAGCGCGCACCAGATAGATGTCCTTGTCCGCGCCCAGGTCAACCTTGCGCTGCACGCCCGTGGCCGGGTTGACCAGCATCAGGTCGATCAGCACGTTCGGATCGCCCGCGGCCGGGTAGTGATGGTCGATCACCTCGGTGCGATCGGCGAAGATCTCGAAGCGGCGCACGACCGGCACCGGCGCTTCATCGTAGCGGCGGTAGGCAATGGCCGAATCGTCCGGTGCCCAGTAGTAGCCGGTGGTCTGGCTCATTTCTTCCTGCGCGATGAACTCGGCCGCGCCGTTGTGCACGGTGCCCTTGCCATCGGTGGTCAGCTGGCGCTCGGCGCCGCTTTTCAGGTCGATCACGACCAGGTTCTGGTTGCGCACGAACGAGACATAGCGGCCGCGCGGCGAGATTTTCGGATCGGTCACGCTGCCCGAGGCGACCTTCCGTGCGTTCTCTGGCTTGGCCGCATCGACGAGGTACAGGTCACCACCGACCGGCACCAGCAATTGCTTGCCGTCCGGCGACCAGAAATAATTCAGGATGCCCGACAGGCCGGCAGTGCGGGCGCGCTCGCGGCGTGCTTTTTCTTCGAGCGACAAGGTCTCGGTCGGCACCAGTTGCTTCGAATCCACCAGACGCTGCGTGGCCTTGCTCTTGGTGTTGTATTCCCACAGGTCAAGACGGTACTGGTCGTCGGCGCGCGGGCGCAGGAAGGTCACGCGTTCGCCGTCCGGCGACACGCGCAGATTGCGCACGCTGGCGCCGGCCAGCGAGGCATCGCCATAAATACGATCGAGGGTCAGACGTTCAGCCATGGCAGGAACGGCCGTGAGAGCAGCCAGAAGGACGAGGAGAGGGCGCATAGTTTCTCTGGTGGATGTTTAATTGACAGCAACCGCGAGACGATACCAGAGTCAGACTGCCAGCGCTGTAATGACATGTCATAAAAACTAGGACACCAACGCTTTCGCCACACCCTCACGGATACGCTGGCGCGCCAGCTTCTCGAATTGCCAGGTCAGCAGCACCGCCGCGACCGTCAACGCGAACACGAGGCCAATCCAGAACCCGGTGGCTTCCATCGGCGCCGCGGGCGTCCATGGGAACCATTGCGGCGCCAGCCCCAGCACGCAACCAAGTGGCAGCGACAAGCCCCAGAACGAGACCAGCTGAATCACCATCGGCGGGCGCGTTACCTGATAGCCGCGGATGGCCGAGGCAGTCGCAACCTGGGTCGCATCCGACAACTGGAACAGCGCCGCGAACAGCAGCAGGTGGGCCGTCACCTGCTGCACGGCTGGATCGGACGTGTAGGCGGCTGCGATTTCCCAGCGGAAGATGGCGATGAACAATGCCGCCAGTGCGCCGAACGTCAGCGACACGCCCACGCCGACCCAGCCGACGAAGCGGGCCCGGACCGGGTCGCCTTCGCCCATCGCCTGGCCGACGCGGGTGAGCATGCCAATGGCAAAACTGAGTGGCAGCATGAACACGAGCGACGCAAAATTGAGTGCAATCTGGTGCGCCGAGACTTGCACGACGCCATAGCGCGCGACCAGCAGACTGATCAGGCCAAAGGCGCTGACCTCGGCGAAATAGGTCACGCCGATCGGCAGGCCCAGGCGCAGCATGCTGCCGATGGCCGCGGCGTCCGGGCCTTCGAAGCGGTCGAACGGGTAGGTCATGCGGTAGGCCGGCGAGCGCCGCACCCACCACAGCATCACGCCCAGCATCAGCCACATGCCGCTGGCCGTGGCGATTGCGCAGCCAACCGCGCCCAGGCGCGGAAAGCCCAGCTCGCCAAAGACGAGCAACCAGCTCACCAGGGTGTTATACAGCAGACCGAAAATCGCGATCCACATGATCGGCTTGGTCTGGTTGATGCTGGTCGTGTAGCCGTACAGCGCGCGGTAGACGCCAAAGGCGGGCAAGCCGACGCTGATCACGTGCACGACCAGCGACGCGCGCGCGGCGACGTGGGCATCGAGCCCGACATGGTCGAACAGCAGCGTGCACAGGTTGGCGAACAGCATCGCGACGGTGCCGACCAATAAGCCTTTCCACATTGCCTGACGCACCGAGTGGGGCACCTGGTCGTGCCGCGCGGCGCCCATTTCGTGCGCGACGACGGTGTTGATCGCCATCATCGTGCCCATGACGGTCACCAGCACGATCGACCACACGGCCGTGCCGAGCGAGACCGCCGCCAGTTCTTCGGCGCTGACGTGCCCGGTCATGGCGACATCGACCACGCCCATCCCGACGGTGGCCAGCTGGCCGACCAGCACGGGCCACGACAGGCGCCACAGGGTGAGAATTTCGGTACGGATCGGTGTGGCGGAGGTGGTCATGATGCGGGCTCGACTAAGGGAACCCGGGATTTTACTGACTTATTGTCAAGGCCGGTGGAAGCCGCACTGTCCACGCGCTGCAACGTGTCGTTTATCCGCGCGCATCCATTGCGCTTTCACAACGGCCATGCGCGCGATCTGACCGACCGTAGCGTGTCAGCCTGAGGGAGAATGCAATGAAAGCGCTGTTGCCCTACTACGAGCGCGAGCTGGTCTACCTGAACACGGTCGGCCGCGAGCTTGCCCACCAGTATCCGAAGCTGGCCGCCGAGCTGGGCCTGGGGCCAGAAGGCAGCGAGGATCCGCACATCCGGCGCCTGATCCAGGCGTGCGCACTGCTCAATGCACGCACCGCGAAAAAGCTCGACGACGATTACCCGGAATTCACCGAGGCGCTGCTCGGCAGCCTGTATCCGCATTTCCTGCACGGCATCCCGAGCTGCTCGATCGTGCGCGTCGACGACAGCGACCGCCAGGCCAGCTCTGCCACACTCGGCCACGTGCACGTGGTGCCGCGCGGCACCGAGATGACGTCGCTGGCCGCAGGCGGCGCGCCATGCCGCTTCCGCACGACGGCTGACCTGGCGCTGGCGCCCGTGACGGTCACGCGCGCCTGGTTCTCGCCGGTGGCGCAGATGCCGCCGCCGCTCCGGATGCCGGCCCGCGCCAGCGCGCGCATCAGCATCAGTATCGACAGCGCCATACCATGCCGGCTCTTGTCCGGACTTGGCCTGGCGCGCCTGCGGCTGCACGTCGACGGCGACGCGCTGCTGACGGCCGCGCTGATCGACAGCCTGTGCCTGCACACGCTGGAAACGTGGGTCGAGACGGAAGGGCAGGACCGCTGGCGCCGTCTGGACCGCCCGGCCTTGTCGCTTGGCGGCCTCGAGCCGGACGAAGCGCTGGTGCCCGAACCGGCGCACGCTCATCCCGCGTACCGCTTGCTGACCGAATACTTTGCGTTCCCCGACAAGTTTCACTTTTTGGACGTCGATCTGGCGGCGCTGGCGCCGATGTTTCCCGCCGGCGCGCGCCGCTTTACGCTGCACGTGCTGCTGACCGGCCTGCACGCAGACGCCGGCCCGGCGCGTGTCCTGCGCGCGCTGTCGCACCAGCACTTGCTCGCGGGCTGCGCGCCGGTGGTCAATTTATTCCGGCAAGCGGCGGCGCCGGTGCGCATCACGCACCGTTCGACCCTGTACGACGTGGTGCCGGGCCGGCACGAAGAAGACGTCGAGGTCTATAGCATCGATGCAGTCCAGGTGCTGACGACGCGTGGCGGCAAGACAGCCGGCGTGACCTATCATCCCTGTTATGGCCTGCGCCATGGCGAAGACGGCGAGGGCCAGCGCTACTGGTTCGACCGCCGCATTGATGGGGGCGAGCGCCGGCACCGCATGCAGATCGCCTTCAGCGACGACGACACGGCGCTGGCCGGGCCCGAGCCAGCGATCGCGTCGATCGACCTGACCTGCAGCAATGGCCCGGTGGCCTGCGCGGTGGGCGTCGGCGCGCCGGGCGGTGATCTGGCCAGCGAAACGGCGACGGGTGGCGTGCCCATCCGCCTGTTGCGCAAGCCATCGGCGCCGCTGCACTTTGGCAACCGCGACGGCACCGGCTGGCGCCTCGTGGCCCAGCTGGCGCTGAATCACCGTTCGCTGGCCCAGCTCGACGCCTTCCGCGACACGCTGGCGCTGTACGACCTGGCGCGCTCGGGGAGTTCGCAGCGCCAGATCGCCGGCCTCACCGCGCTGGCCGCGCTGCCGGCCACGGCGTGGCTGCGCAACCGGCACGGCGCCACGCTCGTGCACGGCACCGAGGTGCGGCTGACGCTGGACGAAGATGCATTTGCCGGCAGCAGCGTGTTCGTCTTCGCGCAGGTGGTCAGCCGCTTTCTGGGGCTGTATGTTCACCTGAACAGTTTCACGCGGCTCGTGTTGATTTCTGGCCAGAGCGGCAAGGAACTGCTGCGCTGCGAGCCACGCAGTGGCAGCCTGACGCTGGTGTAGTGGGTGATTGCCGACCTGCTGGCGCACCCGCAGCGCTATGAATTTTTCCAGGCGGTGCGCCTGCTGCTGCGCTGGCTCGGCCGGCAGGGGATCGGTCCGGAGCAGGCGCTTGGCGGCGTCATTCGCTTTCGCAACAGTACTGGGCTGGGCTTTCCGCCGAGCGAGATCGAGGCCATCGAGCCCGGCACCGGGGACATGCCGGCAATCACGATCACACCCGCAATGATGGGGTTACTTGGCACGATGGGCGCCTTGCCGCTGCACTACACCGAACGGTTCGCCGCCTGGGAACTGCGCAACCGCGACGCCGGGCCGCGCGCCTTTCTCGATCTGTTTTCCAGCCGCCAGGTGGCGCTGTTCTATCGCGCCTGGTGCAAGTACCGCGTGCGCCAACCGCTGGCGGCGGGCGTCGACCGTTTTCAGCCGCTGCTGCTGGTGCTGGCTGGCGTGGCGTCGGGGCAGCAAGACGTGGCTGAGGCCGATGCCATGGCCCGGTTTGCCGCGCCGCTGCGCAGCCGCGTGGTCAGCGCCGACCTGATCGCTGGCGTACTCGGCGCCTGCTTTGGCGTGGCAGTGCGTGTCGAACAATTTACCGGCCGCTGGGACGTGCTCGCCCCGGACCAGCGCACGCTGCTGGCCCAGGGCAATTGCGTGCTGGGAGCGGGCGCCACGGCAGGAGCGCGGCTGCTGCGGCCCGAGCTCGGCATCCGCATCTGCCTGGGCCCGGTGAGCGCCGCTGAGTTTGAACGGTTCCTCCCGGGGCAGGAGGGCAGCCGCGCATTGGCGGCCTTGCTCGGGCGCTTTGCCATCGACGTGCCGTATCGCGTACTGCAAGTCGTGTTGCGGCGCGAGGCGGTCCATGGCGCCCGGCTCGGCGGTTCGGCGCGGCTGGGGCTGAATGGCTTCCTGTGCACGCGAAGTGCAGCACGCGATCGCGACGATATGTGCTACCTGCTCGAGTGACACGTTCGATTCCTGACGGCATACGCGCGCCACACATGTGACGGGCAGCCTACAATCGATGTCAACGAATTAACAAACCATCGACCAGGAGGCACCATGCAACAAGCAGAAAACATGCAGCCGGCAGATCATCTCGAACCAGCAGCAACCCAATCACTGGACGGCCGCCGTGTGGCGGTCCTGATGACCGACGGCGTCGAGCAAGTCGAATACACCAAGCCGCGCCAGTTCCTCGAAGCGCAGGGCGTGACCGTTGTGCTGATCTCGCCAAAGAAAGTGGGCGAACAGATCCAGGGCTTCAATCACCTTGAACCTGGCGACAAGTACGCGGTCGAACTGAACGTGGAAGACGCCAACGCAGATGACTACGATCTGCTCCTGCTGCCGGGCGGCGTGGCCAATCCCGACAATCTGCGCTCGAGCCCGGAATCGATCGCCTTTATCAAGGCCTTTGGTGATGGCGACAAGCCAATTGCCGCGATCTGCCATGGCCCGTGGCCGCTGATCGACGCTGGCATTGCCGAGTCGAAGCACATGACCAGCTGGCCGACGCTGCAGATCGACCTGGTCAACGCCGGCGTCGAATGGACCGATGACGAAGTGGTCGTCGACGGCAAGCTGATTACGAGCCGCAAGCCGGACGACATTCCGGCGTTCAACGAAGCCATCATGAAGCAATTGATGGTGCTGCAAGAGGCCGGTACCGATCCGGGGCCAACCTCGTAATGTATTAGTTGTCAGCGGCCGGGCCGCGTCACTGCAAGTGTTCCCACAGCGTGACGCAACCGACCGCGATCAATACCAGGCCGCCGAAGATCTCGGCGCGCTTGCCCGCCAGGGCGCCGATACGGCGGCCTACCAGCATTCCCAGTGTCACCATCGTCAGCGTCGCCAGGCCAATGGCCAGCGCCGGCCAGACGATATGGGTGGCTGTAAAGGCCAGACTCACGCCGACGACCATGGCGTCGATGCTGGTGGCGAAACCCGTCAATGCCAGCAGCCACAGCGGCCGGTTCGAGTCTTCGGCATCTTCCGGTGGGGAGAGGCCTTCGTGGATCATGCGCACGCCGAGTCCGCACAGAAGCACGAAGGCGACCCAGTGATCCCAGCTCTCGACGTAGGAAGCGGCAATGCTGCCCAGTGCCCACCCGACCAGCGGCGTTACACCCTCGATCACACCGAACAGCAGGCCCACCTTCAACGCATCCTTGAAACGTACATGATGGCGGCGCGCGCCCATGGCAATGGCGACGGCAAAGGCGTCGGTAGACATGGCGAAGGCGAGGATGAGGATGGCAACGAGAGACATGACAGCTTTCCGATCGGGCACGACAAAAGGCATGTCGCGTGGCCCGAACGTCACGCAAACATGCCAATGGTCTTGCCAACCAGAAGGCTTGCGCACCATGACGTTGAGCGTCAAGTATGTTGATGCGACAAACTTCCGAAAGAGGAAGCAGGCTACTCCCCAAGGGCGGCGCTATGGTAACTCAGCAGTAGCTAATCGGCAAGCCGCGTTATGTGCACGTGATGCGGGCGTTAAGGATGCGTTAGCACCACATTGTCAGCATCAAGCGAGAAGGGTGCGGGGCCTTGGTGCCCACATCAGCGCGCGGCCGATCGGCAATTCGACGCCGTGATGGAACAGGGCGCCGGCGATCATGCTGGCAATCCAGGCGAGGATGACGCCGGCAGTCTGCACGAGCACGTCCTGCGGCGCGAAGCGGGTGAACGCCGCATTGATGACGAGGCACACAGGAAAGTGCACCAGGAACACAGAGAACGAGATGTTCCCGGCGACGCTGACGACGTGCCATTGCCCGGGTGCAGTCGACGCGGCCTGCATGCGGCCGAACGCGACCAGCACACACGCGACCAGCAGCGCAAGGGCGATGCGGCTGCGAAAGTCGATCGTTAGCGCGAGCAGCGCTGGCACGGTCATCAGCAGCAGCAGAATCGCGACCGAGCGCGGCCGACGGGCGGGATCGCTCGCCCACCAGGCCAGTGCGCCCAGGCCGTAACTGCCGAGAAAGTAGGGGGCCCAGACGTCCCAGTCGGCGTCCAGGTTGAAGTACAGCAGCGAGGCGCCGGTGGCAATGGCCGTCACGGCCGGGATCAGATAGGTTGGCGTGGACGATGCGGATACGCGGCTGCAAGCCCACAGCAGGATGCTGAACATGGCATACAGCTGCAGATCGATGGCGACGTACCAGGCACCGGCCGAGAGCGCGTCGTAGGCGAGTACGTCGTGCAGCAGGAGCGCGTGTGCGAGCAATTGCCCGCCGCTGGGCGGTGCGGAGATGGCGTCGTGTGTCATCCACAAGCCTGCAAGCCACGAGGCGGCGACGGCCAGCAGGATCGCTACGAAGAAGGGTGGCGCTAGCTTGGTGTAGCGGCGCAGGATCACTGATACGGGATTGGCTGGGCCGGTCAAGCCATGCGGTGACAATGACTTTGCGGCGAGGAAGCCGCCGATGACGAGGAAGACCTGGACGGCGATGCGGGCGTCTTGGGCGAGCCAGTCGATCAGGTCAGGGAGTGCCTCGCGGGTGTAGTCGGCCATGGGGCCGTAGAAGGCCAGGTGGTGCAGGACGATCAGCTGGGCGGAGATGGCTTTGAGCAGGTTGATCGTGGCGAATTCTGTGGGGTGTCGTGGCGGGGTTGTCGGGGCGGACTTCATGTGCATTCTGGATGATGGTGCTTGGTGAGTCTGCATTGCTGGTGATTTCGACGCGCCTATGGGGGCGCTATCATAGCTGAACTTGCTAGAAAGACATCGGGAGGTGGCTGGCGTGCGCGGGGTGGTGCCTGGTTTTTTGGTTTGCTTTGCTTTGTTTTGCGTGACACTGCGCTCCGGTCGAAGTCGATTGCGTTCTAGCAGAGGCGGGAGGGCAAGAAATCGCGGAGCGATTTCCCTCTGGTCAGGCGAATCGGAGAGCCTTGCGCTTGCAAGCGCAAGGCGGATTTCCGGCGGGGAGCAGTGCTCCCCGCCGGAAATCCCCCGCGTCCCGCGGGTTCGATTCCCGCCGCCTGGAGCGTAGGCGAAAAAAAACCGTCCACTGGACGGTTTTTTAGGAATACTGGTGGAGGCGGCGGGAATCGAACCCGCGTCCGCAAGCACTCTACAGACAGTTCTACATACTTAGCACTATCATTTAATTTAGCCCGTACAGCGCGGATGTGCACGCTTTGGACAGGCGAGTTACCTTAAATTTCGGAAACAACCAAGTAACCCGGCTGAGTCCTAGCCTCTGTAAATGACTCTACTAGTCTTGCGACTCACCCCAGAGGCGAGGTGTTGTAGAGCTAGCAGCAATTAAGCTGCTTGTGCGTACGAGTTATCGTTTGCAGTTATTGATTTCTGGATGTATTTACGAGGTAACCAGTCCTCGGTATGCCCTGCGCTGCTTTGCAACCCACGTCGAAACCAGGTCGCCCCCAGTGTCGAGAAGTTTTATTGTACTCCATGAGCTCGTGATGTACACCCGTTTTCATTAGAAGCGCCTTAAAGTCGCATTCGGTGAGAAACCCGCAACGCATGCTCGAATTGCAATATGCTCGTCGAATTCATTATGTAACGACAGGGTCCGTGATGACATGCATCGTTTGTGGCGGTTCGCAGATCGCGGGACTGACTGGCTGGCACGCAAGATGCCTTGGTTGTCGCTATGAAAGCGCCGCGTTGACGCCGGCGATCAATGCGCCCAGTGCCGTGCCCATGGATGAAGCACAGCGTGAGGCGGCCCTCAAGGCATTGCGTGTCGAAAATTTCAACACGATTGTCGGCTATGCCAGACAGCATGTTTCGGCCAGCAACCCGCGGCTGCTGGATGTGGGCAGCGCGCACGGCTGGTTCCTCGAGGCGGCTCGCGGGCAATTCGATGTGCTCGGTGTCGAGCCCGATGCCGAGGTGGGTGGGCGGGCGGCTGCGCGTGGTTTGCCGGTGCGCTCGGGTTATTTTCCGGATGCCGTGGGCCGCGACGAGCGCTTCGATGCGATCGTCTTCAACGATGTGATCGAGCATATTCCCGATATTCATAGCGCACTGGCAGCTTGCCACGCGCATCTGAATGATGGAGGGATTCTGATCCTGAACCTGCCCAATAGTCGCGGCTTTTTCTACCGGGTGTCCAAGGTGCTGGCACGGATCGGCTGGCGCGGTCCGTTCGAGCGCATGTGGCAGAAGGATATGCCGTCACCGCACGTCCATTATTTTGACCCGCGCAATCTGCGCGAACTGGTGCTCAAACAAGGGTTCACCATGGCGAAAACGGCCGAGCTGCCCGCACTGCGCGCGGAAGGCCTGATGGAACGGCTGCGCTATGTGGGCAAGGCCGCGCCGGTGTCACTGTATCTGCAATATATCGTCATCCGCTGCGCCATCCCCGTCTTGAGCATTTTCCCGAGCGACATCATCGTCAGCATTTTCAAGAAAAAAGCCGCAAGCTGATCAGCTTGCGGCCAAGGGGAGGTGTTCGGTTGTCGCGTGCTTAACGGTTGCGGTTGGCAATTTCGTTGCCCAGCATACCGCCGCCGATCACGCCGGCCACGGTGGCCAGTTTCTTGCCATTGCCGCCGCCGATCTGATTGCCGATCAGGCCGCCAATGACGGCGCCGGTACCGATGCCGACATAGTTCGGTTGTGCTGGCGCTGGTTCTGCGTAACGCCGCTGTTCATAGTGAACTTGCTTCGGCGCGGCGTGCACGACGCGGGTTTTCTCGACCACGCGCACCACCGGCTTTTCCTTGATGATCACGGTTGGCTGCTGCTGCTGGGCCACTGGCTGGGCATATGCCAGCTGATTGGCCGGCACCATCGCCGGGACCATGGCAGGAACCAGTTGCTGCTGGTTGGCCGCGACCGGCACCAGCTGGCCGTTCTGGACCATATAGCCGTTAGGCACTTGCAGGCCTGGTTGCTGCATGCCAGGCTGCTGCAGATTGTAGGGCGAGGTGGCGGCCAGTGGCATTGGCTCGGGCGCGCTCTTGGACGATGGCAGCAGACCAGTGATCGCTGCGGCACCGGTCAGGCTGACGATAATGACCGACGCTGCTGCGGCTGCCATCATTGGGTGAATGCGGTTGGTGGTGTTTTCCATGATCTGCTCCAGTAAGCTATTGCTTGTTTGTATGGATGTAGATTACTGGCGAGCCCGCTTCCAAGCTAGACGCATCCCTGTATCAATCGTAAAGAGATGTAAGCCACCATCCTTGGCGAGTACAAACAAAAATGGCGCCCGGAAGAGGGCGCCATTGTGGAACGAAGTCAGTGCGAAATCAGTTTGACCGCGCGATCAGGCTGCCCGATCCGCGCGCGACGTGCGATCTGCAGCATCGCGCAGTGCAGCCAGCAATTGCTCCGGTGTGTCGAACAGATAGTCTGCGCCCCAGGTCGACGGTGCAATCGCGCCGCAGTAACCCCAGGCGCAGGCCACGGTGATCATGCCGGCGGCCTTGCCGGCTTCGATATCGCGCAGGTCGTCACCGACGTACCAGCACTGTTCTGGTGCGACGCCCAGGCGGCGGGCGCCTTCGAGCACGGGCGCCGGGTGCGGCTTGGCAAACGCCGTCGTGTCGCCCGAGACGATGCAGCCGGCGTGCGCCAGCGCGATTTGCGGCACCAGCGGGTCGGTGAAGCGCGAGGGCTTGTTGGTGACGATGCCCCATGCCATACCGGCTTGTTCGATGCCGGTGAGCAGTTCGTTGATGCCGTCGAACAGCGTCGTATGGGTCGACATCGCCGTTTGATAGCGGTCGAACCAGGCCAGGCGCAGTTCTTCGTAACCGTCGTCGCCCGGCGCCAGGCCAAAGGCAGCGCCGATCATGCCGCGCGCACCGGCCGACGCGGTAGGGCGCAGCACTTCGTACGGCGTCTCGGCCAGACCGCGCTCGGTGCGCAGCCAGTTGACGGCGGCAGCCAGGTCGGGCGCGGTGTCGGCCAGCGTGCCATCGAGGTCGAACAGGACGGCGCGCGGCGCCGGAATCGAAGCAGGGAAGGTCATCGGATCACAGGGGTTTGGTGCACGCCACCATGTAGTTCACACTGGTGTCGCTGTTGAGCGAATAGATCTTGGTCAGCGGGTTGTAGGTCAGGCCTTTCAGGCCATCGACCTGCAGGCCGGCCTGGCGCACAAACTGCGACAGCTCGGCCGGCGTGATGAACTTGCCGTAGTCGTGCGTGCCGCGCGGCAGCATGCGCAGGATGTACTCGGCGCCGATCACAGCGAACAGGTACGACTTTGGATTGCGGTTGAGCGTCGAGAAGAACAGGTGGCCGCCCGGTTTGACCAGGGCTGCCGCGGCGCGCACGATCGAGGCCGGGTCGGGCACGTGCTCCAGCATTTCCATGCAGGTGACCACATCGAACTGGCCCGGTTCTGCCAGGGCCATGTCTTCGGCAGCGATGTGCTTGTAACGCACTTCGACCCCGGATTCCAGGCTGTGCAGGTCGGCGACCTTCAGCGCTTTTTCCGACAGATCGATGCCGGTGACCTTGGCGCCTTTTTTCGCCATCGACTCGGACAGCACACCGCCGCCGCAACCGATATCGATCACGTTCTTGCCGGCCAGCGGCACGCGCGCATTGATCCACTCAAGGCGCAGGGGATTGATCTCGTGCAGCGGCCGGAATTCCGAGGTCGGATCCCACCAGCGGTGGGCCAGTTCGCTGAACTTCTGAATTTCTGATGGGTCTGAATTTGTCGTCGTCATAGCTCGGAATAATAACCGACCTTCTCCCGATTCGGGAGAAGGTCGTCCCCGCGCATGCGGGGAGCCAGATGTACTTGAATCGTCGATACCTAAAACGACGTCGTCCCCGCGAAAGCGGGGACCCAAGTTCAGCGTGAACGAAACGCTTGCAAACTTGGGTCCCCGCCTGCGCGGGGACGACGTGCTTACTGCAACTACTGTTGACGATTACTTGGCAGCGCCGCGGGTGCCGACCACTTCGATTTCCACGCGACGGTTCTGTGCGCGGCCTTCGGCGGTAGCGTTGTCCGCTTTAGGCTGGCTCTCGCCCTTGCCTTCGGTGTAGATGCGGGTTTCTTCGATGCCCTTGCCCTTCAGGTAAGCCTTGACAGCTTCTGCGCGGCGGATCGACAGTTTCTGGTTGTACGCATCGGTACCGACCGAGTCAGTGTGACCGACGGCGATGATGACTTCCAGGTTCATGTCGCCCAGCTTGCCGCTCAGCTCGTCCAGCGATGCCTTGCCGGCTGGCTTCAGGATCGCCTTGTCGAAGTCGAAGAAGGCGTCGGCCGAGTAGCTGACTTTTTCCGAGGTTGGCACTGGGGCTGCTTCAGGCACTGGTGCCGGTGCTGGTGCAGGGGCGACTGGCGCTGGTGGCGCGACGCACTTGCCGTTTTCAAGCTTTTCTGGCTCGACGCACAGTGGCGCGTCGCAACCTGGGACCGCATCAGCCGGGGTCCAGTAGCCGGTACGCCAGCACAGACCGAAAGGATTGCGTGCGATCACGCCGCGGCTGTCCTGCACATAAGCGCTGTATGGGGTGCGCGCTTGCAGGTCAGTGGTCAGCGGCGCATAAGGTGGGGCGCTTTGGGCAGAAGCGACGCCCGCGATGGCGGCCGTTGCTGCGAACAGAACAGTGATCATTTTTTTCATATTCTTTTCCTTTCGGTAAATTCCGTGTCGATTCAGACAGTCTCCATGTGGTCATAACAATAACATGGTGGCTGCTCTGTCCGTTTCGTATTGTGAAACAAGCAATTGACTTCCTGGCCATTCTGCCACACGCACCAAAATCGTACGACTGCACCTAAATCAAACACCGAGCATTTGTTGCTTGACGTTGTTTAAGCGCAACATTTATGCAAGCAGGCGTCGCTGGTGACGACAATACTGGAACTTTTAGTGAGTCCAGTCCGGATTTCCCGTGTCAAAAAGGCATGGCCCGGAATTGAGCAACTACTATGTTGCGCGTGGTAGAATCGCCCGCTGTAACTTATAACTTTCGCTTGAAAGCAGTCGACCCGCCAATGGATCAATTCGCAAAAGAAACAGTCCCGATTTCCCTCGAAGAAGAGATGCGCAAGAGCTATCTCGATTACGCGATGAGCGTGATCGTCGGCCGCGCTCTGCCGGATGTCCGCGACGGCTTAAAGCCAGTGCACCGCCGCGTCCTGTACGCGATGCACGAAATGAACAACGTGTGGAACCGGCCTTACCTGAAGTGCGCGCGCGTCGTCGGCGACACGATGGGTAAATTCCACCCGCACGGCGACTCGTCGATCTACGACACGCTCGTGCGCATGGCGCAAGACTTCTCGCTGCGCTACACGCTGGTCGATGGCCAGGGCAACTTCGGCTCCATCGACGGCGACAGCGCCGCAGCGATGCGTTACACCGAGTGCCGCCTGGACAAGATTGCCGGCGAAATTCTGGCCGACATCGACAAGGACACCGTCGACTTCCAGCCGAACTACGACGGCAAAGAGAAAGAGCCGACCGTCCTGCCAACCCGCATCCCGAACCTGTTGATCAACGGTTCGTCGGGCATCGCGGTCGGCATGGCCACGAATATTCCGCCGCACAACCTGTCCGAAGTGATTGCCGGCGCGATGCACGTGCTGCACAACCCGGATTGCACGATTGACGAGCTGATCGAGCTGATCCCGGCGCCGGACTTCCCGACCGCCGGCATCATCTATGGCGTCTCGGGCGTGCGCGACGGTTACCGCACCGGTCGTGGCCGCGTCGTGATGCGCGCCAAGACCCACTTCGAAGAAATCGGCCGCGACGGCGCCCGTACGGCGATCATCATCGATGAGCTTCCGTACCAGGTGAACAAGAAGTCGCTGCTCGAGCGCATCGCCGAAAACGTGCGCGACAAGAAGCTCGAAGGCATTTCCGACATCCGTGACGAGTCCGACAAGTCGGGCATGCGCGTCGTGATCGAGCTCAAGCGCGGCGAAGTCCCTGAAGTCGTGCTGAACAACCTGTACAAGCAAACGCAGCTGCAAGACACGTTCGGCATGAACATGGTGGCGCTGGTCAATGGCCAGCCGAAGCTGCTGAATCTCAAGCAGATGCTCGAGTGCTTCCTGTCGCACCGCCGCGAAGTCGTCACGCGCCGCACCGTGTTCGAACTGCGCAAGGCGCGCGACCGCGGCCACATGCTCGAAGGCCTGGCTGTTGCGTTGGCCAATATCGACGATTTCATCGCGATCATCAAGGCGGCGCCATCGCCACCGGTTGCCAAGGTCGAGCTGATGCAGCAAGCCTGGGATTCGTCCCTGGTGCGTGAAATGCTCAACCGCACCGAGACCGGCGCTGCCGGCGGCATCGAAGCCTTCCGTCCCGAGCACCTGCCGAAGCACTACGGCATGCAGCCTGACGGCCTGTACAAGCTGTCGGATGAGCAGGCGCAAGAGATTCTGCAGATGCGTCTGCAGCGCCTGACGGGCCTGGAGCAGGACAAGATCGTCAACGAGTACAAGGAAGTGATGACCCACATCGCCGACCTGCTCGACATCCTGTCCAAGCCCGAGCGCGTCACCACGATCATCGTCGATGAAATGACGGCGATCAAATCCGAGTACGCCGACAACGGCAAGGATGCGCGCCGTTCGGCCATCGAGCACAATGCCAGCGACCTCGAAACCGAAGACCTGATCACGCCGCAGGACATGGTCGTGACGCTGTCGCACTCGGGCTACATGAAGTCGCAGCCGGTGTCCGAATACCGCGCGCAAAAGCGCGGCGGCCGTGGCAAGCAGGCGATGGCAACGAAAGAAGACGACTGGATCGACCAGCTCTTCATCGCCAACACGCACGACTACATCCTGTGCTTTTCCAACCGTGGCCGCATGTACTGGCTCAAGGTCTGGGAAGTGCCGCAAGGCTCGCGCAACTCGCGCGGCAAGCCAATCGTCAACATGTTCCCGCTGCAGGACAACGAGAAGATCACCGTCGTACTGCCGCTGCAGGGCGAGAACCGCACCTTCCCTGAAGACCATTACGTCTTCATGTCCACCTCGCTGGGCACGGTCAAAAAGACGCCACTGCGCGACTTCTCCAATCCACGCAAGGCCGGCATCATCGCGGTCGACCTGGACGAAGGCGACGTGCTGGTTGGCGCGGCGCTCACCGATGGCAAGCACGACGTGATGCTGTTCTCCGACGCCGGCAAGGCCGTGCGCTTCGACGAGAACGACGTGCGCCCGATGGGCCGTACGGCGCGCGGCGTGCGCGGCATGAACCTCGAAGAAGGCCAGGAAGTCATCGCGCTGCTGGTGGCCGAGAACGAGCAGCAAACCGTGCTCACCGCGACCGAAAACGGCTTCGGCAAGCGTACGCCGATCACGGAGTACACGCGCCATGGCCGCGGCACGAAGGGCATGATCGCGATCCAGACCTCCGAGCGTAACGGCAAGGTGGTGGCGGCGACCCTGGTCGAGCCAAGCGACGAGATCATGCTGATCACGACGGGCGGCGTGCTGATTCGCACCCGCGTCTCCGAGATCCGCGAGATGGGCCGCGCGACGCAGGGCGTGACCCTCATCGCCGTGGAAGACGGCACCAAGCTGTCGGGCCTGCAGCGCATCGTCGAAACCGACCTCGAAGAAGTCGAGTTCGAGCCGGCGCCCGAGTAATATCGTACTGAGCAGGGGCGTGCTGTCGTCCCTGTTGCTGCTACTTCGAATGGCCGGCCCGGCAGGCCGGCCATTGTCCCAAGTCGCCGGGCTCTGCCACCCGCATGGACTCCTGATGAAACACCTTCTTCGTTCCCTGACCATCGTTGCCGCCCTCGCTGCTGCGCCGTCGTTTGCCATGGCCCAGGCCGCGCCGGCCCCAGTGGCCACGACCGCCGCCACTGCCGCCAGCCCGCAAGCCAACGCCGCCGTCAAGGAACTGCTCGACGCGATGGACGTGCGCAAGATGATGACCGCGTCGTTCGCCGAGATGGAAAAGGCGCTGCCGCAGATGATGCGCGCACAGCTGACGGCCGTGATCAACGCTGATCCGGGCGCCGATGCCCAGAAAAAGAAAGCCGCGCTGGCCAAGGTCGAGCAGGTCTTGCCCGTGGCGTCGCAAGCGATCAACCGCATGTTCAAGGATCCGGCGCTGATCGATGAAATGATGGTCGACATCGCGCCGCTGTACGCCAATAACTACACGGTCGCCGAACTGAAGGAGCTGACCGCGTTCTATCGCACGCCGCTGGGCCGCAAGATGCTGGCCCTGAGCCCGCGCCTGTCCGCCGAAAGCATGGCGATCGGCCAGCGCATCGTCGCGCCGCGCCTGAATGGCCTGATGCAGGAAGTCATGCAGAGCGCACAAGGCAAATAACCCTCCACGAAAGGACCGCATGACCCAGATCTTCAATTTCTCGGCCGGCCCCGCCGTACTGCCGAAAGAGGTGCTCCAACAGGCCGCGCACGACATGCTCGACTGGCATGGCAGCGGCATGTCGGTGATGGAGATGAGCCACCGTGGTCCCGAATTTTCCAGCATCCACCGCCAGGCGATGATTGATCTGCGCGAGCTGCTGAACGTGCCGGCCAATTACAAGATCCTGTTCCAGCAGGGCGGGGGGCTTGGGCAGAACGCCATCGTGCCGCTCAACCTGGCCGGGCGCCGTCCCGACCCGGTGATCGACTTCGTCCACACCGGTACCTGGTCGGGCAAGTCGGCCAAGGAAGCGGCGCGCTTTGCGCGCGTCAACATCGCGGCGTCAAGCGAGCTTGACCACTTCACCCGTGTCCCGGCGCGCGACACCTGGCGCCTGAGCGACGACGCATCGTATCTGCACATCTGCACCAACGAAACGATCGACGGCGTCGAATACCCTGACGCGCCCGACGTGCCGGCCGATCTGCCGATCGTGGCCGACATGTCGTCGCATATCCTGTCGCGCCAGATCGATATCTCCAAGTACGGCGTGATCTTCGCCGGCGCGCAAAAGAACATCGGCCCGGCGGGCCTGACGCTCGTGATCGTGCGAGAGGATTTGCTGGACTTTGCCTCGCCCCAGTGCCCGTCGGCCTTCCACTGGAAGACCTGCGCCGAGCACGATTCGCTGTACAACACGCCGCCCACCTATGCGATCTATATCGCGGGCCTCGTGTTCGCGTGGCTCAAGCAGCGCGGCGGCGTGGCGGCCATGGAAGTAATCAATATCGAAAAAGCGCGCCTGCTGTACGCCGCGCTCGACGCCGATGATTTCTACGCCAACCGCGTGGATCCGGCCTACCGCTCGCGCATGAACATCCCGTTCTACCTGCGCGACGAATCACTGAACGAGCAATTCCTGGCCGGCGCGAAAGAGCGCGGGCTGTTGCAACTGAAGGGCCACAAGTCCGTCGGCGGCATGCGGGCATCCATCTACAACGCGATGCCAATCGAGGGCGTACAGGCCCTCGTCGATTATTTGAACACGTTTGCAGGACGGTAAATCGTATCGGCCGCCTGGACGCGTGGACGGCGGAGCCGTCCACCCTACGCCAATGTGCACGGTGGACAGGTGTACCGTAGGGTGGACGGGTATCCCGTCCACGCGTCCAATGCACGGCTGATGCGCCCGAACGCAAACAACATCGACCAACCAGCATAACGATGACAGACAAACTCACCCCCTTGCGCGAACGCATCGATGCGATCGACGCACAAATCCTCCAGCTGTTGAGCGAGCGCGGCCAGGTCGCGCAGGCCGTCGGCCACGTGAAGGCCGAAACCAACGCGCCCGTGTTTCGCCCCGAGCGCGAAGCCCAGGTACTGCGCGGCGTGGCCGAGCGCAATCCGGGTCCGCTCAAGAACAGCGACGTCCAGACCATCTTCCGCGAGATCATGTCGTCCTGCCGCGCCCTCGAAAAGCGTGTCACGGTGGCGTTTCTCGGCCCCACTGGTACCTTCAGCGAGCAGGCCGTGTTCCAGCAGTTCGGCACGGCCATTGACGCACTGCCGTGCGTGTCGATCGACGAAGTGTTCCGCGCGACCGAGGCCGGCACCGCCGACTTTGGCGTGGTCCCGGTCGAGAATTCGTCCGAGGGTGCCATCAACCGCACGCTCGACCTGCTGCTGGCAACGACCACGATCATCAGCGGCGAAGTCTCGATCGCGGTCCACCACAGCCTGATGACCAAGACGGGCACGATGGACGGCGTGACCGTCGTCTGCGCCCATTCGCAGGCGCTGGCACAATGCCAGGTGTGGCTGAACCAGCATTACCCGAACATCGAGCGCCGCGCGGTCGCGTCGAACGCCGAGGCGGCCGTGCTGGCCAGCCAGGATCCGACGGTCGCCGCGATCGCCAGCGAGATGGCGGGCGAGCAGTATCGCCTGGGCGTCGTGCAAGCCCACATCCAGGACGATCCGCACAACCGCACGCGCTTTGTCGTGATCGGGCAGTTGCAGACCGGCCGCTCGGGCAAGGACCGCACCGGCATCGTACTGGCCGTGCCAAACAAGGCCGGCGCCGTCTACAACCTGCTCGCGCCTCTTGAAAAACATGGCGTGTCGATGACGCGTTTTGAATCGCGCCCGGCCCGCATCGGCACCTGGGAGTACTACTTCTATGTCGACATCGAGGGCCACGTGCACGACGCCGCCGTTGCGCGCGCGCTCGAGGAACTCAAGGACAACGCCGCCTTCTTCAAGGTGCTGGGGTCCTACCCGCAAAGCCTTTAAACGATTACGAGAGAGATTTTCATGTCGACATTTGGTCCTGAATACGTCCGCGCCATCGCCCCCTACCAGGCCGGCAAACCGATCGCCGAAGTGGCCCGCGAATATGGTCTCGACGAAGCGAACATCGTCAAGCTGGCGTCGAACGAAAACCCGTTCGGCATTCCAGAGTCCAGCCGCGCCGCGATGCTCGAAGCGGCAGCCGACCTGGGCCGCTACCCGGACGCCAACGGTTTCGAGCTGAAGACCGCGCTGGCCAAGCGCTACGACGTGCCGCTCGACTGGATCACGCTCGGCAACGGCAGCAACGACATCCTCGAGATCGCGGCCCACGCCTTCGTCCAGAAAGGCGAAGCGGTCGTGTATTCGCAGTATTCGTTTGCCGTGTATGCGCTGGCCACGCAAGGCGTCGGTGGCCGCGCGATCGTCGTGCCAGCTGTCGACTATGGTCACGACCTCGACGCGATGGCGGCCGCCATCGATGCCGATACGCGTTTGGTGTATGTCGCCAACCCGAACAACCCGACCGGCACCTTTATCCCGGCCGCGCAGATCGAAGCGTTTCTGCAAAAAGTGCCGGCGCGCGTGATCGTCGTGCTGGACGAAGCGTACAACGAGTACCTGGCGCCCGAACATCAATTCGAGTCGAGCGCCTGGGTGCGCACCTACCCGAACCTGATCGTCTCGCGCACGTTCTCGAAGGCCTATGGCCTGGCCGGCCTGCGCGTGGGCTTTGCCATTGCGCAGCCAGCCGTCACCGACCTGATGAACCGCATCCGCCAGCCGTTCAACGTCAACTCGCTGGCGCAGGCCGCTGCGGTCGCGGCGCTGAACGACACGCCGTTCCTGGACCAGGGCGCGCGCAACAATGCCGACGGCTATCGCCAGATGATCGCCGCCTTTGATGAGCTGGGGCTGGAGTACGTGCCATCATTCGGCAACTTCGTGCTGGTGCGGGTCGGCGACGACGACGGCGCAGGCGCGCGCGTGAACGTGGCGCTGCTCAAGCAGGGCGTGATCGTGCGCCCGGTCGGCAACTATGGTCTGCCGCAGTGGCTGCGCATCTCGATCGGCCTGCCGCAGGAGAACGCGGCCTTCATCGAGGCGTTGAAGAAGGCGCTCGGCTGAATGCTGGACAAGATCGTTATCGTCGGCGTCGGCCTGATCGGCGGGTCGTTCGCGCTGGCGCTCAAACGCGCCGGGCAGGTGCGGGAAGTGGTCGGCATCGGCCGGCATCCGGAAGCACTGGCCCGCGCGCTGGCCTTGGGAATCATCGACCGGGTCTGTGACGACTACGCCGATGCGTTAAAAGGCGCTGACTTGGTCATGCTGGCCGCGCCGGTGGCGCAGACGGGGCCGATCCTGGCCGCGCTGCTGCCGCACCTGGCGCCCGGCACGGTCGTCACCGACGCCGGCAGCACCAAGTGCGACGTGGTTGCAGCAGCCCGCGCGGTGCTCGGCGAGCAGGTAGCCCAGTTCGTGCCCGGCCACCCGATCGCCGGCAGCGAAGCAAATGGCCCCGACGCTGCACTGGCTGGCCTTTATCAGGGCAAGAAGGCCGTGCTCACGCCGTTGCCCGAGAATGCGCCAGGCGACGTCGAGCGGGTCGCTGCCGCCTGGCGCGCCTGCGGCGCCGTGATCCACCAGTTGACGCCAGAAGACCATGACCGCGTGTTTGCCGCCGTCAGCCATCTGCCGCACTTGCTGGCCTACGCGCTGGTGGACGACCTCGCCGGCAAGCCGCACGCCGACATGCTGTTCCAGTACGCCGCCAGTGGCTTTCGCGACTTCACGCGCATCGCCGGGTCGTCGCCCGAAATGTGGCGCGACATCAGCCTGGCCAACCAGGCTGCGCTGTTGACCGAGCTGGATGCCTATCTGGCACAATTGACGGCGATGCGGACCATGCTCGCCGCCGGCGACGGGGCCGGATTGCACGATATTTATGCGAACGCGCAGCGCGCCCGCCACGAGTGGCAGATCGCCATCGAAGCCGGCCACGGGCAAAATGCGCTGCGCGCGCCAATTCAGGAAAACACATGACGCAGCAAAAACACTATCCGCAGCATATCGACCTCGAACCCGTGCTGCACGCGCAGGGCGTGGTGCGGCTGCCGGGCTCCAAGAGCATCTCGAACCGCACGCTGCTGCTGGCCGCGCTGGCCGAGGGCACGACCACGATCCACGACATGCTCGCGTCTGACGACACGATGGTCATGCTGGGCGCACTGCGCTCGCTGGGCATCCGCTGGGATGAAGTCGACGAGCACACGGTCATCGTGCATGGCAACGGCGGCGTGCTGCCCGAGGCTACGGCCGATCTGTTCATGGGCAATGCCGGCACGGCGATCCGGCCACTGACGGCGGCGCTGGCCGTGATCGGCGGCGACTACACGCTGCATGGCGTCTCGCGCATGCACGAGCGCCCGATCGGCGACCTGGTCGACGCACTGAACGCCGTCGGCGCGCAGATCGAGTACACGGGCGAGCAGGGCTTTCCGCCGCTGCGCATCCGTCGTGGCCATATCACGGCCAATCGCATGGCAGTGCGCGGCAATGTGTCGAGCCAGTTCCTGACCGCGCTGTTGATGGCCGCGCCGCTGATGGCCACGACGCATCCGGTCTCGATCGATGTCGTCGGCGAGCTGATTTCCAAGCCGTACATCGAGATTACGCTGAACCTGATGCGCCGCTTCGGCGTCGAGGTCGAGCAGAGTGGCTGGGCCTCGTTCACCGTGCAACCGGGCCAGCGCTATCAAAGTCCGGGCACGATCCACGTCGAAGGCGATGCCTCGTCGGCGTCGTACTTCCTGGCCGCCGGCGCGATTGCGGGCGGGCCGGTGCGCGTGGAAGGCGTCGGTGAGCACAGCATCCAGGGCGACGTGCGCTTTGCCGATGCGCTCGAACGCATGGGCGCCATCGTCACGCGCGGCGAGAACTGGATCGAGGTGCAATCGAATGGCGTGCTGAAAGCCATCGACGCCGACTTCAACCACATCCCGGATGCGGCGATGACGATCGCGGTGGCCGCGCTGTATGCCGACGGCCCGAGCACGCTGCGCAATATCGCCAGCTGGCGCGTGAAGGAAACCGATCGCCTGAGCGCGATGGCGACCGAACTGCGCAAGGTCGGCGCCGAGGTGGAGGAGGGGCCTGACTACATCCGCATCACGCCGCCGGACGAACTCAAGCCCGCCACGATCGACACCTACGACGATCACCGGATGGCGATGTGCTTTTCGCTCGCGTCCCTGGACGGCAAGGCGCGGCGCGGCAATGCCATGCGGATCAACGATCCGAAGTGCGTCGCCAAGACCTTCCCCGACTATTTCGAAGCGTTTGCGGGCATTGCGCGCAACGAGCTGTTTTAATTGACCCGCCCCGAGCCCATGCCCAATTCCAACGTACCAGTCATCACCATCGACGGCCCGACCGCTTCCGGCAAGGGCACCGTGGCCAGTCGCATCGCCGACCGCCTGGGTTTTCACCTTCTTGATTCGGGCGCGCTGTACCGCCTGACGGCGCTGCAGGCACTGCGCGGCGCGCTGCCGCTGTCGGACGAAGCGGGCATCGCCAAGCTGGCCCAGCAGCTGCCGGCACGCTTCCGGGATGACGTGATCTACCTGGCGGATGAGGATGTGAGTCACGCGATCCGCGCGGAAGAGGTGGGCAATATGGCGTCGAAGATCGCCGCCTTGCCGAGCGTGCGCCAGGCGCTGTTTGACCTGCAACTGGGCTTTCGCCAGGCGCCCGGACTGGTGGCCGACGGCCGCGATATGGGCACGGTGATCTTTCCCACCGCCAAGCTCAAGGTGTTCCTCACCGCAAGTGCTGAGGCGCGCGCGCAACGCCGGTATAAGCAATTGATTGACAAAGGCTTTTCTGCTAATATGAACGACCTGCTGGCAGATTTACGGGCTAGAGACGAACGCGACACGGGTCGCGCAGTCGCTCCCCTGGTCGCAGCAGCTGATGCGCATATCCTGGATACCTCTGCGATGGGGGTCGACCAGGCGGTCGAGCAAGTCCTGACCTGGTATGCGCAGAAATAAGACTTTGAATGACGTGGTGGCGGTGGTGTCAACCGGTTGCAGTTTGAACCGTTAGGCAGCAGCGCCTGAACGTCATTCCCGCGCAGGCGGGAATCCCGGTTCGATGCGTCACCATTGGCTTGAGTCATCGCCATGGTGGTTTGCAAGTAAATCTGGATCCCCACCTGGGTGGGGACGGTGGTCTTCCGGTTGGCATCTTCGTTGTTGAGGGTGGCACTTGAAGACCTTGTCCTTTGGTGCTTGCGACAGCATATTGGCCATCGCAAGCGTGTTTTAACCTAACCCAGTTCAGTCCGCACTATCGTCGGTCTGCTGGCTCACATGAAATAACCAACTTTTTTATGTCTACTGCAACTACCCAAGATACTGGTATGGAAAGCTTTGCCGCCCTCTTCGAGGAATCGCTGTCGCGTCAAGACATGCGTTCGGGCGAAGTCATTTCGGCTGAAGTCGTGCGTCTGGATCACAACTTCGTGATCGTCAACGCAGGCCTGAAGTCGGAAGCGTTCATTCCAATCGAAGAATTCAAGAATGACCAGGGCGAACTGGAAGTCGCAGTAGGCGACTTCGTTTCCGTGGCCATCGAGTCGCTGGAAAACGGCTTTGGCGACACCATCCTGTCGCGCGACAAGGCCAAGCGTCTGGCTTCGTGGCTGGCGCTGGAAAAAGCAATGGAATCGGGCGAGATCGTCACCGGTACCGTCAATGGCAAAGTCAAGGGCGGCCTGACCGTTCTGACCAACGGCATCCGCGCGTTCCTGCCGGGTTCGCTGGTTGACACCCGTCCAGTCAAGGACACGACCCCATTCGAAGGCAAGACCCTCGAATTCAAGGTCATCAAGCTGGACCGCAAGCGTAACAACGTCGTGCTGTCGCGCCGCGCTGTCATCGAAGCATCGATGGGCGAAGAGCGTCAGAAGCTGATGGAAACGCTGAAAGAAGGTACCGTGGTTACCGGTATCGTCAAGAACATCACCGACTATGGCGCATTCGTCGACCTGGGCGGCATCGATGGTCTGCTGCACATCACCGACCTGGCATGGCGTCGTGTGCGTCACCCGTCCGAAGTCCTGTCGGTTGGCCAAGAGATCACCGCCAAGGTCCTCAAGTACGATCAAGAGAAGAACCGCGTCTCGCTGGGCGTCAAGCAGCTGGGCGACGATCCATGGACCGGTCTGTCGCGTCGTTACCCACAGAGCACCCGCCTGTTCGGTAAAGTCACGAACCTCACCGACTACGGCGCGTTCGTCGAAGTCGAGCAGGGTATCGAAGGTCTGGTCCACGTGTCCGAAATGGACTGGACCAACAAGAACGTGGCACCAAACAAAGTTGTCCAGCTGGGCGACGAAGTGGAAGTCATGGTTCTGGAGATCGACGAAGAGCGCCGCCGTATTTCGCTGGGCATGAAGCAGTGCAAAGCAAATCCATGGGACGACTTCGGCATGACCCACAAGAAGGGCGACAAGGTCAAGGGTTCGATCAAGTCGATCACCGACTTCGGCGTGTTCATCGGCCTGCCAGGCAACATCGATGGTCTGGTGCACCTGTCGGACCTGTCGTGGACCGAAGCCGGCGAAGAAGCTGTGCGTCGCTTCAAGAAAGGCGACGAACTGGAAGCCGTGGTTCTGGCCATCGACGTCGAGCGCGAGCGTGTTTCGCTGGGCGTGAAGCAACTCGAAGGCGACCCGTTCAACACCTACTCGTCGATGAACGACAAGGGTTCGCTGGTCACCGGCACCGTGAAATCGGTTGAGCCAAAAGGCGCCGTGATCTCGCTGAGCGAAGAAGTCGAAGGCTACCTGCGCGCTTCGGAAATCTCGCGTGACCGCGTTGAAGATGCTGGCACCCACCTGAAAGTCGGCGACACCGTCGAAGCTCTGGTGATCAACATCGATCGCAAGGCTCGCAGCATCCAGCTGTCGATCAAGGCGAAAGACAATGTCGATACGCAAGAAGCCATGAGCAAGCTGTCGAACGACAACAGCGCTGCTTCGGGCACGACCAGCCTGGGCGCACTGCTCAAGGCCAAGTTCGATAACAAGAACTAATCAGGTAAGCCCTGAGGAGCTTGCAGATGACCAAGTCCGAGCTGATCAACCGACTGGCTGAGCGTTATTCTCAGCTGGTGGCAAAGGATGCGGAATTTGCTGTCAAGACCATCCTCGATGCGATGACCAACGCCCTGGCGACCGGTCAACGCATCGAGATCCGTGGTTTTGGCAGTTTCTCGCTGAACAGCCGCCCACCGCGCATCGGTCGCAATCCGAAGTCCGGCGACAAGGTGATGGTGCCCGAAAAACGGGTGCCGCACTTCAAGCCGGGCAAGCAGTTGCGTGAGCAGGTGGACGCGATGGTCGGGCAACCGATCATCAACGATTGAGTCAGTGCTGGCACCAAGAAACGGCATCCGCGAGGGTGCCGTTTTTTTTGGCCTGTCGGGTCAGCCAACAGCCCAACGCCGCACGCTATTTTGAAATATGATGGCGGATATGCGACACTTCGCCCTTACACCCTTGTCTAGCGGAACCTGTTGATGAAATTCGTCTCGACCATCGTCGGATTTGTCCTGTTCATCCTGTTTTTCGGCTTTGCGCTGAAGAACACGAAAGAGGTCGACCTGCATTTTTTTCTCGACTATGAATTGCGCGGCCCGCTCGTGCTGATGCTGCTGGCGTTCTTTGTTGCCGGCGCCGCCTTCGGCATCCTGGCGCTGGCGCCGACCGTGTTCCGTCAGCGCCGCGAAAAATGGCAGCACAAGTACACCATCCAGGCCCTGCAAAGCGCCGCCGGTACCGGTGTGGTCGCCACCACGCCACCGCCGCCGGATGCCGTTCCACCGGTTGCACCCCGCCACTAACAACAAGAACACCATGGATTTCGAACTCTGGATGCTGCTTGGCATCCCCTTCTTCTTTGGCCTGGGCTGGCTCGCCGCCCGGGTCGACATCAACGAGGTGGTCTCCGAGTCGCGCACGCTGCCGCGCGGCTACTTCAAGGGCCTGAACCACCTGCTCAATGACCAGCCCGACAAGGCCATCGATTCGTTCATCGAGATCGTCAAGCTCGACCCTGAATCGAGCGATATGCACTTTGCGCTGGGCAACCTGTTTCGCCGTCGCGGCGAGACCGAGCGCGCCATCCGCGTGCACCAGAACCTGCTCGCGCGCCCTGACTTGCCGAGCGAAGAGAAAGCGCACGCGCAGTACGAACTGGGCATCGACTACCTGAAGGCGGGCCTCCTGGACCGCGCCGAGGAATCGTTCAATGGCCTGGCCGACACGCCGTATGCGGTGCAGGCGCGCCGTTCGCTGCTGGAAATCTACCAGCGCGAAAAGGAATGGAAGCGCGCCATCGAGGCGGCCGAAGACTTGCAGGCGTCCGGTGCCGGCGCGCGCCAGATCGAGATCGCCCAGTTCTATTGCGAACTTGCAGCCGACGCGCTGGTGCACATGGCGCCAAGCGACGCCATGCTGCTGCTGGACAAGGCGCTGGAAGCGAACCGCCACAGCGTGCGCGCGACCATCCTGCGCGGCGACGCGCTGCTGGCCCAGGGCGACGTCGAAGAAGCCCTCAAGACCTGGCGCCGCGTCGAGCAGCAAAGCGTGCCGCACGTGGCCCTGGTGGCTGCGCGCCTGATGGATGGCTACCGCAAGGTGGGCCGCCCGCAAGAGGGCGTGAACCTGCTGCGCTCGTACTTGGCCGAAGCCTCGTCGATCGACCTGATCGAAGTCGTGTTCAAGGCCGTCATCGAACTCGATGGCGTCGAAGCGGCCAAGGGCCTGGTGGTGGAAGAGCTGCGCCGCAATCCGACACTGCTTGGCCTGGATAAATTGCTTGAAGCGCGTCTGATGGATGCGCCAGCCCATGTCTGGGAAGAGCTGTCGATGGTCAAGAACCTGGTGCAGCGCTACACGCAGAAGCTGGCGCGCTACCAGTGCAGCCACTGCGGTTTCAAGGCGCGCCAGTTCTACTGGCAATGCCCGGGCTGCAACCGCTGGGATTCGTATCCGCCACGCCGCACCGAAGAACTCAACGTAATGAACTGACGGTTCATCAAACGATCCCCATGACCAGCACGAGCACAACCTCCATGCCCATGACACCGAGCCGCCTGCTGGTGGCCGACGACTACCGCCAGCAGGCGGCCCCCGAACTGTCCGCCGTGCGCCTGCTGGTGGTGGGCGACGTGATGCTCGACCGCTACTGGTTCGGCGACGTCTCGCGCATCTCGCCCGAAGCGCCGGTGCCCGTCGTGCGCATCGAGCGGCGCGAGGAGCGCCTGGGCGGCGCCGCCAACGTGGCGCGCAATGCCGCCGCGCTGGGCGCCCACACGGGCCTGCTGGGCGTGGTGGGGGCCGATGAGGCGGGCGATGAAGTCGAGCGCCTGCTTCAGGGCGCGGGCATTCACAGCTATTTGAAACGCGACGACGCGATCTCGACCATCATCAAGCTGCGCGTCATCGGTCGCCAGCAGCAGATGGTGCGCATCGATTTCGAAGATGCGCCGACCGAAACCGTGCTGCGCGATAAGCTCAGCCAGTTCAAGGCGCTGCTGCCCGATTACGACGTGATCATCCTGTCCGATTACAACAAGGGCGCGCTGGTCAATGTCGCCGAGATGATTGCCTTGGCGCGCGCAGCCGGCAAGATCGTGCTGGTCGATCCGAAGGGCGACGATTTCACGCCGTACAAGGGCGCCAGCATCCTGACGCCCAACCGCGCCGAACTGCAACGCGTCGTTGGCGGCTGGAAGAGCGAGACGCAGCTGCTCGAAAAAGCGCAGGCGCTGCGTGTGGAACTCGGCCTGGATGCGCTGCTCTTGACGCGCTCCGAAGAAGGCATGAGCCTGTTCACGGCCGACGAAGTGCTGCATGTGAACGCCGACGCACGCGAAGTGTTCGACGTGTCGGGCGCCGGTGACACGGTGATTGCGACGCTGGCCACCATGCTGGGCACGGGCGCGCCACTGGGCGAGGCGCTGGTGACGGCCAACCGCGCCGGCGGCATCGTCGTCGGCAAGCTGGGCACGGCCACGGTGACCCGCGACGAGCTGTTCCCTGGTTGAGTCGCGCTTGATCTGGCGCAAGCCCGGCCCGTCAACGACGCACCGGGCGATCCGTTAGAAGAGCGATGGGCGGCGTCGCCGTCCAGCGTCTTCAACTAACGGAGAAATTCGATGATCAAGAAACTGATGCTTGCCTTTGCCGCGCTGGCCGTCTCGGGCAGCATGGCGTTTGCCCAGGTCGATGTGAACAAAGCCGATGTCGCCGCGCTCGATGGCGTCAAGGGCGTGGGGCCGAGCATGTCCAAGGCCATCCTCGACGAGCGCGCCAAGGGCGAGTTCAAGGACTGGCCCGACCTGCAAACGCGCGTCAAGGGCCTGGGCGATAAAAAGGCAGCCAAGCTGAGCCAGTCCGGGCTGGTGGTCAACGGCAAGGCCAAGGAAGGCGCAGCCGCCAAGCCTGCCGCGGCCAAAGGCGACAAGTCAGCTGCCAAACCGACCGAGGCCAAAACGGCAACATGACATGTATTGACTGACAGCGCCACGGGCGCGTGGCAAGATGTTCCAGCTCTTCAAGATCATGCTTGAACATCAACATCAGAAAGGTCGTCATGCCTCACGCCCGTGTTTCAACAGCCTTGTTGGCAGCCCTGCTGGCTGCTGCAGGGGCCGCTTCAGCTGCTGCGCCAGCAACTACGCCCGCTGCGCCCGCCACACCGAAACAACCCGACATCACCGCGCAGCAAGCCCAGATCACGAAGATCCTCGGTGAAGTCTCGCAGCAGCGCATCGAAGGCCATATCCGCAAGCTGGTCAGCTTCGGCACGCGCCACACGATGTCCGAGACCGAGTCGTCAACGCGCGGCATCGGCGCTGCCCGCCGCTGGATCAAGGCCGAGCTCGAGCGCTGCGGCGCCGGCACGCCATTGCAGGTCACGTATGACAGCCATGTGGCGCCCGTCTCGGCGCGCATCACCAAGCCGACCGAGATCGTCAATGTCGTCGCAACGCTGCCCGGCACGCAGGCCGCTTCCAAAGAGCGCATGTACGTGGTCAGCGGTCACTATGACTCGCGCGCCTCGGACGTGATGGACGCCACCTCGGACGCGCCAGGCGCGAACGACGATGCATCGGGCACCGCCGCCATCATGGAACTGGCGTGCGTAATGGCCAAGTACAAGTTCGACGCGACGCTCGTGTTCATGGCCGTGGCCGCCGAAGAGCAGGGCCTGATCGGCGCCCGCCACTGGGCCGTCGGTGCGCGGGAAAAGAACTGGAACGTGGCCGGCATGTTCACCAACGACATCATCGGCAGCTCGAAAGGCGACGATGGCAAGGTCGACAACAAGCAGGTGCGCCTGTTTGCCCAGAGTATCCCGGCGACCAAGGAAATGAGCGAGGCCATGCGCCAGCTGGTGGCCACGGGCGGCGAGAACGATTCGCTCTCGCGCCAGCTCGCGCGCCACACGAAGGAGCAGGGAGAGCGCTACGTGAAAGGCTTCAAGGTCAGCGTGATCCAGCGGCATGACCGCTATCTGCGCGGAGGTGACCACATGCCGTTCCTGGAGCAGGGCTACGCCGCGCTGCGCTTTACCGAACCAGCCGAAGATTTCGCGCACCAGCACCAGGATCTGCGCACCGAGAACGGCAAGGTGTACGGCGACACGATCGACCACGTCGACTTCGACTACATCGCCAAGGTCACGCGCGTGAATGGCGCCGCGATGGCCTCGCTCGCAATGGCACCCGCCGCACCGCAAGAGGTGAAGCTGCGTACTGCCGGCCTGACCAACGATTCCACACTGGTGTGGAAGGCGAATGGCGAACCCGACCTGGCCGGCTACCGCATCGTCTGGCGCGACACGACCAGCGCCAACTGGGAAGGCTCAAAGTGGGTTGGCAACGTGACGGAAGCCACGCTCGACCTGTCGAAAGACAATGTCTTCTTCGGCGTGCAGGCGGTCGACAAGGACGGCAACGTCAGCGTCGCGACGTATCCGCTGCCGCTGCGCTAAGCCGGTATCGATATCGTGAAATCGTCCATCGTCATGTACATCATTGCGGTGGGCGGGTGCGCACTCGCGTTGCCGGCTGCGGCACAGGTCTACAAATGCGTCGATCCCAAAACCGGGGCCAAGACCTATTCCGACTCGGGCTGCGCCCGCAGCGCGCAGCGCACGACGATGGAGGCACTTCCGCCAGTCGTCACGCGTGCGCCGCAGGCAACGCGGCCTGCGCCGGCGCAGGACTGGCGTGCAGAAGACGCGCATACGGGCTTGCAGGCAGTTGCAGCCGAGCCGGTCGGCTCGATCGCGCCGCCGCAGGGTGACCCGAACTCGTACGAGTGCGAGCAGGCAAAAAGGAAACTGGCGGTGCGCCGAAGCCGCGTCACCAACTTCGCTTCTGACGCGAAAGAACCCGTCATCGATGTCAACCGCATTTGCGGTTACTTCATGAGTCCGAATCCCATGCCGGGCCAGCTGACGCGCCAGGGTACGCGCTGAACACCGTTGCCTGCTGGCGTTTGCAGTCATGACCGACTGCTGCGCCGACGCGGGTGTGCGTCTCGGATTAAAATGGTGTTTTGGTATCGCAAGGAATAGAGAACGTAATGGCATACAAGACCATCGAATCCACGATCGGCAACACGCCGCTCGTGCAGCTGCAGCGCCTGCCGGGCGCGGAGTGCGCGGCTCGCAACAACATCATCCTGGGCAAGCTCGAAGGCAATAACCCGGCCGGTTCCGTGAAGGACCGGGCTGCGATGTCGATGCTGCGCGGCGCCGAACTGCGGGGCCAGATCAAGCCGGGCGATACGCTGATCGAAGCGACCAGCGGCAATACCGGCATCGCGCTGGCGATGGCTGCAGCCATCCTCGGCTACAAGATGATCCTGCTGATGCCGGACAACCTGTCGATCGAACGGCGCCAGAGCATGGCCGCCTACGGTGCGCAGATCATCCTCACGCCAAAGACCGGTGGCATGGAATACGCGCGCGACATGGCCGAGCAGATGCAGAAGGACGGCCAGGGCATCATCCTCGACCAGTTCGCCAACGACGACAATCCACGCGCGCACTACGAGAGCACGGGCCCGGAAATCTGGCGCGACACCGAAGGACGCGTCACGCACTTCGTCAGCGCCATGGGCACCACCGGCACCATCATGGGCGTGTCGCGCTATCTGAAGGAACAGAACGAGGCCGTGCGCATCATTGGCGCTCAGCCCGAAGAAGGCTCGTCGATCCCGGGTATCCGCAAGTGGCCCGAAGCCTATCTGCCGAAGATCTACGACAAGGCGCGCGTTGACCAGGTCGAGAGCGTGAGCCAGGCAGCGGCCGAACAGATGGCGCGCCGCATGGCAGCCGAAGAGGGCATCTTCTGCGGCATCTCGGCCGCCGGCGCCTGTGAAGTGGCGCTGCGCATCGCCCAGACCGTCGAGAACGCGACCATCGTGTTCATCGTCTGCGACCGGGGCGATCGCTACCTGTCCACGGGTGTCTTTCCTGCCTGAAGCAAGGGCGTGGTCAATGCTGATACAAGATTGACGGCGCCATAAAAAAGGCCACCTGGTGCACAGGCGGCCTTGTCAAATCAGTCCTTGGACTGCCTAGACCTTTCCATCGGCTCCAAGCCAATTTCCTTCGGTCGTCCGCCAATGCGGCGGCTCATACGCCCGCGCGGGCGTATGCACTACTGGTGCGGGCCGTCCCGCATGGGACGGCCCGTTCAATCCTGGCCAGACGAACAACGCAGGCGCCCTGAAGCGCCCGACGTTGCTCAGTCTTTCATTGCCGGGACTGCGCCTTCTTTTGGCTTGAACTGCTTGTCGCTGATGCGGAATTTCGCGCGACGGTCACCCATCAGGTAGCGCAGGTCACGGATCGACAGGTCGCTTACTTCGTGCATGCGGATCAGCAGCGAAGCGCCGACTGGCAGGCGGTGGTGACGGATTTTCGAAATCACCGGCGGCGCCACTTCCAGCGCGCGCGACAGCGCTGCGTCATTTTTCAGGCGCAGGTTCTCGATCAGCGTATCGAGAAGGCGATTCGGGTTGTACTGAAGCAGCTCGTCGCCTTCCGAATCGCTGTTCATATCAATGCCGACTTGGTTAGTCATGATTCATATTCCTTAGGGGTTAGTGCGGAGTCATCAACATCTACAACGTCGAGTCCGGTTTTTACTTTCGTAAATTTCTATTCAATTGTACAACTATTTCGATACCGATACTCATGAGCAAGCCGGAATCGTTTCTTTCGATTCGGTTATCGTTGTCTACTTGCAACAATAGCCGCAATGCAATTCTCTCATATAGTCACGTGAAACAACTATTGTTTTTTGATTAATGAGTAGTGTACGGGCATCCAGCATATGATGCCGCACAGTATGGGAATTGCTGACTTAATGGAAAGAAAATGGGGAGTATGACTACATTCGTAATATATTTAGTACGAATAATTGCAAGATATTTGCGCATACCCCTGGGGGGTATGCGAGCGAGTGCTGGTCAGCAATATTGAAAGTTGGCGGGAAACTTGTTACAAAGGATTACAAAATTTCCCGCTCGGAAATATAGCGCGATGTGCCTCACTCGGGCCGGGCAGCCCGCACCGCACGGCCCAGGTCCACCACCGACATTGCATAGAAATAACTGCGATTGTATTTGGTAATGGCATAAAAATTATCGTTAGCGACCCAGTACTCGGTCGGCTCGGCGCCATTTTGCAGGTCGATCAAACCGTACAGGTTCTCCGCCGGCAGCGGCGTGCTGGTGACCACGCCAGCAGCGCGCAGCGCTTCCGGTTTCAGCGTCGCTTCAAGACCAAGTCCGAGCAGCGATTCCCAGGCGCGTGTTGGCGAGACGTCGGCGGCGTACGCAGTCGGCCCGCGGTGCTCGGGGTTCCAGCCATGCTGGATCAGGAAGTTGGCGACACTGCCGATCGCATCGACGCTGGAGCCGCGCAGATCGACGCGGCCATCATTGTCGAAGTCCACACCGTATTTGAGGATATTGCTCGGCATGAATTGCGGCAAGCCGACGGCGCCTGCGAACGAGCCGAGGAGCGAGAACGGGTCGTAGCCGCGCTCGCGCGCCAGCACCAGCGTGTTGGCCAGCTCATCGCGGAAGAATGCCTGGCGCGCGGCCTGGTTCGGTGAATCCGGATAGGCGAACGCCAGGGTGGTGAGCGAGTCGAGCACGCGGAAGCGCCCGGTGTCGCGGCCGTAGATAGTCTCGATGCCAATGATGCCGACAATGATCTCGGCCGGCACGCCATACGCTGCCTCGGCGCGCTTGAGCGCTTCGGCGTTCTCTTCCCAGAAGCGCACGCCGGCACGGATCCGGATCGGCTCGATGAAGCGGGCGCTGTAGGCTTGCCAGTTCTTCGGCTTGCCCGGTGGCGCCGGCTTGACCAGCTGCACGGCCGTATCGATGTAGCGCACCTGGCCGAACAGCGTCTCGAGCGCCGCGCGCTCAAAGCCGTGCTGCGCGACCATCCCGTCGATGAATTCGCGTACTGGTTGCCATTCCAGAAAGTTGACGTGCTCGTTGTCGGTGTCGACGACGCTCGCGGCAGCGGCGCCGGCTGCAACAACTGGCGCGGCCTTGGCGGCGGTGCTACGCGCCTTGGACGATTTGGCGTTCGTTGATTTGGCTTTCGCTGCGGCCTTGGCTTTGGCGGCCTTGGTCTTGGCTTGCGCGCTGCGCGCCTGGCTGTCGGAAGAAGGGGCGGCGAGCGCATCGCCATGCGCGCTGGCGGCAAGGGCGAGCGCGGCGAACAGGGTAACAATTAATTTCATCTGACTTGCGACAATAGACGTTTCAAGGTGGCGTGGAGCCGGGGATCGGCTGCGGGCGCGGCGTAGCGCCAGGCGCTGTAACGACGCAGGAAGGCGATGGCGGCCTCGCGGGCGGGCGGGCTCAAGGCCTGCGCGCCGGCGGCGGTAGCAGCATCGGTGGCGAGGATGCGCGCTGCGTAGGCGCTGGGCCCTTCGTCTTGCGCGCGCGGCAGGCCGGCCTGGCCCAGTCGCTTGCACAAGACCGAGTATAGAGCATCGATCGGGTCGATTTCGCGACGGCGCCGCAAAATTTTCATGCTCCACCAGGCCGCTCCGGCCAGCACCAGCACGACGCCGAACGGCCAGCCGAGCAATTTGTCCTGCAGGCCCTGTACGACGCTGCGCTGGCGTTCCGGCGTGTAGTTCAGCACCCACTGGTTCCAGCCGTTGTTGATCGCGCCCATCGCGTTACGCACATCGGCCAGCCAGGCGCCGGCTTGCAGTCCGAACGGGTTCACGCCGCGCAGCGCGTCGATGCCGAATGGCGCGGGGCGCTCCGTGGCCCGGTTCGTCCCTGACTGCACGCGCTCCGGCGCCACCGCCGCCGTCGGATCCACGCGCAGCCAGCCACGGCCGGCGATCCAGACTTCGGCCCAGGCGTGGGCATCCGACTGGCGCACCGTCATGAAGCCGTCGATGGGATTGAGCTCGCCGCCCTGGTAGCCGGTCACCACGCGCGCCGGCACGCCGGCCGCGCGCATCAGAAACACGAAGGCGCCCGAGTAATGTTCGCAAAAGCCCGAGCGCGTCCCGTACAGGAATTCGTCAACCGTATGACGCCCGAGCAGCGGCGGGGCCAGCGTGTATTCAAACGGCTGCTCGCGGAACTGGCGCAGCACGGCGTCGACCCGCGCTGCCGGGTCGCCCAGCGCGCGCAAGGCCATGCCGGCAGCCAGGGCGCGCGGGTTGAAGCCATACGGCAGCAACAGCCAGCGATTGGTGTCCGCCAGTGCCGGACCACGCTGCAGCGCATACTCGACGTGCGAGCTGGCGCGGTAGCGCACGCGGCTCGCCAGCGGCGTGTCAGCCGTCAGCTCGAACTGCGGCGAGATGCGCAGTTCATGGCCCGGCACGACCGGCAATTCGCCCGGCATCTCGAGCGCGAACACCCAGCGTGATTGCGACGGTTCGAGCGTGACTTCGTATTCCAGTCCCGGCCCGCCGACCGACAGGCGCAGATTGCGGCCCGACGCGGTGTTCTCGCCGCGACGCCAGGTCAGGCCATCGAAGGCATCGAGCACGGGACCGCGCCAGTACAACTGGGGCGGCAGTGGTGGGCGGCCAAAGAAGCGCACGCGAAACGCCGGCTCTTCGGACAGCGCCAGGTTCGACATCTGGCCCGGCGCCATCTGGTCCGACAAGCCCGAGGTGCCGGCGCCCGGGCCGCCCGGCATGCTCCACAACGGGCCCTGGATGCGCGGGAACACGAAAAACAGCGCGATCGCAATCGGCGCGGCAAAGACCAGCATGCGCGCGGCCATCGCCAGGCGCGTGCGCAGCGGCGGCACGGCGCCGGTGAACTGGAACGACAGCTGCGTGGCCAGCAGCAGCAGCACCGACGCGATCATCATGACCGCCGTGCCGATCCCCTGCGCGTAAAAGAAGTTGGTCAGCACAAGGAAGAAGCACAGGAACACCACGACGAACAGGTCGCGCCGCGCATGCATCTCGAGCATCTTGAAGGCCACCAGCAGCACCAGCATCGCCACGCCGGCATCCTTGCCGAGCAGCGTGTCGTAGCTGAACTGCACGCCGACCATGGCCGCAATCGCGATCGGCAGCAGGACGATGGCCTTGGGCATGCGCTTGCCGCGCAGCGTGATGGCGGCGCGCCAGGCCAGCGTGGCCGCGCACAGCAGCGAGACCCACCACGGCAGGTGCAGCGCGTGCGGCGCCAGCACCAGCACCGCGCTGGCCAGTAATAGCAGCGTGTCGGCCTTGTCGCGTGGGAGTGGGGTACGCAGGAAGTTCATGCGGGACCCTCGATGCCGTACAAGGCCAGCGCGCGCAGGCACGCCGCCTGGTGCGCCGCGCCGCTGCCGGCTTCGATGCGTACGGGACCCAGGTGGAAGGCGTAGGGCAGGGCGCGGCTTTCGGCGTCCAGCACCCAGCGCGTCAGGCGCGCCAGGCGCAGTTCGACGTCGAGCGTGCGTGGCAGGCGGTCGAAGTCGAGCACCAGTTCGTCGCCGCCACCGCCTTCAAAGTGCTTGGTCACCAGCTGGCCGCCGATGCTGGGATCGAGCCGCGCGATCTGGCGCCAGGCCATCTGGCGCGGCGAGTCGCCGGCCTGGTAATTGCGCACGCCAGCAAAATCGTCATGGCCGGCCGTGCGCACGCTGTTGCCGCCGCCGCCCTGCAGCGGCAGGCCGGGCGCGCCGTCTTCGGGGCGCGGGTAGACCAGCACTTGCGCGGCCGGCCGCCAGTAGCTCCAGGCGACGAACAGGCCAAGGGGAAAGCGCGTCGACAGCTTCACGCGCGCCGGCGCCGCCCAGCCACGCGCGGTGGTCGGCAGCGTGAGGGTGACGGTGGCCTGCGTGCCGGCGGCGATGTCGGCGACGTGGCGCGCATCTAGCCAGTCGGCAAAGTCGGCCCGCACGGCGTAGCGCGCCAGGCGCGTGCGGTTGATTACATGCAGCTCAAATTGCGCCACTTCGCCCGCAAACACGGGCGCCGTGCGGCCCTGTTGCAGGCGCAGCTGCGCCAGATTGCGGTAGGTGGCGACCATGTCGACCAGTGCGCATGACAGTGCCAGAAAGGTCAGGCCGAAGCCCAGGCCCAGCGCATAATTGACCGACCCGACCAGCAGCACGGCCAGCAGCAGCACGAACCCAAGGCCCGCGCGCGACGGCACGATGAACACGCGGCGCTGGCTGATGACCACTTCGCCCGCGTCGAGCGCGCCGCCACGCGGCAGCCATGTGCCGGTCGTGCGGCGCAACCAGCCCCGTAGCGCCAGCGCCATCAGACCGGGACCGCCTTTTGCAGTTGCAGCACCAGGTCGCGGCTGGCCAGCGCGGTGCCGTGCGCGGCGCGCAGTGGGCGCAGGCGGTGCGCGCAGACCGGCACCAGCACGGCCTGGATATCCTCGGGGATCACGTGGTCGCGCCCTTCGAGCGCAGCCCAGGCGCGCCCGGCCTGCAGCAGCGCGATCGCGGCGCGTGGCGACAGGCCCTCGGCGAACATGCCGTTCTGGCGCGACGCCTGCGCCAACGCCTGCACATACGTGATCAGCGCGTCGGATGCGTGGATGGTGCGCAGCTGATGCCGGGCCGCGGCCAGTTCGGTGGCCTGCATCGCCGGCTGCAGCGTCTTGAGCATCGCGCGTCGGTCTTCGCCCATCAGCAACGCGCGTTCGGCGGCGGCGTCCGGATAGCCCAGCGTCAGGCACATCAAAAAGCGGTCGAGCTGCGACTCGGGCAGCGGGAACACGCCGACCTGATTGGCCGGGTTCTGCGTGGCGATGACAAAGAAAGGCTCGGGCAGGGCGCGCGTGACGCCGTCGGCCGAGACCTGGTGTTCTTCCATGGCTTCGAGCAGGCCGGACTGGGTCTTGGGCGTGGCGCGGTTGATCTCGTCGGCCAGCAGCACCTGCGTGAAGATCGGGCCCGGGTGGAACACGAATTCGTTCTTTTCGCGCTCGTAGATCGAGATGCCCGCCACGTCGGCCGGCAGCAAATCGCTCGTGAACTGGACGCGGTTAAAGCGCAGGCCCAGCGAAATGGCCAGCGCGTGCGCCAGCGTGGTCTTGCCGACACCCGGCAGGTCGTCGAGCAGCAGGTGGCCGCCGGCCAGCAGGCAGGTCAGGGCCAGGCGCACCTGTTGGTCCTTGCCGACCACCACCTCGTTGACCTGGCGTGCGACGGCGTGCAATTTGTTGAACATGGTTGGCTTTACGTTATTCGGTACATGAAACAGGTCGGCGGACCTGGCACGCATGCATGATTGACAAGGCGGCACAGCAGCGCTGCGGCCTGCCGTGGTAGATTAGCGTCATTGGCAATCTTCATACGTCGACAGCAACAAGCCGTCCCAAGGGATTCTATGCGAGAACGGCGCGGCAAGGTGTGAATGGATGAGCACAGGCGGAGACCGAGCATCATGAGTACAGCGATTTACAGCCACCCCGACTGCCTGCGGCACGAGATGGGCGATTGGCATCCCGAGTCCCCGGCACGCCTGCGGGCCATCGACGACCAATTGATCCTGGCGCGCCTGGATGGCCTGATCGAGCAGCGCAGTGCGCCGCTGGCCGACACGGCGCAGATCCTGCGCAACCACACGGCGGGTGCGCTGGCGCTGGTGCGCGACCACGTGCCCACGACGCCGGGCGACTACTACCCGCTCGATGGCGACACGTCGCTCAATCAGCACAGCTATCAGGCCGCGCTGCGCGCGGCCGGCGCCGCGGTGGCGGCAACCGACGACGTCATCGCCGGCGCGGTCACCAACGCCTTCTGCTCGGTGCGCCCGCCAGGCCACCACGCCACGCCGACCGAGCCGATGGGCTTCTGTCTCTTCAACAACGTGGCGATCGCCGCGCGCCACGCGCTCGAGGCGCATGGGCTGCAGCGCGTCGCGATCATCGACTTCGACGTCCATCATGGCAACGGCACAGCCGATGCGTTTCGCGACGATCCGCGCGTGCTGATGGCGAGCTTCTTCCAGCACCCGTTCTTTCCGTACACCGAGCCCGAACCGATTACCGCCACCTGCGTGAACGTGCCGGTGCCGGCGCGCTGCGAGGGCGACACCGTGCGCCAGCTGGTGCAGGAGCAGTGGCTGCCGGCGCTGCATGCCTTCAAGCCGCAGATGATTTTTGTCTCGGCCGGCTTCGACGGTCATCGCGACGACGACATGGGCGGCATCGGGCTGGTCGAGGCGGACTACGCGTGGATCACGCGGCAGGTCGTGGCGGTGGCCAACGAATACGCCGGCGGGCGGATCGTCAGCTGTCTCGAAGGCGGCTACGAATTGTCGTCGCTGGCGCGCAGCGTGGTGGCGCACCTGAAGGTGCTGGCCGATCTCGAATAGTCGGGAACCGCGGCGCCATTCTGCTCTCTAACGTAGCACCGGCACACGCCGGGCAGCGAGGAGACCAGTATGAAGCACCACCGCATCCCGTACGCCTTCTACGTTGTTTGCACCCTGTGCCTGCTGCTGGTCAGCACCGTGGCGGGCGCCACCAACTACACCCTCTGGATCAATGGCCGGAGCAGCGGCGGCACTCCTGGTAACTACAGCGACTTTCGCTACTGGGGCCCGGCGGCTACCCCGGCCGGCATCAACAAGCAGGCAGTCAACTGGGATGGCCGCAGCAGCATTGCCTCGCAAAGCGGGCGCGTGCGCGATGCGCTCGACTGCTTCTGCACGGGCCAGAACTGGTGCTACATCGCTGCCTACAGCGCGGGCGACCTGCTGCTTGGCTACACACTGGCCAATTACGGCGGCTCGGCGCGCACCGTAACGAACGCCAGCGCGAACGCCAATGGTGTGTGCGCCGCCAGCGGCGGCGTGCAGACGGGCTGGAACCTCAAATGGGTGCGCGTCGCAGCTGGCGCGGCTGGCGGCTCCGAACTCGCCAACGTCGGCGCCTGGACCACCTCCGAGCCACTCGTGCAAGACCTCAAGACCAGCACCGCGCGCGCCATGTACAACCACAACGACACCCGCAACGTCTGGTTCTATCGCTATGCGGGCGCGCGCGGTACCGCGTACTCGTTCGTGCTGCCAGGCCAGGACGACGAGGTCGTGGCCTATCACAGCAGCGGCGGCGTGGCCGGCAATGCGGGCCGTTCGCTGTGTAATCCGGGCGACTGGCTGTGCGACGACCTGCGCCTGGGCACCGCGCCGAACCAGGGCGGCAGCGTCAAGTGGAGCTGGCACTCGGTCGTGTTCCGCGACGACGGCGAACGCTTCAATCACTATGGCGACGGCAACTGGGCTGGCATCATCGGAGTCATGCGTGAAGCGATGGTCGATACGGCCAACTAGGCGGCGCGCCGTCTGGCTGGCGCTGGTCGTCGCCGCTGCGCTCGTGGTCGGGCTGTTCTGGCACCAAAACGATCCGGCGCGGCCACGTGCTGCACCGGCGCCGCCGGTCGGCCTGCATTTTCTCGGTCCCGTGCCGGTCATGAATCCTGCCGGCGACGACCGTACTGCGCATCGACGCCAGCTTGCCGGGCAGGTTCGATTAACGCAGCACACCTATTGCAGCTACCTGCAGCAGACCCGGTACCCGCACACATCGCGTCCGGCCGCGCAGCATCCCGACCAGCTGTATCCGAACCAGCCGGTGCGCGAATCGAACCCGATGCGTGTCGACGGTGGCGACAGCGATCCCGGCGTGCTGGTGCAAACCGCGCAGTCGCGCGTCTACCTGGCGGCGGGCGAAACGGTCACGTTGTCGCTGCGGGCCGTCGATGCGCACGGCGCCGCACTGCCGCTGGTGGTCACGCGTGCGTTGGCCCAGGGCATGGCTGCGCAGGGAGCTCGCCCAGCGCCCCGCGTGACGCTGGCGTTCTCGCAGGCTGATGGCGGCCACTGGCGCGCCACGTTCGCTCCGCACGCGGGTGCACTGGCGGGCTTTCACGGCACCATCCGCAGCGAAGTGCGCTTCAGCGTCAATGGCCGCGCGGGTGTCGTGTTGTTCGATGTGATCTATTCGCCCGAGTTGCCGGCCGTGTGGGCGGGCGCGCCGAACGAAGCGATCGGCGCGGATGCGCTCGAGTTCACGTTGCCGCTCGACGTGCGCCTGGCCGGCCGCTACGTGGTCAGTGGCCGCATCGACGATGCGCTGGGCCGTCCGTTCGCGCTGGCGAGCTTCAACGAACTATTGGGGCAGGGGATGCAGGCGGTGGCGTTGCGCGTGCACGGCAAGCTGCTGCACGACGCCGATCCTGCGCCGCCATTGCCGCTGGTGCTGCGCGATGTCGAAGGCTATCTGCTGCGTGAGAACGCGGACCCCGACCGGCTGCTGCTGGCGCGCCGCGAGGGGCCCGTGCTGGTCAGCCGCACGCTGTCGCTGGCCGGCGTGCCCGATCACGCGTGGCAGAGCGAGGAACGCAGCCGCTATCTGGCCGAGTATGCGAAAGACCGCGCAGCAGCGCGCGAGCGCCTGGCGGCGTTCGATCCGGCGGCCACCTTGCCGCCCATGGACTGCAGCGAACCTGGGCTGGTTCAGTAGGGCACCAGCGGCAACTCGACCAGCGCCGACACCGCGATGGCGCAGCACAGCAAGCCGACGCCATACCAGCGCACCATCGATCGTTTCAGTCTGTCCCGTGCGCGCATATGTCGTCTCCGCTAGCGGCCCGCCACCGTGCGTGGCCAAGGGCAAGTGTGCACGCCGAATATGTCAACAGTGTTGCAACGGCTCAACGTCATGCGCAAGAGAAAGACCAGCTGTGGCGGGTTCACCACGCTCGCGTGCGCCACCAGCGTAAAATAGCACCTTGAACGAAAGATAAAGAAAGCAACAGCATGTCGATACAATGGTTCCCGGGCCACATGAACGCGGCCAAGAAGGAAGCGGCCGAGCAGATGGAGAACATCGATCTGGTGATCGAAGTCCTCGATGCACGCCTGCCCGAGGCGAGCTGCAACCCACTGGTGGACCAGCTGCGCAAGTTCCGCCAGCGTCCCAGCCTCAAAATCCTGAACAAGATCGATCTGGCCGATCCGGTCGCCACCGCCGCCTGGAAAGCCTATTACGATGCGCAGGACGGCGTCACGGCCTACCCGATGACGACCAAGAAGCCGGCCGACGTCGCCCGCATCCCCGATCTGGCCCTGTCGCTGGCACCGCACCGCGGCGTGCCGACGAAGCCGCTGCGCATCATGATCATGGGCATCCCCAACGTCGGCAAATCGACGCTGATGAACGCGCTGCTGAAAAAACGCGTGGCCAAGGTGGGCGACGAGCCGGCCGTGACCAAGGTCCAGCAGCGCCTGTACCTGAACAAGAACGTGGTTCTGGTCGATACGCCCGGCATGCTGTGGCCAAAAATCGCCATGGCCACCGATGGCCTGATGCTGGCAGCCAGCCATGCGATTGGCACCAACGCGCTGGTCGAAGAAGAAGTGGCCGAATACCTGGGCGAGCTGCTGCTGCAGCGCTACCCGCACCTGCTCACCGCGCGCTATGGCCTGAAAACCGAGGGCATGGATGGCGTGGGCGTGATCGAAGGCGTGGCGATGCGGCGTGGCTTCCGCGTGCGCGGCGGCGAATACGACTACGAAAAGGCAGCGCACTCGCTGCTGCAGGATTACCGCCAGGGCGCCCTGGGCCGCATCAGCCTGGAAACGCCGGATTCGCGCGCGGCCAGCCTGGCCCTGCACGCGGCCGAAGTGGCCGAGAAAGCCCGTTTGGCCGCCGAGAAGCTCGCTGCCAAGCTCGAAGAGCAGTCGCGCGGCAAGCGCGGCAGCTGACCTGCCAGGGCGCGCGCCGACACGGTATAATCGCGCCGTTTTGGTGCTCTCGCGCGCATTCCAGCGCGCGAAGTTAAACGGGAAACACGACAGGGCTGCGCCGCGCGCCGTCCTGGAAGTGTGCTGCCCCCGCAACGGTCAACAAGCGCCGCGTCCGCACATCCTGCGCCGCGGCAGACAATCTCGATAACCACTGTCCGCACGACAGGAAGGTGAGGGCGTCCGCTTGCCAGCCCGGATACCGGCCAGGACAGGTGGAAGCGCGACGCGCTTCCTTCGACGCCAGGCTGCGGGGACGCAGCGGGGCGCCCTTTACCGAGAACACACTCATCATGACTTTTGCAGCTCCCGCGCGCCGCGCGCCCCTCGTTGTGGCGTGCGCCTTCGCCGTGTCCACCTTCGCTACCCTCGCTGTCGACGCTACTGCGCAGGAAACGCTGGCGCCGGTCGTCGTCACCGCATCCCGCTTCCCGGCCACCGCCACACCGATAGGCGCCACCCTGATCACGGCAGAGCAGATCCGCAGCGCCGGCGTGGCCGACGTCAATGCCGCCATCCGCAAGATCGGCGGCGTCTTCGGTCGCCAGAGCCTGGATGGCTCGCCCGACTTCAGCCTGGACCTGCGGGGTTTTGGCACCAACAGCGCGCAGAACGTCGTGGTGATGGTCGACGGCGTGCGCCTGAATGAAAACGAGCTGGCCAGCACGGTGCTCTCGAGCATCCCGGTCGATACGGTCGAGCGCATCGAAATCACCCGTGGCGGCAGCAGCGTGCTGTACGGCGATGGCGCCACCGGCGGCGTGATCCAGATCTTCACCCGCCGTCCGCAAGGCAGCGGCACGCGCGGCACCCTGTTCGTGGAAGGTGGACGCTTCGACGCGCTCGACCTGCGCGCCTCGATCGCGCATGGCGCCGGCCCGTGGTCGTTCGACGCCGCCGTGGCCGACCGCCGCACCGACAACTACCGCGACAATAACAAGTACGAGCAGACGAGCTTCAGCGGCGGCGTGCAATATGCGTACGGTTCGAACGGCCGCGCCGGCCTGCGCTTCGAGAGCTCGCGCTCGGACTCGCGCCTGCCGGGTTCGCTGAACGAGGCACAGTTCCAGGCCAACCCGACCCAGAGCAACACACCGGACGACTTCGGCTCGCTTGACACCGACCGTGTCAGCGCCTTCGTCGAACATCGCATCGGCGCCATCGAACTGGCGGCCGAGCTGTCGCACCGCGAGCGCGACGTCGGTTCGACGTATGTGTTCTCGGGCTTCCCATCGGCCTCGCGCTACCAGTCCGATCAGACCCAGTTCTCGCCACGTCTGCGCCACACTGCCACGCTTGGCGACAAGCGCAACGAATTCGTCACCGGGATCGACCTGACCCGCTGGGATCGCCAGGTGACGTCGAGCTTCTCGGCCGGCGACGCCAAACAGACGTCCAAGGCGATCTACGTGCGCGACGAATTGACCTGGAACGCGCCGCACAATGCGCGCCTGGCCGTCGGCGCGCGCCATGAACGCTTCGACAAGGACTACGCCGATCCGCTCGCCTTTGTCGAGCCGGAAGACACTGAGCAGTCGGTCAACGCGTTCACCGTCGAAGGCAGCGTCGACGTCGCGCGCGACGTGACCGTGTTCGCCAAGGCCGGCCGCAGCTACCGCATCGCCAACATCGACGAAAACTCGTACCGCTCGAGCCCTGGCGTGCTGGCACCGCAAACCTCGCGCGACCTTGAGCTGGGCGTAGCCTTCGGCAACGACGCGCGCAAGGCCACGGCCCGCGTGTTCCGGCACCGCCTGACGAACGAAATCTTCTTCGACCCGACGCTGGCCGGCGGCTTTGGCAGCAACACCAATCTCGACCCGACCCGGCGCCAGGGTGTCGAAGTCGAGGGCAACGCGCTCCTGGCCAACAACCTGCGCCTGACCGGCGCCTGGCAATACGTGCAATCCGAGTTCCGTGACGGGCCGAACGCCGGCCGCGAGATGGTGCTGGTGCCGAAACACGTCGTGACGACGCGTCTGGCCTGGACGCCAGGCAATGGCCAGACCGCCGATGTCGGCGCGCAGTGGGTGGCCAGCCAGCGTTTTGGCGACGACTTTGCCAACAGCTGTGACGCACGCGTGCCGTCGTACACGACGGTCGACGCCCGCTATGCGCGCCGCTTTGGCCCGTGGGAAGCGTCGGTATCGGGCCTGAACCTGCTCGATCGCCAGCATTACAGCTACGCGTTCAGCTGCCGCGCCGGGATTTACCCAAGCGATGGCCGCCAGTTGAAGGTATCGCTGCGCTACGACTTCTGATCCATGTTCTGCCGGGCGCGGACGGCTGATGTATTTGCATGCATGTTTCAGCGGTAAGCAAATGCAATAAATCGCGCCCTGCAGACAGGGCAGGGGCAAAAAGTGGTAATCTCGCGATCGTTCGCTCAATCATATATGTGGAAGGATGTTATGCGCACTCTGCGTTTTGCCCTCGTTGCTGCCGCCCTGGTTGCCGGTTTCGCCAATGCTTCGCCGACTGATCCACGCGTCGGCTCCGAATACACCGTGCTGGCCGCGCCGCAGCCGACCCAGACCGTCGGCAAGAAGGTCGAAGTCGTTGAATTCTTCGCCTACCACTGCGGCGCCTGCAATGCGTTCGAGCCGACGCTCAATGCATGGATCAAGAAGCAGGGCGACAACATCGTGATGCGCCGCATCCCGCTGCCGTTCCAGGGCCCGAGCGACCCGGAAGCCCGCCTGTTCCTGACGCTCGACGCCATGGGCAAGCTGGAGCAGTACCATGACCGCGTGTTCCGCGCTGTGCACGTCGAGCGCAAGCGCCTGATGAAGGATGAGGACATCATCGCCTGGGCAACCTCGAACGGGCTGGACAAGGCCAAGTTCATGGAAGCGTGGAACTCGTTCGGCGTGCAGACCAAGCTCAAGCGTCTGCCGGCAGTTGCCGAAGCGTACAAGGCCAGCAGCACGCCGACCGTCGTCATCGATGGTAAATACGTCGTGTCGCCAGCGACTGTGGCACAATCGAACAAGATCCAGGACATGGGCCAGTTGATGACGGCCACTGGCCAGGTCCTCGATGCACTGGTAACGAAGGCAGCCCAGACCAAATGACCAACGACGTCGAACGCGACATCCTCAAGATCTACGAAGGGTCACGGCCCAAAGAGGAAGAGCTGTTTGAGACCAGCCGCGTGAACCATGTCGCGTGGTCGCTGGCGGCGATCTTCGCCCTGGTGGCCATCTGGCTGGCCATCGCGCTGGTCAATGCCGAAAACCAGCGTCATGCGCTGGCGACGAACAAGTGCCCCGACATGGTCTTCAAGTCCGGTGTCGACAAGGCCTGCCTCGTCACGGTCAACTCGCGCGATCACTGGTGGCAGCATCTGTGGCATGCGGTGACGAATGTGCGTCCACTGCCGAGTAATGTCGGGCAGTAAAGGTTGTTGGTAGCAAGTTGAACGGCGTCCGATGGGCGCCGTTTTTCATTGCGCGTTGATGTGGTTCATAGTTCATGCTGACCATAAGATTCAGGAATTTCTGTAAGGAAAATTCTGTCGGCATTATGCGGTATGACTGTTTCATGGAGCAGAATCGGACAATTAGGCGACGAACAATAAAACTGTGAAGGCCATATGCTTCTCCAAACGAATTCTGGCAAACGAAGGCATGTTGATCTGCTTTCCGAACTCATCAATAAATCCAAGGTGTCAATCCTGTGTTCCGGCTGGATCAAGTTGCCAGGATTAGAAGATCTATTGCCGTCAATCGACGCGGCTCTCGCTAGGGGCGCCACGGTGATCGTGTATTCCAATTTGACAGAAACCAAGGAAGGCGTTGCGCCAGCGCTGGCCTCGCGGACAGGGCTCACGCATCGCATGGTTGGTCGTGGCAGTCGTGCGCTGCATACCAAGATTTATTATTTCGAAACCGACGACGCTTACACTGCTGTAATTGGTTCCGCAAACATTACGAAGGGAGGCTTGAGCACCAACGAGGAATTGTCTGTGGTTCTACGTGGAATCCAAGGTGACCCCGTGTTCCTTGAGCTCCAAAAATATCTCCAAATCATCGCGAACATGAAGTTCGTTTAAAACCTTGCTGGGACATACTCGTCAGTAACCTTGGTTGGACATTTTCCAGGCAAATCTCGGGATAGTTTTCGTCACAGGTTCTGGTGTGCTTCTTCATTTTCCGCAGGCACAGCCCGGGCGCTGGCACTCCAGCGCCGCAGCGCCACCGAGGCGCACGCCGCCAGCACGCCTCCGACAACAAGCACCAGTCGCGTGTCGATCAGCGTCAGCACCGCGCCCAACAGCGCCATCAGGATATTGGCCAGGCAGAAAATGGTCGACAGCAGCGCCATGACCGAACCCTGGCCGTACTCCGCGAATGTATCGGCCGACCAGGTTTGCAGCGCCGTGTTGTAGAACGCATGCGGCACGCCGAACAGGATGATGCCGGCGATCCCGATCCACAGGTTGCCAAACCCCACGCACAGGATGGCCGTGGCGCCCACGGCCGCATACCAGCCGGCGCGCAGGCGGCCTTCGACGAGGCTGGCATGGCCGGCGAACAGCGCGGCAGTGGTCATCAACGCGCACATGCCCATGTTGACCAGCGAAATCTGGCGTGCATCGTAGCCGCCCACGTCGACCAGCCACAACGGGAAGTATTCATACAACGACGCCACACCGCAGCAATAGCCCAGATGGATGATGAACAGCGTGCGCAGCGGCCCATGGCGCAGCAGCGTCAGCGCATGGCGTTCACGCGCGACGGTCCACCAGCGCAGGCCGTGCGTGGCCGGTGGCGTCGCCGGGATGGTCAGGAATACACCGAGCGTGCCCAGCAGCAGGGCGACCGCGGCGATGCCAAACGGCACTTCTGCGCCATAGGCCATCGTGAAACCGCCCAGCAGCGGCCCGACGAGCCAGCCCAGATTGAATGCACCATTGAGCCAGGACAGCGCGTGATTGCGCAGCGGCCCCTTGACGCGTTCGATCACGAGCGCGCGCATGACGGCGCCGTTGCCTTCGAGCAGACCGGTAAAGAAGCGTGCCGCGAGGAACAGCAGATACGATTCCATGACCATCGCGGCGGCCGTGAGCAAGTGGCCGAGCGCCGCGCCCACGGTCGTCAGCAGCAGCGCACGGCGCCGGCCGAAGCCGTCCGACAGCGGCCCCAGCACCGCGCTGCCGATCAGCAGGCCCAGCGGATTGATCATCAGCGCAATGCCCAGCAGCAGCTTGGGCGGCAGGCCGAGGAAGCTGTTCAAGCCGTGGATGCTGCCGTCGGCAAACAGCGGCGCCAGCATCGGATAGGGCAGGGAGGCGCCGACGGTCGACAGCAAGGCCAGCGCACACAGGGTCGTGATCAGGAAGCGTTGATTCATGCGGGAGATCCCATGGACAGCGGCAGCCGCACGACGAAGCGCGCCCCGCCAAGCCCAGACGTCGCCACGTCCAGCGTCCCGCCATGCAGGACCACCGCCTTGCGCGCGATCGACAAGCCGAGCCCGAAGCCGCCGGTGGCGCGATCGCGGCTGCGGTCGAGCCGGTAGAACGGCTCGAACACCTTGTCGCGCTCGGCGTCGGGGATGCCGGGACCGTCGTCGTCGACAGTCATCTCGATGCCGGCTGGTCCCCGTGTGGCCGACAGCACGACCCGGCTGCTGGCATATTTCTGGGCGTTGCGCAGCAGGTTGCCGACAGCGCGCGCCAGCAGGCGGGCGTCGCCGTCGATCGTACCGAGCCCGTCCGCGAGCTGGCAACTGACGTCCTGGGGCGACGGCGGCAGCGTGGCGCAGCAGTCGCGCAGCAGCGCGTCCAGATCCACCGTGCCGCCCTGCAGCGTGCCAGCGCTGTCGAGTTTGCTCATATCGAGCAGCTCCCTGACCAGATCGTTCAGTTCGCGCACGTCGCCCTCCATCGCGGCGATGCGGCGGCGCAGGTCGGGGTCGTTGGCGCGCGCGTCCAGCAACTCGAGGCCGAATTCGAGGCGCGCAATTGGCGTGCGCAATTCGTGCGAGACCGAATGCAGCAGGCTGCGCTGCGCGCCCATCAGCGCTTCGATGCGCCCGGCCATGTCGTTGATGCGTTCGGCCAGCGGGTAGACGATTTCGGAAGGGGCGAGCCGGGCGCGTGCCGACAGCTTGCCAGCGCCAAACTCGTCGGCCATCCGTGACAGCGATTGCAGTGCGCGCCAGTGCGAACGCGACCACAGGGCAATCGGCAGCAGCAGGGCGAGGGCGACGATGACGAAGCGCAGCAGCTCCTTTTTGAGCTCCTTGCCGATATCGATCGGCAGGTTCTGCGCATGCAGCACGTCGTCGTTGCTGCCGATATAGCGCTCGCCCGCCAGGTCGACGCGCCGGTACAGGGCGCGCTCGCCGATGTCCAGGACAATCGCGCCGCGATCGAGCGCGGCACGCCGGGTGTCGTCCAGCCGGGCGCGCGCGGCGGCCAGCGGCAGCAGGTCGTAGCGCACCGGCGAGACTTCGCGCACATTGTTCAGGCGCGTGAGCCACTCGTCGCCGGGCGCTTCGTCCACATAATGTTCGATCAGGAAAATCTGTCCCGCCGCCTGGCGCCGTGCAATGTCTTCCAGCGGATCGCCGAACAGGCGCGCAAAGGCGAAGTAGATGAGGAATGTCGCGGCCGTGATCGCCAGCATGACGACCACGAAAAACCGGAAAAATAGCCGGTTCACGGGTGCATCCCGGGTGACTGTCGGTGATGAAGCGCGGCCAAAAGCATGGTTTCTCCTGAGCCGGAGATTGTACAGCGGCAAGGGCGCAACCGTCAGCATCCACGCCGGCGCACGCGCGCTGCCTTACAAATTGACGACAATTGGTGGACATCTGAAGGGTGATTCACGGCGGCGCAACGCTTACCATCAGTCGCATCATCAGGGTTTCCGTTTGCCCACTGATGCGCAAGTGTCAGTGGGTTTTTTTATTTGTGCCAGAGCGAAAGCGTCTGCGTTGCCATCATGCGATTGGGAGAGCGAAGCTTGCTCGACGTAAAATATCAGCACACGAACTCCCGGAACGCCATCACGATGAAACAGTTCTTCGCCCTGGCCCTCGCTGCAGCAAGTGGTGTTGCGAGCGCGCAGACGCCGGCCACCAACCCGATGCCCGACGGCAGCCACGATATGTATGCGGGGCTGGGCGCCATGTCACGGGCGCGCTATGAGGGCGCGGCCAACACGAAGACCTCCGTCCTGCCGGTGCTGCAGGTGCAGTGGAGCAATGGGATATTCATTTCCGGCATGAGCGCCGGGATGCACCTGTCGACCGATCCCACACTTGAATTCGGGCCATTGGTATCGCTCCACGCCAGCCGCGACGAGTCCGGCTCGGGCGGCATCATCGATGGCGTTGGCGTTGCGACCATGATGCCGCTGGCAGCGCGCATGCGGCGCGACAATCCGCTGGCCGGCATGCCGGACGTGGATGCCCGGCTCGAAGGCGGCGCCTTCCTCAACTATTACCTGAATCCGGCGTGGCGTCTCACCAGCAGTGTGCTGATCGGCTCCGGTAGCGAGCGCGACGGTGCCCGCATGACGCTGGGCGTGCAGCGCCTGGCCGTGGCCATTGCGCCCCAGCACACGATGTCATTCCATGCCGGGCTCACACTGGTCAACCGCGACTACAACCAGAGTTATTTCGGCGTCAATGAAAACGATGCCTGGAGCAGCGACAACCCCGTGTATCGCCCCGGAGGCGGCCTGAAGGATGTGCACGTCGGCGCGCGCTGGAACTGGGCGCTCGGTCCGTCGTGGATGCTCACCACCAACGTGCAAGCGACGCGCCTGACCGGCAGCGTTCGCCATAGCCCGCTCGTCGAGCGGCCCACCAACGTGACGGTTTCGACCGCCTTCGCTTACCGTTTCTGATGATGCAACGCGTACACCTCTCCGCCTGCGTGACCCTGCTGCTGACGGCAGGCGTTGCCGTCGCGCAGGCGCGTGCCGACGACTGGGTGAGCTATCGGGATGCCTACCGGGCGATGGTGGTATTCGACAAATACGGCGGCCCCAAGCATCTGCTGCAGAACCAGCTGCAGGTGCGCCCGCGTGCCAAAGGGATGCTGGGCGATGGCGCGAGCCTGCTGATCAAGGGCCGCACGCTGCAGACCAGCCTGGCGCTTGATCCCCTGGGCCGCACGACGCTGCCGCTGCTGAAAGCCGCCTACGACGAGAACGCCGTGCTGGCGCCCAACCGGCCGCTGGGCGGCTTCACGGTGCGCCCGCGCATCTCGCTGGCGCTGCGCGCCGACGGTTCGTACGACGCGACCGAACTGCGCGCCGCCTGCGAGCAGGCGCTGGGCTTTGCCCGCCATGCCGACGCCTCGGCGCGCAGCCAGGCGTGCGTGGGCGTGCGGCTCGTGTTTCCAAAAACGAGCGTCGATGCCGGCGCCAGGGTGCGGACCGGTAGCGCCGAGACCGTCCTGCCAGTCACGCGCGCGCCGGCGTTCGTCGGCGACGTCGATGACGATTTCCCGGTCGTCACCTACCGCTTCGCGCCAGCGGACGGGGCCCAGGTCGTGACGTACCACGCGCCGCTGGCGATTGTGCCGGTGTTCGAGTGAAGCAGGTCTTGCGACCGACGTAAAAAAACCTGCCGCGGCAGGTTTTTTTTATTGGAGCGCCGTCAATTCCAGGCCGATGGCGAAAACAGGTAGCCTTCGCCCCACACCGTCTTGATCTTTTCCGAATCGGCATCGTCGAACTTGCGCCGCAGCTTGGAGATGCAGTTGTCGATACTGCGGTCGAGCCCATCGAACTCGATCCCGCGCATCTTCTTGAGCAGGGCGTCGCGCGAGAGCACGCGGCCGGCCGCCTCGGCCAGCACCAGCAGCAATTTGTATTCGGTATTCGACAGGATGCACGGCTGGCCGCGCCAGACGACGCTGCGGTCGCTCGTGACGATGCGCAGCGCGCCAAACTGCAGGATGCGGGAATCGACACCTGACTTGGCCTGGGCGCGCCGCATCAGCGCGCGCAGGCGCGCCAGCAGCACGCGCGGCTGGACCGGCTTGTTGACGAAATCGTCGGCGCCTTGCTCGAGCCCCGAGACTTCATCGTACGAATCTTCGCGCGCGGTCAGGATCAGGATCGGGACGTCTGACTGCTCACGGATCTGGCGGCACACCACCATGCCGTCCAGACCCGGCAACATCAGGTCGAGGATCACGACGTCGGGCGAGAGTTCCTTGAAACGCTCGAGCGCGACGTCGCCGCGGGTGACGAGGTCAACCGCGAACTCGTAACTGGACAGGTATTCGGAGACGAGCTCTGCCAGGCGCGCATCGTCTTCCACCAACATTACACGGTGCATTCAATTTCTCCTCGGTCGATCATTGTAGCGGCCAGTGCGCCGGAATGGCAGATCCTGCGAGAAGCGAGACAAGTCATTACAGTTTGACGACAACCGGGCGCATCTGATGCGCCCGGTTGTCGATCAAGGCGCGCACACGATCCTCAGTTGGCACTCTTCGTGCTGCGTGACGCGCTGGCGCCGACCTTCTGGTTGGCATGCAGTGCCAGCGCCGGCACGGTCGCCCCGTTCACGCTGCCCAGCGTGAACTTGATGACGCCATTGGCCGGGACCACCACGGCGTCGCCGCTGCAACCTGTTTTGGCGGCATTGAGCTGACCATTGATGACGTTGCAATACGTGCCAGGTGGCAGGCCGGTCGCGTGCGTCGTGGTCCAGGCCGCCGGGTCGTTATTGATCGCGACAAAGCCCTTGTTACCGCGTGAAAAGGCGATCTGGTTGCGCGTGCCGGTGACAAAACTATCGACGCCCTGGCCCGATGTGGCAGCGCGAAACGCGACCATGTTCGAGATTTCAGGCCAGCGGTGGATGAAGTCCCAAGCCTGATTGATGAGCGGCTTGCCATTCGCGTCGAACGGGCTGGCGGCTGGCGGTGGCTGTTCGCTCCGGGTAAAGCGAAAGCCCGAATGCACTTGCGCTGCGCCGTAGGGCCAGGCCAGCATCAGGACATTGGCCAGCTGGTAGCGCTTGGTGCCTTGCGTGTCGTTGGGAACGCCGGTGAAGTTGCTGGCCACGAGCGAGCTCGGGGCGTGTTCGCCGCGTTCGGAATCCCAGTTGTTGATGAACACGGTTGCCTTGTCGCTGGGGATGAAGCCCCAGGTCCCACCCCATCCGGCGCTTGGCGACCCCATAAATCTGGGCAAATCCGCGACGGCGGCGCCATTCACGTTCTGGAACATTTCCTTCATCGCATAGACGTAATGGAACTCGTTGACCGAACCGGTGGCCAGATAGGCATTTGCCTTGACGCCACTGTCCGGGATCACCTCTTGCGTGAACCACAGCGGCTCACCGGCTCTGGTCGTCCGGGATACGCCATTGAGGAAGCCGGCAATGTCGCCCGGCGCCATGTGCTTGGCGGCGTCCAGCCGCACACCGTCCACGCCCATGGCCACGAGCTTGTTCAGGTAGTTGCGGATCTGGCCCTGCACATAACTGGCGCCGGTATTCAGGTCGGGCAGGTTGTTGAGGCGGCAGCTCGTCACTTTGGTGCGGTCGGCCAGGCTGTAGTCACCGCCCTGGATGACGCAGGCAGCATGGAAGTCGGGGGCGCTGAAATGGGGGTAGCTTTGCGTGGCGGCATTCCAGCTGCTGCCATCGGTGGCCGTGCCGGTACCGGCGCCGTCGGCCATCTGGTTGACGACCACGTCGGCGTAGATGCGCACCTTGGCCGCGTGGCAGGTATTGATCATGGCCTGCAGCTCGGCTTCCGTGCCCATCCGGCTGTCGAGCCTGGTGTAATTGACGGCCTGATAGACGTCGTACCAGAAGTCCAGCTTGCGCGATGCATGCGGTGGCGAGATCTGCACCGCGCCGTAGCCCTGCGGCCCGAGCCAGTTCGTGCACTCCTTGGCGATGTCGTTCCACTTCCAGCGGAACATCTGGACCGAGGTATCGGCAGGGTTGAAGTCGGCGGCGGCCGCTGGCGTACTGAACGCCATGGCGATGCAGGCGATGCTGGAGAGACGCGCTGCGCGCGGCAGACGGTGCACCAATTGCCTGGTTCGGATGAATTCCACGTTGATTCCCGGGTTGTGACGCGTTGACGATAAATGACCGCATGGTGGACAAACGGCGTGACCAATGTTGCTACGACGGAAATTATCACGGAACGTCAGGGCGTAGATTCAGACTTGCTTCAGAGCCAGGCCGCCTGGGCATGGGGGTTTCCGGCTTGACGAACAGGGATCTGTCGTCGAAGATTCCGGTCATCAACCACGTCCTGACACCCTTGGAAAACGCCATGAATCTGGTCGTCAAAGTACGCGTGCTGCGGCACATCCGCCAGTCCGGCTATCTTCTGCAACTGGAGGATCTCTCGCCTGATCTGTTTCCGTTCTGGCAGCGCACTGCCGGGAAAGAATTTCCCGGCATGCCGGACAACGCACTCTTTTTCATGCATGCAGCGACCGGACTGATGCGCTTTTTCGAGGTCGCGGCAGACCGGCGCGAGCCGTGCGCGTTGCCATCGCTGGCCGCTGACTCGGTCTGGCATGCGTGGATGGCATGGGATCCCGTGAATCTGGCGCACTTCTGCCGCCGCCACTTCGGCAAGCCGATCGACCATCTTCCCCACGCCATGCTCGATGCGCTGGCACTGCCGCGCGCGCTCGTTGGCTGCCGTGAGCACGAAGACGCGCGCTCGCGGGTACGGGGCTTGCCCGCGTTGTTCCGCCTCGACGCCACGTTGCGTATGCCACACGGTCATGGCTACGCGCTGCAAGACGAGGACATCGTGTACAGCCGTCTGGATGCCAACGGCAGGATGGCCGGCCGCGCACGGCTGCATCCCGAGCTGACACTGCGAGCGCTGCTGCTGGCAAACCTGATCAGCCAGACAGACTATGCCGCGGCCCTGCGAGAAAAACGGGGACTGGACACTGGGGCAGGCACCTATTACGTCGGTGATGGCGGCAGCGACAACGCGATGCGCGACTGTGACGCCGACGTCAACTGCCACGGCGGCGGAAGCGATGGGGGCGATGGCGGCGGCAGCAGCAGCAGTTGCGGCGGCGGTGGCGGCGGGGGAGACTGAGCGCCAGCATGCAAACGGCCCGCTTGCGCGGGCCGTTGCAGATCGTCACGCCGGACGGCGCGTGACCTTCAGTGACTCATTTGATTCAAGCCATGTTCTGGTTGACGAAGTCCCAGTTGGCCACGTTCCAGAACGCTTCCAGGAACTTCGCGCGCGCATTGCGGTAGTCGATGTAGTAAGCGTGTTCCCAGACGTCGGCCGTCAGCAGTGGCTTGTCGGTCGTGGTCAGTGGCGTGGCGGCGTTCGACGTGTTGACGATGTCGACGCTGCCGTCGGCCTTTTGCACTAGCCAGGTCCAGCCCGAACCGAAGTTGCCCAGTGCCGATTTGTTGAACTCTTCCTTGAACTTCTCGACCGAACCCCACTTGGCATTGATCGCGTCCAGCGCCTTGCCGCTCGGTGCGGCGCCGTTCGGGGTCATGCAGTGCCAGAAGAAGGTGTGGTTCCAGACCTGCGCCGAATTGTTGAACACGCCACCCGATGACTTCTTGACGATCTCTTCCAGCGGCATCTCTTCGAACTCGGTGCCCTTGATCAGATTATTCAAGTTGGTCACATAGGTCTGGTGATGCTTGCCGTGGTGGTATTCCAGGGTCTCGGCCGAGATGTTCGGTTGCAGGGCGTCCTTGGCATACGGCAGTGCCGGCAGGGTGTGTTCCATGATTAATCCTTGTTGGGTTGGAAAGGTTGCAGTTCTGATAGCGGCGCTATTCTAAACCGGATGCAGTAATGTTGCACCCTTGCATTCTCTTTCCTTTGGACAGGATTCGTCAGTCGAGCACGCTCTGCACCTGTGCCACGCCGACCTCGGCGCTGCCATCGGCCAGGCGGATGCGCAGCGTGTCGCGCGCGTGGATGTGCGCCGGGTTGCGCACGATCTGGCCTTTGCCGTCACGCACGATGGCGTAGCCGCGCTCAAGCGTGCGTTGCGGATTGAGCAGTTCCAGCTGCGCTGCCAGACCCATCAACGCATCGCGGCGGCCCTTGAGACTGTTGCGCAGGCTGGTGTGCAGATGGCGGCCATCCGATGCCAGGTGCGCTCGCAGCGCGCGCATGTCGGGTCGGTGCCGGCTCCATCGCTGCTGCAATTGCGCCAGCACCAGTCCCTGACGGTTGATGGGCAGCTTGACCGCATGCGTCATGGCCGTGGCCAGCGCCAGCAGTTTCAGGCGCTGGTGGCCGATCTGCGCTGATGGGCTCAACAGGCGACGGCTCAGGTTATCCAGGCCCTGGCTGGCGTCTGACAGGCGGCGGTCCATCGCGCGCTGCAGGTCGAGCGCATCGCCGTGCAGTGATGCGAGCCAGTCGGCGCGGGGCGTGGCGGCCAGTTCGGCAGCGGCAGTTGGCGTTGCGGCGCGCACGTCGACCGCGAAGTCGGCAATGGTGACGTCGGTTTCGTGGCCCACGCCCGAGACCACGGGAATGGCGCAGGCATCGATCGCGCGCGCCACGCATTCTTCGTTAAAACTCCACAGGTCTTCGATCGAGCCGCCGCCGCGGCACACCAGCAGCACGTCGACTTCACCCCGGCGCGACGCCGTCATGATCGCCTCGGCAATCTTGTCGGCAGCGAACTGGCCCTGGACCGGGGTGGGGTAGAGCACCACGCGCACGTGGGGCGCGCGCCGGCGCAGCGCCGTGAGCACATCGCGCAGCGCGGCGGCGCCGGGGCTCGTGACGATGCCGATGCTGCGCGGGAACAGCGGCAGCGGGCGTTTGCGGTCGGCATCGAACATGCCTTGTGCGGCCAGCTTTTCCTTCAGGCGCAGGAATGCCTCGTACAACTGGCCGACGCCAGCGCGGCGGATCGCCTCGACATTGATCTGGTAGTCGCCGCGCGCGCCGTACAGCGTCACCAGGGCGCGCACTTCGACCTTGTCGCCTTCACGCGGGATGAAGCCGGCCGACTGCGCGCGGCCACGAAACATCACGGCGCGTACCTGAGCGGCATCGTCCTTGAGCGTGAAATACCAGTGGCCCGACGCCGCGCGTGTGAAATTGGAAATTTCGCCACCGATCCAGGTCAGTGGAAATGTACGCTCGAGCAGGCGCGCCACTTGCTGGTTCAGCGCAGTAACGCTCAGAACGGCGGTGGGCGTGTAGGCGGAGTCGGCGTCGCTGGTCGGGAACATGGTCGGTCGCGAAAAATCGGAGAGGAGCGATTATAGCTGTCCCCGCGTCGCGTTCAGGCTCGATGGCAATCAGCTCTGTGAGCGTTGATTATTGCTGCTTTTCAATGCAATCTATTGAAATGCGTTTTAAATCAATAGGTTGCAGGGTTGATGATGTCGTTTGAGGGCGGTTTATCCACACAAACTGTGGGGAACTCATTCATAAGACATGACGCTGCGCGCGGATTGGGCAGGGGAGGTGGATTTATTACAAAACAATGACTTAGGACCATTGCAGCAGGCTTGATCACAAAGTTGTCCACAGAATCTGTGCACACCTTTTTTTGCGGCGCGAAGGCGTTTTCAGCGAAAAACTGTTGGTGCGACTACACCCGGGCGATACCAAGGACCCTGCTTAATTTTAAAGCAGGACGAGTCGTTGGTAATGAAATCAATGACTTACACCCCTAACTTGATGCTTCCTCACACTCTTATCCACATAAAGTGTGCATAGGGCGAATATTCTGTGAACAACGGGCGAACAGGCCGAATAAACATGGTGGTGTCCGAGAATACGGCGTGTTTCATGGGTGATTTCGCCGATATGCTCAAATTTTAAGCGTTGTGCGTTTGCTGATTAAAATCAATAGCTTAGTGTCATAAGCGACGTCTTGCGCACACTTTTGTCCACAATAAGTGTGTGGAACTACACAGCCGCACGTGCTCGGCAAACCGGTAAGTCACTGCCTCCAAAACAGGCGCGTAATCGAAACCCTTTGAAATCAATAGCTTAGGGGTTGTTCAGGGGCCTTGCGCACAATTTTGTCCACAGAATGTGTTCGCAACTACACGCGCCAGCAGGAGCGTTGTCGAAAAAACCATAATGTCATTGCATGATGGCACCGAGTCATGAGACTGCCATTTTCTTGCGCAGGCGCAGAAAGCCCTTTGAAATCAACGTCCTTGGGTCGTGTCGCGCGCCTTGCGCACAATTTTATCCACAGAAGGTGTGCAGAACTCTACTTGCCGCTTCGCTGCCAACTTGCTACATTGCCGGATTGACTTTTATCCTCTCAGGAGTATCTCTTGCTCGCCATTTTTCAAGCCGCAGGCTGGCCTATCTGGTTCCTGCTGTTCGCGTCGATCGTTGCCGTCGCCCTCATCGTCGAACGCCTGATCACGCTGCGCCGCGAGAAAATCCTCCCACGCAACCTGCTCGATGAAGTCATCCGTGTTCACCACACGGGCAAGGCCACGCCGGACGTCATCAACAAGCTGGAACAGAATTCGCCGCTGGGCACCGTGCTGGCGGCTGCACTGCGTAATGTTGACGCGCCACGCGACGTAATGAAGGAGTCGATCGAGGAAGCCGGCCGCGGTGTGGCCCAGAACCTCGAACGTTTCCTGACCACGCTCGGCACCATCGCCTCGCTCGCGCCGCTGATGGGCCTGTTCGGCACGGTGGTCGGCATGATCGAGATCTTCGGTGCCTCGGCCCCGACCGGTGGCAATAACCCGGCACAACTGGCGCACGGCATCTCGGTGGCGCTGTACAACACCGGTTTCGGCCTGGCCATTGCCATGCCGGCGCTGGTCGCCTACCGTCACTTCCGCAACCTGGTCGACACCTATATCGTCGACATGGAACTGCAGGCAGTTAAATTTGTCGACGTCGTCCACGGTGCCCGCAAATGATGGACTTTCGCCGTGGCCGCAAGCGCGAGGATCCGGAGATCAACCTGATCCCGTTCATCGACGTGCTGCTCGTGGTCCTGATCTTCTTGATGGTCTCGACCACCTACAGCAAGTTCACCGAACTGCAGATCACCTTGCCGACGGCCGAGGCCGAGAAGCAGGCGCAAAAGCCGTTCGAGATCAATGTCACGGTCGACGCCAAGGGCAATTACACGGTCAATAACACGCCCGTGGCGTTCACCAGCGTGGCCGGTCTGGCGCAGGACATGCGGACGGCGGCGCGCACGCCGGACGGCCAGGCAGTGGCCAGCCCGGTCGTCATCGTCAATGCCGACCAGTTCGCGATGCACCAGATGGTGATCAATGTGCTCGAAGCAGCGCGTGTGGCCGGCTACGACAAGCTGACCTTCGCTGCCCAGACCGGCACCGGCAAGTAACCTCACCGGCCCGCGTCAAGCGGGCCGGCATCCTTCCGCATGGCATCTTCCCTTGAAACAACCCTGACCCGCGCGTGGTTGCGGCGCGGCCCGCTTGCCGTCGCGCTATTGCCGGTGGCGCTGCTGTTCGGGGCGCTGGCCGCCGTGCGTCGCCGGCTGTTCCAGTCCGGCGTCAAAAAGTCGGCGCGGTTGCCTGTGCCCGTCATCGTTGTCGGTAACATTTTTATTGGCGGCACTGGCAAGACCCCGCTGACGATCTGGCTGGCCGAGGCCCTGCGCGCGGCCGGCATGCGGCCGGGCATTATCTCGCGCGGCCATGGTGGCGATGCCGGCAAGGATGGCGCGCCGCGCGCCGTCATGCCAGGGGCCGATCCGCGCTTCGTGGGCGACGAGCCGCTCCTGATTGCCCAGCGCACCGGCTGCCCGGTCGTCATTGGCCGCGAACGTGCCGAAGCGGGCAGGGCGCTGCTGGCGGCGCACCCGGACGTCGACGTGCTCATCACCGACGATGGCTTGCAGCACTACGCGCTGGCGCGCGACATCGAGATCGTCCTGTTTGACGGCCGTGGCGTGGGTAATGGCTGGCTGCTGCCGGCCGGGCCGCTGCGCGAGCCGCCGTCGCGCCGCCGGGATTTTACCGTGGTCAATGTCCCCGAGATTACGCCGGCGCTGGCCCGGGCCGTTGGCGGCGCCCCGTACCGTATGCTGCTGTCGGGCCAGTACGCCGAACCGCTGCATGGCGGGGAGCGCATGCCGCTGGCCGATCTGCGCGCCAAACGCATCGTTGCCGCAGCCGGCATCGGCAATCCGGGGCGCTTCTTCGCGATGCTGCGCGCGGCCGGCCTGGCACCCGGCGAACTGGCCTTGCCCGACCATCACGACTTCCTGGACGACCCGTTCGCCGCTCTGGACGCCGAGATCATTCTGATCACGGAGAAGGATGCAGTAAAATGTCGGCAAATTGAACATCTGAAGGACGATCCGCGCTTGTGGGTCGTGCCTGTGACGGCGCAGCTCGACCCTGCGCTGGCTGAACAAATCGTGGAGAAATGTCGTGGACGCTCGCCTGCTTGATATCCTGGTCTGCCCGTTGTGCAAGGGTCCGCTCGAACTCGACAAGAAGGCGCAGGAGCTGACCTGCCGCGCCGACCGCCTTGCCTATCCGATCCGCGACGGCATCCCGATCATGTGGGCCGACCAGGCACGCAAGATCGAGCCTGTCTGATCGGCCTGCATGAACTTTACCGTCATCATCCCGGCGCGCCTGGCGTCGACCCGCCTGCCGAACAAGCCGCTGGCCGACCTGGGCGGCAAGCCGATGGTGGTGCGCGTGGCCGAGCGGGCGCGTGAATCGGGCGCAACCCGGATCATCGTCGCGACCGACCACGTGGACATTGCCGCCGCCTGCGCCGAGCATGGCGTGAGCGCCGTGCTCACGCGCGCCGATCACCCGTCCGGCACCGACCGCATCGCCGAAGTGGCGCACGTGCTGGGCTTGGCGCCCGATGACGTCGTCGTCAACCTGCAGGGCGACGAACCATTGATCGACCCGCGCCTGCTGGCGGCCTGCGCCGCCCGCATCAGCGCCGACGTGCCGATGGCCACCTGCGCGCATCCGATCCTCGATGCGGCCGACGTGTTCAACCCGAACGTCGTCAAGGTCGTGCTCGACAAGAACGGGCGCGCACTGTATTTCTCGCGCGCCACCATTCCCTGGCACCGCGATGCATTTGCCCAGACACTCGAGTCGCTGCCTGCCGGCTATGCGCCGCTGCGCCACATTGGCCTGTATGCCTACAGCAATGCGTTCTTGCAGGCGTATCCGGCCATGGCCGTGTCACCGCTCGAGTCGATCGAGGCGCTGGAACAGTTGCGCGTGCTGTGGCACGGTGTGCCGATCGCCGTGCACATCACGGATAGTGCACCGCCAGCGGGCGTCGACACGCCCGACGATCTGGCGCGGGTACGCCTGCACTACACGTCTTGACGCACGCCACAAGGGTATAGCCGGGCCGTCTGCGCAGGATCAAATATCCTCGCTGCAACGGCTTGCGGCTGGCTTTTACGCCAACTTTTGTGGTAACTTCCGTCTCAACGAAGTCTGCGCAATATCAAAAAGATCACCGTATCCGCCATTTTACTTTTCTCTATTTTCTAGAATCTCAGGAAACTCATGCGTCTCATTCTGTTAGGAGCACCCGGTGCCGGCAAGGGCACCCAGGCCAACTTCATCAAGGAAAAGTTCGGCATCCCCCAAATCTCGACCGGCGACATGCTGCGCGCGGCGATCAAGGCGGGGACTGAACTGGGCCTGGCCGCCAAAAAAGTGATGGATGCCGGCCAACTCGTGTCGGACGACATCATCATCGGCCTGGTCAAAGAGCGCCTGAAGGACGCAGACTGCCAGAACGGCTATCTGTTCGACGGCTTTCCGCGCACCATCGCGCAAGCCGAAGCGATGAAGGACAGCGGCGTGAACATCGATTACGTTCTCGAGATCGATGTCCCTGATGACATGATCCTCGAACGCATGACCGGCCGCCGCTCGCACGCTGCGTCGGGCCGCGTGTACCACGTCAAGTTCAATCCGCCAAAAGTCGACGATACCGATGACATCACCGGCGAGCCGCTGATCCAGCGCGACGACGACAAGGCAGAAACCGTTTCGAAACGTCTCGAGGTCTACCACAACCAGACCAAGGTGCTGCTCGGTTACTACGGCAAGTGGGCCGAGTCGGGCCTGCCAGGCGCGCCGAAATACCGCCGCATCTCCGGCGTCGGCCCGGTCGAGCAGGTGCGCGACAACGCGTTTGCCGCGCTGGCCGAATAATCCGTCCATCCAGTACGACCTCAGCGATCCCGCGCCGGCCCTGCCTGCGCGGGATCGCTGCATTTCGGGCCTGTGATTGTCATTACGCCGTACAATTGTGAGCAATTGTTTCCCGTGCGCCGTGTGCGGGTTGGCAAGACGATAATAAGTTATCTGTCTACAACCCCGAGAGGTCTCCCATGAACAAGAACAACACCATCCTCGCCATGCTGCTGGCGCTTGCCGCTGCCAGTGCCGGTGCCCAGACGACAGGTGCTACCCAGGGTCAGCCCGCCACGGGCGAGACATACCGGCCATCTCTGGACGGCCAGCAAACCTCGACGCCAGCTGCGCCGATCGACATGCAGCCCAAAACCCAGGAAGAAAAAGCCACGGGCCGCCAGGAACCGTCGCGCCTGAAGGATATCGACCCGGCCACGCATCCGGCGCCGCAGAACGTGCGTCCACAGCCAACGCCAGCACCGAAGACGCAGCAGGAGCAGGGCGTGCAACCGGTCGCCCGTCGTTCGGTGCAGCAGCAGATCGATAGTGCAGGGCGCCTTGCGTCGCCGAATGCCCCAACGGTTGTCGCTCCAGCCACGAGCGCGCCGACGCCAGTCGTGCCAACGACCAACCAAGTTGCTCCGTGCATCGGCGCAACTTGCACCGACACCACCGGCGCCACCACGGCCGGCGCCGTCGGCAGCTCGAGCGTCAACAGTGCCGGTCGCCTGTGCAACCGCAGCGGCACCACGGTCCAGTGCTTCTGAACTGATCGCGCGCGTCGTCCCGAACGTTCTTGATGCGCCCACTTTACGTTTACGTAAACGTTAAAGCCGGGCAAAATAGCGGTACAAGAATTTTCACAAGGGACAACCATGCACATCCAGGATAACGTTTTCATTGTCACCGGCGGCGCGTCCGGTCTTGGCGCGGCCACCGCGCGCATGCTCGCCGCGAATGGCGCGACCGTCGTCATCGCTGACGTCCAGGCCGAAGCCGGTCAGGCACTGGCCGACGAGTTGAAGGGTCAGTTCGTCCGCTGCGACGTCACCCAGGAAGCCGACGCCCAGGCCGTCGTCGATGCGGCCGTTGGGCTGGGCGTGCTGCGCGGCCTGGTCAACTGCGCCGGTGTCGCGCCGGCCGTCAAGACCGTCGGCAAGGATGGCGCGCACCCGCTGGACGTGTTCCAGCGCGCCGTGAACATCAATCTGGTCGGCACCTTCAATATGGCGCGCCTGGCCGCCGAGGCCATGGGCAAGACCGAGGCAGCCGAGCACGGCGAGCGCGGTATTATCATCAACACGGCATCGGTCGCGGCTTTCGACGGTCAGATGGGGCAGGCGGCCTATGCGTCGTCCAAGGCCGCCGTGGCCGGCCTGACGCTGCCGATGGCGCGCGACCTGTCGCGCAACGGCATCCGCGTGATGACGATCGCGCCGGGCATTTTCGAGACGCCGATGCTGATGAACATGCCGCAAGAGGTTCGCGATTCGCTGGGCAAGATGGTCCCGTTCCCACCGCGCCTGGGTCTGCCAACCGAGTTCGCCCACCTGGCCCGCGCCATCATCGAAAACGTGATGCTCAACGGCGAGACGATCCGCCTGGACGGCGCAATCCGCATGCAGCCAAAGTAGTTCTTCAGGGACGTGTCCTGAAAGCATTTCGAAGATGCTGTAGCATGTCTTCGATGTCGGGCGCCTGGTGTAAGTCCACGCGCCCGTTTGCTATTTTGGAGAACCGTTTGAACACACTCAGCAAGCTTGCGCTCGCCCTGGCATTGGCCGGCGCGACGACCACGCCCCTGTGGGCCCAGGATTCACTGCAGGCCGCGCCCGAAGCGGCGACCGGCTACACCGAAAAAAATGGCTGGCAGGCCAAGAAGTACATGGTCACCGCCGCCAATCCGCTGGCGGTCGAGGCCGGTTACCAGATCCTGCGCCAGGGCGGGGCCGCGATCGATGCGGCCATTGCCACGCAACTGGTGCTGACGCTGGTCGAGCCGCAATCGTCGGGCATCGGCGGTGGCGCGTTCATGGTCCATTACGATGGCAAGCAGACGCAGGCGTTCGATGGCCGCGAAACGGCGCCGAGCAAGGCCGACGAGCACCTGTTCGAACGGCCCGACGGCACTCCGCTGTCGCGCACCGAAGGCGTGGTCGGCGGCCGCTCGGTCGGCGCGCCGGGCGTGCTGCGCATGCTCGAACTGGCGCACCGCCAGCACGGCAAGCTGCCGTGGAAGGCGCTGTTCGCCCCGGCGATCCGCTTGTCGGAGCAGGGCTTCAAGGTCAGCCCGCGCATGCACAAGATGCTCGCAGGCGAAACCTTCCTGATCAAGGACCCGGTTGCCGCCGCCTATTTTTATGACGCGGCCGGCAAGCCATGGCCGGTTGGCCACGTGCTGAAGAACCCCGCGCTGGCTGCCACGCTGCGCGAGATCGCCGCTGGCGGCGCCGACGTGTTCTACACGGGCCGCTTCGCGCGCGACATCGCGGCCAAAGTGGCCGCGCACCCGACCAATCCGGGGCTGCTGACGGCCAAGGACATCGCCGATTACCGCCCCAAGGTCCGCACGCCCGTCTGCAGTGACTACCGCGCCTATACCGTGTGCGGCATGCCGCCACCATCGTCGGGCGGGATCGCCGTGGCGCAGATGCTGGGCATGTTCGAAACCTTCGACATGAAGGCGCTCGCGCCGAAGGACGGCGTGCCGGGCGCAGATGCCGTACACGTGTTCTCGGAAGTGGGGCGCCTCGCCTACGCCGACCGCAACCGCTACGCCGCCGACGCCGACTTCGTGCCGCTGCCGGGCCGTGGCATCCCGAGCCTGATCGACAAGGGCTACCTGACGGCGCGCGCCGGGATGGTCGGTGCGCGCTCGATGGGCGAGGCCAAGGCCGGTACGCCGCCCGGGATGGAGGTTGCGTGGGGCACCGATAACGCGATCGAGACGCCATCGACCTCGCACATGTCGGTCGTGGACGGCAATGGCGCCGGCCTGGCGATGACGACGACGATTGAAGACGCGTTCGGTTCGCGCCAGATGGTCGACGGCTTCATGCTGAATAACCAGTTGACCGACTTCTCGTTCAGTGCGCGCGACGCCGATGGCCCGGTGGCCAACCGCGTCGAAGCGAACAAGCGCCCACGCAGCGCGATGTCGCCGACGATCGTGTTCGACCGCGCCAGCGGCAAGCTGGTGCTCGCCATCGGCTCGCCGGGCGGTCCGGCCATCATCAATTATGTGGCCAAGGTGCTGGTGGGCACGCTCGACTGGAACCTGAACGTGCAGCAGGCGATCGCGCTGCCGAATTTCGGCAGCCGCAACGGTCCGACCGAACTGGAACGGGGCCGCTTCCCCGACGCCACGCTCGACGTGCTGCGCGCGCGGGGCCACGCGATCCGGGTCAGCGAGCAGACGTCGGGCCTGCACGGCATTGAGCGTGTGATGGTAAAAGGCGTGCCGATGTGGTTCGGCGGCGCCGATCCGCGCCGGGAAGGTATTGCCAGGGGCGATTGAGGTATCCCTGGAATGCAAGCCGGCTCGAATGGGCCGGCTTTTTTATTTTATGAGATGCAGATTCCGGAATGCGTAGCGAAGTGCTTCCGGCAGCGTGTCCATGTCGACGTATTGATTCAGGAGTTCGATCCGGAGCTTGTCCTTGCCGCCATACGCAGCAACAAGCCGGTTTGCATAGTCGATCATGAGACGCTGTTGAATGTCGCGCGAGTATTCCTCGGTGAAGTCGTCATCGGTCAGTCGGTAGGGGCCTTCGTGATCGATGATGACGCACGCTTGATGTTGCAGCATGATGATCGGCGCATATTCGTCGGTGATATAGCGCGGGAAGCGCATATCGTCGACGCGGTGCCGAACCTCATAGCCATTGAGCAGGTAGTAGACCCGGCCGGAGGCGTCGCTGGTGCTGGCAAAAATAAAGAAGGTGCGATGTGGATGTCCGCCCTCGTCCAGCGCCGGGCAATCGTTGCGTAAAGTTGACGGGAAGGGCGCGAAATGGATTGTGGCGGGTTCATACCGAAGGCGAAGGACGGGATCTTCCAGAATGCGTGGCAGGGGTTGGGCGTACAGCAATCCGCTCAATGTACTGAACAGGATGGCGCAAACAAGTGGCTTGATCGTGTTGGACGACATGGCAGCAGTCTCGCTATTCGTTGATTCCGGATCTGATCGACCATCTGACGGGCTTGGAAAAAGGCGCCCACGCCAGCGAGTTGGCGATCTCTATTTTGGCAGGCGCAGGTCCCTGAATGCATCGCGAAGCTCGTCGGGCAGCATGTCGAGATCCACGCGCTGCTTCAGGATTTGCGCCCGGAGTTTCTCTTTTCCGCCGAAGGCCGAGGACAGCCGAGCGGCGAAGTCGATTGCCAGCCTTTGGTGTATATCCTGAGGATATTCGTCATTGAAAACCGGACTCCTGAATGTTTCTCTGGCATCGTTATCAATGACCAGGCATTCCGGACCCCGGACCATCACGATCAATCCATGGCCACCAGTCGAATATTCAAGCAGATTGGTGGAACCAGACTTTTTCCGAACATCATATCCATTGAGAAGATAATAGGTCCAGCCAGAGGCATCGCCGGATTTCGCGAAAATAAACCATACACCTTGACGATACTCATCGTCGGCCAGGACCGGACAGTCGTTGACTAATTTGGAAGGCCACGACTCGAACCGAACCTTGGCGCGCTCATATCGCAAGTCGAGAAGCGGGTCTTCAAGAATGCTCGGTGGATCTTGTGCGTAGAGAGCGCCGCAGGCGGTAACGAGCATTACTGCAGCAATGTATTGCTTAAGGGCGATAGAAGACATGTGGGGGCCTTAGCTTTCTGTAAGTTAGACCTGACCAAAAGTCGCGCTGTTTGAAGTCGGAGATCCAGATTCGTCCATCGTACGCAGCAATATGCCTGGAGAAATTCCCTTTTGGATATGGCTGAATAACCACGACGTCGCCTTTCAACGGAATAAAAGCGTCTGAGTTCTCGACCTTCAAAGGATGAAAGCCAAGGCGCAGTAGTGTAGGTCCCCAGTCTTTTACATGGATTGGATGTATTCCATGCGTGGAGGCACCGCCGGCAGCAAGTGCTTCACGAACAAATTGAGCGCACCTTTTCTGACTCGTATCTTTTGCTTTGGTGCGCAAATGCGCCGTGTATCGTTCAATATCGAGAGGCTTAGTAATACCTACGCAGTTCTGTTTTGCGCCAGATTCCATTCACCGACAGTCGAGCCGGCCCCGCCGCCAAATATTTTCTGCTGACTGTACTTCCACCGCCCCTTCCCTTTGGTGCCATCGATTTGCAAATACACATCGCGTGCCATGATGCCCCCCGGAAGTGAATTGAGCTTGGAGTCTGGCGCGGTTCGACAAAGCGGTTTTTGGCGTGTCACAAGACCACGCAGGTAGAGTCGAATATTCGGAGTGACTGGGGCACACAAGCGACAATCTGCGACAAATTCTTGCCATTTCCATCCCATATTTGCCTCAAGACAAGCAGAATTTGCTAACCTGCTGGCGTGACGAACAAACAGAAAACCAGACCGGGCGTGACAGAAGATGGTGCGCGCGACGCCTGCCGGGGCGGGATTCTGCACGCCGCTCTATGCGGCGACGTGCTGGCCTTGTTCGCGGCGTGACGATGCTGCGCACGTTCCTGCTCCTGGTGCTGCTGGCGCTGACCACGCTGTGCGCACCCCTCGCGCGCGCTGCGGCGCCCGAACCGACCTTGCGCTTCGAGCACCTGTCGGTGCAGCACGGTCTGGCGCAGGAGTCGGTGCTGTCGATCCTGCAGGATGCGGATGGCTTCATGTGGTTCGGCACCCAGTCGGGCCTGTCGCGCTATGACGGTTACCGCTTCGTCAACTACCGCACCGAGATCGGCAACCCGCGCAGCCTGGCCAGCAACTGGGTGCGCGCGATGCTGCTCGATCGCCACGGACGCATGTGGGTGGGCACCGACGGCGGCCTGAATCGCTACGACCCGGCCACCCGCAGCTTCACGCTGTACGCGCCCAACGAGCCGGCGCGGCGCGGCGCCGGCAACCGCCAGATCAAGACGATGATCAGCGATGGCCAGGACGGTCTGTGGATTGGTACCGCCGATGGCTTGCAGTATTTCGACATCGACACCGGCAAGTTCACCGTCTGGCACCACGTGCCGAACGATCCGCGCACGCTGCGCGACGACGGGATCCAGGCGCTGGCGCTGGGCGGTGACGGGCGTGTCTGGATCGGCAGCGCGGCCGGCCTGGACAGCTTGAGCGCGGACCGCCAGCGCATCGAGCACCATGCGTCGGACCTGTCCGGGCGCGCACTCCCGGTGCACGCGCTGCTGGTCGACAGCCAGCAGCGACTGTGGGTGGGCCGTTACGGTGGGCTCGAACGCCACGGCCAGGGTGGGCCGGGCAAGGGCGCGCTGCGCCGCTTCAGCGCGGGTGACGGCGTCGGCAACGAATGGATCACGACCCTGCGCCAGGATGCCGATGGCACCGTGTGGGCGGGTACGCATGACGATGGCCTGTATCGCTGGCGTGCGCAGGGCGACCGCTTCGACACGTTCCGCCATGAAGTCGCCGATCGCCACAGCCTGGGCGACAATTATGTCTCGGCGCTGTACCGCGACGACGTCGGCACGTTCTGGGCTGGCACCTGGTATGGCGGCGTCTCGCGCGTCGACCTGGGCGGCGGCGGTTTCGCCCGCATCGTCGGGCGTCCCGGCGAGCCCCATTCGCTGGCCGACAACAAGATCCGCGCGCTGCTGCAGGACGGCGACCATCTGTGGCTCGGGTCGTCCACCGCGCTGCACCGGTTCGATCCGGCCACCGGCAAGGCCGACGTGTACCGGCACCAGAAGGACAATCCCAATAGCCTGATCGACGTGCCGGCAGCGGCCATCGTGCGCGATCGCGCTGGCCTCTTGTGGATCGGCAGCCGCTCGGGCGTGACGAGCTTCGAGCCGGCCACGCGGCGCTTCCGGCGCTACCTGCTGCCGGGCGACGCCGACGCCAACCAGGTGCGCTCGATGCTGGTCGATCGCGATGATGTGATCTGGATCGGCACGCGCGGCGGCATGCACCGCATGGCGGCCGGCACCCGTGCACTCACGAGTCTGCGGCATGACCCGGGCAAGGCGGCCAGCCTGACGGACGACACCGTGCGGCCGCTGCTGGAAGACCGCCGCGGGCGTTTCTGGGTCGGCACGGTCTCGGGCCTGGAACTGCTCGATCGCGCCAGTGGGCGGTTCCGCCACTTCCGCCACGACCCGTTCGACCCGAATAGTCTCAGCCACAACGAAGTGCAGTCGCTGTTCGAAGACAGTCGCGGCGACATCTGGATCGGCACCGGCGTGGGCCTGAACCGCATGGTCACGGGACCGGATGGCGCCCTGAGCTTCACGCGCTACACGACGCGCGACGGCCTGGTCGACGATTCGGTGTCGGCCATCCTGGAAGATGCGGACGGGCGCATCTGGACCAGCACGTCGAGCGGCATTTCGAGCTTCGACCCGGCCAGCGGGCGCTGGCGCAGCTACACGGCCGCCGACGGCATCAGCGAAGGCGCGTTCTTCGATACGGCGGCGCTCAAGACAACCGACGGCACGCTGTATTTCGGCGGCTTCAATGGCCTGACCGCGTTCGATCCGCGCGCGATCCACGACAACCGCATTCCGCCGCGTCCGACGATTACCGGGCTGCAGGTGTTCAACCAGCCGGTCGAAAAGGTTTTCCCGGGCCTGTTGCCGGGACCGATCGAGCATGCGAGGGCCATCACGCTGCCGTCCGACGCCGCCGTCATCACGGTCGAATTTGCAGCGCTGCATTACGCCGCGCCCGAGCGCAACCGCTTCGCCTACCGCCTCGATGGATTCGATGCGGGCTGGGTCAATGCCGGCGCCGACAAGCGCTTTGCCACCTATACCAATCTCGATCCGGGCACCTATGTGTTCCGGGTGCGCGCGGCCAACAAGGACGATGTCTGGAGCGAAGACGTGGCCGCGCTGGCGATCACGATCGAGCCACCGCCGTGGGGCACGGCATGGTTTCGGATCGGCATGATCATCCTGACCTGCGGTGCGATCTATCTGGGCATGCGCATCCGCTTTGCGAGCCTGCGCCACCAGAAGGAGCGCCTCGAGCACCAGGTGAGCGCGCGCACCGAGCAGGTCGAGCAGCAGAACCGCATGCTCGAGCTCCAGACGGAGGAATTGCGCGAGCAGGAGCGGCGAGGCCGTCACCAGAGCAACGAGCTCGCGCGCGCCTACCGCGCCTTGCAGGACAACGAGGAAGTGCTGCGCCAGGCCAAGGAGCGCGCCGAGGATGCGACGCGGCAGAAGTCCGAATTCCTGGCCAATATGAGCCACGAGATGCGTACGCCGCTGGCCGGCGTGATTGGCATGCTGGGCTTCGCGCTGCGCGATCTGGCGCTGCGCGACAACACGCGCGAGCAGATCCTGCGCGGCCAGGCCAATGCCCAGGCCCTGCTGGGGATCATCAACGACCTGCTCGACTTTTCCAAGATCGAGGCCGGCAAGCTGACCCTGGAGCGGATCGATTTCGACCTGCACGCCAAGGTACGCAATGTGGCCAGCCTGTTCGACGAGCAGGCGGCCATGCTGGACCTGGCGTTTTCGGTGCTGGTCGACGACAACGTGCCGCGCTACCTGGCGGGCGATCCGACCCGCGTGCGCCAGGTGCTGGTCAACCTGGTCGGCAACGCCTTCAAGTTCACTAACGCGGGCGGCGTGACGATCCATGTCGAATGCCGGCCCGACGACCAGCGCGAGGCGGGCAACCCCCACATGATCCGCTTCACGGTGCGCGATACCGGCATCGGCATCCCGGCGGCGGCCTTGCCGCGCCTGTTCCAGAAATTCGAGCAGGCCGATACCACCACCACGCGCCGCTACGGCGGCACGGGCCTGGGCCTGGCGATCTGTCGCCAGCTGGTCGAGCTGATGGGCGGGACCATCGGCGTGAGCAGCGTCGAAGGCGAGGGCAGCGTGTTCTCCGTGCTGCTGCCGCTGCGCGATGGCGTCGCGCCGGCCCACATCCCGCACGTGACGCGCGCGCCGCACAGCCACCGGCTGGCGATCCTGTGCGCCGAGGATTTCCCGACCAACCAGATCATCGCGCGCCTGATGGTCGAAGAGATGGGCCATGCGATCGACATCGTCGACAACGGCGTCGAAGCGGTGGCGGCGTGCGCCCGCAAGCGCTATGACCTGATCCTGATGGATGGCCGCATGCCCGAGATGGACGGCGCCAGCGCCACGCGCCTGATCCGCATTGGCGGCCCGCACGACGCGCCGGTGCTCGACCAACACGTGATGATCGTGGCGCTCACCGCCAACGCCAGCGGCGAAGACCGCGCCCGCTACCTGGCCTGCGGCATGGATGCTTTTTTGACCAAGCCGATCGACGAAGCGGCGCTGCACCTGCAACTGGCGCGCGCGATCGAACGCCAGTTGCAGCGCGGGTTTGTCCTGCCGCTGATCGAGGACGGTGCTGTACCTGAACCGGCACCGGCCGCCCCTACGCCGGCTGCACCTTCGCCGGCTGCACCTACGCCGGCCGCCCTCGATGCGCTGTTCGGCGTAGCGGCGCCGGCGCCGGCGCCGCCTGCCGCGCGCGCCGACAATCTGGGGCTGCGCCTGCGCGCGGCATTCTCTAACGACCTGCCGCGCCGGCGCGCCGAGCTGGACGCCGCGCTGGCAGGCGACGATTTCGAGGCCGCGGGCCGGATCCTGCACGGGCTGCGCGGCAGCGCCACCTATCTGGCCGAGCCGGCGCTGGAAACCCTGTGCGCCGAACTGGAAGCGGCCGCCGACGGGCGCGACGCGCAGCGCCTGCGCGCGGGCTTGCCGGTCCTGGCCAGCTTCCTCGATGCCTTCGAAACGGGCGCCCCGTCCTGACACCTGCTTATAATGCAGGTTCTGACGAATCTGGTGGAGACGTGATGAACGTGCTGGTGGTCGACGATGACGTGGTGGCGCGCATGATGCTGATGCATCTGGTGGACAGCTGCGGCAGCCATGCGATCGTCGAAGCGGACGACGGCGCCGATGCCTGGCGCCAGCTCGAAGCGGGCCTGCGGCCTGACATCGTGTTCTGCGACCTGCGCATGCCGCACCTGTCGGGCCTCGAACTGCTGCAGCGTGTGCGTCACGACCCGCTGCTGGCGGCGCTGCCGTTCGTGCTGGTCTCGGCGGCGTCCGACAGCGCCACGATGGACGAGGCGGCGCAGGCCGGCGCCAGCGGCTACATCGTCAAGCCGTTCCGCCACGACGACGTGCGCGTCCAGTTCGAGCGCCTGTTCCCGCCGGCCGACGCACACAACGCGTCCGATGCGGACGATGCGAACGACGAGGCCCCGGACGCCGTGGTGCGCCGGCTTGGCATCGACGTCGAGCGCCTGCGCCTGTATCTCGATGGCCTGGCGCGCCAGTTGCAGGCGGCGCAGGCCGGCGTGGCCGAAGGCGCCGAGGGTGCCGAACAACTTGCGCGCCTGCGCGCCGGCTGCAGCATGCTGGGCCTGCACGGCGCCGCCGCAGCGCTCGAGCAGGCGCCGCTGGCGGCCGGCCTGGCGCAGGCGCAGGCAGCGGTAATGCGCCAGATCGAGCGCGCGGCGCGTGCCTGATGCCGATGGCCTGCCTGCCCGCCAAAGTTCCTTGCTGCCGGTGTACTTTGGACTTACAGTATCCCGCGGGTGTTGCCTGACCGGCGCTGCCGGTCGACTGCTTCGTTGTCAGCCGGGGATCACGCCATGAACGACATCACCAGTGCAGCGCTGTGCCCCTCCGGCCACACCGATGGCTTCGCGCGTGCACACTTGCCACCGCCCGATACCTGGCCCGACTTCCTGTTCGATCTGCCCGAGCTGCAGTACCCCGAGCGCCTGAACTGCGCGAGCGCGCTGCTCGATGGCGCCATCGCACGCGGCTGGGGCGCGCGTACGGCGCTGATCGGCGCGCGCGAGCGCCTGACCTATGCCGAACTACTGGCGCAGGTTGACCGCATCGCCCACGTGCTGCGCCACGATCTCGGGCTGGCCACCGGCAGCCGCGTACTGCTGCGCGGCGCGAACTGCCCGATGATGGCGGCCTGCATCCTGGGCGTGATCAAGGCCGGCTGCATTGTGCTGCCCACCATGCCGCTGCTGCGCGCGCGCGAACTGCGCGCCATCGCCGACAAGGCGCGCATCAATGCGGTACTGTGCGCCGACGGTCTGGTGGCCGAAATCGATGCGCTCGGGCTGGAGGTGCCGGTCCTGGTGTTCGGCGCGCCGGCGCCCGATGCACCCGATGCGCTGGAAGCACGGATGCCCCGCCACGACGCCCCGTTCATCGCCGCCGACACCGCGCGCGACGACGTCTGCCTGATCAGTTTCACGTCCGGCACCACCGGCATCCCGAAAGGGACCATGCACTTCCACCGCGACGTGCTGGCCGTGTGCGACTGCTTCCCGCGCCACATGCTGGAGGCATGCGCCGACGATATCTTCATCGGCACGCCGCCGCTGGCGTTCACGTTCGGGCTGGGCGGCCTGCTGCTGTTTCCGCTGCGCGTCGGTGGCGCAGGTGTGTTGCTTGAACGCCTGAGCCCCGAGGCGCTGCTGGCGGCCATCGCCGACTACCGCGCCACCGTGTGCTTCACGGCGCCGACCTTTTATCGCCTGATGGCGGCGCAGGCGGACTGTTTCGACCTGACCAGCCTGCGCGCCAGCGTGTCGGCCGGCGAGCCGCTGCCGCTGGCCACGCGCGAGGCCTGGCAAGCGGCCACCGGGCTGGCGATGATCGATGGGATCGGCGCGACCGAACTGCTGCACATTTTCATCGCCAGCGCGGGCGCAGCCATCCGGCCGGGCGCGACCGGCAAGCCGGTACCGGGCTACCAGGCCTGCATCCTCGATGTCGACGGCGTACCTGTCGGCCCGGGCGTGATCGGCCGCCTGGCCGTGAAAGGCCCGACCGGTTGCCGCTACCTGGACGACGAGCGCCAGGGCGATTACGTGCAGGGTGGGTGGAACATCACGGGCGACGCCTACGAAATGGACGCCGACGGCTATTTCTACTATCGCTCGCGGACAGACGACATGATCATCTCGGCCGGCTACAACATCGCCGGCGCCGAAGTCGAAGACGCGCTGCTGCACCATCCGGCAGTGGCCGAGTGCGCCGTCGTAGGGCGGCTCGACCCCGAACGCGGCCAGGTGGTCGAGGCCCACGTCGTGCTGCGCGCAGGGCGGGTAGGGTCGGCGGGCCTGGCATGCGAATTGCAGGAATTCGTGAAGGCACAGATCGCCCCGTACAAGTACCCCAGGGCCATTTTGTTCAAGGAAAAACTGCCTCGCACCGAAACCGGTAAACTACAACGCTTTAAATTACGCACGAACGCAGATTGAGGACAGCATGCAGGAAGTGGATGGACGTGAAGAAGACCCAGCGATGGGCGGGGCAGCCGAGCTGGACATGGAAAGCCGCCTGACAGACGAACATCACCAATCGCTGCGCCTGTGGCTGCGCATGCTGTCGTGCACGACGCGCATCGAGAACGAAATCCGCAGCCGCCTGCGCACGACGTTCGACATCACGCTGCCGCGCTTTGACCTGATGGCGCAGCTCCAGCGCCATCCGGACGGCCTGCGCATGGGCGAGCTGTCCAAGCGCATGATGGTCACGGGTGGCAACATCACGGGGATTACCGATCAGCTCGAGCGCGAGCAGCTCGTGGTGCGGGTGCAGGATGTGAACGACCGGCGCGCGTCGGCCGTCAAGCTGACGTCAGCGGGGCGCGCGGCGTTCGACGAGATGGCGGCCGTGCATGAGCGCTGGATCGAGGAAATGCTAGCCGACGTGGCGGCGGAAGACAAGGCGACGATGATCGCGTTGTTGTCGACCATGAAGCGCAGTTTGCGGGTGGATGACGGGGTGTAGCCAAATTCGTCGGACATGTTAGTCCGGTGGTTCTGGGTGGAAGTTCTTCGACTAGGATCGAAGATGCGAAAATCCGAAAACCCACATGAATGCGGGCTTTGGTAAGACAGGGTAGATACCACCGACCGATGAGGCGGTCTGACGTCTAGATAGTTACATAGGCGTATTTCCATGTCCGGTGATCTTATGCTAATCGCGCCGGATTGCGATGACCTAGCTGGTTGGCGGCACACTATGCGCATTCTCGATTTTTATTTTCGCGCCCGACATATGCTACTCGGCGCGATCAAATTCGATTTCTTTCCATTTCCAAGTTAGCAGTTCCACCGGCCGCACGAACACATAGTGGACGACGTAAAACGCGGATCTGCAAGTAACTAGGGTCGCCATTGTATCCATCAATTGTACGCAGTAGCTGAACGGACTTCGCAAGCGGGATGACGGCCGCCAAGTGATCCGTAGACCCCTTGCTCGCAAATGCCGCTTTTAGCCCGAACATAGTGTCTCAGTCGATCAGCTGTTTGGTTGCGGCGAACCCGAATACCTAATGCACATACCCGTACATCTGGTGCCCCGAATCGATAGCACTAAGCGCCTCGATTTTCCCGAAGATGTTGAGAATGTGTGGGGGGGCATCATGCTTCTATTCCGCTAGCCGATAAGTGGAAAAACATGACGTCCGAACCAGTTCGCCACGCGGCCATGTGGCTCAGGGCCGCTCTCGGCAGACGTCTTGAGCATTCAGTCTCGCGCGACCTATTCTAAGGCGGTTGATGCACTGGCTGCTACACTAGCTTTCCTGTTTCGCTGTACTCTGGTTGGTCTCGCTGCTTGCAGCTCGCGTGCAGTGGACTGCAAAACTGCCGGCTAGGCCTGGGCACCAGTGTCTTCCGCTTACCCGAAAGGCGATAGTTCAGCCGCCAACATTTTTCTGTCGCCGAGCTATGTAGTTAAATGCCATGGTCATCGGAGTGCTTGTGCCTGGCCTTAACGCCAGTGTGTTTCGCTGTCGTATATAGGTATCGATGAGGGGCCTCTAGGTCTGCGTGGGTATCTGCAGGTAATCACTACAGCCGTGACGGACACCGCCTATCAAAACGGTGCTGCGCAGCCATAGCTGTTTTCGGAGGCTGAGCCGTGAGATTACTAAAGATCAACCTCGCCTAGCAAGATGCTTTGACCAGCATAAGTCTTCGCAAATGCTAGGGCAGCCCACTCGGTCTGGAACTCCTGCGAGACATGCAAGCGCACTGCTGGAGCGATGGCTTTGCTGGAGTCCGCTCTGCGATCAAGGAAAACAAATGCGGCCCAGCAGTCGTCTGACTTTTTGACCGCATGCGTCACAACGTGGAAGTCGCCTATCTCGTGAAATTCGAAGCGTCCCATTCCCGACTCCATTCTTAAAATTTGAACTCTACACGCCTGCCATTATATTTTCACTAGAAAATTTCCTGCATCCCTACGCAATTTAGCACTTACTCGAAGAGCATAAATTTTCAAAACGATAAAAGAATGACTTGCCTGAAACCGAGCTTGTGTAACAGGACAGGCTACCAGCCAAGGGTCTGCCGTTCGCCACGGCCACCCTTTGGCGCAAAGTAAAGGCGCGGTCGTTTCGCGCGCCGGTGAAACTGTCAGTTGGAGTTACGCTTGGTGTGTTGAGATGGGCGTGCTTGGGTATCACACCAATGTTAAAACACCTTTGCAACTGTTGTAAGTCGAGTTTGATAGCCGGCAAGTTGCACTGGAGTGCCGCCAGAGGTCGATAACGTGTATCTACGTGTCGCCGCTGGCGCGGCATAGCTGTCGCCGATTTTTAAGGTGTGTAGCTCAACACCGTTGTAATCGCAAATCAGACCCAGCCGGCGGATATCCCACATATGGTTACTGTGTTTGAAGTTTTTTACCCCATACGTGCTTGCGTCAGTGGCTGTGTCTGCCTCAACCTTTGACATAGCTTGCTGATGAAGTTTCTGTGGCTTGGTGTACGGCTTGGCGCCTTTGGCACTATATGGATTAGCCATGTTCGCCAATAGCAAGTAGGGTTTTGCTACATCAATTACGGGCGCTGTTAATGGATTTCCACGATTGTCGAACCAAGGCTGTGAAAACTGCGCTTTTTCGTCGTCTATGTATCGCTGAAGCCCCGAAGCGGGTTCGAACATGAATTCTATACTGCGGAGCACTGCATACTGACTAGCCTGTGACGTGGGAGAGTACGCAGTTACCCAATTGTCTGCCGCTACCAGACCCATTTGGGTTGTAATCACGTTGAAATATGGGTCGGTGTCAATAATGACGATGTTGTCGTTCTTCTGTGTCAGAAGGTCAACAGCATGACGTAAGAACGAGCGGGTAAGCAGATAAATTGAATAGTGCGCTCCAGTAGGAACGCGGCCAGAACGGCGAGTGGGTTGAGGCAACTTTTCGATTGTTTGAATCGTTCGTTCCAAGTCAAAGTCACCGCACAGCAATCGAAGGTTCTCGGGTAGCTTCGGCGCTTTCGGGTCGCGGACAGTATTTGGTTCTACTATGTAATTCCATGGATCGGGCCATCCCATCCCTGTCGGAACGTCGTTAGAGCAATCCGAAAGATAAGATTGAATGGTTTTTCTCGGGTTGGAGAGCATGATGTCCAGAATTTTATTCTCACCGCCAAAGTGACCACCTCCCAGCATCATACGCGAAACATCGCACTGAGGGCTTAGATCAATGACGATGACCTTTTTCTTTGGATTCGCACGTGCCGTGGCAGCGGCGAGCTGGAAACTCATCGTTGATTTTCCAATTCCTCCTTTATTTGCCCAAATAACATAACTACTCATAAATTTTCTCCTTATTTTTCTCGGCGGCCCCGAGCGCCAATAGAATAACCTCGAAATTTATTTGATGGCAAGAAATTTTATTGGAAAATTTTCAATGTGTCGATGTAGTCTGCCACAGCACTGCATTTCGCGGCGGTCGTTGAAGAAGGCGGCTCGGTTGTATGGCCTGCCGTTTTCATCTTTCACCTTGAGTGTTAGCTGGTGCTCGACCATGTCGATCCGCTTGTTCAATACCTAGTCCATAATCATGCGCGCAGATGCTCGAAAGCCGTGTTTGACATGTACATCACCCACGTAGCCGAGAGCGCATAGAGGCAGCATTTACCGTTCCTTCGCCCATGGAACGGTCTAACTTCGAGATAGTCAGATGGGCCTATTTCCCGTGTCCGCTGATCTTATGCTAATAGAGCAGAATCGCAATGATTTGGCTGGGTAATGGCACACTGTACACGTTTTCCATTTTTATCTTCTCGCCCAACATACCCCACTCGGCGTGATCGAACTCGATTTTTTCCACTCCCAGATTAGTAGTTCCCTGGCCGCGCGAACACATGCGGTGACCTTGAGCACGGATCTGCAAGCTTGGTGGCCATCGTATCCATCGATCGCGAGTAAGTTGCTGAGCGGACTTCGCAGGCTCGATGATGGCCGTGAAGTGCTACTTAGCCCCATCGCTCGCAAGTGCCGCTCTTGGCTCGAAAATAGGGCCTCAGCCGATCAGTTGTTTTGCTACGTCGAATCCGAAGACCAAAATGCACATACCCATGCACCCGGTGCGCCAAACCGATAGCTCCGAGCGCCTCGATCTTCTCGAAGATTTTTGAGAATGTCGGGAGGGTGGGCGTCAGTGCCTTTATATTCCGCTAGCCCATGACTGGGGAAGACACAACACTCGAACCAGTTCAACGCGCAGGAATGTGTTTTCGGGCTGCACTCAGCCTACGTCTGGTCCATTTAGCATCGAGCGACCTGTCCAAAGATGGTTGATGCTCTGGCATGCTACATGCCTGCTTTTCTGGTTCGCTGTACCCCGGTCGGTATCTGCTGCGAGCAGGTCGCGTGCGGCTGAATGCGAAACTGCCGCAGTGTCTTCTGCTTATCCGAAAAACGATAGTTGAGCTGCCAGCATTTGCATGTCGCAGAGATATGTAGTCATCGTCATCGCCATTGCCATTGGTTTGCTTATGTCCGGCCGGCGCGCCGCTGTTCTTAACCTGACGCATGAAGGTATCATCAAGTGGTATCGCAGCATCCTAATGGCATCTCGTGGCACCGTTGTAAAAATGCTAACGGTTGATGCCAACAGAGCATTGGTGTGGGATGCTAATCGAGAGCATGCTGTGACACAAAAAAGGAATTCGCGTCATAGGGAAGAGGGGGATTCTGGAGTGCAGTGACGTCTGCTGACATAAGCTGGTGGTCCCCCCGACTGGAATCGAACCAGTATCCCACGCTTAGGAGGCATGTGCACTATCCATTGTGCTACGGGGAGGACGCCCGCGCCGCCAGGTGCTGACGGCGCGAAGCAGGGCAAGCCTGCAGTCCGGCGGGCAGGCCCCGCAGGGCGGGCTGGTACCGTGAACCGGTTGCAATTATAGCCGGGATCGAAATAGAAATGCAGGTTCATGCCCGGCAGTCGGTACAATGTGCCCCTTAATCAATCAACGCACCTTTTCCCCCCGCGCCAAGAATTTTTCGCGCGACGAAACGCATACCGATCATGGCTGTCATCTCCATTAGTTCCGCTCAACTTGCTTTCGGCCACGTGCCGCTGCTCGACCACGCTGATTTTTCCCTCGAGACCGGCGAACGTGTCGGCCTCATCGGCCGCAACGGCACCGGCAAATCCTCGCTCCTGAAAGTCATCTCGGGCCGCTCGCGCCTGGACGATGGCTTGCTGGTCATGCAGCAGGGCGTCACCATCGCCTATGTCGAGCAGGAACCGGTGTTCGACCTGAGCATGACGGTGTTTGCCGTCGTCGCCGGCGGCATGGGCGACCAGCAGGCGATGTTGACCGAATACGAAGAACTGACCGGCAAGTTCGGCCAGGGCGACGACGACGCGCTGATGGAGCGCATGCATGTGATCCAGACCAAGCTCGATGCGAACGATGGCTGGAACCTGGCGCACAAGGTCGAGACCACGCTCGACCGCCTGAACCTGTCGGGCGACGCGTTGATGGGCACGCTGTCGGGCGGTATGCAAAAGCGCGTCGCGCTGGCTGTGGCCCTGGTGTCGGCGCCGGACGTGCTGCTGCTCGATGAGCCGACCAACCACCTGGACTTCACGTCGATCAAGTGGCTCGAGAGCCTGCTGCGCGAATTCCGCGGCTCGGTCCTGTTCATTACCCACGATCGTAGCTTCCTGGACAACGTTGCCACCCGCATCATTGAGCTCGACCGCGGCCGTCTGCTGTCGTTCCCGGGCAACTTCACGACCTATCAGGCGCGCAAGCAAGAACTGCTGGCCAATGAAGAAGTCGAAAACGCCAAGTTCGACAAGTTCCTGGCGCAAGAAGAAGTGTGGATCCGCAAGGGCGTGCAGGCACGCCGCACCCGCGACGAAGGCCGCGTGCGCCGCCTGGAAGCACTGCGTTCGCAGCGCGCGGTGCGCCGCGACCAGCAGGGCCAGATCAAGCTCGACGTCGCCACGGGCGAACGTTCGGGCAAGATCGTTGCCGATCTCGAGAACATCTCGAAGATGTATGGCGACAAGGTCATCGTCGACAACTTCACCGGCACGCTGATGCGTGGCGACAAGGTCGGTCTGATCGGACCGAACGGCGCCGGCAAGACGACGCTGCTCAAGATCATCCTGGGCGAAGAAACGGCCGACAGCGGCAAGGTCCGTCTGGGCACCAAGCTGAATGTCGCGTACTTCGACCAGATGCGCACCCAGCTCAATGAAGAAGCCAGCCTGGCCGACACCATTGCACCGGGCAGCGACTGGGTCGAGATCAATGGCCAGCGCCGCCACGTGATGACCTACCTGAACGACTTCCTGTTCTCGCCGGAACGTGCACGTTCGCCGGTCAAGTCGCTATCTGGTGGCGAGCGCAACCGCCTGCTGCTGGCGCGCCTGTTCGCCAAGCCGGCCAACTGCCTCGTGCTCGATGAGCCGACCAACGATCTGGACATCGACACGCTCGAGCTGCTCGAAGAACTGCTCGAGGAATACACGGGCACCGTGTTCCTGGTCAGCCACGACCGCACCTTCCTCGACAACGTCGTCACGCAAGTGATCGTGGCCGAAGGCGCCGGCAAGTGGCGCGAATTCGTCGGTGGTTATACCGACTGGGAACGCGTCAAGGCGGCAACGCCGGTGGTCCAGGCGCCGGTCAAGACCAGTGCCCCTAAAGCGGACGACACCGCAGCCCCGGCCGCCAAGAAGGTCAAGCTGAGCTACAAGGAGCAGCGCGAGCTGGAAGAATTGCCAAAGCTGATCGCGACGCTGGAAGATGAACAGTCGGCGATCACGGCCCAGCTCAACGGCCCGGACTTCTACAAGCAGAACCCGGCCGACGCCAAGCGCATCAATGCGCGCTTTGCCGAAATCGAAAATTTGCTGCTCGACGCGCTGGAGCGCTGGGAAACGATCGAAGCGCGCTCGCGCGGCGTGTAATCCAACAGGGGCGGGCGATGGCCGGGCGGAGCGACTTTTCATGATCGACAACAACGAATCGCGCGCCGCCCGGCCAGCCGGCCCCGGCTCCGGCTCCGGCTCCGGTCCCGGGGCTGCGGCCCCTGCGGCCGACGAACCCTTCCTCACCCGCGCCGCCTGGGCGCGCATCCTGCCATTCGGCACCTATATCCTGTTCATGGTGATTGGCGACCTGCTCGAGCGCATGGGCATGAGCCGCGCCGACCTGCGCTGGCTGTATCCGGTGCAGGCCGGCGCCGTGGTGGCGCTGCTGGCCGTGTTCTGGCGCCAGTACGACGAACTGCACCGGTTCGGCTTGCGCCTCTCGCACACGCTCGTTGCCATGGTCGTTGGCATCATCGTGCTGGTGTTGTGGGTCAATCTGACGCTGCCTTGGATGCTGCTGGGCAGCTCGCCCGGCTACGATCCGCGCACGCATGGCGAGATCGACTGGCTGATGGTGACGCTGCGTATCGCTGGCGCGGCGCTGGTCGTGCCCGTCATGGAAGAATTGTTCTGGCGCTCGTTCCTGATGCGCTGGGTCGAACACGCCAACTTCAGACTCGTTGATCCGGCGCGTATCGGCTTCAAGGCGTTCGTGATCCCATGCGTGCTGTTCGGCTTTGAACACACGCTGTGGCTGGCCGGTATTGTGGCTGGCGTGGCCTATGGCGTGTTGTATATGAGGCACCGCAACCTGTGGTCGCCCATCCTGGCCCACGCTGTCACGAATGGGTTGCTGGGCGTCTGGGTTGTCTACACAGGGGGCTGGCAATTCTGGTGATTCCTCCGGTAGTACGACCCGTGGAAGACGACGACCATGCCAGCCCCTTCAGCGTTGCATCGCCTTTCCCCGGTCGCGCTGTGCGCCGGTGCCCTCTGGTGCTTTCCTGCAGGCGCGGCGCCCAGCGCGGCAACTGAAGGGATACAACTGCTTGCCGGCATCGGCTGGGCCCACGACGACAACCTGCTGCGCCAGGCCAATGGAGCGCCCACGTTCGGCGGCGGGCGCAGCGACAGCTACCGCACGTTCGAAGCGGGTGTGGCGCTCGACAAACACATCAGCCGCCAGCGTCTTGCCGTTACGGCCAACGTGTCGAAGACCGCGTTCGATCGTTTCAGGCAGCTCGACTACACGGGCCACGACCTGCAAGCGACGTGGTTCTGGCACCTCGGCACGCAGTTCGACGGTCGTGTCGAGGCGCTGGATATCCGGACACTCGCGCCATACACCGACTTCAACAGCGACCAGCGCAACCTGCGCCAGCAGCGGCGCCAGGCATTCGATGCCGGCTGGCAGCTGCACCCGAGCTGGAAACTGCGCGCAGGCGCCGAGCGCGACAAGGCAAGCTACGACCTGGCGATCCAGCGCTTCAACAACCGCACCGAAAAAGCATTCGAGACCGAGCTGCTGTACCAGCCCAGGGGCGGCAGCGCGCTGGGCCTGGTCGCACGCCGCGTCAAGGGCAGTTATCCGTACCGGCGCCCAGCTGTCGGTACGATGCTGACAGACGATTTCAAGCAGGATGAACTCAAGCTGCGCGTGAACTGGCTCGCTACCGGCTCGACCACGGTGCAGGGTCTGGCCGGCTATGTGCGGCGCGAGCAGCCATCGTACGGCGAAGGCGCCACGAGCGGCGTCAACGGCCGCATCAATGCGTTCTACACGCCGCGCGGCCAGGTCAGCTATCAGGCGGGCGTGTGGCGCGAGTTCGCGCCCATCGAAAGCCCGTTCGTCAGTTACACGCTGAACAAGGGCGTCAGCATCGGCGTCAATTGGGCGGCCAGCGCCAGGCTGGCGCTTGAGGCCAGCGCGACCTACGAGCGGCGCAGCTACACGGGACGGGGCGACTTTGCCGGCGCCGATGCGCTGCGTGACGCGATCCGTTCGGCCAGCGTGCGCGCCGTGTGGCAGGCCCGGCCCGGGGTGAAGGTCGTTGCTGCGGTTATTCATCAGGCGCGTACCGCTTCCGGGCTGGGCATTGGCAAGTTCGATGCAAACGTGGTGCAGGTCAGCGCCAATGTGTTGTTCTGATGCCGAATCTGTGGACGTGATGTTGATGGTTTTTTTGCGAGAAAACGCGCATTGGTTGCGCTGGCGCTAGCGCAGTCAGGCCGGCGGCTTTTCGGTGGAACCGATGGGTTGCTGACGCATCGAATGGGATGTTGGGCGTGTATTGCCGCCCCATTGCAACGATCACCAATGCTGGAGGAATCATGAAGCGTGTCGTCATATGGATCACGGGCCTGGCCTTGATGCTGGGTATGAGCATGGGCATGAGCACAGCCGGCGCGGCCGAAGTACTGCTGGGGCCGGGGGATGTGGTCAAGCTGTCGGTGTATGGCAGTCCCGACCTGTCGATCGAGACGCGGGTCAGTGAAAGCGGCCATCTCACGTTTCCGTGGCTGGGGCAGGTGGCTGTCGGCGGCATGCCGGTGGCGGTGGCCGAAAAAACCATCGCAAGCCTGCTCGAAAAGGGCGGCTACCTCAAGCAGGCCCAGGTCAATATGCTCGTGACGACCCTGGCGAGCCAGCAGATTTCGGTGCTGGGGCATGTGAACCGGCCCGGGCGTTATCCGGTGGACGGGCGCCGCCGTGTGCTCGACATGCTGGCGCTGGCCGGTGGCATCAACAGCGATGGCGGCGACATGATCAGCCTGGTGCGCACGCGCGATGACAAGACGCTGCGCGAGACCATCGATGTCGTCGACATGGTGCGCACGCGTGAACTCGACAGGGATGTGGAAGTGGCCGGCGGCGACATCATCTTTGTCGAACGGGCGCCGCGGGCGTATATCACCGGGGAAGTCAGTCGCCCGGGACCGTTCCGGCTCGAGCGCGGCATGACGGTCCAGCAAGCCTTGTCGGCTGGCGGCGGCTTGAGTCCGCGCGGCAGCAGCAATGGCATCCGCATTACGCGCAAGGCCGCTGGCGGCCAGCCGGTTTCACTGGACGCCCGTGCGAGCGACATCGTCCAGGTCGATGACGTGATCGTCGTGCGCGAAAGCTGGTTCTAGGTATTACCTTCACTGCTTCTCCCACGTTGCCACCGACACAACAGGAGCAGCGTGGCGACACACTTCTTGCATGGATGGCATCATTTCCTTGAACAACATTGATCAAGGACAGGGGCATGCAAGCGTGGTGGACAGAAAGCTGGGAGACGATTCAACACGAATTTTCCGATCTGGGCGATGCCGAAGATGTAACGATCATCGTCGTGCGTCTGCTGGTGGCGGCAGTGCTGGGTGGTTTGCTTGGCTATGAGCGTGAAACAAAGGGGGCGTCGGCCGGCCTGCGTACGCACATGCTGGTTTCGGTTGGCTCGGCGTTGTTTGTCCTGATTCCATTGCAGGCCGGGATGACAATCCAGGACTTGTCACGCGTGTTGCAGGGTGTCACCGCCGGTATTGGTTTCCTTGGCGCTGGCGCCATTCTCAAACAGCGCGATCAGAACGATATCAAGGGTTTGACCACGGCCGCCAGTGTCTGGATGACGGCCGCCATCGGCGTTTCCGCCGGCATGGGGCGCGAAGGCACGGCAGTACTGAGTGCGTTGTTCGGATTGGTCATCCTCGCGTTCGTTCGCTCGCCGAGCAAGCGCAACGCTGACTGACAGTGGGGGGCGGCGGCATACGCCAGTCGCCCAGGTGTACGTGCCAGCGCTGAGGCTCCACGACACTTCCAGTGCATCAGCGCCTATGACAACAGCCGGATCACGCCGTCCGCTGACCCGCTGTTGCACCGGCTATCTTGTTGTTGTTTGCCAACTTCTTACTGCGGCAATGGCAAGTGCGACCCTGTTTTCATTCTTCCAGATGACATCGGCGGGACCAGCGCGGCATTCTCAAGCCCGGTCAACACCGCCCGACTTTGCACCGTCCTGGCAGGCTGGTCCTCTTCGAATACGCACCCCGAATCGTGCGTAGCTCCCGACACAGATGAATGTATTATCGGAAAAATTGTGCCTTTACCAAGTGCTTGAGCGCGAGGGTGCGGCGTTCATCGCCCCTACACCGGAGGTACGCTGCGATCCACGGACGCCTGGCGGCGGATGGCAATCGGTTGACGAGGCAGAATTCTGCATGAAGGAAGCGCAATGAACGGAACAAACATGGTGTGGCTGGTCAACCGCTTGCGCTGCATGTCGGTGGCCGAGATGGGATACCGGGTCCAGCAGGCCACTGCGATCCGGCTGGGGCGGAGCATGGCGGGCCGTACGCAGCTGGCGCTGGCGCGCTCGGCGCCGCCCGCCATGCTGACCCTGAACCTGCGCGTGCGCGGTGCGCCCGAGCTCGATCCGGGCGAAGTCGAGGCGTTGCTGCTGGACGCCGAGCGCATCTGTGCAGGCCACGTCGTGCTGTTTGCCGACGGCCGCTTCGACGTGGGCGTGCCAACCGCATGGAACCGCGATCCCGACACCGGCGTGACCGCGCCGGCCGTGTACCGGGGCGACCTCGCCATCAACGACCGCGAGCTGGTGGGTGACATCAAGCATGTCTGGGAACTGAATCGCCACTTGCACCTCGTGCGGCTGGCACAGGCCTGGACACTCACGCGCGATACGCGCTGGATGGATGCGCTCGAGCAAAACCTGCGCAGCTGGCTCGAGCAGTGTCCGCCACTGACCGGCCCCAACTGGACCAGTTCGCGCGAGCTGGGCATCCGGCTGATCAACTGGAGTCTGATCTGGCAATTGATCGGAGGCGACCGCAGCGCGCTGTTCGAGGGCGACGCCGGTCAGCGCCTGCGCGCCGACTGGCTTGGCAGCATCCACGCCCATTGCCGTACGATCGCGCGCCATCTGTCGCGCCATTCGTCAGCGAACAACCACCTGATCGGCGAACTGGCCGGCCTGTACATGGGCGCCGTCACCTGGCCGTGCTGGAAAGAGTCACGCGATTGGCAGACGCTGGCACAGAATGAGCTGGAAGTGGAAGCCCAGGCGCAATTCTCGCGCGATGGCGTCAACCGCGAGCAGGCCTTTGGCTACCATCTGTTCGTCTGCGAATTCTTGTTCGTCGCCGGCTTGCTGGCCCAGACCGGCGGCCACAGCCTGCGACCGTTTTCACGCGCTTACTGGGGCAGCCTGCAGCGCGCGCTGCGCTTCTTGCGCTCGGTACGCGATGTTGGTGGCAATGTGCCTGCAGTGGGCGACGCCGACGATGGTTGCGTATTCCGCCTGGATGCATCGGGCATGGACCGCGCCGCGCAGTTGCTGGCGCTGGGCGACACCGTCTTCGGTGGTCATGCCGACAGCCACCCGGGCGTGCGCTGGTTGCTGCACACGCTGCCGGGCGGGCGGCCCGATTGCGATCCGCACGAGGTCGATACGGGCTGGGCCTTTCCCGATGGCGGCTACCTGCTGTTTGGCAATCGCTTTGGCGAAGCCGACGAAATCAAGGGCTTGCTCGACTGCGGCCCACTGGGCTACCTGGGCGTGGCTGCCCACGGCCACGCCGATGCGCTGGCGCTGGCGCTGTCAATCGCGGGTGAACCGTGCCTGGTCGATCCCGGCACCTATTCATACGGGCAGGACGACAAATGGCGCGATTACTTCCGCGGCACGTCCAGCCACAACACGGTGCGCATCGACGGCGTGGACCAGTCGGTCTCGGGCGGGCGTTTCATGTGGCTGCGCAAGGCCGCGGCCAGCATCGAGCGCATGCCGGCCTCGCCGCACGAATTCGATTTCCGCGGTTCGCACGACGGCTATGCGCGCTTGCCCGATCCGGTTCGCCATGTACGCAGTGTCCGCTTCGAGAGCGTCAGCAACACGCTGACCGTGCGCGACGAGGTGTCCGGCAAGAAGCCGCACAAGGTCGAGTTGTTCTGGCACTTCGCACCCGGGCTGGACGTGCGCCTGACCAGCAATGGCCTGGCCGTACGGGGCCGCCGCTTCGTGCTGCAGATGCAGGCCAGCGGCGAGGACCTGCACCTCGAACTGGTGCGCGGCGCCGAAAATCCGCCGCTCGGATGGTACTCGGCCACATACCAGTCCAAGGTGCCGTGCGACGTCTTGCGGATCTCGACCGTGTCGTCCGCCGTGCCGGTGGAGTGCAAATTTTCCATCACGTTCATCGACGAAAAGTAACGCACTGCCCGTAGAAAAGGCACGCCGCGCACGCGACGTGTCGCTGCGAAACCCTGGGAGCAGGGCGCCTGTTGAATCTCATGTTGCAGTGCAATCTTGAGCATGGGAACGAGTATTGCTCTCTGCACACGCGTGCGTGCGCACGGAATCGCTCAATGCATTGTAAAATAGATAAGCTTTAGCTGCGGGATATCCCGAACCGCGTTGCAGCGCTGCTTGTACAGTGTCCAGCCTCACCCAGTGACCTCGATTCGTACTGCGGCGCCCTGCCGCGCAAGGGGCGGGCAGGCACGAATTCTTGTTGGGTACACACGAAGATATCGTGCGCGGGTCGAGCAGATGTATTCTAGGCATGGTGCACCGCAACCGCGGCAACCGGCTATCGCGCTGATCCCGTTGTTCGAAGCACAATGATTGCCACGTTCCGGGAACGCGCGCACCCGCAGTGAACAGACGTAAATAGCAGTAAATAGCATCAGGCACTGGCTGGAAGCATCACGGCTATTGCACACAATCGATCACAAAAAGTGAAGGCAGAGAGCAAACACATGAAGATTCTCGTTACTGGCGGCATCGGTTACATCGGTTCGCACACGGTCGTCGAACTGCAAAGCGCAGGCTACGACGTGGTGGTGGTCGACAACCTGTCCAATGCCCAATTGTCGGTACGCGACCGCGTGCAGCGCATCAGCGGCAAGCCATTCGCCTTTGTCGAAGCCGACATCCGCGATCGCGCGGCGATGGAAGCAGCGTTCGCCGAACACAAGCCGGAAGCGGTCATTCACTTCGCCGGCCTGAAGGCGGTGGGGGAGTCGGTCGCCGAGCCGCTGCGCTACTACGACAACAATGTCTCGGGCAGCGTCGTGCTGTTCGAAACGATGGCCAAATTCGGTTGCAAGTCGCTCGTGTTCTCGTCGTCGGCCACCGTGTATGGCGACCCGGCCTCGGTGCCGATCCGCGAAGACTTCCCGCTCTCGGCCACGAACCCGTACGGCCGCAGCAAGCTGATGATCGAAGAGATCCTGCAAGACCTGGCCAAGGCCCAGCCCGACTGGCGCATTGCGCTGCTGCGCTACTTCAATCCGGTGGGCGCCCATGAGAGCGGCCTGATCGGCGAAGAGCCAAGCGGCATTCCCAATAACCTGGTGCCCTACATCGCCCAGGTCGCCAATGGCCAGCGCGAGAAACTGTCCGTCTTCGGCGGCGATTACAACACGCCCGACGGCACCGGCCAGCGCGATTACATCCACGTCGTCGACCTGGCCATCGGCCACGTCAAGACGCTGGACCGCCTGGCCAAGGGCCCGGGCATCGTTGCCTACAACCTCGGTACGGGGCGCGGCAACAGTGTCCTGGAAATGATTCGTGCGTTCGAAGCGGCCAGTGGCCGCACGGTCGCTTACCAGATCGTCGACCGCCGCCCAGGTGACGTGGCGAAATGCTACGCCGACCCGGCCAAGGCACGCGACGAACTCGGCTGGACCGCCGAACGCGATGTCGCTCAAATGTGCGCCGATGTATGGCGCTACCAAACCACTGCCAAATAATTCAAAGGAACATCGAATGAAAGCCATGATTCTCGCCGCAGGCAAAGGGACGCGCGTGCGTCCACTCACCTACGATCTGCCAAAACCGATGATCCCGCTGCTGGGCCGGCCCGTGATGGCCTACCTGGTCGACCACCTCCGCAAAAACGGAATCTCCGAGATCATGGTCAACGTCAGCTGGCTGCATGAAAAAATCGAAGAGTACTTCGGCGAAGGCGAGCAGTTCGGCGTCCAGATCGGCTACTCGTTCGAGGGCTACACGAAGGACGACGGCGAAGTCGTGCCGATGCCGATCGGCTCGGCCGGCGGCATGAAGAAGATCCAGGAATTCGGCGGCTTCTTCGACGACACCACGGTCGTGCTGTGCGGCGACGCGCTGATCGACCTCGACCTGAAGGCGGCCCTGATGGAACACCGCCGCAAGGGCGCGATGGCCACCGTCATCACCAAGGAAGTGCCATGGGACAAAGTCTCATCGTACGGCGTGGTCGTGACCGATGAAGAAGGCCGCATCCAGGAATTCCAGGAAAAGCCAGCCGAAGCCGACGCCAAGTCCAACTTCATTTCGACCGGCATCTATATCTTCGAGCCGGAAGTCATCGACCTGATCCCGTCGGGCGTCTCGTTCGACATCGGCTCGGACCTGTTCCCGCTGCTGGCCGAGCGCGGCCTGCCGTTCTACGCGCAGGGCCGTCCGTTCAACTGGCTCGACATCGGCACCATGAGCGACTACTGGGAAGTGCTGCAGACCGTGCTGACCGGCGAAGTGAACCACATGCACGTGCCGGGCATCCAGATCAAGCCGGGCCTCTGGGTCGGCCTGAACACCAGCATCGACTGGGAAGGCACGACGATTGAAGGCCCGGTGTATATCGGTTCGGGCTGCAAAATCGAAGCCGGTACGCGCATCGTGGGCCCGACCTGGATCGGCCACGGCAGCCATATCTGCGAAGGTGCCGAAGTCGTTCGCAGCGTCCTGTTTGAATACACCCGGGTGTTGCATGATGTAACATTGAATGAAATGATTGTATTCAAGGAATACAGTGTCGACCGAAATGGCGAGATGAAGCATACCTCCGAGTACTCTTCCGAAGAGTGGCTCAATGCACGCGATCGCCGCACGTCGCGTCGCAAGGACACGCCCGACACCAACGAGTCAAAGAAAGAGAAAGTCAGCGCATGAAGATCTATCCAGTCATCCTTTCCGGCGGCGCCGGGACCCGCCTGTGGCCCCTGTCGCGTGCCGTTCTGCCAAAGCAGTTGCTGCCACTGGTTGCCGACAAAACCATGCTGCAGGACACTGCCTTGCGCGTGACGAACTGGCCTGGATTGATGGCGCCGCTGGTGGTCTGCGGCAATGACCACCGCTTCATGGTGGCAGAGCAGTTGCGCGAAGTGGGCATCACGCCGCTGGGCATCCTCCTCGAGCCAGTCGGCCGTAACACGGCGCCAGCCGTGGCGGCAGCTGCGCACCATCTGCAGCAGATCGATCCGGAAGCCGTCATGCTGGTGCTGCCGGCCGACCACGTCATCGAAAACGTTGCTGCCTTCCGTGAAGCGGTCGAGCGCGCAACACGCCTGGTCGCCGCCGGCAAGCTGGCCACGTTCGGCATCGTGCCGAAGACGCCGGAAACCGGCTATGGCTACATTCGCCGTGGCGAGCCGGTGGCCGAGTGCGGCGATTGCTACAACGTGGCGCGCTTCGTCGAAAAGCCGGATGCCGCTACCGCCGAAGGCTTCGTTGCCGAAGGCACCTATTACTGGAACAGCGGCATGTTCATGTTCGGCGCCGCGCGTTACCTGCAAGAACTCGAAGAGCATGCGCCGGCCATCGCCGCCGCCGCCGATCAGGCCATGCACGCCGCCTACCGCGATCTCGATTTCTGCCGTCTCGACGAAACTGCCTTCTCGGCATGCCCGTCCGATTCGATCGACTACGCGGTCATGGAGCACACGCGCGACGCGGCAGTCGTACCGGCCGACATCGGCTGGAATGACGTCGGTTCGTGGTCGGCCCTGTGGGAAACCCAGCCGAAAGATACCAACGGTAACGCCCAGCGCGGTGACGTGTATCTGGATGGCGTGAAGAACTCGCTGGTGCGCGCCGAAAGCCGCATCGTGGCAGTGGTTGGTCTGGAAGACATCGTTGTCGTGGAAACGCAGGATGCCGTGCTGGTCACGAGCAAGAGCCAGGTGCAGCGCGTCAAGCAGGTGGTCGAACACCTGAAGTCGAAAGAGCGTACCGAGCATTTGCACCACACCAAGGTGTATCGTCCCTGGGGCCACTACGAAGGCATCGACGCGGGCGACCGTTTCCAGGTCAAGCGCATCACGGTCAAGCCGGGCGAGAAACTGTCGCTGCAGATGCACCACCACCGCGCCGAGCACTGGGTCGTGGTGTCGGGCACGGCGCGCGTGACGTGCGGCGATACGGTCAGCCTGCTGTCCGAGAACGAATCGACGTACATTCCGATCGGCATGAACCACCGTCTGGAAAACCCGGGCAAACTGCCGCTGCACATCATCGAAGTGCAATCCGGCAGCTATCTGGGTGAAGACGATATCGTTCGCTTCGAAGACATCTACAAGCGGGCATGATAGCCGCCTGGATTTAAAAAAAATGCCGTCTCGTACGGCATTTTTTACGTCCATAGACTTGCCGGATCGGTACGTATACGCGTCTGCATCGCCAAGCCATGTGGGGCAATCGGGGCGAGCGGGTGCCCCCCCGGCTCGACATTCGCGCGGCCCTCGGCGGGCGCGGCAGCAATGTCATGATCATGGATGCCGATGACGGCGCCGGTGCCAGCCGGCTCGTTGGCCGGCATGTGTTGTATGTAAGTTGAATGGATGTTCCACTGAAGAATTCCGCGTCATAATCTTGTCAAATTGCGCATTTACTATACTTTTGCTAATTCATGCCGCAATTTCGTCTTGCATGACAACCAACAGGGAATCCATGACCACCTTTGCATCCTTTATGCCACGGCGCACGCTGCTGGCGACCTTGATCGCCGGCGTCGCCGCGACGGCAGCCGCCGCGCCTGGCGATGTCGTGATCAGCCAGCTGTACGCCCATTCGAACAATGCCGGCGGCCAGTGGAGCCACGACTTCGTCGAGCTGTTCAATCGCAGTTCCTCGCCGGTCAGTCTGGATGGCATGAGCTTGCAATACCAGTCCGCCAGCGGCACTAACTGGGGTTCTGTCACCCGCCTGCCGGCCGTGGAACTCAAGCCCGGTCAGTATTTCCTGATGGTCGGTCGCAGCGGTACCCAGTCCAACGCCATGCCGGTGGGCACGGGCGACGTGACCAGCACCAGCTTCGACATGGCGGCAGGCGGCGGCAAGGTCGCGCTGTCCGGCATTGCGACGCAGATGCCGGCGGGCGATGGCACGAACCTGATCGACCTGGTGGGCTTTGGCAGCGCCAACCGCGCCGAGGGCGCGCCAGCACCGGCCCCATCGACCGTCAATTCAATCCAGCGCGCCGCACTGGGCTGCCAGGATACCGACAACAACCGTGACGACTTTGCCGCCGCGCCCGTGAGCGGCCCACGCAGCATGGCCTCGGCCATTCAGTCCTGCGGTGGTCCGGTCGTGCAGCCGATCGTGCTGACCTGTCCGGCGGCAGTCCAGGTCGCGCAGGGCAGCAGTTCGTCGACCGTCCTGTCGGCCATCGATGGCGACAGCATCGTCAACAGCGCCAGCATCATCGCCGGTGCCCGTCCTGGCATCAGCCTGCTCGACTTCGCAGCAGCCGGGGCCATTGGCGGGCGCGCCGAAGCGCGTCTCGTCATCGCCGATACGCTGGCCGCGGGCAGCTACCCGGTCCAGATCCAGTTCGGCAATGCCGCCGGCGACGCCGAAACCTGCGCCGTCAATGTCAATGTCGCCGGTGAATTGCGCATTCCTGCAATCCAGGGCTCAGGCGCGAGCAGCCCCTATGTCGGCACGGTCCAGTCCACGCAAGGCGTGATCACGGCCAAGATCGGCAGCGGCTTCTTTATCCAGGACGCCGCCGGCGATGGCGACCCGTCGACGTCGGATGGCCTGTATGTGTTTGGTGCAACGACCGATGCGCCGATCGGCGAACTGGTGCGCGTGACCGGCACGATCGTCGAATACCGCCCAACCGGCGCCAATCGCACCTATACCGAATTTTCCAACGTCACCGGCGTGCAGCGCCTGGGTGCTGGCCCGGCCATCACGCCGACCAATATCGTGCTGCCGAACGCGGATCTGGCCAGTGTCGAAGGCATGTTGGTGCGCTTTGCGTCGCCATTGACCGTGAATGGCAACCGCAACGTTGGTGATCGTGGCGAACTGATCCTGGCCAATGGCCGCCGCGAAAATCCAACCAACCGCTTCCCACTCGGCTCGCCTGAAGCCCTGGCGCTGTACCAGGAACACCAGGCCAACCAGATCGTGCTGGATGATGGCATCTTTATCGCGCCGGCCGTGATTCCGTACCTGGCCGACGATGGCACCGTGCGCGTCGGCGACACGGTCACCGACCTGACGGGCGTCATCGACTATGGCGCACTGGGCGGTGGCGGCGCCGGCTTCAAGCTGCAGCCGACCATGGCCCCGACCTTTGCGCGCACCAACGAACGTACCCCGGCGCCGATCGTGCCTGCGGGCATCAAGGTCGGCAGCGCGAACGTCCTCAACTTCTTCACCACCTTTACCGACGGGCGTGATGCCTGGGGCCGCACCGGCCAGGGCTGCACGATCGGCAACTCGACGTCTGCCGGCAACTGCCGCGGTGCCGACAACACGGCCGAATTCATTCGCCAGCGCGACAAGATCGTCAAGTCGCTGGCAGCGCTCGATGCCGACGTCGTGGGCCTGATGGAAATCCAGAACAACCGTGACATCGCGGTCAGCTACCTGGTCGAGCAGCTCAACGCCGCCACGGCGCCGGGCAAGTACGCCGTCGTGCCACAGCCGGTTGCGCTCGGTACCGATGCGATCCGCGTCGCGATGATCTACAAGCCGTCGGTCGTGTCGCTGGTGGGTGGCGCGCTGTCGGACGGCAACGCCGTCAACAACCGCGCACCGATGGCGCAGACCTTCATGGCCAGCAATGGCGGTGGCAAGTTCTCGGTGGTCGTAAACCACCTGAAGTCCAAGGGCGGTTGCAGCGGCGCCGGCGCCGGCGATACCGATCCGGGCAACGGCGCAGGTTGCTGGGACCGTACCCGCACCCAGCAGGCCCAGCGCCTGACGTCGTACTTCATCCCGCAAGTGATCGCGGCTGCGGGCGATCCGGACGTGCTGGTCATCGGTGACCTGAACGCCTACGCCTTCGAAAGCCCGATCAATCACCTGACCGGCGTGGCCGGCATGGTCAACCTGCTCGAGCGTTTCGTGCGCCCGAACGCGATGCCGTACTCGTACGTGTTCGACGGCCTGTCGGGCTACCTCGACCACGCACTGGCAAGCAGCTCGCTGGCCACGCAAGTGGTGGGCGCCGCCGAATGGCACAGCAATGCGGATGAGCCAGAAACCATCGACTACAACCTGAACGATACCGCCCAGGATCCGTACCGCAACAATGCTTACCGCGCATCGGATCACGATCCGCTGGTGGTGAGTCTGAACCTGACGCCGGCGTATAGCGATGTCACGGACAGCGTGAAGATCGGGGTGGGCGGCTTCACGCTCAACCGTGTGACGGGGAAATTTAGTGGCAAGGTGACGGTCACCAACATGAGCGCCACGGTCCTGAACGGTCCGCTGCACTTCGTGATGAAGGGCCTGCCTTCCGAACTCACGCCGGATAACGCGACCGGTGTGCGCAATGGCGTGCCTTACCTGACCCTGCCACAGACCAGCATCGCACCGGGAGCTGTCGTCACGTTTACGACCACTTTCACGAATCCCGCCAAACGCAGCATCACTTACACGCCGCAACTGGTCTCCGGTGCGCTCTAAATAGGACATGACATGAACAATCTTTACTCTCTCTTCCTTCGCGCCGTACTGGCATTCTCGATCGCGGTAGGTGCACCTGCCGCACTGGCTGGTCCGCAATACCAGGTCTCGATCGATACATCGACACTCTCCGGTAGCTCGGGCTTTCTTTCTCTAAATTTCATTGGGGGCGGCGATCTGGGGCAGAGTTTCGCCAAGGTAAGCAACTTCCGCGGCAACTTTGCGGGCGCCCCGCTGTATGAAGGTGACGTTGTTGGCGATGTCTCGAACGGCGTGACACTTGGCAATTCGAGCTTTCTCAGCGTTTTCGACCAGGCGGTCACGTTCGGCGGACTATTCGCATTTGACGTGAGCTTCGAGCTGGGTAATGAGCTGTTGGGGACGGTGTTTTCCGCAGCGTTGCTGAACGATGCGCGTGATGGCTTTTTGGGTGCCGACTCTGAATTGTTCACCATTGATTTGGTGCCTGGTGAGCCAGACGCAGTGGAAGTGCTTGCCCCTGGCCTGTCACAAGTCGCCCAGATCGCCGAAGTCCCGGAACCAGGCGAATGGCTGCTGCTAGCCACTGGCCTGCTGCTGATCGGCGCCACCCGCCGGATGCAACAGCGCGGTTAAAGCGCTTGCTGTCATAAGCTGGACGTGGGAAAAAGCGCAGCTGCCGAAGGGTAGCTGCGCTTTTTCATGCCAGGATGCCGGACCGGAAGACGCCGCAGCAGGCGGTCAGGCAGGCGAAATCGCAGAGGAGGGCGCTGACAACATCACTGACTGGTCGGGAAGCGCGGCCATGATGACGGTACAGGCAAGCGTGGCGAATCGATTACCAGGCTGGTCCGTTTCCGCCGCATCGTCGACGGATTGGGCTTGACCTCGTTCGGGATGCTGGCCATGATGGATCCATGCGACCATTATCCATTCTGATGTTATTGGCCTGCGCCGTCTGCGTAGCCTGCGCGGCCAAGCCGCGAGCCCCTGCAACTCCCAAGGCGCCATCGCCGGCGGGGGATACCCAGGCCCAGATCCGCGCGCTGATCGGCGATGCGGGCTGCACCGACAATGCGCAATGCCACACGCTGGCACTGGGCGCGCGTGCCTGCGGTGGCCCGCAGGCTTACCTGCCATGGTCGAGCGCGAAAACGGACGGTGCGGCATTGGCAGCGCTGGCCGCACAATTCAAGAGCGAGCGTGAAGCAGCGATCGCTGCATCCGGTGAAATGTCCACATGCCAGTTTTTTCCTGATCCCGGTGCCGTGTGCCGGGCTGGCACCTGCCAGCTCAATGCGCCAGGCAATGGCGGGCAGTCGGCAATCTGATTTTTGTTGAACGTTCGACTACCCTGCAACGCTCGAGCGATATAACAATCAACGTCCAGAACGATCGAGAAAAAACGATCAGATATAAAAAAAGCTGCGGTCCGAGGACCGCAGCTTTTTTTTTCGCCCGCCAGGTTGTTACTTGGCGACGGCTGCCTTCAAACCGGCTTTTTCGGCTTGCGCCCGCGGCACGCTGGCCAGGCCAGTCTCGACACGCAGAACCGTGGTGGCACGCACCGTGCCATTCGCGTCCATGAACTCGGCGGCGCCAAGGTAGCGCTGGTTGAGTTCGAGACCGCTCCAGCTCATGCCGACTGGCGTATTGGTGCCAGCAACCACCTTGCCCGGGGCCGCGACGACGAACTTGCCGCCGACATCGTTACGGGTGACAACCCACGAATGCAGGCTGTGACGCATTGCTGCCACGTTGCTGCCGTAAGCCACGGTGCAGACACGGTAGTTACCTGCAGGAGGGCTGGCACGTTGTACTGACTCGTTGGTGCCGTCGTTACCCGAGTAGGTCCAGGTGCCGTCCGGCGACAGCATGCCGAGGTCATGATCGTCGCCAGGGTTGCTGTCCTGTTGGTACAGGGCAAAGCGGGTAACCACGGTACCTGCCGGGATGGTGACCGGATACACGCGTACCGAAGCGGTGCTCACGCCAGCGGCGCAGGCAATGCGAAGGTCAGCCGAACTGAGGGCACGGGCGGACAGCGTGACCTGCTCGCCGACAGTGGCTGGCTTCAGACCGCCTTTGGCATAAGGCATCACGCCCGAGTAGCCGGTTCGCACAGTGAACAGCTTGCTGCCACTGACCTTGTCGCCGATGATGTCGCCTGGCGACGTCACTGCCAGGCCAAGACGCGCCGAGACCGGAATCTTGACATTGCGCGTGCCGTCGGTCCAGGTGAGGCTACCGAAATTCCAGACGTTGGCAGCAGCATCGGCGTTGGTAAGGCGTACCGTGAAGTTGGCGGTGGCACCTGGCGCGAGCGTCACCGTTGCTGGCGTGACGACCGTAGAGAAGCCTGGCACTGTGGCGCTGGCGGTATAGGTTGCCGTGCTGCTACCCACATTGGTGACACTGCGGCGCACGGTTGTGGCGCCCTGGACTGCTGCGACGGTGATGGACGGCAGGTTCAGGTTATAGGTTTCGTCGAGGATGCCGTAGGTAGTGCAGTCGGATGCCGGCGTGACCAGAGTCCGGTTGACCTTGCACATATACTGCACGTAGTCGGCTTTGCTGGCGTCGTACACCAGGCCCGGATCGATGGCCTTGTTCGGGTCGATGTGGCCCGCACCCTGGGACCATGGCAACAGACCATTGGAAGCGCCGGCGACGCCGTCGTTCAGGGTCGAATAGCCAGTGGTCATCAGGGCCGACTTGACGGCTGCTGGCGACCAGGTCGGATGCGCCTGACGGATCAGCAGGGCGATACCGGCCACGTGCGGGCTCGACATCGAGGTGCCCTGGTATGACGCGTAGGCTGGCATCGGCACCAGGCCGCCGCTGGCGACGGCGTCGTGTTCGGCCGGGGTCAATGCTGGCGTCACGCTGGCGATGATGTCCACGCCAGGGGCGGTCAGGTCGGGTTTCAGGATGTTCGGGTCACCCATATTTGGCCCGCGCGACGAGAAGCTGGCCATGAGCGGCGCCGGTTTCGGCTGGTTGTAGTAAGTGCCGATGGCGGCGCGGGCTGCAGCGCCCTGTGCTACGGCGTAGGCCTTGGCGGCAGCGCCGTCAGCCTGGTTGATGTGGACGGTCGGCACCGAGTGGACTTCGCCTACCAGGCCGCTGTTGTTATCGGCCAGGATCATGCCGATGCCGCCTGCGTTGAGCACGGCCAGGCTCTTGTCGACGCGGGCATTGTTGCCACGGGTGCAAATGACGATCTTGCCGGTCACCTTCGCCGGATCGAGCATGACCTGGCCGGCGGCCGGGCTGCCGCTAAAGCACAGGTTGGCGTTGCCGCCGCCCAGGCCGGCGTCTTCCGCGCGAATCAGCGGTGTGCTTGGCACAGGGGTGGAATTGACTGAAGCGCCGGTGTACTTTGCGCCGTTGCCGAGCGTTGCATCGGCAACGTAGTAGCGGTCGTGGGTCGATGCAGCAACCGTTGTCAGCCATGGGCTGATGTGGGCGACGGCATTGCCCGGTCCGGAGTTGCCGGCCGATGCTGCGACAAACACATTGGCCAGCGAGGCGCGGTAGAAAGCTTGTTCGACAGGGTCGGCCGACGACGTTTGGGAACCGCTGATCGAGTAATTGATGACGTTCACGCCATCGCGCACCGCCGCATCGATCGCCGAGACGGCATCGCTGTTGAAGCAGCTGTTGGTGGCGCGGGTGCCGTCCGGTTCAGCCGGATTGTCATAGGTCCAGCAAACTTTGTAGGCTGCGACGCGCGCGCGCGGCGCCATGCCGCTGGCCTCACCAAGCGGTGCGCCGCCAAGAACCGCGGTCACGCCCTCGTTACCGGCGGCGGTGGTGGCGGTATGGCTGCCGTGGCCGCCATGACCGGTGCTGTTGCCGTCGGTGCCGATGTTGGAGTCGCGTGGCGAGACGAAGTCACTCCAGTTGAGCGTCTGGCCCGATGCGCGGAAACCGGCGTTGAAAAATTTTGCGCCAATCAGTTTGTTGTTGCAATGAATGGCTGGATCGAATCCTTCGCCAGCCATGCAACTGCCGGTGAAGGTGGCTGGCGGCGACGTGTATGCCAGCGTACCGCTTTGGTCGAAGGTTGGTTTGCCGTTACCGTCCACGCGGTCAGCGAAAGATGGACTTTCCGGCCAGATCCCGCTGTCGACAATCCCGACGACCATGTTTTCGCCCTTGACGAGCGAGCCACCGGCATATTGCGACCACAGGCCGCCGGTTTTGGTCAGACCCAGAAAGTCGCGGGTAGTGACCGTGTCGAACGAACGGGCGGCGTCAGCCTGGACATCGGTGACTGCGGCGTTATTTTTCAGCGCCAGTACTTCGGCGTCGGTCAGCATGGCGGCAAAGCCGTTGAGGACGACTTCGTAGTCAGCCAGGATGGTGGCATTGCTGATGGTTGCCAGCACAGCGCCTTTGTTCGCGCCGAGGTACTTGACGTATTCCTGCACGGGAGCGGAGTGGTAGTCGAATGCGGTGCCCGGCGCCGGTTGGGTCGCTGCCAGGCCGGCGACGCCGCCCTTGTACGAGGCGGCAGGTTCAGCCTGCAACTGGACGATATAGGGGCGGCGTACTTCTTGTGCCAGCGACAGGTTGGCCGCGCCGGAGAGCAGGATGGCCGCGGCGATCGCGATAGGACGAACTTTGAATGTCATGTTGTAGTCTCGATGGTCTTGATCAAAGGGTTGCTCAGGCAGCGCGGCGGCGGGTGAATGCGCGCAGGCCCAGCAGGCCTAGGCCCATCAGTGCGAACGTGCCGGGTTCCGGCACTTCGCTGGCATCGATGGTGACGATGTTGTCGAGTGCAAAGTTCGCCTGATTGGTAGAGCGGTTGCAATTACCCGCAGCATCGCATGCAAAGCTGGCGATACGGATGTCGGTGAACAGTTTGCCACCGCCAAAACCCGTCAGATCGTAGTTGCGGAAGTTGAAGGTGCCATTGGTCGGCCCCAGAAGATCCAGGAACGTTTCGGCAACGAGGCCAAGGCTGTCGAATCCGGTGATGTACAACAGCCCTGCAAGCGCTGGATAGGTTCCACCCAGGCCAATGAAGCTGGCGTCGAGACTGGCAAGCGAGAACGACGACCCATCGTTCATGCCGAAGAACATATAGCCGTCGGCCAGGCCGGAATAGTAGTTGGTCGCATTGTTGGCTGGGCATTGCACATTGAAACAGGCATCGTTGCCACCGATCGACCCGACCAGGCCAGGGGTACCCGCACCTTCAACGTAATATTTGCCGACACTTAAAACGTCGCCCGCAAAGACAAACGGTGCATCGACAGGTTGTTCGAAATCGAGTACGCCGGCCTGTGCAAAGGATGCCGCACACAGCGTGGATGCGACGGCGGCAGCGCCGAGCAGTTTGTTGAGCGTTGCGGTAAGACGGGTATTCCGGATCATGGGTAGTCCTTCTGGTTATACATCATGAATGATCGCCTGGCGCTATTGAGGTCGCCTGTAACTTTTTTTGCTTACAATTAAATATAGCCTCGGCAACAACTTAAGTGTAATTATTCTTAACAGCCTGTATTTTGTTTCTCCTCATTTATGCTGATAAGATTTTGTTTTTACAAGAAAATTTATTAATTGCTGACGGTGCAAAATAATGTGTGAAACTCGCAACAACGTTGCATTTTTTCACAAGGATACGAACTTATTAGCGACTAATTTCTCATGAGTAAGAGCGCGTTCCACGGCGTTATAAATTTGCTCGAAGAAAAGTTGTCGTCGGTCGTTTCGACGTGTTAGCCTTGCACGCCAAAAACATCCTTTGCCGGCACTATCTTGGTCGGTAAACCAGTTGCAACGCATGGCATACCATCGCTACCAGGAGTTGATTGAATGATATCGGCAACAAACGCGGGGCATGTTGCCCCTGCCAATGCGCATGAGCGCACGCGCGCATGCCAGAGAGGTTTTACACTGCTCGAGTTACTGGTGGTAATCGTCATCATCGGTTTGCTGGCTGCCTATGTCGGACCCAAATACTTTGCCCAGCTTGGCAAGTCGGAAGTAACGATTGCCAAGGCACAGATCGAGGGCTTTGAAAAATCACTCGACACCTACCGCCTTGATGTCGGTCGTTATCCAACCACCGAAGAAGGGCTGAGTGCGCTGATGGTGGCGCCGCCGACGGCCACCGCCAAATGGAATGGGCCGTACATGAAGAAAGGCATTCCACCCGATCCATGGGGTAACCCCTATGTGTACCGTTCGCCCGGCACCACGGCGGAATATGAAATTGTTTCTACCGGCAAGGATGGGCAGCCCGGTGGGGCAGCCGAGAACGCTGACATCAGCTCGCAGTAATGCTTTTGTACCCGCAGGCCGTGATCCGATACACCACCCATCTTCTTCTGTCGTTACCCTGATGCAGTTTGCTGTTCGCACCCTTGCCGCCGACCTGTCGATCGCCACGATGGTGATCGATGCCAATGACGCCACTGACGCACGGCGCCAGGTGGAGGCGCGCGGGCTGTTCGTCAGTGCGGTTGAGCCTGCACGCGGCGCGCGCGCGGCCGCGCTGGGCCGTAGCGGCGGCAAGCTGTCGCTGGTATTGTTCAGTCAGGAACTGCTCGCACTGCTCAGCGCCGGCCTGGGTATCGTCGAAAGCCTGGAAGCCCTGCTGGAAAAAGAAGCCACGCCGGGTACCCGCGCCGTGCTGGAACGTTTGCTGGCCGGCTTGCGCGAAGGCAAGCGTTTTTCCAGCGTGCTGGCCGAACAGCCCGTACTGTTCCCGCCCTTGTATATCGGCATCGTGCGCGCCGCGGAAGGGACCAGCGATTTGCCGCGCGCGCTGGCGCGCTTCATCGATTACCAGCAGCGCATCGACGTGGTGCGCGCCAAGCTGGTGAGCGCCGCCATCTATCCATCGATCCTGCTCCTGGTCGGTGGTGGGGTGTCGCTGTTCCTGATGTCATACGTCGTGCCACGTTTTGCCGAGGTGTACCAGGGAGCAGGACGCGACCTGCCATGGATGTCGCAAATGATGCTTGGCTGGGGCGCATTCGCCAGCGCCAATGGCACGCTGTTGGCCGTGTCGGTGCTGGTATTGCTGGCCGTGACGGTGTTCGGTGTGCGCCACCTGCTGCGCAGCGGCGGCATCGCGCGCCTGCTGCGTCGGGTCCCGGCCATCGGCGAGCGTGTACGTATCTATGAACTGTCACGCTTGTACCTGACGCTGGGCATGCTCACCGAAGGCGGCATCACCATCGTCAACGCCATCGAGACCGTGCAGTCGATGGTATCGCCTGGCGTGCGCGGCAACCTGGCGGCTGCGCGCGGCGCCATCGAATCGGGATTGCCGCTGTCGGACGCCTTCGAAGCGCACGCCCTGACCACACCGATTTCCCTGCGCATGCTGCGCGTGGGCGAACGCACCGGTGAAATGGGGCCGATGCTGACCCAGTCCGCCGCGTTCTACGATGGCGAGATCGGGCGCTGGATCGATCGCTTCACGCGCACCTTCGAGCCGCTGCTGATGGCGGCCATCGGCATCGTCGTCGGCGCCATCGTCGTGCTGCTGTACATGCCGATCTTCGACCTGGCAGGAGACATGTCATGAACACGCACGCCGATCCCGTGGCCGCCGCGCCGTTCGATCCCGCCATCCTGGCGCAGGCACGCGCCGCCGCAAACGTGTCGCGCCGTGGCCTCGTGGCCGAGCTGGAAGCGCTGACCGGGCGCGATGCGCGCGAGCTGGTGCAGGCCCTGGGCGCGCTGTTCGCGCTGCCCGTGATGGAAACGGGCGAGATGCTGCTGCTCGTGCCGGCATTCGACCTGCTGCCGCTGGCACAGGCGCTGTCACGCCACTGCGCGCTGCTGCGTCACGCCGACGGGCGCCTGGTCGGCGTCGTGGCCGATCCGTTCGATCTCGACCTGCAAACGTGGCTCGGCGCCCAGGCCCGCGCCACGCCCAGCCGGCCGCTCGCACTGTGCCTGGCGCAGCAGGCCGACATTCAGGCCTACCTGTCCAAGCAGGAGGAATCGGCGCGCGCCGTCGATTCGCTCGTGGGCGGGGCTGCCGACGGCCGGCGCGACGGCAAGATTGGCACCGTGCTGTCGTTCGCGTCGGTGTCCGAAGCGGGCAGCCCGGCCGTCAAGCTGGTCAACTCCACGCTGTACGACGCGTTGAAAGCCGGCGCCTCGGACATCCACCTGGAAAGCACGGCCGGCGGCCTGGCCGTGAAATACCGCGTCGACGGCGTGCTCGATCACGCGACGACAGTGGGCGGCATCGAGCTGGCCGAGCACATCATCTCGCGCCTGAAAGTGCTGGCCGAACTCGATATCGCCGAGCGCCGCGTGCCGCAGGACGGGAGCTTCCGTGTCGAGGCGGCCGGGCGCGACATCGACCTGCGCGTGTCGATCATGCCGAGCATTCACGGCGAAGATGCGGTGATCCGTATCCTCGACAAGCGCGCGATGATCGAAGCCTACGGCTCGCTCACGCTCGAAGCGCTGGGGTTCGACGCGCCGTCGCTCGTCACGCTGCGCCACCTGGCGCAGGAAGCCTACGGCATGCTGCTGGTAACGGGCCCCACCGGCTCGGGCAAGACCACGACGCTGTACGCGGCGCTGACCGAAATCCACAATGGCCGCGAAAAGATCATTACGATCGAAGACCCGGTGGAGTACCAGCTGCCGGGCATCCTGCAAATCCCGGTCAACGAAAAGAAGGGCCTGACGTTTGCCAAGGGCTTGCGCTCGATCCTGCGGCACGACCCGGACAAGATCATGGTCGGCGAGATCCGCGACCGCGAGACCGCCGAGATCGCGGTGCAGTCGGCGCTGACCGGTCACCTGGTCCTGACGACCGTCCACGCCAACAACGTGTTCGACGTGTTCGGGCGCTTCACGCACATGGGCATCGATCCGTACGCATTCGTCTCGGCCCTGAACGGCATCTGGGCCCAGCGCCTGATCCGCATGAACTGCCCGCGCTGCGGCGAGCGGCACGACCCGACCGATCTCGAGCTGGCCTCGGTGCATCTGGAACGTGCCGAGGTGGGCGACTACCTGTTCATGCGCGGCAAAGGCTGCGGCGATTGCCGTGGCACCGGCTACAAGGGCCGCCGTTCGATCGCCGAAATCCTGACGCTGAACGACGAGATCCGCGAACTGATCGTCGACAAGCAGCCGATCCGCCGCATCAAGGCCGCGGCCCATGCCAACGGCACGCGCAGCCTGCGCCTGGCCGCGCTCGACCTGGTGCGACGCGGCGCCACCACTATCGATGAAATCAAGCGGGTGACCCTGCATGCGTAAGCTTCTTGGACACACCCTGCGCCTGGGCATTGCCAGCGATGGCCTGGCCCTCGTCAGGATCGACCGCCTGTTCGGCCGCGCGCCCGTGCTGCTGGCCGAGCAGCGGCTCGACCTGTTCGCGCCCGATGCGCTGGCCACGGGCCTCTCCGCGCTGTTCGCCGACCATGCGCCTGGCGGCTGGACCGTGAGTGTCGTGCTGGCCGATGAATTGATCCGCCTGTGGCAGGTCACGCCGCCGCAAGGCGCTACGCGCATGGGCGACCTCGAAGGGGCGGCCGCGCTGCGCTTCCAGCACCTGTTCGGGGCGCCGCCTTCCGAGTGGGTGATCCGCGCCGACTGGGATGCGACCAGGCCGTTCCTGGCCAGCGCTGCGCCGCTCAATCTGCTCAATGGCCTGCTGCTGGCTGCCGAGACCTACCGCTTTCACCTGGTCGACATCCGGCCGCAGTTCGTCGCCGCGCTCAATCACTGGCGCCAGGCGCGCAGGGCAGGGGCCTGGTTCGGCCAGGTGCATGGCGGCGTGCTGTCGCTCGCGGCCTATGACGGCGCGGTTTTGATGGCCGTACGCAGCAGCCCGATCCCGGCCGGCGCCGATCGCGACTGGCTGGAATCGCACGTGGCGCGCGAAGCGCTGCGCGTGGGCGTGGGACGGCCCGAACGGCTGCAACTGTGCGGCGCCGCGCCGGCCGCCTGGGGCAGCAGCCCGGGGCGCCTGAAGTTCGCCTGCAGCCTGCTGGAGCAGAACGCCGGCGACGGCTGGTCCGACCTGGCGCGCCTGGCGCGTACGGGAGTGCCCGCGTGAAGCGTACCCGCATCGATTTTGCCCCGCCGGGCCTGCGCCGCACGCTGTTTCGCACGCCGCCACGTCTGATCTTCATGCTGCCCGCCGTGCTGGCGATGTGCGTGCCCGCAGGGTTCATGACCCAGCGCTACTTTGAGCAGCAGGAGGAACTGAGGGACTTGCAGGCGGCGCTGGCCGTGCGCAGTGCGCCGCCGCCCGTCGTGGTGGCCGCCGCGCCGAAGGTGACCCTGGCGCCGGCGCAGGTCACTGCCGTCAACGCCGCCGTGCAGCAACTGAACCTGCCATGGCGCGACCTGGCGGCAGCACTGGCCGACGCCACCCCAGCCTCGATCGCGCTGCTGGCGCTGGAACCCGACGCCAAGCGGCGCACGCTGCGCATCAGCGCCGAAGCAAAAAACAGCGACGACATGCTGGCCTACATCACGCGCCTGCAGGCCGAGGAATGGTTCACGAGTGTGGTGCTGATGCGCCATGAAGTGATGCAGGAAGACCCGAACCGGCCGCTGCGCTTCCAGGTCAGCGTGCAATGGGGGACGCCATGACGCTCGCGACCCTGCCACTTCGCGCGCGCCTGCTGCTCGCGCGGGTCAATCCGCTGGTGGCGCTCGTCTTGGCGCTGATCGTGGCCGGTGCAGCCGTGCAGGTCGCGCTGGTGCCGGCGCGCGCCCGGCTCGAAGCAGACTACGAGGCGGCGCGCCGCCTCGCGCGCACACCGTTGCCACCACGCCCGGCACCAAGCGCGCCGCCACCGAGCAGCGACCAGAACCTGGCGCAGTTCTACGCGACGCTGGGCGATGCACGCAGCGTCGAACGCCAGTTGAAAGCGGTGTTCGCACTGGCCGCCCGCCATGGCTTGACGCTGGAGCAGGGCGAGTACCGCACCACGGTCGATCGCAACGCCAGGCTGGTCGCCTATCAAGTCAATCTCCCCGTCAAAGGCAGTTACGGGGCGATCTGGCAGTTTGCGATGGACGTACTGCGCGCGATCCCGCATGCCTCGCTCGACGACGTGGCGTTTCGCCGCGACGCGATTGGCGATGCGGGCGTCGATGCGCGGCTGCGCCTGACGTTCTATCTCGCCGAGCGCAGCGCAGCACCGGGAGACGCGCGATGAAGCCGCGTCACATCGCAATGGGCTGCGCGCTGGTGCTGGCCGCCGGGCTGGTCGTGTTTGGCGACACGACGCCTGACAACACGCTGTCTGAACCGGCCGAGCGCGTGGCGAAGACGGCTGCCACTGCACCTGCGCGCAGCACGGCCGTTCCGGTGTCGAAGCCGGTCGCGGACACCGCGATCGTGCGCCTGGTCCCGCGCGACGAGTTGATCGGCGCCGAAGGCGAGCGCTTCGGCGAGGGCGAGCAGGCCCTGTTCGCGCGCCACGACTGGACGCCACCACCCCCGCCACCGCCACCGAACGTACCGCCGCCGCCACCGACGCCACCCGTGGCGCCGCCCCTGCCGTTCAAGTACATCGGCAAGTCGCTCCAGGACGGCGTGTGGGAAATCTACCTGGCCCGCAACGACCGTACCTATCTCGTGCGCGACGGCGCGACGATCGACGGCGCCTACCGCGTGGACGCGATCCGTCCGCCCACGCTGACCCTGACTTACCTGCCGCTGGACCAGGTCCAGCAGCTCAATATTGGAGTATTCGATTGATGGCTCGTTTGCCGATGCGGGGGTTGACCCTGCTGCTGTTGCCGTTTCTTCTCGCGGGTTGCGCGGCGCAGCGCGCCTACCAGGAGGGCAACGCACTGGTGGCCCAGGACAAGGTCGGCGCCGGCCTGGCCAAGTACCAGGAGGCGCTGGCCTCCGACCCCGGCAATCCCGAATACAAGGCGGCCTACCTGCGCGCCCGCGACGGCGCCGTCGTGCGCATGGTCGAAGCAGCCGACCGTGCGCTGGCCGCCGGCCAGATCGACGTGGCCAGCAACGAATACCGGCGCGTGCAGACCATCGATCCGGGCAACGACCGCGCCCGCGCTGGCCTGCGCCAGGTCGAGGCCGACCGGCGCCACGCGGCCGCACTGATCGAGGCGCGCGCCGCGTTCGAGAAGGGCGATATCGACACGGCGCGCGACAAGCTCGCTGCCGTGCTGACCGAGCGCCCGGCGCACGAGGCAGCGCGCCTGCTGCTGCTGGAGATCGACGAGAAAGCGGCGGCCGCGCCATCCGGCCCGGCGGCGCTGGCGGCCAGCTACCGCAAGCCCATCAGCCTCGAATTTCGCGATGCCCCGCTCAAGCAGGTATTCGAGATCATCGCCCGCCATTCGGGCCTGAACTTCATCTTCGACAAGGACGTCAAGGCCGATACCCGCACCTCGATCTTCCTGAAGAACAGCACCGTCGAAGCCGCCGTGTACTACCTGCTCATGACGAACCAGCTCGAGCGCCAGGTCATGGATGGCAACACGATCCTGATCTACCCGAACGTCGCGGCCAAGCTGCGCGAGTACCAGGAAATGACGGTCAAGACGTTCTTCCTGGCGAACGCCGACGCCAAGTCGATTGCCAACACGTTCAAGACGATCCTCAAGAGCCGCGACGTGGTGGTCGACGAAAAACTGAACCTGGTGATCCTGCGCGACAACCCGGAAGCGATCCGCATCGCCACGCAACTGGTCGCGCTGCAGGACGTGCCGGAGCCCGAAGTGATGCTCGACGTCGAGGTGCTGGAGATCAACCGCAGCAGCGTGATGGACCTGGGGATCAACTGGCCATCGTCGCTCGGGTTCTCGCCACTGACGTCGTTCGACGGCAATGTGCTGACCATCGACCAGCTGCGTGGCCTGAACAGCAGCACCATCACGACAGGCCCGATCAGCGCCACGCTCAACGCCAGCAAGACCGACGGCGACACGACGACGCTGGCCAACCCGCGCATCCGCGTGCGCAACAAGGAAAAGGCCAAGATCGTCATCGGCGACAAGATCCCGAATATCTCGGCGACGGTGTCGTCGGGGATCGGCGGCTTCGCGTCCGATAACATCACCTACCTGGACGTGGGCCTGACGCTGAACGTCGAGCCGACCATTTATCTGAACAACGAGGTGGCGATCCGCATCAACCTCGAGGTCAGCACGCTGGGCGAGCGCGTCGAGACTCGTAACGGCACCGTGGCCTACCGCATCGGCAGCCGCTCGGCGACCACCATGCTGCAACTGAAGGATGGCGAGAACCAGGTGCTCGCTGGCCTGATCAGCAACGAAGACCGCAGCAGCGGCACCAAGGTGCCGGGCGTGGGCGACCTGCCAATCGTCGGGCGCCTGTTCGGCAGCCAGACCGACAGCAACGGACGCACCGAGATCCTGCTGTCGATCACGCCGCGCATCGTGCGCGCGGTGCAGCGCCCGCCTGCATCGGCGTCCGAATTCGGCGCCGGCACCGAGGCGAGCTTCCGCCGCCGGCCTGACAATGCCGTGCGTGCACAGGTACTGCTGCCGGCGACGGGCGCGCGGCCCGTTACACCGGCGCCGGCTCTGGCACCGCCAGCGACCGTCACCACGACCACGGTCACGACGCCAGTCGCGCCGCCGCCGGCGCAGGAGCCCGCGACGTCATTCTCGGTGCCGCCGTCGGCCTTGCCGGCCACGCCGCAACTGGGTTCGCCCCCATCGGCGCCGCCGGGCCAGCCGGTGACGACGCCTGAATCTGTGCCTGCATCGGCATCTGCACCCGAGGCCGAGGCGCAGCCGGCCGCCTATCCGCCGGGCGTGACGCCGCCAGTGCCGCAGCGATGACGCAGCCGGGCATGCGCGCGCGGCACGGCTTCACGCTGATCGAGCTGCTCGTCACGCTCGCGATCCTGGCCTTGCTCGGCACGCTGGTGCTGCCGGTGGCCGAAGTCACGGTGCAGCGCCGCGACGAGCAGGAATTGCGGCGCGGCCTGCGCGAGATCCGCGCCGGCCTGGACGCTTACAAGAGGGCGGCCGACGAAGGCCGCGTGGCCAAGGCCGCCGACGCCAGCGGCTATCCGCCGCGGCTGGAATTGCTGGTGCAGGGTGTGCCCGACCTGCGCAGCCCGAAGCAGACCAGGATCTATTTCATGCGGCGCCTGCCGCGCGACCCGTTTACACCCGAGCGCGATCTCGATGACGCCGCGACCTGGGGCAAGCGCAGTTATGCCAGCGAGCCGGATCAACCTCAGGAAGGCGACGATGTCTATGATGTGTATTCGCGCTCCACGCGGGTGGGGCTGAACGGCATCCCCTACAACAAATGGTGAGCACGATGCGTATGCGTACACACAGAAAAGGCCGCGGTTTCACGCTGATCGAACTGCTGGTCGTGCTGGGGATCATCGCGCTGCTGCTGACGGTGGCGCTGCCGCGCTTTTTCCCCAGCATCGACAGCGCGAAAGAGACGATCCTGGCCGATAACCTGCGCAACACGCGCCAGGTGGTCGACCAGTACCGCTCCGATACGGGCCGCTATCCCGAATCGCTCGAGCAGCTGGTAGAGGCGCGCTACCTGCGCGAAATCCCGCTCGACCCGGTCACCGAGGCGCGCGACACGTGGATCCTCGAAGCGCCGCACGAAGGCGAGCAGGGCGGCTTTGCCAACCTGCGCAGCGGCGCGCCTGGCAACGATCGGCGCGGCCGGCCCTATCTGGAATGGTAGTTCGCGCAGGGATACGCCGGGGGCGCCAGGCCGGTTTCACCTACCTGGGCCTGATCATCTTTGTCACCATCATCGGCCTGGTAGGCGCGGCGACGCTCAAGACCGGCGCGCTGATGCAACGGGCGGCGGCCGAGGAAGAACTGCTGGACATCGGCGCTGCCTTCAGCGCAGCGCTCGACAGCTACGCAGCGGCGACGCCGCAAGGCGCCTCGCCGTACCCGCCATCGCTCAAGGAATTGCTGAAGGACCCGCGCGTACCGGGCGTGCGCCGGCACCTGCGCAAGATCTTCGTCGACCCGCTGACGGGCAAGGCCGAGTGGGGTGTGGTGTACCTGGGCGAGGGCACGACTGGCGTGGTCGCGGTCCATAGTCTGTCGACGGCCAGGCCGCTGAAGGTCGCCAACTTCGATAGCCGGTTTTCGGGCCTGGATAATGCAGACACGATTTCGGCGTGGCGGTTCAAGGCGCGTGATCCGGCGCTGGGGCAGGCACTTGGGCAGATGCAGCCGCAGCCTGATACACCAGCCGCGCCGTCGGCGCAACCGGTGCCGCCAGGCTTGCCAGCAGCTGCGCCGGCAGATGTGCCGGCGGCGGAGAAGACAGAAGAATCGGAGCCAGCACCGGCTACCGAACCGGCTACCGAACCGGAGCCCGAACCGGTGAATGCACCGGAAACCGCAGCCGAACCGCAAACGGAGCCTGCGACGGAAACGCCAACCGAGGAACGGTAGCCTGGACGAGTCGTCAGGCTGTACACAGTCGGCAGGAACACAGGTGCACGACAGTCCGGATTCGGCCCGATGCGTCCGGTTACTCTAAGGCTTCGAAGCTTAGTTCTCCGTCAAGATCAATGCGATAGTGGCCGTTCGGTGTCCCAAACGAATAGCAGACTTCGTAATCCCGCCCAATAGCGCCGCAATGGATGACGAGTGAGTACCTGTTTTCGAAGTCGAGACGAAGATCAAAAGCCGTAGGGGAGCAAGTCACTGCCACAATTCTTTGTCCACAAATGGATTGGCTTCCCTCGACCATTGGCCCGCCGTTGGCGTTCGACATATGGCTCCCTGCGACGACTTTCGAGATAGAGTCGATCCGCCAGGGGCACCAGATCAAAAACGAGTAAGCACTATCATAGAGCCGGACTAATTGACTCAGATGAGGATTGTTAGTGGGCATTCGTTTTAGCGTTCGGACGCCAATGTGCAGCCCAAGGACAGACCCTGTACCTTCACCGCAAACGGCACCCCAACATTCTTCGCCGATCAATGTTGAAAGGTCGCGCAGGAGTGCATCGCATAAACACATACCGATTTCCAGATAAATGTTGAATTGTCTCAGGTAACAGTGGGCTTCTAGCCGAACCCAGCCGCTCACGTCAGTTTAGCAGATTGCCTGGGTCAAAAAACCACTGACTGTCACGTCAGGCAAATACCGACCGGAGCAGACCTTGCATCGGTTGAGATTGAAGGGGCAAACGTCGAGGGTCGGGGTCGGATGGTCGAGGTCAGGTCTGACATTCGAACACGCGCTCAGCAAAAAGTCTATTCATGGGTGCTCTAGTGAAGGCGCCAACGAAGAGTCCGAGTCCGAATGTCAGGCCCAACCCCCGCTACTGGCAAGTTTCGATCCAACGCTGGAAGATGAAAATACAGGCCAATCACGCGTTCCGGCGAGCCAGCGATTGCCTCAATAACGTGTGGCACCGCTGCAAACAACGCCAATTAAACACCGTCCTGATACGCAAGGGCGCTCCATAAGCTAAACCACGGTTCTGAACTTCAATCGTCGCTTGATAGGGCCGAGAGATGCCGAAGAAGCTCGGGAATCTCTACACCGCTGCCATATGCATCGCGCAGTTCACACCAAGTGGGCTATCCAGTCCAAGCATCGCTCATCGATTTATTATTAGGTGCGCTGTGCTGCGTGCTTCATGAGCGGCCGATATTAGCCAGACTCGCAAGTCAGTGTTAGCGTACCAAGCGTTGGGCTGGAAAGGTCTGAGTTAATGGTACCTTACCTAAGCAATCGAAGAATCTTTCTTTCCAATCGCAAGACATTTTACGCCATGAGCCTCTATCTAAAAATAAGCGCAAATTTTCGAACTGGTGCGACTCTGCCAACGATTGAGGAACAGTATCATGACCTGTGGCAAATGGCATCGACCCTTGAAAAGATCGGTCTTCCAATTGACGATTGGTGCACTCCTGCCCAAACACCAGCCAATGCGCGATTGAATGCTGCATTCACTGCAGCGGGCACGACGGATGCGGCGCTTGCCCTTGCGCGGGCAGAAGAAGGCGACACTGCAAAAGAACTAAGAACTATTGCTATATGGAATGGTAAGAATGATGTGGGTGGAGCCACGTTGATTACGACCTATAACAGTGGGCGTATTCCATCAAATCTTCGCTTAAGCGAAGAAAGTATTCCAGCTTTTAGCGACTACGAACATGTGGTGCAAATCGTTCGTGCGATCGTGGAGATATGGAAGCCCATGCTGGTGAAAGTGACACCTTGGGGTTATCCAGAGCGTCAGGTTTTCAAGGACCGTCCACCAGTAGGATGGATGATTTATCTGCCTTTTGAGTTGACGTCAAACCAGATACCAGAGGCAGCCAAACTAGTGGCGATCGGTGACACGCGGAAGAAAGGCAATGCAGGAACTCTCGTCATTTCCACGACGGATGTCTTCGACATCGACAATCAAGAGCACGTGAATAATGCAAATGCCATCGAAACTCGGCTTGTTGATCAAGATTTATTACCTACCTTCAGAGAATTTGTCATCAGGTTTTGAAACTGCGCTGCAGCAGCCATATGCATCCGTTTTTAATAGGCAACGATAACGCGGATTGCTATGATCGACCGTCACCGTAACGCCAATATCGGCGTTAACCAACTTTACGAGGAGTCGCATGATTTCTTGCAGCAACACGCTATGCATTGCGGGCGTGCTCGCCTGTCTGTCGATCACGGTCGTCCACGCCGCCACACCGGAGCAGTCGGTCAGCGAACTGGTGCAGCGCTTCGCCACCGCGCAAGGCACGTTCGACCGCGCCGCACTCGAAGCGCTGACGTTTGAAAACTACATCGAGATTTCCCCACTTGGCGAGGTCGACCCGCGCGCGAAGATGTTGTCGTTCTACGTCAAGCATGACGACAAGCCGCTGCCCGCAATCAGCGTCGACGAGATCACGCCGCGGGTAATGGGCAATACCGCCATCGTACTTGCGAAGGTGTCGTACGCCATGACGGTTGGCGGGCAAACCCGCACATCCGCGCTGCGCTCGAGCTTCGTGGCCCAGCAGCAGGACGGTGCCTGGAAGCTGGTCTCGGCGCAGTACACGCCAATCCGGCCGCCGGCCGCACCAGCCAAGTGAACAGCCAATGAAACCGCCAATGAGCCTGCGTTCCGTCCTGATCTTCTTTTCTATCGCCGCCAGTGTCAGTGTCAGTGCCAGCGCCGGCGTGCCGGCGGCTGCCGCGCCAAATCTGATCCCTGAAGCCGGCCCGCATGCCGCCGGCCTGCGCGTCATCCAGCAATACGATTACAGCCGGTTGCTCGAGCCGTCGGTCGATGCATTCGGCAAGGCCGGCAATGCTGCGCCTGGCCGGCCAATCCAGATGCTGGTCTGGTATCCGGCCAGGCGTGGTGGCGGCGCGCCGATGCTGGCCGCAGATTATCAGCAGACCAGCCTGACTGATGTCGATTTCACCGCGCCGGCAGCCGAGGCGACCAGGCAGCGGGCAGGCTGGATGGCGGGACCGCAGAGCGCGCAGTACCGCGCGCCGACGCTGGCCGTGCGTGATGCGGTGGCTGCCGCAGGCCGCTTTCCGGTGGTGATCTACGCGCCCAGCTTTGCCGCACAAGCCCATGAAAACATCGACCTGTGCGAATACCTGGCCAGCCATGGTTATGTGGTGCTCGCCAGCCGCAGCCTGGGCGCGCGCTCGGTCATGATGACCGACGACGTGGACGGCGTCGAGGCGCAGGCCGCCGATATCGCGTTCCTTGCAAATTACGCGCAGACGCTGCCGCAGGCCGACATCGGCAACGTGGCGGCGGCAGGTTTTAGCTGGGGCGGTATGGCCAATGTGTTTGCCGCGGCGCGTTCCAGCCGCATCAAGGCGTTGGTCAGCCTGGACGGCTCCATCCGGTATCACCCGAAAGTGTGGGGCGCGGCGGGTTATGTGCAGCCAGCGCGCACGGCGGTGCCGATGCTGTACCTGGGCGCGCGTGCGCCGTCCGCGGAAGTCATGGAGCGCAAGGACATGCTCGGCGAGAGTTACCTCAACACGATGACCTATTCCGACGTGTATGTCGCGACCCTGCCGCCGATGACGCATCCGGATTTTAGCGCGTGGCATGTGCGCTTTGCCGACGATGCTGCGTTCGGCGACTATGCGCGTGCCGATGTGCTGCAGGCGTACCGCAGCGGCGCGTTGTATGTGCGCCGGTTCCTGGACGCGTATCTGAAGCAGGACGGCGAGGCTCTGACATGGCTGAAGCAGTCACCAGCGCGGCATGGTATCGGCCCGCAGGTGATGTCGATGGCGTTCACGCCGGCACGGCATGCACTGCTTGGCGAAGGCGATTTCCTGCGTGCGTTCGCCAATGCCGGCTATCAGGATGCACAGTCGATCCACGCCGGGATGGTGGCACGCTCGCCCGACTTCAAGCTCAGCCCCATGAACATGAATACGCTGGGCTACCAGCTGCTGCGGGCAAAGAACGCGCGCGGCGCGCTCGAGCTGTTCAAGCTGGCCACGTTCCTTGAACCGACGTACGCCAACGCGTTCGACAGTGAAGGCGAAGCGTACGAAGCGCTCGGTGACACCAGGTCAGCCATTGCCGCCTACCAAAAAGCCGTTGCGGCCGATCCGAACCAGCGCAACGCCGTGGTGCGGATCGCAGCGCTGCGCCGGGGCAGCGCGAACTGACCAGTTACGCCGCGCGGCGCCGGAAGTCGCGCGGCCGGAATCCCAGCAGTGCGAGCATTGCGAAGTAGGTCACCGCACTGGCCACAATGATGCCCAGCAGCGCACCGATGCGCAGGCCAGGCGTGACTTTCATCGCCGCCCAGTCGAACTGCGCCTGGCCGAACCACGCCACGGCGCCCATGACCGCCACGCCGATGGCGAGCTTCAGGAAGAACTTGCCCCAGCCCGGCTGCGGCGTGTAGATGCCGCGCTTGCGCAGGCCGATGTACAGGCAGGTGGCATTGATGCAGGCGCCCAGGCCAATCGACAGGGCCAGGCCCGCCACGCCCATCAGCGGCACGAAGATCAGGTTCATCAGCTGCGTGGCAACCAGCACGGCAACGGCGATGCGCACCGGCGTCTTGACGTCCTGGCGGGCGTAGAACGCCGGCGCCAGGATCTTGACGAGGATGATGCCGAGCAGGCCGGCGCTATACGCCATCAGCGGCATCGATGAATTGACCAGCGCTGCATCGTCGAATTTCCCGTAGTGGAAGAGGGTGGCGATCATCGGCACCGCCAGCGTGGCCATGCCGACCGCGGCCGGCAGCGCGAGCAGGAAGGTCAGGCGCAGGCCCCAGTTCAGCAGCGCCGCGTATTCGGCGGTGTCACCTTCGCTATTGGCTTTTGACAGCGATGGCAGCAGGATCGTGCCCAGGGCCACGCCCAGCATCGCGGTCGGGAATTCCATCAGGCGGTCGGCATACTGCAGCGCCGAGACGGCGCCGGCGGCCAGGCTGGCGGCGATGCCGGTATTGATCAACAGGCTGATCTGCGCTGCGGACACGGCGAACACGGCCGGGCCCATCTTCTTGAGCATGCGGCGCACGCCGGCGTCGCGCAGGCCCGTCATCGGATTGAATGAGATGCGCGGCAACATGCCGATTTTCACGAGCGACGGAATCTGGATCGCCACCTGCAGCAGGCCGCCGACGCAGACCGCAATCGCCATCGCGTAGATCGGCTGCTCGAGGTAATTGACGAGCACGAGCGAAGCGAAGATGAACGACAGGTTCAGCAGCACCGGCGTGAACGCGGGGATCTTGAACTGGCGCCAGGTATTCAGGATGCCGCCGGCCAGCGCGACAAACGACATGCAGGCGATGTACGGGAACATCATCTGCGTCATGATGACCGACGCGTTGTAGGCGCCGGGCGTTTCGCGCAGGTCGCCGGCCAGGACCATGATCAGCAGCGGGGCGCCGATGATACCCACGATACTGGTGAGCACCGTGGCCCACAGCAGCGACGTGGCGACATGGTCGACCAGCGTCTTGGTGGCCACGTCGCCATGCTGCGTCTTGTATTCGGACAGGATCGGCACGAATGCTTGTGAGAACGCGCCTTCGGCAAACAGACGCCGCAGCAGATTGGGCAGGCGGAACGCGATGATGAAGGCATCGGTGTACGCCGAGGCGCCGAAAGCGCGTGCAAACAGGCTTTCACGCAAGAGGCCGGTGACGCGCGAAAGCATCGTCATGCTGGAAATGGCGGCGAGGGTTCTGAGCAGGTTCATGGCGCGAGATTATACTGGTGCAACTCGACCGGTACAGACATCCGCTCGACAATCTTTGAATTTTGAATTGCCCAGACTTGAAAGCTTCGCTATAATCATGGGCTGTACTGAATTCTGTTAGCAGACACTAATCGTTGGGCAGGCTCCTGCGCCGGTTTAACAGTCGCTAATGTTTGCAAACGCAACTTGACCCCGATTTAGGAAATTCCATGGCAAATACCGCACAAGCGCGCAAGCGCGCTCGTCAAGCAGTTAAGCAAAACGCGCACAACTCGTCGCAGCGTTCGACCCTGCGTACCGCAATCAAGGCAGCTCGCAAAGCCATCCAGGCTGGCGACAAAGAAGCCGCGACCCTGATCTTCCAGCAGTCCGTGTCGAAAATCGACAGCATCGCTGACAAGAAAATTATCCACAAGAACAAAGCAGCGCGCCACAAGAGCCGCCTGGCTGCAGCCCTGAAAGCACTGTCGGCGTAAAGCCCGCGTGCGTGCGGCCTTCGGGCCGCGCAGGCAAGTTCTGTGCAGTGGAAAGACCCGCCCGACTTCGGTCCTGGCGGGTTTTTTTGCTTGGCGCTTCAATTTTTCCATCCGGAATGCATGGCGGGGTTGTCGATAACGTAAAAACTGGTGTCCGCCGCAAAGGTGGGGCATAATATGGCGCGTCTTATGTCTTATAGAAGACTGGCGTTACAGACAGGTTTCGCGGCCTTGCACGAAGCGGCCGCCCAACCAACGGAATGTACGCCGGTGCGCTCTGGCCCTCCCGTCGCAGACAGGGGTAGAATGTCCGGCATCGGCGCCCAGTGCCCGCAGCGCATCTATTGATGGGCTGTGGCCAATTGTCAGTTTTTACTACGCGCGACGTTGTCGCGATTACCGAGGAAAATGTGCATGAGCAGTGATCAGACCATCATCTACACCCTGACCGACGAGGCGCCGCTGCTGGCGACCCACGCCTTCCTGCCTGTGGTCAGCACCTTCACGAAGCCGGCCGGCATCACCGTCACGGCCAGCGACATCTCGGTCGCGGCCCGTATCCTGGCAGCGTTCCCTGAAAACCTGACCCCGGAGCAGCGCGTGCCGGATTCGCTGGTCGAGCTGGGCAAGAAGACGCTCGAGGCGAGCGCCAACATCATCAAGCTGCCGAACATCAGCGCCTCGGTCAGCCAGCTGACCACCGCGATCAAGGAACTGCAGGACAAGGGCTACAACATCCCTGACTACCCGTCGGACCCAAAAACCGACGAAGAAAAAACCATCAAGGCCAAGTACGGCAAGTGCATCGGTTCGGCAGTGAACCCGGTCCTGCGCGAAGGTAACTCCGACCGCCGCGCCCCGCGCGCCGTCAAGGAATACGCGCGCAAGAACCCGCACTCGATGGCCCCATGGTCGCAAGCATCGCGCACCCACGTCGCGCACATGACCGAAGGCGACTTCTACCACGGCGAAAAGTCGATGACGGTCGAAGCTGCGCGCGACGTCAAGATGGAACTGGTCACCAAGAGCGGCCAGACCATTGTGCTCAAGCCAAAGGTCTCGCTGCTGGCCGGTGAAATCATCGATTCGATGTTCATGAGCCGCAAGTCGCTGCTGGCCTTCTACGAAGCCCAGATCGAAGACGCACACGCCACCGGCATGCTGTTCTCGCTGCACGTCAAGGCGACGATGATGAAGGTGTCGCACCCGATCGTCTTTGGTCACTGCGTGCGCATGTTCTACAAGGAAGCATTCGAGAAGCACGGCGCGCTGTTCGAGAGCCTGGGCATCAACGTCAACAACGGCATGGCCGATCTGTACAACAAGATCGCCGACCTGCCGTCGTCGCAGCGCGAAGAAATCATCCGCGACCTGCACGCCTGCCAGGAACACCGTCCTGAACTGGCCATGGTCGATTCGGCCAAGGGCATCACCAACTTCCATTCGCCGAACGACGTGATCGTCGACGCGTCGATGCCAGCAATGATCCGCGCCGGCGGCAAGATGTACGGCGCCGATGGCCGCCTGAAGGAAGTCAAGGCCGTCATCCCGGAGAGCACGTTCGCGCGTATCTACCAGGAAATCATCAACTTCTGCAAATGGCACGGCGCCTTCGATCCGAAGACGATGGGTACCGTCCCGAACGTCGGCCTGATGGCCCAGCAAGCCGAAGAATACGGCTCGCACGACAAGACCTTCGAGATTGCTGAAGACGGCGTGGCCAACATCACCGACCTCGCCACCGGCGAAGTCCTGATGAGCCAGAACGTGGAGCAGGGCGATATCTGGCGCATGTGCCAGGTCAAGGATGCGCCGATCCGCGACTGGGTCAAGCTGGCCGTGACGCGCGCGCGCAACTCGGGCATGCCAACTGTGTTCTGGCTCGACCCGTATCGTCCGCACGAAAATGAACTGATCAAGAAGGTCAAGGTCTACCTGAAGGATCACGACACGAACGGCCTGGATATCCAGATCATGTCGCAAGTGCGCGCGATGCGCTTCACGCTCGAGCGCGTCTGGCGCGGCCTGGACACCATCTCGGTGACCGGCAACATCCTGCGCGACTACCTGACCGACCTGTTCCCGATCATGGAACTGGGCACGTCCGCCAAGATGCTGTCGATCGTACCGCTGATGGCCGGTGGCGGCATGTACGAAACTGGCGCCGGCGGTTCGGCACCGAAACACGTGCAGCAGCTGGTCGAAGAAAACCACCTGCGCTGGGATTCGCTGGGCGAGTTCCTGGCGCTGGCCGTGTCGCTGGAAGACCTGGGCCTGAAAACCGGCAACCACAAGGCCAAGATTCTGGCCCGCACGCTGGATGCTGCCACCGGCAAGCTGCTGGACAACCGCAAGTCGCCATCGCCAAAGACCGGCGAGCTCGACAACCGCGGCAGCCAGTTCTACCTGTCGCTGTTCTGGGCGCAGGAGCTGGCTGCGCAGACGGACGACGCCGCGTTGGCCGCCACGTTCGCGCCATTGGCCAAGAAGCTGGCCGACGACGAAGCAACCATCGTTGCCGAGCTGCTGGCCGTGCAGGGCAAGCCGGTCGATATCGGTGGCTACTACAAGCTGGATGAAGCCAAGGTGACGGCCGCAATGCGTCCGAGCGCCACCTTCAATGCAGCGATCGATTCGTTCGCCTGAACTGAACCGCTGCTGTAACTGAAACCCGCCGACCGCAAGGTCGGCGGGTTTTTATTTGCCCGCGTGGCGCGAGTAGGCCGGCACGTCGATGAATTCGCCTGGCAGCAATGGGTGCGTGCTCAGGGAAAACGGGCCGATACTGCTGCGCACCAGGCGCAGCGTCGGCAAGCCCACGGCCGCCGTCATCCGGCGCACCTGGCGATTCTTGCCTTCTTCGAGCGTGATCGCGATCCAGCTGGTTGGCTTGTCCTGGCGTGCGCGGATCGGCGGATTGCGCGGCCACAGCCACTCGGGTTCGGCGATGCGCGTGGCGCGGCACGGCTTGGTGACGAAGTCGCCCAGGTCGAGCGGCGCCTGCAGGCGCGCCATGGCGCCGGCATCGGGCACGCCATCGACCTGCACCAGGTAGGTCTTGGCTTCCTTGTGATCCGGATGGGCGATCTTGTGCTGGAGCTGGCCGTCGTCGGTCAGCAGCATCAGGCCTTCGCTGTCGGCGTCGAGCCGGCCGGCGGGGTAGATGCCGGGAATCTTGAGATAGTCAGCAAGGCATTCGCGGCCTTCCTGTGACGAGAACTGGCACAGGACCTGGAACGGTTTATTGAAAAGGATCAGGGACATGAAGGTGCAGAGAAACGAATGAAAGGGCGGCCAGCCGGTAGCGTGGCAATATGGCAAAATACTGGGGCATAATGAAGAGCAGCCCTCGGCTGACGCTGGCAACGGCGACATTGTAAGCGAGTTAGTAACGTCGTTCGTCACGTCGTTCTCACCGCCTTTCGCCACCCACCTGGAGAACTTGATGTACCAGCATATCACCGTCCCGCCTGCGGGCCAGAAGATCACCGTCAACGCCGATTGCAGCCTGAACGTGCCGGCCACGCCGATCATTCCGTATATCGAGGGCGACGGCACGGGCGCGGACATCACGCCGGTGATGAAAAAGGTGGTCGATGCAGCCGTGCACAAGGCCTACGGCGGTGAACGCAGCATTGCCTGGATGGAGATCTTTGCCGGCGAAAAAGCGACCAAGCGCTACGGCGCCGACGTCTGGCTGCCCGCCGAAGCACTGGATGTGCTGAAGGAGTACGTCGTCTCGATCAAGGGTCCGCTGACCACGCCGGTTGGCGGCGGCATCCGCTCGCTCAATGTCGCGCTGCGCCAGGAACTCGATCTGTACGTCTGCCTGCGCCCGGTGCGTTACTTCACCGGCGTGCCGTCGCCACTGAAGCAGCCGGAAAAGACCGACATGGTCATCTTCCGCGAAAATTCCGAGGACATCTATGCGGGCATCGAATGGGAAGCCGGCTCGGAAGGTGCGCAAAAGCTGATCGCGTTCCTGAAGGCCGAGCTGGGCGTGTCGAAGATCCGCTTCCCGGCCACATCGGCCCTGGGCCTCAAGCCCGTCTCGATCGAGGGCACCGAACGCCTCGTGCGCAAGGCGATCCAGTACGCGATCGACCACGACAAGCCATCGGTGACCCTGGTCCACAAGGGCAATATCATGAAGTACACGGAAGGGGGCTTCCGCGATTGGGGTTACGCGCTGGCGCAGAAGGAATTTGGCGCCGAGCTGTTCGACGGCGGCCCATGGTGCAAACTCAAGAACCCGAAGACCGGGCGCGACATCATGATCAAGGACTCGATCGCCGACGCCTTCCTGCAGCAGATCCTGTTGCGTCCCGCTGAATACAGCGTGATTGCCACGCTGAACCTGAACGGCGATTATATTTCGGATGCACTGGCGGCCCAGGTCGGCGGCATCGGCATCGCGCCGGGCGCGAACATGTCCGATTCGGTCGCGATGTTCGAAGCGACCCACGGCACGGCGCCGAAGTACGCCGGCAAGGATTACGTGAATCCCGGTTCGCTGATCCTGTCGGCCGAAATGATGCTGCGCCACATGGGCTGGAGCGAAGCGGCCGACCTGATCATCGCAGCGATGGGCAAGGCCATTGTGTCGAAAAAAGTGACCTACGATTTCGCGCGCCTGATGGAAGGGGCGACGCAGGTGTCGTGCTCGGGCTTTGGCGAAGTGCTGATCGAACAGATGTGAGGTGCAGCCCGTCGGCGGTTGCGGCGGGCGAAAAAAAACCCCACTGTGACAGTGGGGTTCTTCGCCTCCGGGAGGGGAACGATTAGTTACCCTGGATGTTGGAAGCTTGCTTGCCTTTAGGGCCTTGCGTGACTTCGAATTGGACTTTTTGACCTTCTTTGAGGGTCTTAAAACCGTTCATGTTGATTGCGGAGAAGTGTGCGAACAGATCCTCGCCGCCGTCATCAGGCGTGATGAAGCCAAAGCCTTTGGAATCATTGAACCACTTAACAGTACCAGTTGCCATAAAAGAACTTTCAAATTTAACAAATCACACGAGCCATAAAAGCAAGAAACCTCTTGCCCTCCTCAGCCTGCTCACTTCTTATCAACGAGTACATAAGTACAAAGTCGATGACTGCATTGTTGGTGGAATAATCACGCAAGTCAAGGGGTTTGGGACGCGGGTTGTCAAATTTTTCATCGAATTCCTGTGCGCCGGACTTGATTTCGGCAATCGAAACGCCATCTGCGCAGTTATCCGAAAAAGCGTAAGATGGAAATATCAGAAAACGAGCTGATGTTTACGCTCGGCACCAACCTCGGAAGTATTAGAATACCCCATGGCAACGAAGCACGATACTGAACAACTGCTAGAGCGGCAGACCGTCAAACCGCCTCCGCTATACCAGGTGGCGCTACTGAACGATGATTACACGCCGATGGAATTTGTCGTGGCCGTGATCCAGGAGTATTTCAACAAGGATCGGGAAACGGCCACGCAGATCATGCTGTCGGTGCACCAGAATGGCAAAGGGGTGTGCGGCGTGTTTTCCAAAGATATAGCGTGTACCAAAGTGGAGTTTGTCTTAACGCATGCACGCAAGGCAGGGCATCCCCTGCAGTGCGTGATGGAGGAAGTATGATTGCGCAGGAACTTGAAGTATCCCTACACATGGCCTTTGTCGAGGCACGCCAGGCACGCCACGAGTTCATCACCGTGGAACACCTGCTATTGGCATTGCTCGATAATCCTTCGGCCGCCGAAGTCCTGCGTGCATGCGCGGTCAATATTGAAGACCTGCGCAAGACCCTGACGAATTTCATCGGCGACAACACCCCAACCGTGCCTGGCACGGGCGAGGTGGACACCCAGCCGACGCTTGGTTTCCAGCGCGTGATCCAGCGCGCGATCATGCACGTGCAGTCAGCGTCCAACGGCAAGAAGGAAGTCACCGGCGCCAACGTGCTGGTGGCAATCTTCGGCGAAAAAGACTCGCACGCGGTGTACTACCTGCACCAGCAGGGCGTGACCCGTCTCGACGTGGTCAATTTCATTTCGCACGGCGTGCGCAAGGACCAGCAGGTCGACACGTCCAAGGCGCCGGAAGGCGTCGAGGAAGCGCAGGTCGAAGGCCAGGCCAAAGAGAGCCCGCTGGACCAGTTCACGCAGAACCTGAACAAGGCTGCAGCCGATGGCAAGATCGATCCGCTGATCGGGCGCGAAGAAGAAGTCGACCGCGTCATCCAGATCCTGTGCCGTCGCCGCAAGAACAATCCGCTGCTGGTGGGCGAGGCGGGCGTGGGTAAAACCGCGATCGCCGAAGGCCTGGCATGGCGCATCGTCCAGGAAGACGTGCCTGAAATCCTGCAGAACGCTGTCGTGTTCTCGCTGGATATGGGCGCGCTGCTGGCCGGCACCAAGTACCGCGGTGATTTCGAGCAGCGCCTGAAGGCCGTGCTCAAGCAGATCAAGGACACGCCGAACGGCATCCTGTTCATCGACGAGATCCACACGATCATCGGCGCCGGTTCGGCCTCGGGCGGTACGCTCGACGCATCGAACCTGCTGAAGCCTGCGTTGGCCAATGGCCAGCTCAAGTGTATCGGTGCGACCACGTTCACCGAGTACCGCGGCGTGTTCGAAAAAGACCACGCGCTGTCGCGCCGCTTCCAGAAGGTCGACGTCAACGAGCCGACCGTCGAGCAGACCATCGCGATCCTGCGTGGCCTGAAATCGCGCTTCGAAGAGCACCACGGTGTGAAGTACTCGGCCTCGGCCCTGACCACCGCCGCCGAGCTGGCTGCGCGCTTCATCAATGACCGTCACCTGCCTGACAAGGCCATCGACGTGATCGACGAAGCCGGCGCCGCCCAGCGCGTGCTGCCGAAGTCGAAGCAGAAGAAAACGATCGGCAAGACCGAGATCGAGGACATCATCGCCAAGATCGCGCGTATTCCGCCGCAGTCGGTCAATCAGGACGACCGCAGCAAGCTGCAGACGATCGACCGCGATCTGCGTAACGTCGTGTTCGGGCAAGACCCGGCGATCGAGGCGCTGTCGGCCGCGATCAAGATGGCGCGTGCTGGCCTGGGCAAGACGGACAAGCCAATCGGCTCGTTCCTGTTCTCGGGTCCGACCGGTGTCGGCAAGACCGAGGTCGCCAAGCAGCTCGCCTTCATCCTGGGCATCGAGCTGGTGCGCTTCGACATGTCCGAGTACATGGAGCGGCATGCTGTCTCGCGTCTGATCGGCGCGCCACCGGGCTACGTTGGTTTCGACCAGGGCGGCCTGCTGACCGAAGCGATCACCAAGAAGCCGCACACCGTGCTGCTGCTGGACGAGATTGAAAAAGCTCACCCGGACATTTTCAACATCCTGCTGCAGGTGATGGACCATGGCACGCTGACAGACAACAACGGTCGCAAGGCTGACTTCCGCAACGTGATCATCGTCATGACCACGAACGCGGGCGCCGAAAGCCTGACCAAGCGTTCGGTGGGCTTCGTCAACTCGCGTGAAGCGGGCGACGAGATGGGCGACATCAAGCGCATGTTCACGCCGGAGTTCCGTAACCGTCTGGATGCGATCATCAGCTTCCGCGCGCTGGACGAAGACATCATCCTGCGCGTCGTCGACAAGTTCCTGATGCAGCTCGAAGAGCAGCTGCACGAGAAAAAAGTCGAAGCCATCTTCACCGAGAAGCTGCGCAAGTTCCTCGGCCAGAAAGGGTTCGATCCGTCGATGGGTGCACGACCGATGTCGCGCCTGATCCAGGACATGATCCGCAAGGCGCTGGCCGACGAACTGCTGTTTGGTCGCCTGACCAACGGTGGCCGCGTCACGGTCGACCTGAACGAAAAGGACGAGGTTGTCCTCGAGTTCCCCGAGGGCGATGTCAGCCCGCCACCGGCCCCGGCCGAGACGGTCGAAATCGAGTAAGCAGGCTCGCTCCCCAAAAGCCCGCGCACGCAAGTGCCGCGGGCTTTTTTTATGCCGAGCGGAACCCACACGTAACGTTAATTGCGCATTTCTTCGATGCAATCACCGTTACCGCGGCGCTATTTCACATGCCTGTCATCGTTGCTTCCTACACTGTGCGTACACGCTGTTTCACTCTCATGAAGATCCCAATGCGACTCGCACCGCGCAACACGTTTACCAAGCTCATCGGCGCCTTTGGCATCCTGTCCCTCGTCATCGTCCTCATCGCCGCTGTTGCAGTCTGGCGCATGCACGCGGCTGACGTCATCACATCGAATCTGGTGGACGACAAGCTGGCCAAGCAGCAGCTGACGTCCGAGCTGCTGGGCATCGCGCGCCTGAATGGCTCGCGCGCCGTCTCGATCGCGCGCAGCGACAGCCTGGAACTGGGCGATTATTTTGGCGCGCAACTGGCCGAGGGCCGCAAGCTCGCCAGCGACATCGAGGCGAAATTGGGCAAACTGCCGGCCACGGCCCAGGAGCGCACGCTGATCGAAGGCGCTAGTGCCAACAAGGCGGCGCTGGCCGCGATCCAGGCCGACCTGTTCAAGGCCAAGGACCTGGGCCAGACGGGTCTGGTCGAAGACATCCTCACCAAGCGCTGGGAGCCTGCCTACCGGGTCGAAGTCGCCGCGCTTGAGGGCCTGCTCACCCACGAGAGCACCGAAGCGCACCGCCTGGCCGACGCGTCGGCAGCGGCGTCGAGCTTCAGCAAAGCGCTGCTGCTGGCGCTGGGTGGCGCCGCGCTGGCCGTGGCCGGTGGTTTGGCCTGGCTCCTGACCCGCAACCTGGTGGGGCCGCTCAGGCAAGCGGCGACGCTGGCCGAGCAGGTGGCCCATGGCGACCTGCGCCCGACCATCAGCCACACCCGCACGGACGAAATCGGCCGCCTGTTCGACGCACTCAATGGCATGACGCATGGCGTTTCGGGCACCGTCGCACAAGTGCTGCAGGGGGCGCAGGCAATCGATGCTGCCTCCAGCGAAATCGCCGAAGGCAACCAGGACCTGTCGATCCGCACCGAGCGCCAGGCCGAATCGCTGCGCGAGACGGTGACGGCGATGGACGAACTGTCGGGCGCCATCGCCAGCAACAACGCCAATGCGCAGCAGGCCAATGCGCTGGCCCAGACGGCGTCCGGCGTGGCCGCCGAGGGGGCGCAGGCCGTGGGTCAGCTGGTCGTGCGCATGGGGGCGATCAAGGCGTCGGCCGCGCGCATCGTGGACATCACCGGCATGATCGACAGCATCGCCTTCCAGACCAATATCCTGGCGCTGAACGCCGCAGTGGAGGCGGCGCGCGCCGGCAGCGAGGGACGCGGCTTTGCCGTGGTGGCGTCCGAAGTGCGCAACCTGGCGCAGCACTCGGCCGGCGCGGCGAAGGAAATCAAGAAGCTGATCGGCGAATCGTCGCGCGAGATCGAGGCCGGCACCGGCATCGCCGAAGCGGCCGGCTCGACCATGCGCACGATGCTGCAGCACGTGCATGACGTGGCAGGCATCCTGGGCGAAATCCACACCGCCAGCGCCGGTCAGGCCAACGGCGTGTCGCAAGTGAGCCGCGCGATTGCCGAGATGGACCTCTCGACCCAGCAGAATGCGGCGATGGTGGAAGAGGCGGCAGCCGCAGCCGCCTCGATGCGCCAGCAAGCCGCGGAATTGTCGGCGCTGGTGGCGACGTTCAAATTACGTGCCCAGGGGCCCTTGTTGCTGGCGTAGGGTGTGCGGCTTCGCCGCACACGCGGTGATGGTTGGCCGCACGGTCATCCGGGATGATAACGGCAATTCACCCAATCAAATCGCCGCCAGCGCCCGCCGCAAATCCTCACGCTGATCATCGATATGCTCGATCCCGACCGACAACCGGATCAGCCCGTCGCCAATCCCCAATTCAGCACGTCGCTCCGGCGGAATGCTCGCATGCGTCATCAGCGCCGGATGCTCGATCAGGCTTTCCACCCCGCCCAGGCTTTCGGCCAGCGTAAACACTTCGCACGCCTCGAGAAAACGCCGCGCGCCGTCGATGTCCGTGTCCAGATCGATCGACACGATGCCGCCATAACCGCCATGCATCTGATTGCGCGCCAATGCATGCTGCGGATGCGATTCCAGCCCCGGATAGTGCACCTTGCGGACCTGCGGCTGCTGCTCGAGCCAGTTCGCCAGCAATAGCGCATTGCCGCTGCTACGCTCCACGCGCAGGGCCAGCGTCTTGATCCCGCGCAGCACGAGGAAGCTGTCGAACGGCCCCTGGATCGCGCCGACCGAGTTCTGGATGAAGCCGAGCTTCTCGGCCAGCCCCGTCTGGTGGTCATTGGCGCCGACGATGGCCACGCCGCCGATCACGTCCGAGTGGCCGTTGATGTACTTGGTGGTCGAGTGCACGACGATGTCGAATCCGTGTTCGAGCGGGCGCTGGATGATCGGGCTGGCGAACGTGTTGTCGCACACGCACAGGATGCCGCGCGCGTGGCACAGGCTCGCGATCGCGGTCAGGTCGGCCAGCTTGAGCATCGGGTTGGTGGGCGTTTCGACCCACACCATGCGCGTGGCGGGCGTGATGGCGGCGGCCAGCGCATCCGGGTCGGACAGGTCGACGTAGCTGAACGTGTGCCCGGCACTGTCGCGGCGCACGCGTTCGAACAGGCGGTAGGTGCCGCCGTACATGTCGTCACCAGCCACGACGTGCGAACCGCTGGGGAGCAGTTCCAGCACGGCGGCAATCGCCGCCAGGCCCGAGGCAAACGCGAAGGCGGCGCGGCCGCCCTCGATGTCGGCCAGCGAGCGTTCGAGCGCAAAGCGGGTCGGGTTGTGCGAGCGGCCGTAGTCGAAGCCCTGGTGCACGCCCGGGCTTTCCTGGCGATAGGTCGAGGTGGCGAAGATCGGCGGCATCACGGCGCCGGTCGCGGGTTCGGGTGACTGGCCGCCGTGGATGACGCGGGTGGCCAGGTGGTGTTTGAATTCGATGGGGTGTTTGGTGTCCGGATGGGTCACGAGAGTGTCCTTCGCAGGTGATTGAGCAGGTCGTAGCGCGTGATCAGGCCAAAGAACTGCGGCCCGTCGGCGATCACGGCAGTAAGGCCCCGGTCGAGGATGTCGCGCAGTTGCGCCATGCTCGCGCCAGGGGGCAGGGTTTGCAGGTCGGCCGTCATCGTGGACGACACCGGCGCGCTGAAATGGTCGCTCGATTGCGTCACTTTCAGCAGCAGGTCGGATTCATCGATCAGGCCCGCCAGGCGTCCTTCAGCGTCCATCACGGGCAGTTGCTGCAGGTCGCTCGAGCGCATGCGGTTGAACGCAGTGAGCAGCGTATCCGACGGCGCCAGCGTGATGACTTCGCCGGCGTCGTGGCGGCGCCCGATCAGGTCGCGCAGGTCGCCCGTTTTCGGGCGCGTGATCAGGCCCTGGTCGACCATCCAGCCGTCGCTGTACACCTTGCTGAGATAGCGCGTCCCGGTGTCGCAGACAAACGTGACGACGCGCTTGGGGCGCGTCTGCGCGCGGCAGTATTTGAGCGCCGCCGCCAGCAGGGTGCCAGTGGACGAGCCGCCCAGGATGCCTTCCTGCTGCAGCAGCAGGCGCGCCGTGGCGAAGCTTTCTTCGTCGGTGATCGTGTAGGCCTTCTTGACGCGGGTGAGGTCGGCGATGCCGGGAATGAAATCTTCGCCGATGCCTTCCACGGCCCACGAGCCGGCTTGCTGCGAGACGTGACCGGTCTCGACGTATTCGGCCAGGATCGAGCCTTTCGGATCGGCCAGGATGAATTCGAGCTGCGGTGCGGCTTTCTTGAAGTAGCGCGACAGGCCGGTCAGCGTGCCGGACGAGCCGACTCCGAGGACGATCGCGTCCAGCTTGTGCTTGGCCTGGTCCCAGATCTCGGGGCCGGTCGTGGTTTCGTGGGCGCGCGGATTGGCCGGGTTGTTGAACTGGTCGGCAAACCAGGCGCCGGGAATGTCCTTGGCCAGCCGCGCGGCGAGATCCTGGTAATACTCGGGGTGGCCCTTGCCGACGTCGGAACGGGTCAGGTGGATCTCGGCGCCGAGCGCCTTGAGGTGGAGGATTTTCTCGGGTGCCATCTTGTCGGGCACGACGAGCACGACGCGGTAGCCCTTGATGCGCGCCACCAGCGCCAGGCCCAGGCCCGTGTTGCCGGCAGTGGCTTCGACGACGGTGCCGCCGGGATTGAGCAGGCCGTCATGCTCGGCCTGTTCGATCATCGTCTTGCCGATGCGGTCCTTGATGGAACCGCCCGGGTTCTGCGATTCGAGCTTCAGGAACAGCTGGCAGGGCCCGGTATCGATGCGGGTCACTTCCACCATCGGGGTATCGCCAATCAGGGAAAACAGAGCCGCTTGCGACGCATGTTGCATATTTGCCTCCGTGGGGCCGGACCGTGGCGCCGCGGATAGGGGCGCCGCGGCCGGCATGCTATGAGGAACTGGCGCGGATTGGCGCCAGGCCATATCAAAGAATCATGATACGAGGTTTCGGTGGACGTTGCTTTGGAGCGTCTTAAGGGGTGGAGATTAGAGCTTAGCCTTCCGCCTTCAGCCGCCGCCACAGCGTCGTACGGCTGATCCCCAGATGATCGGCCGCCAGGTCGCGCTGCCCGCCAAAGCGCGCCAGCACCGCAGTGGCCGATTCCTGCGTTGGCCCGGCCGCGGCATCGGCAGGGGCTGCACCACGCGCCAGCTCCGGCGCCACCGACAGCATGAAACCCGGCGTCAGCGCCTGCAACGGCTCGGCCGCCAGGAACAGCGCCAGGCGCTCGGTGAGGTTGCGCAGCTCGCGCACGTTACCGGGCCAGGCATAGCCGGTGAGCAGTGGCGTGCACGCTTTCAGTTCGGCCAGCAGGTTCGGATGCGGACGCGCATCGAGCGCGGCCAGCGCACCCTTGAGAGACCATTCGAGCAGCGGCGTGATGTCCTGCACCCGTGCCCGCAGCGGCGGCAGGGCCAGGCGCAGCACCGCCAGGCGATAGAACAGGTCGGCCCGGAAGCGCCCGTCGCGCACGCGCGCCTCCAGGTCGCAGTGGGTGGCGCTGATCACGCGCACATCGATTGGCACCGGCCGCGTGCCGCCCACGCGCATCACTTCGCGCTCCTCCAGCACGCGCAGCAGGCGCGTTTGCAGGCCGAGGGGCATTTCGCCGATCTCGTCGAGAAACAGCGTGCCGCCATTGGCCGCTTCGAACAGGCCCGCGTGCCCGCCGCGGCGCGCGCCGGTAAACGCGCCGTCTTCATGGCCGAACAGTTCGGATTCGAGCAGCGACTCGGCAATGGCGCCGCAATTGACAGCCACGAACGGGCGGTTCGCATCCCGGCGCGGACTTTCGCGGTGGATCGCCTGCGCCACGAGTTCCTTGCCGCTGCCGGTTTCGCCTTCGATCAGCACGGTACTGGGCGAGCGCGCGTACAGCACCACGGTCTGGCGCAGCTGCTGCATCGCGGGCGAGTCGCCGCGCAGGTCGTTCAGGCCGCGCCGCAGCCGTTGCTTGCCGGGCGGCGTACTGCCGATTCGGGTTCGACCACGGCTGCGGTCGACCTCGAGCCGGGTCAGGCGCGCCAGCTCGAGTGCATCGTCGAACGCTTGCCGGATCGACGCCGCCGAATACAGGAACACGGCGCGCAGGCCCGCTTCCTCGGCCAGGTCGGTCACCGAGCCGGCGCCGACGATGACGGCCACGCCCAGCGCCTTGAGTTCGTCGACGGCGGCGCGCGCATCTTCCTGCGTGACATAGCTGCGCTGGACCAGGTCCAGGCCGAAGCCGGCCGCGAACTCGGCCAGCTCCGGGAGCAGGGCGCCGTAACTGATGACGCCGATGGCGCCGGGCGCGTTGCCGGCGAGTTTGCGTGCGCGCGTGAGCGCCTGCAGCACGTCGAAACCACTGGCCCGGGCAGCGACCACGGGTACCGACACGCGGCTCTTGAGCCAGGCCGCGTTCGAGCCGGCCGCGATCACGACATCGCAGTGCTCCGTGGCCAGCCGCTCGCGGATGTAGGTTGCGGCCTCGTCGAACCCGATGTGCAGGGGCTCGATCGACGCCAGGTGATCGTATTCGACGGTGATGTCGCGAAACAGGGCGGACAGGCGCGACACCGACACCGTCCAGATGATGGGCTTGTCGCCAGACGAAGAAGAGCGTGGGGAATCCATGTTTCAAGTGTAGTGCAAATGAGGACCGTTGTTTCAGCCTGAAACGCGCGATGGGCGAACGACCGGTCGAAATTAGGCGCCCGGCGTAAGAATCCGGTAAGGGCATGCCCGTAGGATGGGTCGCAGCCAAAAAGGCAGCCGAACCACGGCACTATCAAAAGAATCAGGAGACAAAGTGGATCAAGACATCGTAGAACGGGTCAAGAATGACCCCAATTACCAGAAGCTCAAACGCATCCGTTCCCGCTTCGGCTGGACGCTGACCTGGGCCATGATGATCGTGTACTACGGCTTCACGCTGCTGGTCGCGTTCAACAAGGAGTTCATGGGCACCCCGATCGGCAACAGTGTCATCACCTGGGGCATTCCCCTGGGCCTGTTCGTCATCGTGTTCACTGTAGTGATTACCGGCATCTATGTGCGCCGCGCCAACCGCGAATACGACGAGTTGAGCGACGCCATCCGTGCCAAGGTGGGCGCATGATGGCCGGCGCTCGCACCTCCTCATTGCTGGCATTCGTGTTGCTGGCCGCCTCCGGCATTGCTTACGCCGCGCCCGACATGGGCCAGGCCGTTCGCCAGCCGACCAACTGGACCGCGATCAGCATGTTCGCGCTGTTCGTCGTCGGCACGCTGTTCATCACCAAGTGGGCCGCCGCCAAGACCAAGTCGGCGTCCGACTTCTACACCGCCGGCGGAGGCATCACCGGTTTCCAGAACGGTCTGGCGATCGCAGGCGACTTCATGTCGGCTGCGTCGTTCCTCGGTATCTCCGCCGCCGTGTTCCTCGACGGTTACGATGGCCTGATCTACGCCATCGGCTTCCTGGTCGGCTGGCCTGTCATCACGTTCCTGATGGCCGAGCGCCTGCGTAACCTGGGCCGCTTCACGTTTGCCGACGTGGCCTCGTACCGCTTCGCGCAAAAGCCGATCCGCGTGTTCGCGGCGTCCGGCACGCTGGTCGTCGTCGCGTTCTACCTGATCGCGCAGATGGTCGGCGCGGGTCAGCTGATCAAGCTGCTGTTCGGTCTGGAATACTGGATCGCCGTCGTGCTGGTCGGTATCCTGATGATGGTCTACGTGCTGTTCGGCGGCATGACGGCCACCACCTGGGTCCAGATCATCAAGGCCGTGCTGCTGCTGTCGGGCGCGTCGTTCATGGCGTTCTCGGTGCTGGCGCAATACAACTTCAGCCCGGCCAAGCTGTTCCAGACCGCGACCGAAGTGCACGCCAAGGGCACCGCCATCATGGGTCCGGGCAGCTTCATCAAGGATCCGATTTCGGCCATCTCGTTCGGCATGGCGCTGATGTTCGGTACCGCCGGCCTGCCACACATTCTGATGCGCTTCTTCACCGTCCCAAGCGCAAAAGAAGCGCGCAAGTCGGTGCTGTGGGCAACTACCTGGATCGGCTACTTCTACATCCTGACCTTCATCATCGGCTTCGGCGCGATCGTGCTGGTGGGTACCAACCCGGCATTCAAGGATGCAGCCGGTGCTCTGCTGGGCGGTAACAATATGGCGGCGGTCCACCTGGCCAAGGCCGTGGGCGGCGACGTGTTCCTGGGCTTCATTTCGGCGGTGGCGTTCGCGACCATCCTGGCCGTGGTGGCGGGCTTGACGCTGTCGGGCGCTTCGGCTGTGTCGCACGATCTGTATGCGACCGTGTTCAAGAAGGGCAACGCCACCAGCGAAAACGAGCTGCGCGTGTCGAAGATCACCACCATCGGCCTGGGTATCGTGGCCGTGGTGCTGGGTATCGCTTTTGAGAAGCAGAACGTCGCCTTCATGGTGTCGCTGGCCTTCGCGATTGCCGCATCGGCCAACTTCCCGGTGCTGTTCATGTCGGTGCTGTGGAAGGATTGCACCACCCGCGGCGCCACGATCGGCGGCTTCCTGGGTCTGGCCACGGCAGTGGGCCTGACGATCGTGTCGAAATCGGTGTGGGTCGATGTGCTGCACCATCCGGCCGCGATCTTCCCGTACGCCTCGCCAGCGATCTTCTCGATGGCAGTGGGCTTCATCGGTATCTGGCTGTTCTCGATCACCGACAAGGGTCCCCGTGCCCGGATCGACCGTGCAGGCTTCGAGGCGCAGCAAGTGCGCGCCGAGACCGGTATCGGCGCATCGGGCGCGTCGGGTCACTAAGACCGGCTTAGCCAATCAATCAACCGGGTGTGCTCTGCAAGGTGCCACCCGGTTTTTTTGCGCCTGCGTGTTTCATGTTTCAGGCTAGTGTTTCATCGTGAAACACCAGCCCGTGGGTTAGAGGATGATTTCGGTAGAATAGGCACGCAAGTGCTTGAAATGTCGCGACATGGCGGATCAACCAGCGCTGGCACGGTGCTTGCAATGAAGACCATAACTTCTTCACCGTGATGACAAGGACCAGCATGAGCAAACTTTCCGCAGGCGCCGCCTTCCGCAAGGCGATCCTCGATGAATCCCCGCTGCAAGTCGTGGGCGCGATCAACGCCAACCACGCACTGCTGGCCAAGCGCGCCGGCTTCAAGGCCATCTACCTGTCCGGTGGCGGCGTCGCTGCCGGCTCCCTCGGCCTGCCCGACCTGGGCATCTCGAACCTCGACGACGTTCTGGTCGACGTGCGCCGCATCACCGATGTGTGCGATCTGCCGTTGCTGGTCGACGTCGACACCGGCTTTGGCGCCTCGGCCTTCAATGTCGCGCGCACCGTGCGCTCGCTGTCCAAAGCCGGCGCGGCTGCCTGCCATATCGAAGACCAGGTCGGCGCCAAGCGCTGCGGCCACCGGCCGGGCAAGGAAATCGTCAGCAAGGAAGAAATGGTCGACCGCATCCGGGCCGCTGCCGACGCGCGCCTGGATGACGACTTCGTGATCATGGCGCGCACCGATGCGCTGGCCGTTGAAGGCCTGGACGCGGCAATCGAGCGCGCCGTGGCCTGCGTCGAAGCAGGCGCCGACATGATCTTCCCGGAAGCGATGACGACGCTCGACATGTACAAGCGCTTCGCCGACGCGGTCAAGGTGCCGGTGCTGGCCAACATCACCGAGTTCGGCGCGACGCCGCTGTTTACCGTCGACGAACTGGCTGGCGCTGGCGTCGGCCTGGTGCTGTATCCGTTGTCGGCGTTTCGCGCGATGAACAAGGCCGCCGAAAACGTCTACACCGCGATCCGCCGCGACGGCACGCAGCAGAACGTGCTGGACACGATGCAGACGCGCGCCGAACTGTATGACCGCATCGATTACCACAGCTACGAGCAGAAGCTCGACGCGCTATTTGCCCAGAACAAAGTCAAATAAGGAGACCCTAGATGACTACGCAGAACCAGGAAACCCCGACCTTCAAGCCGAAGAAATCCGTCGCCCTGTCCGGCGTCGCCGCTGGTAACACCGCGCTGTGCTCGGTCGGCAAATCGGGCAACGACCTGCATTACCGCGGCTACGATATCCTCGACATCGCCACCACCAGCGAATTTGAGGAAATCGCCTATCTGCTGGTGCACGGCAAGCTGCCGAACGACGGCGAACTGCGCGGCTACAAAGCCAAGCTGCGCTCGCTGCGCGGCCTGCCGCAGGCGCTCAAAAGCGCGCTCGAAGCGTTGCCCGCCAACGCCCATCCGATGGACGTGATGCGCACGGGCGTGTCGGTCCTGGGCTGCACGCTGCCCGAGAAAGACGACCACCACATCACCGGCGCGCGCGATATCGCCGACCGCCTGATGGCGTCGTTCGGCTCGATGCTGCTGTACTGGTACCACTTCAGCCACAGCGGCAAACGCATCGACGTGAATACCGACGACGATTCGATCGGCGGCCACTTCCTGCACCTGCTGCACGGCTTCGCGCCAAAGGAATCGTGGGTGCGCGCGATGCACACATCGCTGATCCTGTACGCCGAACACGAATTCAATGCCTCGACCTTCACCGCCCGCGTGATCGCCGGCACCGGTTCGGACATCCACTCGGCCATCACGGGCGCGATCGGCGCGCTGCGCGGACCGAAGCACGGCGGCGCCAACGAAGTCGCGCACGACATCCAGAAGCGCTACGACAACCCGGACGAAGCCGAAGCCGATATCCGCAACCGCGTGGCCAACAAGGAAGTCGTGATCGGCTTCGGTCATCCGGTCTACACGATCTCGGACCCGCGCAACAAGGTGATCAAGGAAGTGGCGCGCACCTTGTCGGAAGAGGGCGGCTCGATGAAGATGTACGACATCGCCGAGCGGCTCGAGACCGTGATGTGGGACGTGAAAAAGATGTTCCCGAACCTGGACTGGTTCTCGGCCGTGTCGTATCACATGATGGGCGTGCCGACGGCGATGTTCACGCCGCTGTTCGTCATCGCGCGCACGTCCGGCTGGGCGGCGCACGTCATCGAGCAGCGCATCGACAACAAGATCATCCGCCCGAGCGCCAACTACGTGGGGCCGGAGGATCTGCAGTTCGTGCCGCTGGCAGAGCGCAAGTAACGCAAATAAGCGCAGTCACTTGACCACCAACTCCGGCACGTCGTTCCCGCGCAGGCGGGAATCCAAGTTCAGCCCAGGTGACCACTATCAGCGTTCCTGGCTTGCTGATTGACTTGGGTTCCCGCCTTCGCGGGAACGACGGTTTCGGGGTTAGCTAAAAAGATCGAACACCGCCATGAATACTGATTACCGCACCTCCCTGCCGGGCACGGACCTCGATTACTTCGACACCCGCGCCGCCGTCGATGCGATTGCGCCCGGCGCCTACGCCACGCTGCCCTACACGTCGCGCGTGCTGGCCGAAAACCTCGTGCGCCGCTGCGCGCCCGCGACCCTGCGCGATTCGCTCAAGCAGCTCATCGAGCGCAAGCGCGACCTCGATTTTCCGTGGTTCCCGGCGCGCGTGGTCTGCCACGACATCCTCGGCCAGACCGCGCTGGTCGACCTGGCCGGCCTGCGTGACGCCATCGCGCTGCAAGGGGGCGACCCGGCGCTGGTCAACCCGGTAGTGCCGACGCAGCTCGTGGTCGACCATTCGCTGGCCGTCGAATGCGGCGGGTTCGACCCGGATGCGTTCACCAAGAACCGCGCCATCGAAGACCGTCGCAACGAAGACCGCTTCCACTTCATCGACTGGACCAAGAAGGCCTTCAAGAATGTCGACGTGATCCCGCCCGGGAACGGCATCCTGCACCAGATCAATCTCGAGCGCATGTCGCCCGTGATCCAGGCGGAGCGCGGTGTGGCCTATCCGGACACGCTGGTGGGCACCGACTCGCACACGCCGATGGTCGACGCGCTCGGCGTGCTCGCCATCGGCGTTGGCGGGCTGGAAGCCGAGAGCGTGATGCTGGGCCGCGCCTCGTGGATGCGCCTGCCCGATATCGTTGGCGTGGAACTGACCGGCAAGCCGCAGCCGGGCATCACCGCGACCGACGTCGTGCTGGCGCTGACCGAGTTCCTGCGCAATGCCAAAGTCGTCTCGACCTATCTGGAATTTTTCGGCGCTGGCGCAGCCGCGCTGACGCTGGGCGACCGCGCGACGATCGCCAACATGGCGCCCGAATTCGGCGCCACCGCCGCGATGTTCTACATCGACGAGCAAACCATCAAGTACCTGCGCCTGACGGGGCGCGACGACGCGACCGTGCATCTGGTCGAGACGTATGCAAAGCACGCCGGCCTGTGGGCCGACAGCCTGCAGAGCGCCGAATACGAACGCACGCTGTCGTTCGATTTGTCAAACGTGGTGCGCAATATCGCCGGGCCGTCCAATCCGCACAAGCGCGTGCCGACGTCTGAGCTGGCCGCGCGTGGCATCTCGGGCGTCGTGGAAAATACACCGGGCCAGATGCCCGATGGCGCCGTCATCATCGCCGCGATCACCAGCTGCACCAACACGAGCAACCCGCGCAATATGGTCACGGCGGGCCTGCTGGCGCGCAATGCCAACCGCGCTGGTCTCACGCGCAAGCCGTGGGTAAAAAGTTCGCTGGCGCCCGGCTCGAAGGCCGTCGCGCTGTACCTGGACGAAGCGGGCCTGAGCCAGGAGCTCGACCAGCTGGGCTTTGGCGTCGTCGCCTTTGCCTGCACCACCTGCAACGGCATGAGCGGCGCCCTCGACCCGGTGATCCAGGACGAGATCATCAAGCGCGACCTGTATGCAACGGCGGTCCTGTCGGGCAACCGCAATTTCGATGGCCGCATCCACCCGTACGCGAAGCAGGCGTTCCTGGCGTCGCCGCCGCTGGTGGTGGCGTACGCGATTGCCGGCACGATCCGCTTCGACATCGAGAAGGATGTGCTGGGCCTGGACAGCGCCGGGCGCGAAATCCGCCTGGCCGACCTGTGGCCGTCAGAGGAAGAAATCGACGCCGTGGTCGCCGCGAGCGTCAAGCCGGAACAGTTCCGCAAGGTCTACACGCCGATGTTCGCGCGCGTGGCCGACGATGGCGCTGCGGTCAGCCCGCTGTATGACTGGCGGGCGCAGAGCACCTATATTCGCCGGCCACCGTACTGGGAAGGCGCGCTGGCCGGCAGCCGCCCACTGGCCGGGATGCGGCCACTGGCAGTATTGGGTGACAACATCACCACCGACCACCTGTCGCCGTCGAACGCGATCCTGCTCGACTCGGCCGCCGGCGAATACCTGGCCAAGATGGGCCTGCCCGAAGAAGACTTCAATTCGTACGCCACGCACCGGGGCGACCACCTGACGGCGCAGCGCGCGACGTTCGCCAATCCAACGCTCAAGAACGAGATGGTCAAGGACAGCCATGGCAAGGTGATGGCCGGTTCGCTCGCGCGCATCGAGCCGGAGGGTGAAGTCACCCGCATGTGGGAAGCGATCGAGCATTACATGGCGCGCAAGCAGCCGTTGATCATCATCGCCGGCGCCGACTACGGCCAGGGCTCGTCGCGCGACTGGGCGGCCAAGGGCGTGCGCCTGGCGGGTGTCGAGGCGATTGCGGCCGAAGGCTTCGAGCGCATCCACCGCACCAACCTGGTGGGCATGGGCGTGCTGCCGCTCGAATTCAAGCCGGGCGAAAACCGCATCACCCTGGGCATCGACGGCACCGAAACGTTCGACGTGATCGGGGCGCGCACGCCGCGCGCCGAGCTCACGCTGGTTATCAATCGCGCGAGCGGCGAGCGGGTCGAGGTGGCCGTCACGTGCCGGCTCGATACGGCCGAAGAAGTGGCCATCTACGAAGCCGGCGGCGTGCTGCAGCGCTTCGCGCAGGATTTCCTTGAATCGACGGTGAAGGCGGCATGATGGAATCAACCACGTATTCTCCCCAGCGCCGGATTGCCGCCACCTATCTGCGCGGCGGTACCAGCAAGGGCGTTTTCTTCAAGCTGGACGACCTGCCGGAAGACGCCCGCGTGGCGGGCCCCGCACGCGACGCGCTGCTGCTGCGCGTGATCGGCAGCCCCGACCCGTACGGCAAGCAGATCGACGGCATGGGCGGCGCCACGTCCAGCACCAGCAAGGCGGTGATCGTCGCGGCGTCCACACAGGAAAACCATGACGTCGACTACCTGTTCGGCCAGGTGGCGATCGACAAGCCGTTCGTCGACTGGAGCGGCAATTGCGGCAACCTGTCGGCGGCAGTCGGCCCGTTCGCCATCGCCGCAGGCCTGGTCGATCCGGCGCGCGTGCCGCACGACGGCGTGGCCGTGGTGCGCATCTGGCAAGCCAATATCGGCAAGACCATCCTTGCGCACGTGCCGATGGCCGCGGGCCAGGTGCAGGAAACGGGCGACTTCGAGCTCGATGGCGTGACCTTCCCGGCAGCCGAGGTGCAGCTCGAGTTCATGGACCCGGCGGCCGAGGAAGAGGGCGGTGGCGGCGCCATGTTCCCGACCGGGAATCTGGTCGATGAACTCGACGTGCCCGGGGTGGGCGTGCTGCGCGCCACGCTGATCAACGCGGGCATCCCGACCATCTTCGTCGAGGCCGGGGCGCTGGGCTACGATGGCACCGAGCTGCAGGACGCGATCAATGGCGACCCGCGCGCACTGGCCGTGTTCGAAACGATCCGCGCCCACGGCGCGCTGCGCATGGGCCTTATCGCCAGCATCGACGAGGCAGGCAAGCGCCAGCACACGCCGAAGGTCGCGTTCGTGGCCAAGGCGGCCGGCTACGTATCGTCGAGTGGACGGCAAGTGGCGGCGGGCGAGATCGACCTGCTGGTGCGCGCGCTGTCGATGGGCAAGCTGCACCACGCGATGATGGGCACCGCGGCAGTGGCGATCGGCACGGCGGCGGCGATTCCGGGCACGCTGGTGAACCTGGCGGCCGGCGGCGGCGAGCGTTCGGCGGTGCGGTTTGGCCATCCGTCCGGCACGCTGCGGGTAGGCGCCGAAGCGGTCCTGGAAGACGGGCAGTGGCGCGTTGCCAAAGCCAGCATGAGCCGCAGCGCGCGCATCCTGATGGAAGGCTGGGTGCGGGTGCCCGGTTAGTGTCGCTTTCTCGTCGCGCGAGGCTGGAGTAACGGGGTGTTTACAGGTTATGATTGACCTTCAGTGGTTGCTAATTGGCAACTCGCCGGATCATCATAACCAACAGCTTGCCTGCCTCGACGATGGATGGATTTTCGACCCCGCACGTTCCTGATGTACCGTCCCCTGGCGCGCCCGCGCGTGGCTTAGTGGGCGTGCGCCGCACGGTGCGCGAACAACGCGCGATCTTCCAGCACGCTCCGGTTGGCATTGCCATCACCCAGCCCCACCAGATTCGTTCATTTAACCCGCGCCTGGGCGAAATGTTCGGCTATGCGCAGCATGAAGTCGATACCATTTCGCTGCCGGACGTGTGCGTGTCGCCCGAGGCGTATCAGGCCCTGGCCACCGAAGCATTCACCGTGCTGGGGCGGGGCGACATGTTCGAAAAGAGCGAGCAGCAGTTCCGGCGCCGTGATGGCTCGCCCTTCTGGGCGCGCCTGCGCGGCTGCTCGGTCGAACCGGGCGACCGCAGCGCGGGCACGATCTGGATCGTCGAGGATGTGACCGAGGCGCGCCAGGCGGCCAGTGAAATGCAGGCGATCATGACCAACGCATCGATCGGCGTCATGTTCACCCGCAACCGCGTGATCCGGCGCGCCAATCCTGCCTTCTGCACGATGTTCGGCTATGCCGCCGACGAGCCGATTGGCGTGTCCACGCGCGTGCTGTATCCGGACGAAGAGGCGTACCACGCGCTGGGCCTAGATGCCTATCCGCAGCTGGCGGATGGCCGGCCGTTTCGCACCGAACGCATCCTCGTGCGCAAGGACGGCGCGCCGGCCTGGGTCCTGATGATCGGCTACCAGGTCAATCCACTCGACCCGGACAAGGGCACGATCTGGATGCTCGAAGACCGCACCCGCGAAAAGGGCGACGAGCAGTCGCTGCGCGAGGCGTTGATGGAAAACCGCGCGATCCTGAATAATGCGGTGCTGGGCATCGCCGTCGTCGAGAAGGGCCGCACGCTGCACTGCAACCGCAAGATGGAAGAGCTGTTCGGCGCACCGCCCGGCGGCATGGATGGCGCACCGGTACACGAACTGTATCCGGACCAGGGCAGCTGGCTGGCGGCGCGCGCCGTATCCGAGACGCAGTTCGCCACCGGCCAGGCCCACATGGCCGAGCATGAAATGGTACGCCGCGACGGCACGCGCTTCTGGGCGCGCCTGTCCGGGCGCCTGTTCGACGCCACACTCACGCGCGGGCGCAGCGTCTGGCTGGTGGACGACGTGACGTCCCAGCGTGAAGCGGCCGACGCTGTACGGCGTGCACGCGACGAGCTCGAAGTGCGCGTGGCCGAACGCACGGCCGAACTGGCCGGCGCCAATGCGCTGCTGCAGGAAGAAATCAACGAGCGCCGCCAGGCCGAGGCGCGTGTGCACCACATGGCGTACCACGACAGCCTGACGGGCCTGCCCAACCGCGCCATGCTGTCGGACCGGCTCGATGCGGCGATGCGCAGCGTGGCCAGCGGCGGCGAAGCGCACAAGGGCGCAGGCCTGGCGCTGATCTTCCTCGACCTGGACCGGTTCAAGACGATCAACGATTCGCTGGGCCACCTGGTGGGCGACCAGCTGCTGTGCGAAGTCGCGCGCCGGCTGGTACGTTCGGTGCGCCCGGGCGACCTGGTGGCGCGCCTTGGGGGCGATGAATTCGTCGTGTTGCTGCCCGGGGTCGAGGAGGGCGCTGCCGCCGCCGCGGTCGGTGACGCGATCATCGCGGCGCTGGCCTCGCCGTGCGCCATCGAAGGCCGCAGCCTGCACATCTCGCCGTCGATCGGCATCTGCCTGTATCCGCAGGACGGCAGTGACGTCGATACCTTGATGCGTCACGCAGACGCGGCGATGTACCAGGCCAAGGCGGCCGGCCGCAACAATTACCAGTTTTTCACCGAGCGCATGAACCAGGCGGCGGCGCGCCACTTCGACCTCGAATCGAGCCTGCGCGGCGCGCTGGCGCGGGGTGAATTCGAGCTGCACTACCAGCCGATCATGTGCACGGCCACGCGCCGCGTGCACGCGCTCGAAGTGCTGTTGCGCTGGCGCCGCGGGGGCAGTGAACTGGTGGGCCCGGACGAATTCATCCCGATCCTCGAAGAGAGCGGCATGATCATGGCGGTGGGCGAGTGGGTGATCCGCACCGCGTGCACGCAGAATCAGTTGTGGCGCAGCGAAGGGCTGGACGTGGTGCCGCTCGCGATCAACCTGTCGGCGCGCCAGTTCACGCACTACGGCCTGGTCGACTCGATCCGCGGCATCGTGCAGGAAACCGGGATCGACGCGGGCCTGGTGGAATTCGAGATCACCGAGACGGCCCTGATGCAGCATGGCGGCCAGACGCTCGAGACGCTGCGCGAGATGAATGCGATGGGGATGTGCCTGTCCATCGACGACTTCGGCACGGGGTATTCGAGCCTGGCGTACCTGAAGCGGTTCCCGGTACGCAAGATCAAGATCGACCGCGCCTTCGTGCGCGAGCTGGAAGCGAGCGCCGAGGATCGCGCGATCGTGGCGGCCGTGATGGCGCTGGCAAACAGCCTGCAACTGGCGGTGGTGGCCGAAGGCGTGGAGACGGAAGGGCAGTACGCGCTGCTGCGCTCGTTCGGCTGCGAATTCGCCCAGGGCTATCTGTTTGCGCGGCCGTTGCCGGCCGCGCAGATCGGCAGGTTGCTGGCCGGTTAGTCGGCCAGCGTCGCCACCACAGGGGCGTGGTCCGACGGCTGCTCCCATTTGCGCGTCTCGCGGTCGATGTGGCATGCGGTGCAGCGCGTGGCCAGTGCGGTAGACAGCAGGATGTGATCGATGCGCAGGCCGCGGTTGCGGCGAAACGCCATCTGGCGGTAATCCCACCAGCTGTACTGTTTCTCGGGCTGCTCGAACAGGCGGAAGGCGTCGGCCAGGCCCAGGGCGATGAGCGCCTGCAGCGCGTCGCGCTCGGGCAGCGAGAAGTGGATCCGGCCTTCCCATTCGGCCACGTCGTGCACATCGCGCGCCTCGGGCGCGATATTGTAGTCGCCGAGGATCGCGAACTGCGGGTGCGCGGCCATCTCGGCCGCGACCCACGTTTGCAGGGCCGCCAGCCAGGCCAGCTTGTACGCGTACTTGTCGGAGCCGACTTCCTGCCCGTTCGGCACATACGCGCAGATGAAGCGCACGCCACCGATCGTTGCGGCCAGCAGGCGCTGTTGTGGATCGTCGAAGTGCGGATTGTTGCGTACCACGTCCGCAATCGGCAAGCGGGACAGGATCGCCACGCCGTTGTAGGTCTTCTGGCCCGAGAACGCGACCTGGTAGCCGGCAGCGTTGAGTTCGGCGACCGGGAACTTGTCGTCGGTGAGTTTGGTCTCCTGGATGCAGAGCACGTCAACAGGATTGGTGTCCAGCCATTGCAACAAATGTGCAAGGCGAACTTTTAAAGAATTCACATTCCAGGTGACAATTTTCATTGGTTTATCTACAGTTAACGTTAGAAGTTGCTGGTAACTCAAGTGTGCACAAGCTAATTGCTTGCCAACAGGCTATTATTAACGAAATTACCGGATTGATTACGTGTCCTGCATGAAATAACGATAGAGTTATCCATGTGTGGTTGGTATAATTACAACACCTGATGACACTATTCATTGGTAGCTTTCCAAAAAGTATTGCCCGATTCGCCCTTCGAGACTATAACTAGTCGGGTCCGGTACTTGTCGCAAAAAGCGACAGCATCGAGGGATTGCTTTTTGGTAATAATAAAATTGCGTAGGTGCAACTTTCATTGTACCATTGGCTGGTCGCGATGTAGCGTTGGTCGACAGCTCACACAGTTGTTTAAAGCCATCAACGTGCGCTAGTGGTACTATTGTGAAATATTGCGTTCAGGAGTTCATCATCCTGGCGCAGAATTGAAAAGGACAGAAATGCGCAGTGCATTTGAAGCATGGGCCCAGCGTGAAGGCCACATCGTTCGCCGCCGCGAAGACAAGCCCGAGGAATACCTCGTTTTCGAGACCCAGCGTCGTTGGGTGATCTGGCAAGCTGCCCTGGCGCATGGCGCCAAGACCGCGGCCGATTCGCCATCGAAGTTCGGCAAGGATGGCAGCCCCGTGCCAGCCATCGCGCCCGACGAAGCGGCAGTGCGCAACAGCGTGCTGAACGAAGTCCTGGACGCTTTCAGCGAACTGGACGAGACCGCCGGCATGGAAGGCGTGCTCAAGGTCATCCAGGGCCTGAAGAAAAAGCAGAAGGCCGAGGCCGAAAAGGTCTAACGCGTTCTGCCGGATGCGTTACCGCCACTACAAGAGCGGCATCTACGAGCTGGTGTCTGAGGCGCTGCTGGAATCCGACCACACCCCGGTCATCGTGTACCGGGATGAGGGCGGTGCCGTCTGGGTGCGTCCCCGCGATGCTTTCTTCGATACCGTCACGGTCGGCGGCGCCACGCAACCGCGTTTCGCGCCGCTGGCTTGAACACCACCTCAGTATTTGCGCGCCGCTGCCGTTAAAGAAGCATCTGCTTCTCGACGGTTGCCATGTTGCCTCTATTCCGCCCACTTGTCCTGTCCGCGCTTGCCCTGCTGGGCGGCTGCGCGACCATGTCCGATTCCCCCATGCAGCAGCTCGAAGTGCACACAGTGCTCGATTACCGCGAGATCGGCGGGGTCGGTTGCATCCTGAGCAATGACGCCGGCCGCTGGTATGTGATCGCCCCGGGCCGCGTGACCGTCACGCGCAACAAGGGACCGCTGTCGATCAGCTGCAAGAAGCAGGGCGTGGCCATCGCCGCCGAGACCGTCCAGGCGCAGCTCAATACCAGCAACCTCGTCGGCAATCTGGTGACGACCGCCGGCATCGGCCACTATGTCGACCGCTACTCGGGCGCCGGCTACGGCTACCCGGCCACGCTGACCGTGCTGATGCAGCCAGCAGAAAAATCCCCCGCCGCCGCAGGCGCCGACCCGGTGGCATCGCGGATGTTTTAACGCGGCGTGAAACGAAAAAAAGCCCCGCATGCGGGGCTTTTTCACGATGCGTGGGTTGATTACACGCGATTCATCAGGAACGTGGTCAGGAGCGGCACCGGACGGCCCGTGGCGCCCTTGGCGGCGCCCGACTTCCAGGCGGTGCCGGCGATGTCGAGATGGGCCCAGGTGTACTTGCGGGTGAAGTTCTCCAGGAAGCACGCGGCCGTGATCGATGCGGCGCCCGGGGTGCCGATATTGGCCAGGTCGGCGAAGTTCGACTTGAGCTGGTCGTTGTAGATCTCGCCCAGCGGGAAGCGCCAGGCCACGTCGCCAGCCTGCTTGCCGGCCGTGAGCAGCTCGTCGGCCAGGGCATCGTGCGCGGCGTCGTCGCGGGTGAACAGGCCGCTCGTGTGGTGGCCCAGGGCGACGATGCAGGCGCCCGTCAGCGTGGCGATGTCGACCACGACGGCCGGGTTGAAGCGCTCGGCGTACGACAGCGCGTCGCACAGCACCAGGCGGCCTTCGGCGTCGGTGTTGAGGATTTCAATCGTGGTGCCGTTCATGGCGGTCACGATGTCGCCCGGCTTGGCCGCGCGACCCGATGGCATGTTCTCGCAGGCGACGACGATGCCGATGACATTGAGCTTCAGGCCCATCTCGCCGATGGCGCGGAAGGTGCCCAGCACCGAACCGGCGCCGCACATATCGTATTTCATCTCGTCCATGCTCGGACCCGGCTTGATCGAGATGCCGCCCGAGTCGAACGTGATGCCCTTGCCGACCAGGACGACCGGTGCATCGTTTGGCGCGCCGCCGTTATGGCGCAGGACGATGAACTTCGGCGCTTCTTCGCTGCCGCGCGCAACCGCCAGGAAGCTGCCCATCTTGAGCGCTTCGAGCTGCTTGCGTTCGAGGACTTCCAGGCCAAAGCCGAAGTCGTCGGCCAGCTTGCGCGCCGTTTGTGCCAGGTAGGTCGGGGTGCAGATGTTCGGCGACAGGTTGCCCAGGTCGCGCGTGAGCTTCATGCCGTTGGCAATCGCGGCGGCCTGCGCCAGGGCGGCCTTGGCGCTACCGGCGTCCGGCGTGGCGATGACGACCTTGCGCACGCCGGCGGGTGCCGGTTCTTTCTTGCTTTTTTGCGCGTCGGTACGGTATTCGGCGTCGCTCGAGGCGAGCACCAGCGCTTGGAGCGCCCAGTTCGCGTCGCGTTCTTTCACGCTGTCGAGCGGGAATGCGATAATGGCGTCCGTGGAACCCAGCGTGGCGAACATTTTCAGGGCGGCAGTCGCGCCCGTGGTGAAGCTTTTCTGGGAAACGATCTCGTCAGCGCCCAGGCCGACGAGCAGCACGCGCGCCGCAGTCACGCCCGCAACGCCGCGCAGCAGCAGGGTCGAACCAGGCTTGCCGCTGATGTCGCCGGACTTGACCGCCGCGCTGATCTCGCCATTCACGTCGAGTGCTTTTGCTGCAGCCGACAATTTTTTATTTTCGAACACCGCCACTGCTACACAGCCGGTCTTCGCCGCTGCCAGGGTGTTTTTTGTGTCGAATGCTTTTATGCTAAAGTCCATTTGGTTCTCCGATTCGTTGTTCGCGGCGGACTGCCTAATCTGCAATTATAACGACTCTATTGAATGATCTTCCGACGTTCCCTGCAACGTGAGTTGGCAAGCGCCGCTGGCGCGACCTTCACGGTGCTGTTTTCCATTCTTGTCACCTGGACGCTGATCGCCATTCTTGGCCGCGCGGCGGGCGGCAAGGTCGCGTCTGCCGACGTGCTGTCGCTGATCGTGTTCCGCAGCGCCGAGCTGCTGCCGATCATCCTGATCCTCACCTGCTTCATCGCCGTCGTCGCCGCCGTCACGCGCAGTTACCGCGATTCCGAAATGGTCGTCTGGTTCGCGTCCGGCCAGTCGCTGCTGGCGTGGATCCGGCCCGTGCTCACGCTCGGCCTGCCGATGGTGTTCGTCGTGGCCGCGTTGTCGCTGGTCGTCACGCCGTGGGCCAAGATGAAGAGCGCCGAATTCGTCGAGCGTTTCCAGAAGCGCGAAGACCTGCAGCGCGTCGCGCCGGGCCAGTTCCGCGAATCGAGCTCGAACGACCGCGTGTTTTTTGTCGAGCGCAGCTCGGAAGGCACGACCGTCGTGCAGAACGTGTTCGTCAACAGCGTCGCCGGCAACACGCACTCGGTGGTGGTGGCCAAGCAGGGCGTGATCGAATCGGACGGCAAGGGCGGCCAGTTCCTCGTGCTCAGTAACGGGCGCCGCTACGAAGGCATTCCCGGCCAGGCCAACTTCCAGACGATGGAGTTCGAGCGCTACAGCATGCGCGTGGCCACGCAGGCCCCGATGCTCGGCGCCGACATCCCGGTGGCGGCATTGTCCACGCCCGCGCTGCTGCTTGCGCCCAACCGCTTTACGCAGGCCGAACTGCTGGCGCGCATCGCCGCGCCGATCACCTGCCTGATCCTGATGCTGCTGGCGATCCCGCTCGGCTTCGTCAATCCGCGCGCCGGGTCGTCGGCCAATATGATCCTGGCGCTGCTGATCTTCTTCACCTATAACAATCTGGTGCGGCTGTCCGAAGCCAGCGTCAAGCAGGGCAAGGTCGCTTTCGCGACCGGCTGGTGGCCGCTGCACCTGTTCGCGCTGCTGTGCGTGGCAGGCCTGTTTGCCTGGCGCCTGAACGTGAACCACCCGTACCATCCGCTGGTCATGCTGAGCGCCTTCAAGCGCCGCCTGCGCAAGCCGCAGCCGCTGCACAAGCGTGACGAGGCAGCCGTCGAATGAAAATCCTCCAGCGTTACTTCGCAATCAATATCTTCCAGGCGGTGGCCTTCGTGCTGGCCGCGTTCCTGGCGCTCGTCGCCTTCATGGACCTGACCAGCATCCTGCCATCGGTCGGCAAGAACGACTTCGGCATGCAGCACGCGTTTCTGTACGTACTGCTGCTCGTGCCGGGCAATGTGTACCAGGTGATGCCGGTGGCCGCGCTGATCGGCACCATCTACACGATGGCGCAGTTTGCCTCGAGCTCCGAGTTCACCATCATGCGCGCCTCGTCGATGTCGACCCGGCATGCGGCCTGGATGCTGTTCAAGATTGGCGCCATCTTCGTCGTGGTGACGTTCATTTTCGGCGAGCTGATCACCCCGCGCACGGCGCCGATCGCCGAGCGCATGCGCCTGACGGCCAAGGGCGGCTCGGTCTCGGCCGAGTTCCGCTCGGGGATGTGGACCAAGGACAGCGTCCACGAAAACGGCGTGCGCGGCACCATCACCGGCTCGCGCTTCTTCAACGTGCGCCGTATCGCGGGCGACGGCCAGCTGGAAGACGTGCGGCTCTACGAGTTCGACAACAATATGCGCATGCGCTCGCTCGTGACGGCGGCGCGCGGCACCTATGGCGGCAACAACACGTGGCGCCTGACGGATGTCACGGAAACGATGTTCACCAACAGCCGCGAGTTGCCGGCGCCCGGTTCGGCCGTGCCTGAAGGGCAGACCATCCAGAGCACGTATGGCCAGGAAACCGCGGCGATCGCGACGCGCAAGCTGGCCACCTACACGCTGGCGTCCGAGATCACGCCGAAGATCCTGTCGGTATCGCGCTCGGATCCCGAGCGCATGTCGGCGGCCGAGCTGGCCGTCTACACGCGCCACCTGGCCGAGAACAAGCAGGAGACGGAGCGCTTCAAGGTCGCGTTCTGGAAAAAGGTCATCGATCCGTTTTCAATCTTCGTGCTGATGGCGCTGGCGCTGCCGTTCGCTTACCTGCACACGCGCAGTGGCGGCGTGAGCCTCAAGATCTTCATCGGCATCATGATCGGCGTGAGCTTCCTGCTCATCAATTCCCTGTTCTCGCACCTCGGTGTGCTGACCATCCTGCCCGCGTTCTTCACGGCGCTGGCGCCCAGCCTGTTATTCCTGCTCATGGCGCTCGGTGCGCTCTGGTGGGTGGAGCGACATTAAGCATGACGAGCATGACGACAATGAAACGTGGCCTGATCCTGTTTGCCCACGGCGCGCGCGCCGCATCGTGGGCTGTCCCTTTCGAGCGCCTGCGCGACCAGACGCGCGAGCGTGTGACCGGTGCGGTCGTGGAGTTGGCGTTCCTGGAACTGATGACGCCGAGCCTGCCCGATACGATCGACGCCATGCGCGCGCAGGGCATTGACGACATCACGGTGGTGCCGGTATTTTTGGGGAAGGGTGGGCATCTGCTGCGTGATCTGCCTGCGCTGTGCGACGAGGTGCGCGCGGCGCATCCGGCTTTGACGCTCAATGTCGCCGGCGCCATCGGCGAAGACCCGGGCGTGCAGCGGGCGATGACGGATTATTGCGTCAATTCGTTGGGTGGCTGAACGCGTGGACGGGATACCCGTCCACCCTACGATGTGGGGGCAATCGGTGCGTGGACGGGTATGGTATCAATGCAACAGGTAGGGTGGACGGATTCTCCGTCCACGCGTTCAACGACATCAATCCGGCTGGTGCTCGCGCCGCGCCAGCGCTTCGCCCATCATGACCAGCACTGGCCCATGACCGGGCTCCAGGCCACGCGCCAGGTCCGTCAGCGTCAAACGCAGGATGCGTTGATCGACGCGGCTGCAATTTTCCACCACGACCACCGGCAGATCGGCACGCCGGCCTTCGGCCAGTAACCGTTCTGCAGTGGCCGCCGCTTCGCGCCCGCCCATGTACTGGACCAGCGTATCGGTTTCGGGCAGGGCAGGATGGTCAGGTTCATCGGGCGCCGTGCTGGACGTGAAGAACGCCACACTGCGCGCCACACCGCGTTTGGTCAGCGGCTGCTTGGTGGCTGCAGCCGCCGCAACGGCGGTGGTAATCCCCGGCACCACCTCGACCTCGATGCCTTCCGCTTCCAGTGCCCGCAATTCTTCATCTGCGCGGCCAAACAGCATCGGGTCGCCGCCTTTGAGGCGCACGACCAGCGCATACTTGTGTGCGCACTCGACGATTTGCCCGTTGATCACCGTCTGCGCCATCGAGCGCTGCCCCGAGCGCTTGCCGACCGAAATTTTATCGGCCCGCTCGCACAACGCCAGCATCTCGGGCGTGACCAGCGCGTCGTACAGCACCACGTCGGCGGCTGCCAGCAGGCGCGCCCCGCGCACCGTGATCAGGTCGGCCGCGCCGGGGCCTGCTCCCACCAGATAGACTTTGCCCAGTGCCGCCATACCGCCCCTTCGTTGTTATGCGTCGATGCGGATCATACCTGCGGCCACGGTCTGGTGGGTGACTTCGTCGATCAGGATGAAGGCGCCAGTTGCCCGGATCGCGTCGTAGGCATCGGCTGCCAGCGGCTGCTGGACGGTCAGCTGCACGCGCGCGATGTCGTTGAGCTTGAGGCCCTGGGCCGGATGGCGCTGTTGCGTATTCACGTCCAGCAGCGTGTCGATGCGCGCAAACTTGGCTGCCGTCTGGCGCGTGCCGTGCTTGAGCCAGTACTTGCGGCGCAGGTCGAGCGGCTCGTCGGCCATCCAGCAGACGTCGGCCATGACCTGCTTGAGCAAGGTCGCCGGCTGCGTGCTGCCGGCCAGCATGTCGCCGCGCGAGACATCCACGTATTCGTTCAGCACCAGCGTGACCGACTGGCCGGCCGTGGCCGACTGCAGTGAACCGTCGAACGTGACGATTTCTTTCACCGTCGCGCTCTGGCCGGACGGCTGCACGACGAGCGTATCGCCCACGTTCACGACGCCCGATTCGATGCGGCCCATATAGCCACGGAAGTCCTTGGCCGCGTGCCCGTTGTGGCGCGCCACCAGCTGCACCGGGAAGCGGAAGGGCGCGCTGTGCGATTCGTCATAGACCGACAGCGATTCGAGCAGGTCGATCAGCGTCGGACCGCTGTACCACGGCGTGTTCGTCGATTTGTCGACGACGTTGTCGCCGGTGAGCGCCGACAGCGGAATCGCCGTGATGTCTTTCAGGCCCAGCGACGTCGCAAACTGTTGGTACTCGGCGACGATGCGGTCGTAGATTGCCTGGTCGTACTCGATCAGATCCATCTTGTTGACGGCCACCACGACGTGCTGGATCTGCAGCAGTTTCGCGATCGTCGAGTGGCGTTTGGTCTGCGTGAGCAGGTCGACGCCGCCGTCTTCGCGCAGCGTGACTTTCGACACGTCGATCAGGATGATGACGGCGTCGGCGGTCGATGCGCCCGTGACCATATTGCGCGTGTACTGCTCGTGGCCCGGCGTGTCGGCGATGATGAACTTGCGCTTGGGCGTGGCGAAGTAGCGGTACGCCACGTCGATCGTGATGCCCTGTTCGCGCTCGGCTTCGAGGCCGTCGGTCAGCAGCGACAGGTCGATCGTGTCGCCCACGGTGCGCTTGTGCTTGGCGCGCGAGACGGCGGCCAGCTGGTCGGCAAAGATGCCCTTGCTGTCAAACAGGAGGCGGCCGATCAGCGTGCTCTTGCCATCGTCGACCGAGCCGGCAGTGATGAAGCGCAGCAGCGAGCGGTTGGCTTTGGTGTCGCCGTTGGCGTTGAGATCAGTCATGGCGTTCATCAGAAGTATCCTGCTTTCTTGCGTTTTTCCATCGAGGCTTCGGAGGTCTGGTCATCCATGCGCGTGGCGCCCCGTTCGGTGATGTCGGTAATCGCCGTCTCGGCAATGATGTCGGCCAGCGAATCTGCGCTGGACGCCACCGGGCAGGTGCACGAGATATCGCCCACGGTCCGGAAGCGCACGGTGCGGTTCTCGACCGTCTCACCATCGCGCGCCGGGGTCAAGGGCGTGAGCGGTACCAAGAGGCCATTGCGCTCGATGACGTCGCGCTGGTGCGCAAAATAGATCGACGGCAGCGCCAGTTTCTCGCGGGCGATGTATTGCCACACGTCGAGTTCGGTCCAGTTGGAGATCGGGAACACGCGCATGTTTTCGCCCGGATGGACGCGGGTGTTATACAGGTCCCACAGTTCAGGGCGCTGGGCTTTCGGGTCCCACTGGCCGAACTCGTCGCGGAACGAAAAGATGCGTTCCTTGGCGCGGGCTTTTTCTTCGTCGCGGCGCGCGCCGCCAATGCAGGCGTCAAAGCCATGTTCGGCAATGGTTTCCAGCAGCGTGACGGACTGGGCGGCGTTGCGCGAATCGGTGGCCGGGTTGCGCAGGCGCACTGTGCCGCGGCGGATCGATTCCTCGACGCTGCCGACGATCAGGCGCTCGCCCAGCTCAGCGGCGCGGGCGTCGCGGAAGGCAATCACTTCATCGAAATTGTGGCCGGTATCGATGTGCACGAGCGGGAACGGGAAGCTGCCCGGGCGGAAGGCTTTCTCGGCCAGGCGCAGCAGAACGACCGAGTCCTTGCCGCCCGAGAACAGCAGGGCGGGGTTGCTGCATTCGGCGGCCACTTCGCGCAGGATGTGGATCGCTTCCGATTCCAGCGCGTCCAGGTGGGCGGCGTTTACTTCGTTAAAGATATTCTCGGTAACAGATGTCATGGCGGTGCCTGTTGTTGTTGTGGCTTAGGCAGCCACGGATTTGATGCGGATAAGTTTGCCGTCAACCACGTGCAATCCGCATTCCTTCGATTCCGGGTTTTCCCACCACCAGCGGCCGGCGCGCACATCTTCGCCGGGCTGGACAGCGCGGGTGCAGGGTTCGCAGCCGATCGACGGGAAGCCCCGATCGTGCAGCGCGTTGTACGGCACATTGTTCGAGCGCAGATACTCCCAGACGTTCTCTTCGCTCCAGTCCGTCAACGGATTGAACTTCTGCATGGCGTGGCTCAGATCGTCTTCCTGCACCGCCAGTTCGGCGCGCGTGGCCGACTGCGCGCGGCGCTGGCCCGTGATCCAGGCGCGCTTGCCCGCCAGTGCGCGGCCGAGCGGCTCGACCTTGCGGATGCGGCAGCATTCCTTGCGCATGTCCACGCTCTCGTAGAACGCGTTCAGGCCGTTCTGCGTGACGTAGCGCTCGACCGCCAGCGGGTCGGGACGGAACAGGGCGATGTCGTAGTCGTAGGTGTCCTTGACGCGATCGATCATGGCCAGCGTCTCGGCATGCAGGCGGCCTGTCTCGAGCGAAAAGATCGCAATCGGCAAGTCTGCCTTCAGGATCAGGTCGGTCAGCACCATGTCTTCGGCCGCGAGGCTCGATGCGAACACGGCTGGCGTGAAATCACGGGCAATACGTTCCAGGATCGCGCTGGTTTCGGCCACGCGACGATGCAGATCGCTCATGGGTTATTCCTGGCTAACGACGTCGGCGGGCGGCGCCGGGGTTTCGCGCGGCACGCGGCGGAACAATGGCACCGGATTGTCGATCGACGCCTGGTAGGTTTCGGAAAACACCGACAAGCCCTTGAGCGCATCGTGGATGCTGCGATCCTGGCGGGTGGCAAATGCGTCGAAGCCGCAGCGCTGCATCTGGAACAACTGGTCGCGCAGCACGTCGCCGATGGCGCGCAGTTCGCCTGTCCAGCCAAGGCGCCGGCGCAGGTTGAAGGCAGTCGAGTAGCCACGGCCATCGGTGAACTTCGGGAAGTCAACCGCGATGACCGCAAAGCGGCCCAGATCGTCCTTGATGCTCTCCGCGCGCTCGTCGGGCGCCAGCCACACGCCGAGCTCGGCGCGCGTCTCCAGCGCAGCGCGCTGGGCCAGCCAGACGGTCAGCGGCACGATGATCTTGCCGGCCGGGACCTCGATCGTCTCGGCTGTATCGGTTTCTGCAAAACGCAGCACGCTCCAGTCGTCGGCGACGACTTCGCGGCCCTTGATGATCTGTGGGTGAGCGTCAAGCATACTGGTCTTCCTTTGCGGGTTCGCCGGCCGGAATCGGCGTGGCATACACATGTTCCTTGAACGGGGCGATGCCCAGGCGGCCCACGGTGTCGACGAAGCGCTCACCTTCGATCCGACACTGGACATACGTCTCGAGCAGGCGCCCGATGACTTCCGGCATTTGCGGCGCCGAGAAAGACGGCCCGATGATCTTGCCGATGGCTGACGTGTTGCCCTGCGCGCCGCCGACCGACACCTGGTACCACTCGCTGCCATCCTTGTCCACGCCCAGAATGCCGATATTGCCGACGTGGTGGTGGCCGCAGGCATTGATGCAGCCCGAGATGTTCAGTTCGATGTCGCCGATGTCGTGCTGGAAGTCCAGGTCGTCGAAGCGCTCGGCAATCGCGGCGGCAATCGGCAGCGACTTGGCATTGGCCAGCGAGCAGTAGTCGCCGCCCGGGCAGGCAATGATGTCGGTCAAGAGGCCAATGTTTGGCGTGGCCAGGCCCTGCGACTTGAGCAATTGCCACAGCGCGAACAACTGGCTTTGTTCCACATCGGCCAGCACCAGGTTCTGCTCGTGCGTCACGCGCACTTCGCCAAAGCTGAACTGATCGGCCAGATCGGCCACGAAATCGAGTTGCCCGTCGGTGGCGTCGCCCGGCGGCACGCCGGTTTTCTTCAGCGACAGCAGCACGGCGGCGTAACCCGGCACCTTGTGTGGCTTGACGTTGCGATCGAGCCAGTTGGCGAATGGTTTGTTGTCCGGCTGTGACGCAGCTACGTCGATCGTCTCGAGCGTGCGGTAGGCGTGCGGCTGGAACCACTTGGCAACGCGGTCGAATTCTTCCTGCGTCAGCGTTTCAGGGCCATCCTTCAGGTCGGCCCATTCGGCTTCGACCTGGCGCGTGAATTCCTCGACGCCCATGGCTTTGAGCAAAATCTTGATGCGTGCCTTGTACTTGTTGTCGCGGCGACCGTTCTGGTTGTACACGCGCATCACCGCTTCGGTGTACGTCAGCAGGTGCTGCCATGGCAGGAACTCGCGGATGACGCTGCCCAGGATGGGCGTACGGCCCATGCCGCCACCTGCCATGAACTTGAAGCCGACTTCGCCTGCCTCGTTATGGACGACGGTCAGGCCGATATCGTGCACGGCGATCGCCGCGCGGTCTTCGACTGCACCATTGATGGCGACCTTGAACTTGCGGGGCAGGGCGGCAAATTCCGGGTGGAAGGTGCTCCACTGGCGCAGGATCTCGGCGAACGGGCGCGGATCGATGATCTCATCGGCCGCCACGCCGGCGAATTCGTCGGTGGTGATGTTGCGGATGCAATTGCCTGAGGTCTGGATCGCGTGCATCTCGACCGACGCCAGGTCGGTCAGGATGTCCGGGGTCTGCTCCAGCTCGATCCAGTTGTACTGGATGTTCTGGCGCGTCGTGAAGTGGCCGTAGCCGCGGTCGTAGGTGCGGGCGATGTGGCCGAACATGCGCACTTGGGCGCTCGACAGCAGGCCATACGGCACGGCCACGCGCAGCATGTAGGCGTGGCGCTGCATGTACAGGCCGTTCTGCAGGCGCAGCGGGATGAATTCTTCTTCGAGCAACTCACCGCTCAGGCGGCGCGCCACCTGGTCGCGGTACTGGGCGATGCGCTCGCGCACGATGAGGTGGTCGTACTGGTCGTAACGATACATGGGCTTGTTCCGGTAAGGGCGGATAGTGCACGCCCATTCAATAATGTTCCGATGATACGGAGGTCGACTTATATTCCAAACTACGGATAATTTATTTGCTTATATACGTAACCCGAATAAGCATCTTAAAATGCTGTTCGCAGAGCCAACAAGAATATTTACAGAATGAACCTCCACCAGCTGCGCTTCGTGCGCGAGGCCGTGCGCCAGAACTACAACCTGACCGACGCCGCCAAATCGCTGTTTACCTCGCAGCCCGGGGTCTCCAAGGCGATCATCGAGCTGGAAGAAGAGCTGGGCGTCGACATCTTCACACGCCATGGCAAGCGGATCCGTGGCCTGACCGAGCCGGGCCGGCTGGTGCTGCAGTCGGTCGAGCTGATCATGCAGGAGATCGAAAGCCTCAAGCGCATTGGCAAGGAATACGCCGCCCACGACAGCGGCAGCTTCACCATTGCCACCACGCACACGCAAGCACGCTACATGCTGCCGAAAGTCGTGCAGGCCTTCATGCAGAAGTACCCGAAGGTGCGCCTGTCGTTGCTGCAGGGTAATCCGAAGCAGATCGCCGACATGGTCAAGAACGACCAGGCCGACCTGGCGATTGCCACCGAGGCCATCACGACGATCGACGGCCTGATTACCTTGCCGGCCTACCAGTGGGAACACGTGGTGGTGGCGCCGCCCGAGCACCCGCTGTTCAAGTCGCGGGCGATCTCGCTCGAAGAAATCGCCAGCTACCCGATCATCACGTATGATGCCGCCTTCGCCGGGCGCAGCAAGATCGATCACGCGTTCGGCCTGCGCAGCCTGAAACCCGACGTGTTGCTGGAGGCGATCGACGCCGACGTGATCAAGACCTACGTCGAGCTGGGCATGGGCATCGGCATCATTGCCGGCATGGCCTTCGACGCCGAGCGCGACCGCGGCCTGCGCGCGATCCCGGTTGGCCACCTGTTCGGCATGAACACGTCGCGCGTGGCGATCAAGCAGGGCGCCTACCTGCGCAGCTATGTGTACACCTTCATCGAACTGCTGACGCCGACACTGAATCGCAAGATGGTCGAATCGGCCATGCGCGGTGGGGACAATTACGAACTTTGATGCACAACGACATTTCAATGGAAACACCGATGGACAAGAATCCGGTTATTGCCTACTACGACAGCATTGCCGCTCACTATGACAACGCCGCCGCCGAGGTGGCCGACGAGCAGCTGGAAGACCTGGACGAAGCGCGCGAGCAAATTTCCACGCTGCTGGCCGGCCACCGCATCCTGGAGCTGGGCTGCGGCAGCGGCGCCTGGACCGAGGTGCTGGCCGAGACAGCCGAGTCGATCGTCGCCACCGACGCCAGCGCCGCGATGCTCGAGCTTGCGCAAATGCATGGCGAGGACCTGGACAATGTCGAATACCGCCTGATGGATGCACTGGCGCTCCCGGATGACTTGGGCACGGGCGAGGACAACGGGGAAAACAGATTTACGGCCGTGTTCCTGGGCGGCCTGTGGGCGCACCTGACCCGCAAGCAGCAGGACGATCTGCTGCAATCACTGAAAAAGCGCCTGGGCAAGGATGTGCTGCTGGTGCTGTTCGACGACAACTACGTCGAAGGCGAGAGCGCTGTCACCGTGCGCACCGATTTGCTGGGCAACACCCACGAATTCCAGCTCGACGCCGACGGCAAGCAGCATGAACTCGTCAAGAACTACCCGACCGACAGCGCGCTGCGCAAGCGCGTGGGTGTGGCCGGACGCGAGATCCGCGTGGCACGCTGGGAGTTTTATTGGGTGCTGACCTGCCGCTTGAAATGACCGTGCCGTTGCAGCCAGCCGACAGCCGCTTTGCGATCGAGCGTGCAACACGCGAGGATCAGGTGCTGTTGTTCCGCATGCTGCAGTTCTATTACTTCGAGGCGACCCAGTGGAGCGGCGAAGACTTGCTGGAAGATGGGCTGTTCGAGTCCGACCCGGCTGGCGTGGCATCCTACTGCGAGCCGGATGGCGTGGACGCAGCCTGGCTGTTGAAGGTAGATGGCCACCCGGCCGGTGTCGTGTTGGTCGAATTGATCCCGTTCGAAGGTGGACAGATCCGGGAATTGGCCGACCTGTTCGTCATGCCGAAGTACCGCGGTCTCGGCCTGGCCGAGGCTGCCACGCGCAAGATCGTGCCGGGTCACGAAGGGCCGTGGTTGGTTTCGGTGTTTCGCAAGGATGAACGTGCGCTGCGTTACTGGCAGGGCGCGTTTGCGCGGCTGCCGTTCAGGTCGGTCCAGCCCGGGCCACACCATGAGCTTTTTCACCAGTTCATCATCAATGGTGATGTGCCCGACTGATCTTTCAGAACAACTCACTTCATTCTTATCATGCACATCTGGGTCGATGCCGATGCCTGTCCTGGCGTTATCAAGGACATCCTGTTCCGGGTAGCGGAGCGCACCCAGCTGCCCGTCACGCTGGTAGCGAACCAGTTGATGCGCGTGCCGGGCTCGCGCTTTATCCGTGCGCTGCAGGTGCCCGCCGGCGCTGATGTGGCCGATGCCGAGATCGTCGAGCGCGTGAGTCCGGGCGACATTGTCGTCACCGGCGATATTCCGCTGGCGGCGCTGGTGCTGGAGAAGGGCGGCCTGCCGCTCAATCCGCGTGGCGACTGGTACACGAAGGACACAATCGCGCAGCAACTGACGATGCGCGCCTTCATGGAAGAATTGCGTGGCAGCGGCGTCGATACGGGTGGGCCGGCGGCGTTCAGCCAGGCCGACAGCCGCAATTTTGCCAATGCGCTCGATCGCGCGCTGGCGAAGCGGAAATAAATCCCGTCTTGCCAATGACAGGTTCGCGACGACCGGCAGCGCTTGCGTCGCCATGCCGGCGAACATACGAGCTACGATCGTACCCAATAAATGTAAGCATTTGTTAAGTCGGTCAACAGCTTGGCGAGCTCATCGTTGATAGGTCAGTAGCATGGAAAACATGCACTTCCAAACCACTACCCAAGGAGCTGCACCATGAAAAAATTGACTGTTACCCTGATTGCGGGTCTGTTTGCCAGCGCTGCCTTCGCCCAGACGCCAGCGACGTCAGAAGCGCACGCTACGACGGACACCAAGACCCCGAAAGCCGCATTTGTCCCTAACGAGAATCTGAAGGGCAGCACGCAAACCGACGGCAAGCTGGTCAAGAAGGTCAGCAAGGCTGATGCGAAAGCGGTAGCACGAGCCGACAAGGAAGCCGAGGCAACGGCGAAAGCCGAGAGCAAGGGCGACGTCAAGGCAAAGTAAAGGCGCGGGGAACGGTGCAAACCGGGACCCACAGAACACCTGTATCAGCGGCGGCAAGACCGGATCATCGTTTGGCCGCATGAAAAAACCCGCGAATGTCGCGGGTTTTTTTACGCATCAACCTTCGGCCTCGTGGTACTGCGCGAACAGCAGCCCCACGAAATCGACGACCGCCCTGACGCGCGCAGTCGTTCGCACCGTGCGATGCATCGAGAGCCAGATCGCCTGATCCAACTCGGGAATATGCGGAATTGCCGTGACGAGGCCATGGGCTTCGCTTGCCAGAAACGAGGCCAGCACACCCAGGCCGGCGCCATGCGTCACACCATCAAGGATGCCAAGGCCATAGCTGCAGCGCATCCAGGGCGCAGGCGCACCGGGCAGCGCCCGTAACCACCGGTCGGACTGGAACTCGGCACGTGGTTCGTCGAAGCCCACGAATGGCACGCCGGTCCAGTCCTGGTTCGCTATGGCGGCAGCGTAACGCGTTGCGATCGCCTGACTGCCATACAGTCCGAACGACAGCGTGCCGACCTGGCGCGCGACCAGGTCGAGCTGTTCGGGCCGGTAAGGACGAATTGCGATATCGGCTTCGCGCCGTGCCAGGTTATACGGCCGGTGGGAGGTGACGATCTCGACCTCCACATCCGGATAGGCGTCATGAAACGGTGCAAAGCGGGTAGTGAGGAAGTACGAGAGCCATTCGTCGGTATTGATGCGTACCACGCCCGACGCGGAACTTGCATTCTGCCGCGCCTGTGCATGCTCGACTTCCAGGGCAATATCGCTCATCTGTTCGGCCAGTGCGAACATGTCCACGCCAAACGTCGTTGGAACGCAGCCACCTTGATGGCGCTCGACAAGCTTCTGGCCGACCGCTTCTTCGAGCTGGTCGAGCCTTCGCGACAGGGTCGCAGGGCTCAATCCCGCCCTTCGCGCAGCACCGCGCAACGTGCCTTCCTGCGCGATGAGTGACAGCAAGCGCAGGTCGTCCCAGTTCAAGTGTTTCATATTTGCACCATGATGCCTCAGTTTCTTGGCTATGTGTGCATTTATAGACTATGGGATGATCCTGCCTTGCTTTGCCGGTCCAGCGTTTGAACGTACTGCTCGATGTCTGCCTGCCGTCAGCCCCACCAACAATAACGAGGATTTACATGCGTACATTCGCCGATCGCGTGCGCCACGCGCTTCTTTTCGAGGCGGTGGCTCTGGCCATCTTTATTCCGGGCTCTGCAGTCCTGTTCGACCAGCCCGTGCAGGACATGGGCGTCATCGGCATTTTCTCGGCCACCATCGCCACACTCTGGAATTTCGTGTTCAACGTTGGATTTGACCGCGCCATGCTGCGACTGCGCGGCAGCGTCGAAAAGACGATGGCGATCCGGGTCACGCATACGTTCCTGTTCGAAGCCGGCCTAGTTGCCATGCTGATCCCGCTGATCGCCTGGTATTTGGGGATTGGTCTGTGGGCTGCCTTACTCATGGATATTGCTATCGTGACGTTCTATCTGGTGTACGGCTTTCTGTTCAATCTTGCCTATGACCGTTTGTTTCCGGTTGCCAGCGTGGCAGCGCCTGCGCAGCCTTGCTGAATATCGACCGCACCATGAACAATGCCGGCAGTGCCGGCATCAAAGTTGACAATGCGCTCGATTGCCAGGCGCCGATAGTCCGCCTGTCAGCTTCGCCCATGCAGGCGCGGCTGCCCGGTCAGGATGCCTTCGTAGTGTTCCAGCGTGTCGCCGACGTGGATGTCGCCGTCGTGGATGTCGTAGAAGTGCAGGTGATCGCTATGCGCGCTGGCGCGCACCTTCACCACCGACAGCACCCGGCGCAGACGGCCGTGCAGTTCGATGTAGCGCTGCATCAGGATTGCATCAGCCAGGAAGGCGTTGCCATACGAAGAAAAGCGCAGATCGGTATAGCGGTCTTCGGTCTCGGCGGTCATGAGTACCGTCACACCCAGCTGGGTCAGCGATGCCACCAGCCGGTAGAGGGATTCGCGGAAGTCTTCGCGAAATACCGAGGCCAGCGCCATTTCAAAGCCGGACAGCGAGTCGATGACGACGCGCTTCGCCTTCATCTTGACGATCATGTCGATCAGGTCATGCAGCACTTCGTCGAGCGACAGATCGAGCGTGCGTGTGTTGATCACGCCGGCGCTGCCGCTCTCGACCAGTGCATCGAGCCGCTGGCTCATCAGTTGATTGGGACTTTTTTCAAAGGCGGCGATGATTCCCGGTTCGCCGACGCGGGCGCCTTCTTCGAGAAATTGGGTGGCCAGTACCGTCTTGCCGGAACCCGACGGGCCGACGACCAGCATCGAATACCCGGCCGGTAGCCCACCGCCGAGCATGGTGTCGATCGCGGGTACCCCCATCGACAGGCGCTGTGTCGGCTTGAAGCGAACTGGTGCGCCGAGGGCTTGCCGGACCATTGCGCGCGGGAAGATGCGCAGGCCCTGGGCGTCGATGCGAAACGTGTGCATGCCCAGGCTTTGCGCGTGGCCGCGCAGTTTGACGACCTGGATCTTGCGTACCAGTGCATCGCGATGTACCAGCTGGGACAGCCAGATGATGCCATCGGCAACCGTGAACACGGGACTCGACTCTTCTTCGGGCACCAGGTATTCGCCAATCAGGAAGGTCGTCGCCAGCCAGCTCGTCATCTGCATGCCCAGCTGCTGGACAAAATGCTGCAAGCCTGCGGGACCGTCGTCAAGGCCGCGCGCAGTCTGCACGACGGAGCGGAACGAATCGACAAACACGAGGCTTGCGCCAAAGGCGCGGACTTCTTCCGTGATGCGGGCGAGCACGGCATCGAAATTTCCCTCAAGCAGATCGGCCGAGAGGTTGACGAACCTGATCGAGTCATCGATTTTGTCGGGATCGAAAAAAGGGAACTGTTGCTGATAGCGCAGCATCTTGAGCGCTGGTTCGCCCAGCACGGTGAAGAAAATGGCACGTCGTGTCGGGCTGGCCAGTGAAAACATGATCTGGTGTGCCATCGTCGTCTTGCCGCTGCCGGGCGTTCCTGCAAGCAGGTTGAACGAAAACTCGGGCACGCCGCCACCCAGCAAGTCATCGAGTCCGGGCACGCCGGTCGCCAGCAGGCGGATAGTTACTTTGTTCATTTTGATGGCTCCGGTACATCTTCTACAGCGAGCGTCTTCCAGGCCGACAGGAGGATGCGATTGGTTACGAGTTCGCCGACCAGCAGGATCAGGGTGTCGGCGAAAATATGCAGCAATGCGGCGCTGGCGTGTTCCGATTCTTCGATGTCGCGGCTGGCCAGCAGGGTCGACAGATGGGTGAGCGCGCCGGTGCCGGCGTGTTGCGCTTCAGCCAGCCATGGATGGCGTGGTACGAGTTCATGCATGCATCTGACCAGCAGCGACGCGAAGCCCTGGTCACCAATGATCTTGCCGAGCGCTATGGCGATGCTTGTCCACAATGTCACGCTGGATTCACCACGTTGTGCAAGCACCAGCACGGCGCGCTCGATCAGCGCGTGTCGCTGGAGGGTGAGGGGAGCCGTCATGGACATTTCCTGGAAATAATTCGGCCTGATGGTGACGCAGCGAGAACGATTCTCCGATGCGTTGGGGGCAGGGCTTCAGGCGGGACGTTGATGAAACTACGCGAGACGATCACACGGAGGACTGCGGTGCATGCGCTGTCTTGAGAGGCACGGAAGCGACTAACTGTAACAGGTTATCAATATTCATTGGCTTCACCAGATGCTCGTCGAATCCGGCCGCCAGCGCGCGCGACCGGTCTTCGAGCTGGCCGTAACCCGATATGGCGACGCAGAAAGGCGCAGCCTGGGCCAGGGTGGCGCGCAAGGTCCGGACCAGATCGTAGCCAGTCATCCCTGGCAGGCCGATATCGCACAGGACCACATCGAATGCGCCGGTACATGCCAGTGCGAGTCCGGCAACGCCATCGAACGCCTTGATCACGGTGTGGTTCTCCGAACACAACACCATCTCCAGCATCGCACTGGCATCCTGGTTGTCTTCGACCAGCAGAATGTGGTGGCGCAATGTGGGTGGCGCGGTGTCCGGCACCACGGCAAGGGGCACATCGGTCACCTCGAGCAGCGGCAGCCTCACCGTGAAGACCGTGCCGTGGCCTAGTCCGGGACTGGCTGCGCTGACGCTGCCGCCATGCATCTCGACGACATTGCGGACGATATTCAAGCCGATCCCCAGGCCACCCTGGGAGCGGGCCAGTGTCCTGGGACCCTGCGCGAACAGCGTGAAGACAGTGGGCAAGACGTCGGCAGCAATGCCGTCGCCGTCATCTTCGACCGTCACGACCACGTCACTACCGATCACGCAGGCCCGCAGACAAATGCTGCCGCCAATCGGCGTGAATTTCGACGCGTTGACCAGCAAGTTCGAGAACACTTGCGCCAGCCTGACACCATCGCCGAACACCCGGATGGCGCGATCGGGTATTTCGATGATCAACTGCTGCCTGCGCTCATTGACACGCGCCTGCACGGTGTCCACCGCATTGGCCAGCTGCTCGGCAACCAGCAGCGCCTGCTTGTGCAGTTCGATCTTGCCGCTGCTGATGCGCGCCGCGTCGAGCAAGTCGTCCAGCAAGCGGGAGAGTTGTCCCACCTGGCGGTCAATGATGGTCTTGATCTGCAGCAGTTCGGCCGACGGCTTGGGCAGCTTGCCCAGCATCGCGCTCGCCATGCTGATCGGTGCGAGCGGATTGCGCAGCTCATGGGCCAGCATTGCAAGAAATTCGTTCTGACGCCGGTTTGCGGCTTCCGCTCGCGCGCGCAAGTCTTCAGCATCGAACGTTGCCAGCAGCAGATGCTGGTTGGCGCTGCACAGGATGGCATTTTGCTCAATCAGCGCATCGTGCACGCCGTCGGCGTCGTGCAGCGGCGCTGGCGTGGTCATCGGCATAGGTAGGTTGTTGATTCCTGGTTATGTTGACCATCGGCTACTATTGGTCGCAATAAACGGCCATCATACAACCTAAAGACACGTTGGCAACAGATATTGACTGAATGATGACTTTTGCCGGGATTTCAATGCAATCGATCGCGCGCTGAGGAAGCAGAAATCAATCCAGGGCTCCTCCGAGACAAATTGTCATGGAGGCGACTTGCCACCTTACTCAATCCGTGCGAGCAAACCGTCGTACTGCGTCGAAGTAGTGATTGTCACCCTCGTCCATGCACGTGCTGTTGAGTTGCATGCCGGCCTCGTCGAGCAATCGCTCGTATTGCGCTTTACCAAGCGACACAGAACGCTGTCCGGTCAGCACGTCCTCCCATTCGCACTTCTGATGTGGTGCAGTAAACAAGAAGTGGCCACCTGGTCCGAGTGCTTCTGCTACTTTGTTGATCAGCTTTCGCTGGTCGTCTTCCGACAGCAGAAACATCAGTCCGATTGCCAGGATGCCGTCGAAGGTTCGACCGAAAAAGGTACTGTCCTGCACGGTCTCACACGCTGCATGCGCATCGCCAAATCGCCGTGCAAACATGGACACCAGCGTCGGAGAGGCATCGATGCCAAACACCGTTAAACCCTCTTCGACGAGCGTCGAGGAAACTGGGAAGCCCGATCCGCAGCCGACATCCAGGACCTCGCCGCCCGACGGCAAAGCACTTGCCCAGCGCCGGATGACATCGCGACCGGTGTCAGAACGCACCGCGGCAAACGCTGAAGCGATATGTTCCCAGCCATTGTCCTGATTGTTGATCACCGCGAATCTCCGGTCAGATGATGGGTTAGTTTTGACCGGTAGCGGCAGCCTGGCAGCGACCGACCCGGCGCATCAGTCGTAAAACGCCGCTAGGTCGCGGGGTATCTGGGCTGATTTGACGACGCTTGGGCGTTGTGTTTTCAAAATACGCGAAGATCGTTGCGCCTTGCTGGAGAAGCCGGTGGCGAATCAAGTCGGAATAACGCGGCAACCCGCTGTATTGAGAAGCCGCATTATGATTGATCGGCAGAGAGGCCTTGGCTGGGCAGTGGCCAGTCATGGTCCTTCACTAGCGCTGCGCAACAGCCGATGAGATCACTACCATATCAGCAAAGCGCGGGTCGGGCGCGTAAGTCATGAGCATGTCGTCGCCGAATTCGCCACGATTGAATTCCATGGTAACTCGGCCATCTCCCGACACGAATTTATACGGGGCGACAGCAAGAAGACGCATCGGTTGCTGTTTATCGATTTTGGTGTCGATCGTGCGGGTGCCTGGTCGTACTTTCAGGCGCCAGCCATTTGCCAGATCGTAGGTTCCGGCAATTTGCCGGGCTTGTTCTTCCTGAATCCGAACCGGCTTTGCTGCTGCGCTGACAACCACGGACGTGACTGGCGCCGTGTCACTTTGTGGATAAGGCCAGGACTGCGCGCCAGAAGTCGAAGCGAGAAGAAGCAGGGATGCGGGAAGCAAAACAGATGAAATGCGCATGATATTTCCTTATGAAATATAGGCAGAGGCGCCTGTTCTGGCGTTTGCGCAAAAAGGGCGTGATGCCTTGTCGTCGGAAAAACATTGACCACGTCTGAGGCTGTCGTGAGTCAGAGTGGAGTTTAGGTCGGGTGCTTTGAACGGCAAGCGTAAAACCATGATCCTGACTAAATTGACTATTGGCTCAAAAAGTCAGATGCAAACGACATGACACATGATTCATCTGGTCGTTTTCAGATTCGTATCAAATCCCAATAGCTGAGCGGTAATATCCCGCAAAGGCGAGTCAGCCGGTGTATATCCTCAGGCTTGCAACCATGAAAAAGGCGCAGTCAACTTTAAATAGAGACTAGTTTTGAACTGATGAGTAGTCCAATGGTCCAACCCCTGTCCCCAGCGTCAGGAGTCAATCATGAAGTCGCCGCGTTTCAAGGGCTGGTTCGCAAAACTGCCTTCGCTAAACCAGCCGCAGCGCCGGCAAGTGCTCGATGCCCTGCATCCTGCAGCCGGGCTCGATCAGGTGGTTGCGCTCATCGATGAGGTCAGAGCACCAGGCCGATGCTGCCCCAGATGCGGCATCGCGCGTTGCTACCGGCACGGGTTCGCCAACGACTTGCAGCGCTACCGTTGCTGTTCCTGCGGCCGCACCTTCAACGACCTGACCGGCACGCCACTGGCGCGGCTCAGGCACAAGGCCAAATGGCTCGCGTATTCGCAGGTGCTGCTCGATTCACTCCCCGTGCGCAAGGCCGCAGATCGGGTCGGCGTACACCGCAACACCGCCTTTCGCTGGCG